>JGI996J12353_1000133_pt1 | contig 22171 bp, 21 predicted proteins | sample IntmicLarv5ML5BL_FD_12353 | JGI IMG/M metagenome (IMG submission 12353) | reverse complement strand
CTCCCAATGACGCATGGCCGATGACTGCTGCGGCACAGGCCGACCCTCCAGATGACCCTCCGCATGACCTGTTCGTATCGAATGGGTTCCTTGGGACCCCATGCGCCGAGTTTGTGGAGAACGTCCCAAAGCCGAACTCGTCCATATTGGTCTTTCCAACCAAGGTTGTTCCCTTGTCCCTTATCCTTGAGATCGCATATGCATCGAACTGTGGCCTGTACCCCTCCAGGATCCTAGACCCGCAACGGGTCTCAAAGTCCATCGAGGTCAGGTTGTCCTTGGCGGAGAAATGCTCGCCGTCCGGCAACTCATCCATACAGGTGCTGAACATATGGTACCTATCGTTGATCTCATTGAGCCTCATAGCAGCCTTGGCCCCCTGACATATCCCTCGTAGGTCCTCATGCCCTCAAGAAGCCTGTAGGCATCAGGGTACCTTGATGGCTCATCCTCTCTTAGGACGTCTGCGACCATGATGGGGTTGATGCCCACATCCGACTCCGGTGCATCATCCAGCATCTCAAAGTACTGTAGGATGTCCTCCAGATCCTTGCTATACCGCTCCAACTCCTCATCGGTCAATTTGAGGTGTGCGGTTCTAGCAACCCTTTCAACTGTTTCCCTGTCCATGCTATCTGACATAGGTAAACACTTCGATATATATTATATTTCAAAGGATTGAACTTTAAAAAAATTCTCCAAATTGGGATTAAATATTTTAAGATCACTCTAAGATTGTTATAAAAAAAATTAATATTTGAGAAAAAAATAATGAACATATTTCCTAAATGTAAGATACTATGTCGGACTGTTACCTTACATCTTGAAATACCCAGGCAGATGGATTCTATTCTAAATTAACATCATAGAACAAACCCCTCTCAGTCTTCTACACTTAGACTATTTGATACGACGTATCTACCGTCAATGATTATCTAAATATGAAATTCGCCTTTCGGCGGCGGCCCTATAGAACTCAATCAACTCATTGTCATCAAATGCGCATAAATGAAATTTATATGAGCCACTCCCAAATTTCCTTTAAAAATTTGTAATCATCTTCCGTGACACTGCCTCCGGAGTGACTAATTATATTACGAATACGGTTCAGTTCTCTCATCCAATTGGTTTTCTTGTCTTTACTTATATTTCCTTTATTTTCTTCAGGACGAGTGTATGATTTTTCGAATAATTTAGACCAATTACTGCCATATGTTGCTATATCTTTATAATCAATTAAATGGAGACACTCCCAGGGTTCAAAATTCAATTGCCCTTCTGTCTTATTGTATGTTTTCTCTAATGCAAGGCTATTAGCCCTTAGAAAAATCTCCTTCGGAATACCCCTGATTTGCCAATCTTTTCCATACTCCTCAGATAATTTTTTTCTAAAATCATCATTCATGTATGCTTCTATATCACTAATCATGCTATATGACTCTTCATTGTATATTTTGGCGTTATCTTTCCAATATTTTTCTAATCCCTCGGGGAAAAAATCAGTTCTTACATCGGATATTGCCTTTTGCATGGTGCGCCAATAATGAACTTTGCCTCCTTCACCGTATTTTCCTCTTAACTCCATTCCTTTATCTATCGACAGAGATTCCAGATATGCAATCATTGGATCTAAGTAATACTTTAATTCTTTAATAATCTCATTTGACGTTGAATTTTTAGGAAAAAGCTCTCCCTTTTTGTACAGGTGTTGAATAATGTCACTTACAATAATTATGTATGCATAGATTGCAACGTTTATACACACAAAATTATTTTCTTCTTCCCCCTTTTCCCATTTGTCAAAGAGACCTTTTTTTATATACTGTAAACTATCTGAAATTACAGGATATAGTATCTTTAGAGTTTCATCATTGTTTCCCTTATCTAATGTTCCATCATTTATTAGTTCATTTTTCTTAAAATCATTCAAGAAACCACTTTTTATAATGGATGTTTTGATTGTATCCAAGGTTATGCAATTCCTTTGATTTTTTGTATTTTCCCCGATTTGTACGCGGTCGAATAGGGGGGAATCTATGTCCTCGCCCAGTTTCATGGCAATACTCAAACTGAGTGCTTTTTTTCGTTTAATGGGATCTTTGGAATCGTAAAGCAAATCTGCTTCTAAGGTATTGCGTAAATTTTTTGGAACTGCTTTTTGATTCTCATTGATTTCTACAAATAATTTAATCTGTTCTTCCTTTTTTAAATCCAAAAAAGCAACAACAGGGATAGTATTACTTCTTCTAAATTTAGACTCAGCATATCCATATAATCTATGCTGACCGTCTATTATATAGATTGATTTATATTTTAAAGGTAGATGCAATAGGCCCAGCTTTGATATCGAATTATTCCCTTGCAGACTTGATTGATCAAATTTCAAACCACGATTATTGGTATCAATGTTCACCAATATGGAGTTTGGAAAAAATCCTCCGTTTTCAACGAATTCACGAATCGCGTCCAATCTAGGTCTTTTTATCAACCTTTGATATGCTGGCATTTCGTCTTTATTTGCGTTATTCCTATGGAGAACATATCCTAATTTTAGCAACTTTTCAGGTTCCATTGAAAAAGTATAGTATGTATGACCTCCCATCTTTCCTTCGATGGCAGGAACGACGCTATCTAGTCCTGGAACTACAGTACCTGAAAAAAGATATCCTAGCAATTGATAACGTGCCGAAACACGAAGATGCTTGTATAAATCACAATAATAATCTATGATTTCCTCATCGAAATGTATAATCTCAAATTCTTTCATTCTTTCTTTATCTTGAGGCGTTACAACATATCCATTTGTTGCAAATATAAACTTGGCTTTTAATTCTTTATTTGGAAACATTTTTCTAAGTTCGCCTATTAATCCTACTCTGTACCCATTGATTGCTTCTAAATCCTCCTTGAAGCTACTTTTTTTCTTTGGTGTCAGAGAAGTTTTGCATTCAATAAACAATGCGGTTTCATCATCTACGGCAAAAATATCAATTTGCTTAGTTAGATTCTTATTCGATGAATACGGCATATGGAAATTGCGGTCCCGGTTTAAATGTTTAAACCCCATATCCGCGAGGAGTATCCACAATTTATCTTCAAACGTCTCATCAACTGGCTTTTGTTTTTTTACCCTGATGCTATCTTTTAGCTCCTTATCTACATGCCATCCTTCATCCAATCTTTTTTGCAAAAGAAAATTTGGGATTTTATCAAAAATATACTGCTGAGACCGACGCCTTCTCAAAGATTTTATTTCTTCCCCTGACACCAATTTATCTATCATAATTATCGCGCCTTCAATTAATGTTTGTGAATATGTATTCTGTTATCTTTTCGCGTTTTGAGTTCAATCCACCTATTGTACACGATCTTTTTAATTCGATAATCCTATCTCCTTTATTAAATATTTTTTTTATCTCATCGTGTGCAGCGTTAGTCATTATATAGTATGCCTCTTTTGATTTGATAAAGTCAATAAGTTCGGATAAACGTTTTTGATCATCCAATGAAAATAACTTTTTATTATACTCAATGAACCCATTGTCATTATGGGAGACAGTGTATGGCGGATCAAGAAAAACTAAATCATTTTTGACGATGTTTTTCTCAATGCAAGTGAAATCCCCATGAGTTAGTTTCACCTTCCTTAATACTGATCTTACATTCAAAAAATTTGTTTCATCGATATTATATTTTTTCCTAAACCCATATGGCACATTATAGTCCCCATTTCTATTCACCCTATATACGCCGTTATATGATGTTTTATTCAAATAAATAAATCGAGCTGCTCTCTCCACATTCGACTTAGGCTGTTTTTCCCTAATTTTGTAATATTCCTCCTCGGTATTTGAATAATTTTTTAAGTAAAACGTCAACTTCTTTGGAGCCCATCTTACCATTTTGTACGTTTCTATTAATTCAAAATTTAAATCTGATAAAAATGCCTTTTTTGGCTTCAACGCGAAAAATATCGATCCGCCACCTAGAAAAGGTTCGTAATAGTTGTTATATTCTAAATTTTTTGTCAAATTTAATATTTCCATAATAAACCATTGCTTCCCTCCTGCCCAACGCAAAAAGGGTTTTGCATCTATTTGCAAATCTGTAGGAGAAATATCGTTTTCTTTAACGTTTGAAATATCATTCATTTTTACAACTCTTGGTCGTTATGGCCTATCTCTAACCCCACTCTAATTCTTGCACCATTTAATAAATATCGATTCGCACAACTTATTCAATGCATGCTGAATTCTTCCCTCAACATTATGCTTATGGGTTCAAAGATTGATATTTTTTGCTACAAACGTAGACGTCTCGCGATACTAATCTCTTTGATATTCCTTAAACCAATAAAACTAAATTATCTGTAATAAGGATTAGGCAACTAGGAAAAAGAAGATCTTGGGCATAATCGCAATATTATTTTCACTACCCTCACTGATGATAATCACGTTAAAAAGAGAATGCAGATAATAACTATGTCCCCAATATGGGCCCAATACGGTGATGGAACACGTAAGTGATAACTATGGGCACGTGTTCAAAACTACACTGACACATTGACAAGGAGCTATGATGCATAAACCAGATTCGATTTCATGCCTATGTCTAAATAAAGACTTAAGAGTCTAAGGTCATTATCAAGATTATTGGATATAACATCAGTATGATTTGGAATTAAATCTGTAGCCTAAACTCTAGGCTAGAAAAGCCTTAAAGTTGATGAAAATATCCTTAAAGGAAGAAGACCGTTCTTAGTAAACCTGTCCCACATGGCGGTAAATACCCCGAGCATGCTATAGCAACGATTACCAAACCTAGAGATTGAGCCATATTGGCCTCTTGTACCGTATCCCAACAGGTCAAATTATCCCTGAATATAAAGGTGAACGAGTGCTGTTCATCCATGAATGCTCAAAAGTCACACATGATGCCTGCTTTGAATGAAAAACCATGTTTTCAAATATGTGCCATTGACCCACAGCAACAAAAAGGCATTTTCTTTTTATAGATAAAATGCTTAAAGTGACGCAATTGAAACCTCGTTTAACACGAGCCAATGAATTTAAGGTGATTAGATGCCCGAAAAAAATGCTGCAATTGACAAGAAGTATGAGGCTGGATTAAAGGCGATGAACGAGGGGGATTTCAAAAAGGCATACTCCTCCTTCAAAAAGCTAACCGAAGAATACCCAGGCAATGCGGAATACTGGTATTACAAGGCGGAGAGCGGCAACTACTCCGCAGGCATGTTCGGCTCAAAGGTCTCCAACGAGGAGATCATGGAGGCGTTCAACAAGGCCATTGAGCTGGACGGCGACTCCGTCGACTACTATCAGGCATATGGTGCATTCTGCATATCCATAAACAAGTACGACGAGGCGGAGAAGGCATACAACGAGGCCGCTGCAATAGACTCCTCCATGGAATCGACATTGTTCTCTGAATTTGCAATAGGATACTTCAACAACGTCATGGCAACCTATGCGGAGATCATGGAGGACCCCAAGGCCAGGGCCCCATATGCGAAGAAGGCGCTTGAGTACATGCTCAAAGCCTTAGAGATAAGCCCTGAAGAGGCAAAGGCCCTGTTGTGACCCTGAGGTGAGAAGCGAATGAAGGACAAGGTATTGGAGATCATGAGGGATATGGGGAAGCCCGTGGCTGTCGGAGACGTGGTGAAGCATTCTGGTTTGGATCGTAAGGATGTCGACAAGGCCTTCAAAGACCTCAGGAAGGACGGGTTGATCGTCTCGCCTGTTCACTGCAAATGGGAACCTGCAAACAAGTGAACATTTGAAAACATAAAAAAAACCATTTACATTTTTGATTTCAGTGGAAAGCACCTTTAAGGCGACCAACCGTTCTAAATGCAATCTTAAAGAAGAATGGTAGCGAGGGATCGATTTGAACGATCGGTCTCCGGGTTATGAGCCCGACGGGATATCCTGGCTACCCTACCTCGCTATGAAATCGGATTAATATTATTTGATATAAATACTTTGCATAGGATATCTTTATTTTTCATTTATTTTACCACTGAAAATAGCGTATTTCTCAAATTTCAACATGACCCATGCAAAACCAGACGCAGTTGTTCAATTCCATCTCAACAAAACAAATAACATCCATTGGGACTTGGATCATTCACTCTGACATATATGATTCGTTATTGTTCCCCGCACTTATACCCAGATGTCGCCAATAGGTTAGCAAATACCTCCATCCTACCGTCATACAATTTAAAACTTTTTATCCATAAATCCAATGGGTGTTACGAATCTCAGTAATATTAAATAGTGAATAAGTGCTACTAAAAATCGATGGACAAGAAATTATTGGCAATCGGAATCATTGCAATTCTTGCAGTCGCATCCATTGGAATATATATTGCAACCAGCGACAGTTCGAACAATGATGATAGGGACAGGGGTGAGACCAGAACGGTTGTGGACGCCAAAGGTAGAAGTGTTGAGGTTCCAGCCGTTATTGACGATGGCATTGTGACCATTGGTAGCAATGGGCCATTGAGGTTCCTATCAAGCTTCGGCGTTTATGATAAGGTCATAGAGGTTGATAGAGGCGATGTTAGGGACGCTAAGAACGGAAGGGCATACTCCTATGCATTCGACTATTCCAACCTTCCATTCCACCCTGACAACGCATTGTCTGCTGCGGATGCAGAGAGGATTGGAAATCTAAAGCCAGACCTAGTGGTGACAAACGTCGCCATATGGAACAATAACCTTGTGAACTTCGAGATACTTGAGAAGGCATGCGCCATCATTGTCATAAATGACCAGGAAATGACCTTTGTGGAGGAAAATGGAAATTTGGCAAAATATCTGGAATCCATATACACAATCCTTGGAAAGGCACTTGGGAAGGAGGCCAGGGCGAATGAGATGATAAGCAACGTGAAATCCATAATCAGCGACCTTAAATCCATATCTGGAACATCCAACGATAAGGTGTATGTTGCTGGTCTGACCATTAATGGGTCCAACACGTTCAACACCACCTTCCAGCACTATTTGCCCTTCATTCTGACAGGCGTTACAAATGCCTTTGTGGACACAAGCAACCCAACTGCCATAAGATCGACCGTGGAGCCGGAGAGGTTCTCGACATTGGGAATAGACCGCATCTTCATCGACCCCTCATCGTCCGATAAGATCAGTGACACAAGCAGTCAGCTGGCACTGGAGAACCTGTATGGCAGGATAAAGGGTGGGGAGGACATCAGGATATACATAACGATTCCAATAGTCTGGGATTCAATAAACTATGACTCCATGTTTGCTGCAGCATACTGTACGGCATATTACATGTTCAATTCGCTGTCCCTTGAGGAGACCGAGGCCAAGATCAATGGCATATTCGAAATGTACTATGGGGATGCAGGCTCCGAGGTGTTCAAATCAATGAAACAGTTCTTTGATGGAAAGTCCAGCGCATTCGGAGTGGAGATGCCGATACTTCAAGAGGTTGAAATAACGCTTGAAAGCGGCAACTATAGAATCAGAACAAAGTAAAACAAACATCTTAACCTATTTATTTTCCTGTTGGCATTGACATGATGAAGGATAACCCTAACTATACCTCGACTTCAGATGGATACATACAATATTCACGTAGGAAGGCATTGTTCATAATCGGACTGCTCCTTCTGCTCATATCACTTTCATTGTTCACTATTAGGCTAGGTGCAGTGGGCCTTGGATATTGGGACATCATCGGATACATCCTTCATCCCGATGACTCGTGGAACAGCACCGTGGTCTGGGACATACGACTGAGACTAATCGTTGGATCCATCTTGGCAGGTTCCGCATTAGGGGTTGCGGGATGTGTGATGCAAAGCACGTTGAGGAACCCCCTCGCCTCCCCGTTCACCCTTGGCCTGTCCAATGCATCCGCGTTTGGTGCATCCCTTGCCATCCTGTTCTTCAGTGGGGGACTGATCATCGGACAAAGCGATGCATACGTCTCCATCTCCAGCCCTGCAATGGTGATATTGCTGGCATTCATCTTTGCGCTGTTGGCAACAGGGGTCGTCATTCTCCTTGTCAAGGTGACTGAATGCACACCTGAGACCATCGTCTTGGCAGGATTAGCGATAAGCTCAATATTCTCCGCAGGACTTGCATTCCTTCAATACATAGCCAACGATGTTGCCCTGTCCGCAATCGTATATTGGCAATTCGGCAACATAAGCAAGGTCTCATGGGGCAATTTACAGTTGATATTCTGTGTACTGCTCATTATATCAGTCTACTTCTTTTACAAAAGATGGGACTATAACGCAATCGATGCAGGAGAGGAGGTTGCAACAGGATTGGGCGTGAATGTCAAAAGCACCAGAATAGGTGGTCTGGTGGCATCAGCACTGATAACCGCAATAGTAGTGTCATTTGTTGGAATAATCGGATTCATAGGTCTAATCGGCCCACATATTGTAAAAAGGATAATCGGGAATGACAGCCGATACACCTTGATAGGGTCCATGATCGTGGGGTCCATAGTCCTTTTACTGGCCCATTTGATCGGATCCTATGCATTCTCCACGGTGATACCTGTGGGAATAATCACCTCTGCTATCGGAGGGCCACTGTTCATATACATATTGGTAAGGGGGCGCAGAAGGACATGATGAACATAAAGGACCTGAGCTTTTCCTACGGCTCCACGAAAATACTGGACGACATCTCCTTCGACGCCTCGGATAACAAGATAATCTCCATACTTGGGCCCAATGGCACTGGGAAGACCACTTTATTGAAATGCATCTGCAACATACACAGGCCAGAGGGTGGGGAGATATTGATAGATGGAACCAACGTCCTTGACCTGAAAGGCAAGGAGTTGGCCACCCATATCGGATATGTCCCTCAGAACAGCCCTGCATCCAGAATGAGTGTCTTCGATCTGATATTGCTTGGAAGGAAGCCACATATCGATTGGTTCGTCACCAAGACGGACATTGACAAGGTCAGCGATATAATAGATGAGTTGGACATGTCACATCTGTCATTCAGATACCTGGATGAGGTCAGCGGGGGAGAGCTCCAGAAGGCACAGATTGCAAGGGCAATCGTACAGGAGCCAAAGCTTCTGATCCTTGATGAGCCCACAAACAACCTCGATATCTCAAACCAGCACATAACCATGCACATGATTGAGGATGTGGTAAGATCCAAGAACATGTGCACCATCATGACCATGCATGACATCAACCTGGCAGTTCATTACTCGGACCTTTTCCTATTCTTAAAGAATGGAGGGATTGCGGCATATGGCGGATTGGAGGTCATAACCACTGACCTTATACAGGAGGTGTATGGAATGGAGACTGAGATAATATATCACAGGGATGTGCCGCTTGTGGTTCCGACCCACTCATCCAAATACAGCAAGGTGTTCTTCCACGATCATCCTCATAGATGAGACTACCCTCTGTCATATGGGTTGAAGCAATCGATGCAATGCCTCTTTCCGAGCATCATACGGATCTTGTCCTCTCTGCAGAACTCCCCGCATATGTCGCACTGGATGCTGTCAAACATCCTTGCCTTCTCAGGGATGCTGAACCGCGGGGTAGAGATCTTAAAGATCTCATCGACAGGTCCATTCAAAATGCGGTGCATGGCCTTATCCCGATCGCCGCTTCGATCCATGGGCAACGTGATCACACGGACCCCTCTGTCACTGCCCCTGTCAAAGAAGCTGAATGCCATCTTTCCAGACGGCTTCAGAATCATATTGCCCTTGCCAACGGTGCAGGATATCAGACATTGGATTGCATCCACGCCACAGGCATCGTTTTCCGATATGCACACTATCTCCTCATCCATGGCCCTTTCCAAGGGTATTCCCAACTCCCTCATTCCAACTTCAGCAGCCCTGTATCCCATTGCCAGACCTGGGCAGGCATGCCCATGGAACCTCACACATTCATTCCATAGCCCTTCATTCATATCTTCACCCAAGTAACACTATTCCTAAGATAGTTGCATAATGCATATACTGGCGTAGTATATTTCGATATGCCTTGTGACTAAAAGATAAAAAATGTTTAAAACAGTTTCTTCAGGAACATGAGGTCCTGGATCTTCCCCTTTATAACCACTTTCTTCGTAATGTATGCCTTCATTGGCCTAAGGGTGCCATCCATCAAGGCCTGCATGTTCTCGACGCTGGCCTCCATGGTAACATCGGCAGCATCGGAAAGCTCAGGCTTGAACTCGGTTATCGTGGAATCCTCGAGCCTGAACGAATACACCTCTGTTGTCATGTCTAGATTGAACACCTTCTTTAGATGCACGATTTCATCCCTGACCTTCTCATCGCTCGCCATCTTCCCATGAAACTTGTCAATCATGGCCTGTATCTGTGCCTCCATGCTCATATCGTCACCAATCTGTAATCTTCGTATTCTTTGAAAGCGACATCATCGTACGGACCGGCTTCCAAGAATTTCTAGTATGGGGCGGTGGAGCGCCATTATCATTTAACCACTTTTCTATAAATCCCATGGTGACCTCGTCACTGGGATATCCACTTCCGACATCCTTATCGAACTCTGCGGCAATATCCTCCATGACCCTGTCCCTCGTCACCTTTGCGATTATGGATGCCGCCGACACTATGGGATACGTGTCATCCGCCCTGTGCTTCGATATCACCTCTATGCCTTCCAGCTTAGCCTCCATCGCACCTTTAAAATGAGACTCGTTGACATCGGGACAGTCTGCGAATATCCTTGCCACGCCATTGGATGCAGACACGTCTAGAAACATTTCCAACTCGATCTCGTTTAGCGTCAACCTCTCCCTTCGGCTGTCGATCTCAGAGGCGGACAGCATGACTACCTTTGTGATGAACGACTCTGAAATCCGGTCGAACATGGATTCCCTGACCTTTGGAGTCAGTCTCTTCGAGTCCTTGACGCCGATCTCCCTTAGAAGGCCATCCGATTCGGCATATACCGCAGCCACCACCAATGGGCCCATGACCGAGCCTCTGCCTGCCTCATCCACCCCACTGAACATCACCTTATGATGTTGAAGGTGGGATATTACACTTTGGCAACCAGACCATGGACATCATGTGAAACGAGCAAGAAAAAAGGTTGCCTTTAGGCTTTCCACAACGGTAATATAAGAAGTATACCTACCCTTGGCTATGACTTTGAAATGCGATGTCCAATACAGAAAGGGGGACACCAAATTTAAATTGACCAGAGTGGGGGTCACTGGCGTCCGTAAGCCGATACTTGTCAAAAGGACGGACATCAACAACTCGCTCAACGGCGCATTGGACTGCATGATGGACATCTTTGTGGACCTGCCTGCAGAGCAGAAAGGGTCGCATCTCTCCAGGAACGTGGAGGTCTTCAGCGAGATGATGGCAGAGAGCCTGAGGGAACCGGTCTCCGGTCTTGAGAACATGGCCTCGGACATGTGCAAGAAGCTCCTGGTGCATCACGAATACGCCGAGACCGCAGAGGTTTCCATGACGGCAAGCTACTTCAGGGGCAACAAGACCCCATCCGGAAGAGAGACGCTGGAGGTCCATACTTTGATTGCAGGTGCGTTCGCCATAAGGGATGAGCCGGTGAGGAAGACCATCGGCGTGGAGGTCATAGGCATGACCGCATGCCCATGTGCACAGGAGACCGTCGTGGAGATGCTGGACTCCGAGTCGCAGATCGCCGGCATGTCCCACAACCAGAGGAACATCTGCACCCTTGTGTTCACGGTCAACGACGATGTGGACGTCGAGGCCAACGATATGATCGACCTCGTGGAGAGGTCATTCTCATCACCGACCTACGAGCTCCTCAAAAGGGTGGACGAGGGCAGCGTCGTCATAAATGCGCACAACAACCCCAAGTTCGTGGAGGATGTCGTCAGATCGGTGCTGAAGCTTGTGATGGAGAAGTACTGCGACCTTCCAGATGACACCGAGGTCATTGCCAGAAGCGAGTCCGAGGAGTCCATCCACAAGCACAACGCGTTCGCGGAGAGGGTCACGACCCTCGGCGAGCTTAAGGCAGAGATCAAAAGATCTTAATCCAAAACCCTCTTCAACCTTTTCTCCAATATTCCAATGTCCTCGAGATAGACGTTCTCAGGACATTCCATGGCATCAAGATGCCCGGTCCAATACACGACGACGCCTGGGCCGAACAGCTCCGTATATGGGATGAGCTGCTTCCTGGAGTTGAATTTGAACTCGGTGCTGTCCCCAAATGACGCCTTGCTCTCGATCCAGCATATCTTCTTCCCGTCCAGGTACAACGGGTCCTTCAAAAGGCAATCCGGGGTCTTGCCACCCTGGTCCCTCATGTCATCCTCGGTCTGATACTCAATGGACTGATCGTCAAGCCAGTCCCATAGGAGCCCCTCTCCCCATTCCCCTCTCTCCCTCTGACGGTCGTTGGCCCATGGTGAGTAGACGTAATCGTTCTCAACCACATCTATGAGGTCCATCGTAAGCCTCTCATCGTCTGCAAGCTCTGGATGCCTTATCAGCTCCCAGAACCCCTTCTTCCCGATGCCGTCCTCCTGGAACACCATCATGGCCAGAAGTATTGGGGAGAACTGGTACTTCCTGGACATGTCCATCAGGGTGCTGCCTGATTTCCACTCCCTCAGGAGCGATGGGGCCTTGGCCTTCATCATGTGGAACCTCCGTTTCACGTCCCTGCTGACCTTCTGGGTGTATATCGTCTCGATGAGCCTCTCATCGTACCCCTTCGATGCCATCCTCTTCAGGTCCCTTGGCTCGTTGAGGCTGTAATATAGGTTTTTAAACTCTTTCAATTGCATGTCAAATCACTTTTTCAATTCTCTACATAGGCCCTCTACGGCGTTGAGGACCACGTCCCTGACCATTGAGGCGGGAGGGCAATATGCATTCTCCGCCCTGGCCAGGAAGTCCTCAGCCGTTGCGCCATCCACTATGGCCGCAGTCAGCCAGTTGATCCTGCCGACCGCATCCTCCCCTGATATTATCTGTGCACCGATTATCCTGTGCGTCGTCCTGTCCCCGATCAGCTTGACGGTGAGCTCCTTCGCCCCAGGGTAGTACCTTGCCCTTGTCAATCCGGTCTGCCTGTACGTCACGGCGTCTATCCCATACCATGATGCCAGTCCCGACGACAGGCCTGTGCCTGCGATGTGCATGTCGCCGATTATGCTTATCCATGGACTTGCGACCGGTCCGAATATCTCCTTCCTGCCGGTCGCGTTCGCACCTGCGACACGCCCCTGCTTGACAGCTGATGAGCCGAGCTGGCTCATCGTGGGCCCAGGCATGACCGCAGACTCGCATTGGATCACGTCCCCAGCGAAGAACACGTTTGGAACGAGCCTTCCGCGCTTGTATGGCTGTAATGTCGGGGAGACCATGACCCCACCCAACTGTCCGAGGTCGTATCCAAGCCCCTTGGCAATGTCAACATTGGCCCTCACGCCTGTTGCAAAGATGACCATGTCGCAATCATACCTGGCATCCCCTGCAACCACGCCTTCGACCCTTCCATCACCTTCGACGGACTGTATCGGAGCCTTCATAAGGAATCTTACACCTTTGCCCTCAAGGTAGGATTGCATCCTGTCCGCCATGTCCTTGTCAGCTATCCTTGGTATGACCTGATCCATCATCTCGATGACCAGGACGTCCTTGCCGATCGATACGAGTGCCAGCGCCAGCTCCAAGCCTATGACTCCCGCCCCGGCTATGGCCACCTTCTTCGAGCCCTTCAGGTTTGACTCGATGGCCTTTCCATCATTGATGGTCCTAAGGATGTGGACGCCTTTCAAATCCGTGCCTGGTATTGGCGGTACGAAGACCTTCCCGCCCGTCGCTATGACCAAGGAGTCGAAGGGGCATCTCTTGCCGTCAGCCTCTACGAATCCCTCCGTGTCGTTGACCTCTGTTACCGTGGTCCTGGTCTGGATGTCGATTCCCTTCTCCCTCTTGTAGAAGTCAGGGGTGTGCATGGTTATGTCGTTCCAACCCATCTTGCCCTCAAGGACCCATGGTATGACGCATGGGGAGTAGGCCACATCCTCATCCTCGGTGAAAACCGTGATCCTTGCATCTGAGTCCATAGCCCTCGCTGTCGATGCCGCAGTCAACCCTGCGGCACCTGAGCCGATCACAACAATGCTCCTTACCATTAAATTACCAGTTGCGTATTGCATGAACAATATTAATATTTCCCAGGTTCCGACCGTTCGACTGGCATGCCTCATACGCATACGTGCCCAAATGGCGTCTCAAAGGATGGACGTCAATGCGGATGATGCGAACTTGCCTAGGAACCCTCCGCCCACGCAAACCGTCATGTTGAGCGCAAAGTTGGAAAGTGCCAGCATCTCCTTGCCATCAGAGAAAAGGGACAATGTGTCAAGCGACACCGAGGACATGGTTGTGAATGCCCCAAATATCCCAACGAACACGAACACCCTCATCTGATTGCTCAGATCGAAGCTGAAGAAGATCATCGTTATCAAGGTGCACCCTATGAGATTGACCAGGAGTATCCCCCATGTGATACCTCCCGTGTTCGGCATGGCCATGGAAATCCCAAATCTGAGAAGGGCCCCGATGGACCCTCCTGCAATGACCAGGAGCACTAGAATCAGGTTCTCATTCATTGTTCGAACGGTGCAATGTGGAAAGGGGATAAAACTGTTTTCATGGAGCCTATGTGCGTTACCCACTAATCGCCTGGAAATGATCATCTCTTTTGAAATCCATCATCCTTTGATACGGATTTCATCTTCGATGCAGGGTCGGTCAGATGGGGGCATGCCCCTCCTGCAACCGCCCATAGGTAAAGGCTGGCAACGGTGCAATATGGGGAGTACCTCCTCCTATACCTGTTGAACAGGGCAGGCGTGATCACTCTATGCCTGTGGACCATCCTCAACCCCCTCAGTATCGCAAGGTCATCGAAGCTCATTATGTTCGACCGTTGCATGGAGAATGTCATCAACATCTCCGCCATCCATTTCCCCACGCCCTTTATCTGAACCAGGACGTCACAGACCTCCTCGTCGGACATGGATCTCAGGCCGTCCAGGTCTAAATCCCCATTCAACACCGAATCCGCCATCTCCTTGATGTATTCCGCCTTCCTCATTGTCATACCACAGGATTGGAGGTCCCCTGTAGATGTGGCGCCGATGGATTCAGGGGTTATGGGCCCATGCATTTCCTGCATCCGAGACCAGACGGTCGCCATGGCCTTTGCAGATATCTGCTGCCCAATGATGGAGTTCACGAGCGCTGTGAATGCATCAGGGATGATGGGCCTGTAGATGTGGCCAATCCCTTTAATCACCTCTCCGAACACTGGGTCCCTTGAGATCAGCCAGTCGGTCTCCACATCCCCATATTCAAAGCAATGGACTTCCTGCGACATCCTCTCCACCTTCCAATCAACCTTCCCAAAGGGCCAGGGGTGCAACCTTGTTGGCCATACCTCCTGGATCGAATCGAACCTCGGACTTCCCAGATGGATTGGCAAGGCCGTATATCGTTGCTTCGGCACACTTTGCGATAATTTTGAGCGAAATGGGTTTTCAACATGCTTCCGAGACAATGTTCCATAATAATAAATCCCACGGTTGCATTCTAAACCCCTAGGTGCAGCATCATATGGTCTACTATACGCCGGTCAAGAAGATTGCAGATGTGACGGAACGTGCGCGGACGGTCGAGAACATACTCCGGCTTCGTCGCCAATTGGATGCCGAGATTCCAAAAAGAGGCGAAGAGACCTTGCTTCTCGCCACCTGGAACATACGTGAGTTCAAGGACAACCGTCGCAAGGAGAGCCTCTACTATATCGCTGAGATACTAAGTAGATTCGACCTTATCGCAATCCAAGAGGTCTCCTCTGACTTGAAAGGGCTGGAAAAGGTGGTTGGCCTGATGGATCCAAGTTGGACGTACATCGTAACGGACAGCACCGAAGGCAGCACAGGCGGTGGCGAAAGGATGGCATTCATATTCGACACCAGCAAGGTCACCTTTGGAAGGATGGCTGGTGAGATAGTGCTGCCTGAGAAGGAGCTTGTATTGGATGCTGTCCAGTTTGCAAGGACGCCATACTGCGTATCGTTCAGAGCCAGATGGTTCAGGTTCAAGCTTGCCACGGTTCACATATTCTATGGGTCGACTGCAACGGACCCAGGCAAGAAGAGGCGCATAGCGGAGATAGGGAAAATCGCCAAGTTCCTAGCAAAACGTGCTAAGAAGGAGGATGAAAACTACATACTGCTTGGGGACTTCAACATCGAAGGCGTCAATGGGGAGATGATGGAGGCATTGGAGCAGGGAGGGTTCCATGTTCCAAACAAGATCAAGGAGCATCCATCGGACCTAGGGCAGAAGAAGCATTACGACCAGATCGCATTCAATGTGAAGATGGAGGAGAAGATGCAGATATTCTCCGAGACGGAACAAAAGGCCGGGGCATTCAACTTCACAAAGAGCGTCTATCGCCTGGAGGACTACGACCTGTACGAGCAATACTTCCCAAAGGCACAACAGGAGAAAGATGAGGCAGGAAGGAAGTCGTACTTCAAGACGTACTACCGCACGTTCCAGATGTCGGACCACCTTCCCCTATGGGTAGAGCTTAAGGTTGATTTCAGCGACAGGTACCTGGAAAGACTGAAACCAGAGCTTTGATTCATTCATAATGCAAATTCCACAAACCCCTTTAGCCACATCTATTGAAAAGGCAGATTGTCGCTGTCCGATGAATAGCATTCATATATGAAATCAACATATGCATTCACCTAAGAGTGCTATGAATATCCTAAAAATACTAATCAGCTCCATCCTAGCTGGCATACTGATAAGCATCGGCGGAATGGCATGCATACTCTCTGAATTCAAGTTCATAGGAGCCCTGATATTCTCAGTTGGGCTGTTCGGGATAATGACCTACAAGCTTAGCCTGTACACAGGGAAGATCGGATATGTGCTTGAGAACCCCCCGATGTTCCTGCTAGATGTTATCGTCACCCTGGTGGGGAACTTCATAGGATGCCTGATGATGGGTCTGGCATTCCCCCTGGATCAGGCGATCGTGGCATGCGAGGCGAGGCTGGAGGTTGCAGACCTGACCGTTCTTTTCAAAGGGATATGCTGTGGGATACTGGTCTTCATAGCGGTGGATCAATTCAAGACAAAGAAGAACTACCTTGCATTGTTCGTCTGCATACCTGCATTCATATTGGCGGGATTCGAACATTCGATAGCGGACATGTTCTTCTTCAGTTCGGCTGGAATGTTCAACATAGACACACTAATGTTCCTGTCGATCGTGATCCTAGGAAATGCAATTGGGTGTCTGTTGATCCCAACCTATAAGAAGTACATTGAGGAACCCGAAGCCAACGCATGAGTCCATTCGATGATGCATTCAATATTGTGTGCTGGCTATGCCAATATCATCATGCAACCGTTCAGATCAACGTCCCAAACAGATCATAGGTGAAGAACATCTGCACCCCCATCACCAAGATGAACAGGATCTCGGTCATCAATGCGATTCCAAACGTCATCGGCGCCATGAACACCTCCCAGTATGGGGACTTCGCATTCAACAGCTTCCAAGCCTTAAATGCCAATGGCAATGTCAGGAAAAGCATTGCATAGGTTATGTCGAAACAGAGCATTATGGCAACGATCGCATATGCAGCCACCAGGATTGCCTTGATTACAATGTGCATCCTATCGAGACCGACACGAACGGATATGGACCTCTCACCCGATTTTATATGAGCCTCCTGACCGGACATCGAGTCTGCCGTCCTCATCAACCCGACAAGCAGGCCTATGAGGATGGCAAACACCAATATCTCATAGCTCCAAACCTCTCCTGATGCAACATAGTATGCTGCAAACACCATAAGGAAGAACGAGGCCGCCACTGCAATCTCCCCCAACCCCCTTGCACCGAGGTTGACGGGAGGTGCAGTGTAGAAGAACGCAATCAGAAGTCCGAACCCGCCGAAGATCAGCACGGTCCATCCGCTGTAAATGAATATCGGTATCGCCAGCAGGATTGACACACCTACGAGGAACGCCATTATGGCCTTGGCCTGCCTTATCGTCACCAGGCCATTGTTCACAGGGTTGCCATCCCAATAGAGCTTTTTCAAAAAGGGAGAGTCGCCTATGCCCTTGGCCTTGCTGTCATCCCAACCCTGAAACCTCAAATCGTCCGCACCCGACACGGAATCAAAATAGTCGTTGGAAAAGTTCACGAAGAGCGCCATGAACATCACAGTGACCGGAATCAAGGCGATGATGTGATATGGAACGTCCACATGCATGGATGCGAACACCACTCCACAGACGGATGCCATGAAGAATGGCAAGGTGTAACTGAATCTGAAGATCAAATTCAACCTTCTAAAGGCAGACACATTGCCATCCTCGTTCGCCAACCGTCCAGAGGGTCTTGCGGAAGATGGTGCCTTCTCTGTTTCGCTCATGCCTTTTTGAATGAAAACAAGATATTTATTACCTATCCCATGCAAAACAATCCATGGCATGTCCTGTCGAATCCATCAAAGCATTGCGATGGCCAGGTTCCAAATTGGGACTAGTCATTTCTTTGACATTGCAAACATGGAGGACATCTCCATTATCGTGGATGGGTTTCCCTTTTTCACAAGGTAGTACTCCCTGACGGCAGAGAATCCGCAATGCTTGCATGAATCGGTCCCTCTCATGGGACATCCATCGAACCTATGTCCGCCGGGAATGGTGAACATCGACATGTTCTGAGGGCACTCCCTCTCCCAATCCTCCTTTCGAAGCAGTTCCAACCCCTTCTTGGAGTTCAGTATGGGATGTCCCTCCGCCTTGAGCCTTTTGATGGTGTCCACCGCCTTCAACCTGTCCTCCATGTCCACTGCAAGCTCATACGGGGGAGGAGTTAAAAAATTGTACATTATCCCATCGATACTCTTGTTGTCCTTGACTGCCTTGGCAGTCTCCTCGATGTAATCCAGATTGTCCCTTTGGATGACCATGTTGGCGAAGACGGAACCATCGAATTCAAGATTCCCCAACGTTTCCATCAACTTGTCGTAAACCCCTTTCCCTCTGACCTCATCATGTATGTCACGGGGACCATCCAGGCTGATTGAGATAACATCAGAATTTGTGAAGATCCTATCAGAATTGCCATTGGTAGTATATCCGACGTTGTAATATCCAATCTCATGGCTCTTTTCTATAAGGTCCCCAAGGTCCTTGCCAGAGTCTCCCCATATGGTTGGCTCGCCACCTTCAAAGTACATTATGCGGGCACCGCTCTTGAAACGGAACTCCATCTCGGAGACGATCTCATCGTAGGTCATCTTGTTCTTCTCTAGAACATCTGCCTGTTGGACCACCTCACAATGCTTGCATCTGAGGTTGCACCCATAGTGTATCAGCATTGTGTTCACAAGGGGATCCTTCCCGCCTACCTTGGAGGATAGCCACCATTTGGCATATCCACAAAACTGGGATATCGATGAGCTCATGTAAGCCTTAATGACGAGAAGATATAAAAGAAAACAGTAAACTAGATGTTCCAGGGCATCAAGCTTTTCCATATGAATACGAATCGCATCCACTCTATGGCGTTGATGATGGGAAACCCGCACGTGAGGATATGATTGCCCATCCAATATTGCACCTATTGCAATATGGGTCAGGAATATTGTTCGAACTCAAAGGTATGCTTCGGGTTTATTCAAATAAAGATGAAAATGATTTAAAACCAAATGTCATTCCTTATTGCAAACAGTTGCTGCAATTGCAACATATTGGGGCATTCTTATAGATCCAACAATAGGTCTTCATGAAAGACAATGACATGTCCCCTGTGCAAACGGAATAGGAGATCGCCTTACCGTTTTTCTCATCATAATTCATTCCATATATCTCCCCTGACCCAAAAGCGTGACTGCTGATGGCAGGGTTGTTAGTAAATAGGCCAGAGTTGCCGATGGATAAAACTATGTTCCCATTTTCTATCAAACTCGCAACAGTATCATTGACAGAGGTTGTGCTTCTTGAATTGATCCAGGACTTGTCCACAATGACCGTGACATTAGGCTCTATCCCCTCCACGGATGTGCCGATGAGTATGTTCGACGTACCAAATCGGAGGTATGCCTTTATTTCATCCTCGTTCACATTGGTGCTTAGAATCAAAATTGGGATTTCAGAATTGACTGCGGATTGATATTCGAATGTAGACGTGAACGGGCTGCCTTCTTTGTCGACCTTTGAATATGATGCTGCCCCGAATAAGGCAAGCGATGCAATGACGAATACGGCCAATATTGCAACTGCGAAGACCATGTTAGCATTTTTCATTTTAACACCATTTTATATGTTATCCATACTGCAAAGTGCGTTGTACATATATGCCAATATGTTTATTTAAAATTAATGTCATTTAAGAATGTTGCAATAATGCTTTGAACCACCATATTATCATAAAATTTCAATTTAACACAGATCATTGTCATTGACAGTCATATTAAAATCAAAGATTAATAATAGGATTATCTATAAATACCTCGATGAATGTAAGAAAAATGCCTATTTTGATAATTTAAGGGCAATGTATAATTGAAATGAATATAGCATAATCTTCAAATTTGATTATCGATTAAAAAATTAAGTGGATGATTAATCCGATGGCCTTGTCAAAATTTTAACTAAGACTGACAGTTCCGAGGCTTATGCATACATGTCATTCAAAGAAATCAATTTGACATTATTCGGCTTATTCTCAATCAGCGTCTGTGAACCCACTTTTTGAAAAAAGACGGAATGACCTCTCCTTTACATCGGTGACGAGTTCTGAACGTCTCATCAGTTCTTCCAGAAAATCCATTCCGATCTTCTCTGGTGTGTACTTACACTCACAGAACATGAACCTGTCCTTTTTTGGGATATGACTGCGATGTCTATCTCCTCTTGTATCCTGGTTGCTGGATCTCCTCCCCACCACCTACCGATCCTTCCGATCCTGAACCTCATATCGCGAGAATTGCGAAGAAGGTATTCTTTGCCCATATCCTCGAATGTCAAGCCCATGAATTGATTTATTGCAGACTTGACGACCTCACCATACAGGCCTTCCGATCCATAATTGTGTATCTCGACCAAATTCTCTCGGACGAACTTGAACCAGAACCTTAACATGCCATCTAAAACACGATAGATCACCTTCCTAATGAACACAAAACTGTAGATGCAAGCAGATTTTCAGATCATCCTGAACGTGCTGAATGCCTACCAGCATGGATAAAGGAAGTTGGAATAGACTATACGGCCCACATTATCGAAAAGTATGAATGGAAGATGTTTTAACGTCCGCGATGGCTCGTATAGCCGCGTACCACGAAGAAGTACGCCAGCAAAATGGCCGCAATCGCCGCAATCGCCGCTATGGCGATATACAACAGGGCGTTGTCGTCCAGCGGTTCTATGAATGCCGTCAGCTTTGCGGAGTCCGAGGTCTTGCTGTCCGCACCGTCACAGGATACGACGCACCTGTACAGCGTCCCATCCATATCCATGATCGTGTCCGGTGTTGTGTATTTCGCCGCCACTGCACCGTCGATCACGGTCCATGCGACGCCATCGGTACTGAGCTCCCACTGGTATCTCAGTGTACCCGTCGAAACGATCTCCGCCGTGATGCTGAACGAGGCCTTCGAGCCCACCTCCGCCCTTGCGTCCGCAGGCTGTTCCGTTATCCCTACGACCTTTCTCTCCGAGACCGCCAGCTCCGCCTCGCGCGTCGTGGCGCTCTCGTAGCCGTCGCAGGATGCGACGCACCTGTACAGCGTCCCGCCCATGCCCATGGTCACGCCGTTCACCGCCAGTGTCGACGATGTCTTCCCGGCCATCGGCTCCCAGCTCCCGCCGGGGGACTTGGACCACCACTGGTACGATGCGTCGGCGGGCGCCGCCCGGACGGTGAAGCCCGCGTTGAGGCCCTCGGTGACGGACTGGTCCTGCGGCTGTTCCGTTATCCCTACGACCTTTCTCTCCGAGACCGCCAGCTCCGCCTCGCGCGTCGTGGCGCTCTCGTAGCCGTCGCAGGATGCGACGCACC
>JGI996J12353_1000132_pt1 | contig 22354 bp, 15 predicted proteins | sample IntmicLarv5ML5BL_FD_12353 | JGI IMG/M metagenome (IMG submission 12353) | reverse complement strand
TGGGGAGGATTGCCCCAGGGACCTTTCCCTTCCGCCAAATTTATTCTCGTTGAAATTGCCGATGGGGTGGACAGTCAATGCCGCCTCTCCGCTGGCAGCGGCATGCTTCGACATGAATATCACTGCATCTGGACTCCCAAACCCGTACTTCGATACCCTTTCGTCAATGTCATCCGTATAAATATGGAAATCGGGAGTGGATATCATGACAAGATCCCTAAATGAGAACATCCTGTCGCTCCCAAAGGGCCCTAACTCCTCCCACTCAACCATTCCTAAGAGGGCATCCCTCATATTGACCGATGGAAGGTCGCCTTCGCTGCATACGAGCAGGATCATCTGTCAAAGACCCTCATTGCATTGAGCCTTTCCAGATCTGGGATGTACAGGTCCCTTATGTCATGGATGTTCCATTTCAGCATCGCCAATCTTTCGAAGCCGAATCCCCATGCGAGGACCGGATGCTTTACGCCAAATGGCTCGGTCACCTCCGGCCTGAATATGCCTGCGCCTCCGAGCTCCATCCACTTCCCGTTGAAGAAGACCTCAAGCTCAAGTGATGGTTCGGTATACGGGAAGTATGCTGGCCTTATCCTTATCTGATCGAATCCCATCTTCGCATAGAACTCCCTGATTATTGACACCAGCATGTCGAAGTTGCCGTTCTCATCGATTATTATGCCTTCAATCTGAGTGAACTCCGGAAGGTGCGTCGAGTCGATTGACTCATTCCTGAATATCCTGGATATGGAGAACGCCTTCTGTGGGGCATCGGGATGCTCTGCGATGAATCGTATGCTGCTGACGGTGCTGTGCGTCCTGAGCAACGCGGACTCCGCCTTGTCCCTTGACCATTCGCCACCCCATCCTGTGGATCCCGTGGTCCAACCGTTCTCATGGACGTTCCTGACCTTCTCAACGAGTTCCTCGTCCTCCAACTGAACCCTGCTTGGAGTCTTCAGGTAGAATGTGTCCTGAAGGTCCCTTGCAGGATGGTCCTGTGGGGTGTATAGTACATCGAGGTTCCAGAATGCAGGTTGAACGTATTCAGAGGACATCTCGGTAAATCCCATGTCCGTGAATATCCTTCTGATGTCCGCTCCAAGCCTGGACAGAGGGTGCTTCTTGGCAGGGACGATGGATGGGGCGAACGCCTTCACATCGTATTTTCGAATCTCAACATTTCTCCATTCACCGCTTTGGATCATCCTGTCGGTTATGTCGGTGACCTGCTTCTTCAGGCTCAATCCCGACTTGGCTATCTCCGTGCCAAGGGGGGTCAGGGTCAAGGCCCTTTTGGTGATCGCCCTCTCCTGGACCATACCGTCCCTTCCCTTCAGGTCCTTCACCAGCTTCGGGTCGAGGTCCTTCAATTGGACCATTCCCTTTGAGAGCGTCTCGAGGACCATCTCATCCTCCATCTGCCTGCCAAGTGCGGATGTGCCAGTATCCGTAAGTACGAGATACTTTCCATCTCCCTCGGACACTATGTTGGCCAGTCCCTTTCTCTTTAGCCATCCCACTGCGATCTTGTCCTCGTTGTTGGGCATCAGCCTTCCCAGCTCGGACATCTCAAGCTTGCCGTTGGACCTTCCAATGAGGTCTATTGCCCTTCTCTCAGGAAGCCCGTTGCATATCGCATCGGGATTTGAAAGCTCGCAGAACACGGACGTGCTCTCGTCGATCTCAAGCAAGCCCTTTGTGGACAGCCATGATGCCGCCCCCATGACCTCCACCTCGACGTCGAACCTCCCCTTTGATATCAATCCCTCTGGGGAGTCCTTCCCTCCGGACTCGTCCAATGCAACCAGCAGCCTCTTTTCGTTGTGGCTGAGCTCCTCTATCATCTTGTCACTCATCGAATCACCATTCGAATCCCTCGAAGGCCATCTCCTGGATCACGTCCTTGGCCTTCTCCCTTTTGTCCTGGTGTCCCTCCAGGAAGACGTTGATCTTGTCTGTTAGCATCATCTTGCACTCGCCACAGAGTATCTCTCCCCTTTTGCAACGGTCTGCAAGCTCATCCATCTTCGAATCGTCATCCTCGAACATGAAGTAGTTGTACTTGAACACGGCGCAGACCTCTGGGTTCCCGCCCTTCTCCCTCTGCTCCTCTGCGGACACGCATCCGCCTGTGAACGCCCTGCCGACCTTCTTCTTGACCGCCTTGGCATTGTCTGTCGTGTATATTGTTCCAAACTCATCGCTGGAGGACATCTTGTCCCCTCCGCCCAAACCTGGGAACATCTTACAGTAGATCATGGTCGGCTTCGGATACCCTAGCGATGGCGCCACGTCCCTTGCGACCCTGAAGTGAGGGTCCTGGTCTATGCCGCATGGTATGAGGCAGGGCACCTGCCTGCCTGCCAACTCGGTTGGAAGGAACGCTGGTGCCGCCTGGATCGTCGTGAAGAATATGGATCCGATGTTCGTGGAGTTGTCGAACCCGAACACCGCCTTGGCTGTGGAGAATGTTACCTTCTTGGATACCTTCAACGCAATGGGGTACAACGTCTTTATGCACTCGGTGTCAAGTATGATCTTCGTCTTCTTTGGATTGAAGCCCAATGCGATTATGTCCAATGCGTTCTCGTATGCGAACGACCTGGTCTCGTCCAAAGCCAAATTCTTGAACAGGAACTTCTCGTCGTCCGTCATCTGGAAGAGCATGTCCACATCGAAGGTGTCCTGTATCCATTTATTGAACATCCATGGCATTATGTGGCCCAAATGGGTTCCACCCGATGGCCCCCTTCCAGTATACAATGTGAACTTGTTCCCCTTGTCGTACTCGTCGAGGAGCAAACCGAAGTCCCTGTGTGAGTAGAATATCCCCCTTCTGATCATCGGATGTATCGTTCCATACTTTGACATCCTCTTGATGAGCTGATCGTCGATGGGAGTGGTGCCGAACTTGGACATGAGGAGATCATAATCTATGTCTCCAACGACCTCCCATGGGGTGACCTTGAATTCCTCTGTCATGATTATACTATATTGGTAAGAAAGAATCATTATTTTAATGCTTTTAATGAATTGAAGTAATTCGGATGTTTATATGTTAAAAGCACAACAAATGTCAAAAGCTTGTAATATACCAATGTGTTTTTATGAAACAAAAAATATAACTTTTTTACTTAACCTATTGCACTAACTGCCACCATGTTTGATTTAGATAAATGACATTAAAATAATCCCATTATTGTTGGCACAGGAAAATAAAATAACTCTAATCCCATATAAACCTTCAGAAATTTTAATTAAACTGTATAAATTTATCAAAATGCTGACTTAATATTAGTTAATATTATATATTTATACATATATTTCGCACGAAATAATCGATTGATTTTGGAGGTATAAAAATGCTAATACGTTTTAAAGTTGGAAATTACTTATCATTCAACGAAGTACAAGAATTATCTATGATTGCAGGGGCAACAAAAATACATCCAAACCATTTGTTTAGGTTAGATGATGTTGACATATTGAAATTAGCTGCAATCTATGGTGCCAATGCATCAGGGAAATCAAATTTTATCAAAGCTATACGTGAAGCAAAACGATTTATATCAGGTAGAAGGAGCATGGGTAGACGAGATTACTTTAGATTGAATAAAGAAAATAAAAAACTTGCATCATTATTTGAATTTGAATTTGAAATCAATTGCGTAAAATATTCATATGGGTTTGAGATAATCCTTAATGAACAAAAGTTAAAATCTGAATGGCTATATGAATTGTCCTCTGAAAATAGAATAATTTTTCAGCGCACAGAAAATGTAATAACCCACGAATTTAATGAAAGTGACAGTATTAGGTTAAATGTATACATCGAAGATATGAAACAGTTTTCAAATAGACTCTTTCTTAACGAAATGAGTAAAAAAATGAGGCCAGACGAAGGTGACCTTTCTATTTTCTTCAAGGTTTATAATTGGTTTAAAGAGAGCCTACTTGTGATAGATACAGAGGAATTTAATTCCCCTATCGATCAGGATAATGAAGCATCCGAACTTATGCACAAATTGGGAACGGGAATAACATCAACTGAGTATCAGAAAATGGATTCTAATGTTGATGATATTTTTCCTGGAGACATGTTGGATAGCATTTATACCGAATTAAAAGGAAGAAAGGGAAATGGAAAAAATGAAGACCGCAGCATTCCATTTGGAGATAACAGAGTATCGTTATCAGACAATGATGAATTAATATTTGAGAGACTGGTATTTAAACATGGAAATCCGAATGTTTGTTTCACATTTGATGAAGAATCGGATGGGACAAGAAGACTCTACAAATTAAGGCACATCTTACTTGAGCGAAATGATAATATTACATACATAATCGACGAACTAGATTTAAGATTGCATCCTCAACTAACATATAGATTTATTGAACATTTTGTTGAAAAAATGAATGGAAATAGAAATCAACTTATTTTCACAACTCATGAATCTTGCCTTATGGACTTTGAACTCCTAAGACGTGATGAAATATGGTTCGTTGATAAGAACAACGATGTATCTTCATTATACTCCTTGGAAGAATTTGCTGAGAGGTCAGATAGAAAAATAGATAAAGCCTATTTGGAGGGCAGATATGGAGGCATACCCATATTCTCTACATTATTCCCAGTTCAAAAGGAGGGCATATGAGAGAAATAACAGACCCATTCAATACTACCCGTAAATCGGGTACAAGGAATATAAAGAGACAGTTTATATTATTCTTTGAAGGATATAGGACAGAAGTTCAATACTTCACTGGACTCAAGAATAATAAACAACAATCAAACATATCCTCATTAATCGATATACAGGTTATGTGCAGATATCCAACACAAACAGGATTGAGCGACCCAATGCAGATATTAAACCTTGTAGATGATTTCATTGCATTATTAAATGATGGAATATATACCCCAACTTTACTTGCGAATACCTACTTATGCCAACAATTGTCAGACAAATCCATATTATCAGACATTACAGTGATAAATGATTTTATTGATGAAACGGTACAAACCATTGATGCACTAACTGATTCAAAAGGTTTTATTACAAATATAGAGAAAGCTTTAAAAATATGCGATGAAAATTATCAAAATATATTTCAAAATGACCCTGGTAGGTTCGAATCATCATATCCAGATTATAACATGGATAGAGACATTATATGCATAATAATTGATCGAGATGAAGAGTGTAGATCGATAGGCAAATACCATGAATTTATTTCAAAATGCAAGAAAAAAGGATATTACCCCTTCATTACTAACCCTTGCTTTGAATTCTGGTTACTTTTGCATTTTGATGACATAAAAAATGATATAGCCCTTAAATCCGATCAAATTATAAATAAAAAAGATTATATTGAAGAAAAATTGGATAAAATACTTCGTGAATACGATTCAGAAGAAGGGTATGACAAAGATAATCTAAACTATCAACGATTCGCTCACAGATTAAACGATGCAATAGAGAATGAAAAAGGATATTGCACAGATATAATGAATATGAGAAATAAAATAGGATCAAATATTGGAAGCCTAATTCTCATGATGAGGGAATGATGCTTGTCAAAACTACCTGTATATGTGTCATACGGCAATAAAACCTATGATTGATATTCTATTGAACCCCATAATTAAAATTATTGATAATTCATAAGAATAGCTAAACTCTACGAGACAATCATCTCTTTTTATGCCTTACCTTCACCGCGATGCCCCTCTTCAATTGGACCATCTCCCTTCCAGCCATCATTGCGACACCGACGGCCTCCACCTTGCCGTTAAGGATTATTGCGACATCGTCCCCGATCCTTATCCTCTCGTCCGCAGATACCACTCCGACTGCGAACAGGTTCCCCTTGATCTCGAAGTCCGTCATCTCGACGCAGTTCAATCCCGCATCCTTCAGGCACTCGGCACCTTCCAAGGTCAAGGATGCCATCTGCCTCTCTGGGGTCAGCATCCCCATCTGGATCTTCTCCCCGTTCTCGGAGTCCCTCATGATCTTCCAGTATGGGAACTTTCCAAGCACGTACCCCCCATCAAGCAACGAGTCCGCCACATCTGGGCCGAACTGGAACCTCAATATGGACCTCATGGACTCCTTCCTGTCGACCTGGTAGTCTGGAACTTCCATCCCCTTGGTGGCCTGCCTCAACATGGTATCAAGGTTCTTGAGCGATTCGAATGATGTTCCATCGTCATCGAGGACCGTGCATGTCATCTCCCCCAGACCTTTGACCAATTCATGGTCATCACCAAGATGGCAGACGACCTTGTCATAGCCCTGGGAGTGTATCAGCCTCGCCATCCTGTCGATCATCTCCCTCTCATCGAACGACCACTCCCCTGTGACCGGGATGTCGTACGAGTCTGCTGGGAAGAAGACGTCCAGCTCCCTTGGAACGATTCCAAGCGGCGATGTCACTATGACCTCATGCACCAATGCATCGTGGGATGCGGTGTGGATGGCGGATGAGAACGCCTTGTGGCTCTTCGATGTGTGATACGGCTTCTTTGCGGAGCATGGAAGCAATAGCAGGACCCTCTTGTGGCTTGGCTTGGAATACCTCTCCGCTATCCTAGACTGATACCTTGCGATGTCGGCCCTTCTCAATGACTGCGGGGTGTTGCATGTGAACTTGGAGCCGACGACGGGGCATGCCTCCTCCTGATATGAATATCCGTTCTTGTCGAACAGCCTTAGCAATGCGACCGATATAGGTGACGACGAGGCCCTCTGGTCCACAAGCTCCCTCAGCCTTCCTGCCTCGATGAACCTGGATGCCTTGTCGCACTCCCTCAGCAACTCCTCCACATTGGTGCCAGTAGGGTCGTCCTTCATGATCAATGCCCCTTCGGACATTGTCTCTATTCCCATTGCACCTGCACCTTTCACAAAAGAGTCGTCAAAGACGTCCACTCCCATATAGGTCAGCAAGGATAGGATGGAAGGGTCTGCAATGCCGAATATCCCCAACAGCCTGTTGTATCCTATCTTCTCCCTAAGCTCCACGACCAGGTCTATCAACCTCCTTGGGTCCCTCCTCAATTCGAACCCGTTCGTCACAATGACCATCTCAATCTCATCGGAAATTGGCTCATCAAACCATGGAAGGGCCATCAGGAGAACCTTCTTGGATTCGCGTCTCTCCCCCCTACCCTTGCTGGAGTAGCTCTTCCTCAGATCGAAGTCCAGATCCACAGGCTCGCCGAATGCCCAAAGCCTCCTCGAATCCCCATTCTCTATGAACACTGGCAAATCCTCTTTCCCATCAAAGGATTGAACGATGAATGGCGTATTTATGGCCATGGAATCCGACGATAGCTTGCAGGTCCTTCCCCTGTGGGACCTTGCGATGACATCCAACATAGGCCCCTGGAAGTGCTCCAGCAATAATAACGTTGCTTTACATGGGGTGATTCCGTTGCTCGTCAATCGATTTTTTGGATGTTCAATTCAATCTACAATATCGCTACCCTCCTGGCAGGCTACTTGAGGATCACGCAAGATTATGCGAATCAGGAATTATGTTAAATTTGAAATTACTAGGTCATTGAGGGTAGCACACTACCAAAGTTGAAAAAATAAAGGGGTTTCAAAAGTGGTTTAACGTTGAATCCATTCAAGGTGTTGCCTTGGACCTCCTTATGACGAGCACTGCTGCCAATGCGACAATCGCTATGATCGCGATGGCTGCGATGATCAACATGGAGTTGTCGGAGCCATCGTCACCTGATGCAGGCGATGCATGGGATATCACGAACTCGGAGAAGTGGTCGGTCTCGAAGACGACGTTGCCGTTGATGTACTGGAAGTCCATCTCCTCCATCGTGCCATCGTCTCCAAGGTACCAAAGGCGGAGCCCATCTGCGGTCTCACCTGACTTCAAAGCATATGGTATCGAAACCTTCACCTTGCCGCCAAGCTCATGAACCTTGGTGGAACCGAGGGTGGCAGTGGCGGTTATGACCAAGTCGTTTTCTCCAACCTTGGACCTTTGGGTATCGCTCAAGTCTGACCTGTCCCTCTCCTTCAATTCGATGACCAGATCTCCAGCGGAGGAGGCCATTCCCTTCAAGGCGTTGTTGGGGATCTCGATGGTCCCATCCTTGGATTCGATCTTCAAGCTTGCGTTTGCGTCGGCAAGGGACTTGGCATTTGCGATCCTTATGGTGTCAGCATTGCCTGCATCGATGTTGACGATTGATGTCAAGGTATTGGAGCCTGACATTCCATCCGCCCTCTCGATCTGCCTCACGGTCTCTGCCACCTTGTTGGAGTCGACGACTGCAACGCCGTTGGAGTTGCTGGTCGGGACGTCCGATGTGGATTCGGACCTTCCGTTGCCACCATTATTTAAAATCGTCTCCACACCCTGCGAATGGTCGACTGAGTCAACAATTACACTGGATGGCATTGTGATCGTCACTGTGCATGTGGCAGTCCTGCTGCCCTCGACGGTGGTCACGGTTATGACCACAGTCCCTGCGGACACAGCCGTGATGATTCCGTTGGAGCTTACCGTAGCGACACCTGTGTTACTGGACGACCACCTGACCGATTTGTTGGTGGCATTGCCTGGCTCGACAATCGCGGTCAGTTGCAATGTGTTCCCCCACTCGAGGGATGCATTGGATCTGTCCAGGGAGACACCTGACACGGGTATGTTCGTGACTGGATCTGCAACCACTGTGACCTCACATGATGCCTCCACCAGTGGGTTCCACTTGGATATTGCAGTTATGACCGCAGTGCCTGCACCGATAGCCCTGACGTTGCCATCCTGATCGACGGTGGCCACCCTGGTGTTGCTGGACTTCCAGATCACACCTGCATCTGTTGCATTATCGGGAAGTATCGTTGCAGTTATTTCCAAGGTGCCGTTGATACGCATTGCCGCGGACGTCACGTCAATCGATATGCTCAGGACGGATACGTCGGCAAGGTACTCCGACACGGTCACGTAGCATATGGCCGATATGGATGGGTCCGAGTAGGATGTCGCCACGATGGAGGTAACCCCCTTGCCGACGGCCCTTACATTCCCGTTCTGATCCACCGTCGCAACAGAAGTGTTGTTCGAGGACCATATAATCCGGGAATCCACATCAGCCATAGGGATAATGGTTGCAGTGAGCTGTATCCTGTCGTTCTTCAGCAAGTACAGAACATTGTTATTCAGTGCGATGTCAGCCATGACAATGCTAGGTTTCAAATTTGTGAACGTTGTTCCAGGAGGGATTTGAACAGAAGCTAACTCCTTTATTGTGTATCCCAATATGCTCCCATCGTCGTTCACGTAGTACCAAACCTCTGCTGCATTCGGGCGCGAGACGGAGACGACATACGTTGCTGCCCTGTCCTCCGTCGACGGCTCCCACCTGTCTAACTTCTCATTCCAACCATAAAGGTAGAGCTCATTGGATCCCATGGCCAGGGTATCGTTATTCAACGTTATCCTCGGATTGTTTAGGGACAGCAGGGCAGTCTTTAGGTCACTGCCCGATGCGGTGACCCATGTCCCGCTGTTCCCATCTTTTATAAAGAAGCTATAATCCTTTCCTGCATCCTTGGCGACGCTCACGTTGAACACCAATCCGGTGTCGTTGTACCATAACAGTTCGCCGTTGGGCCCCATCCTAACTGCTTGGGAGCCAAATTGATTCGGTATCAGATCTGTGTACACTCTCACCTCACATTCTGTTTGGCCTGGATGATCAGAGTATATGTATATGGCTGCTCCTCCGACTGCTCCATATGGCAGTAGGTAGATGTATACGTTGCCGTCAACATCAACATTACTTACATCCATTACGATTCCTCCATGTGTCCTGTTTATCTCAGTTCTGTATGCAAGTTCAAAACCACTTTCTATTTTATCGAAAACAAAAAAGTATTTTCCCGCAGCTATATATCCACGGTCATTGAACACAAGGAACTGTGAAGCAGCTGCAGTACTCATACCAAGGTCAACATAGCCTATATCAAAGAATTCCCCCTTGTAGACAGTTGCATATGCCACCTTTGAATTCAATTCTCCAGATTCGTCAAACAATCCATGACTGTACCCCGTGATGTAAAGCCTTGAACCATCGGTGGTAAGCCATCCGTCATCGAGTTTAAGGCCTTCAATCCCATAAAGGACAACTGAGTTCCTTATGGTGCCTGTTGAAGTATCAAGGGAGTTGAATATTCGATCCCCCCCATCCACTCCCAATGTGAATGAGAGCCAATAGATGTAATCATCAAGGATTATGAATTGTGTGCTCTGCATAGGGACATAGACTCCATCGATGTTCGTCTCCCATAGTTTCTGAGAAAGGTCTGCCGTATACTTCGAAAGAACAGATTGCTGACCACCATCTATGAACTCCGAATGTGACACATACGTATACTCCCCTCCAGGGAACACTTCCTGACTATTCAGATTGAAATCCATCACATAGTTCAGATCCGTGTCATATACCCTGCCTGTCTCACCATCGAATATGAGGCCGTGAGCATATCCCAGGAAGTGGAAGAACGCTGTCGACGATACGGTCGGGACTGTTGCCACGGATATTCCCGATGAAAGGTCCACCTTGTGGACTTTATCGTAAACACGCAGGTAGACGTAGTCTCCGACTATCAGCGGAGCACTGGAGTGGCCCTCCCAGTTCATACTCGAAGCGCCAACAATACCTGTGCCAAATACCCAATTTAACTGTAGGTCATCGTTGATGGTGGGAGCGTTCATATCCGTGATTCCGATGGGGGCCCTCGATAGGGAGTAGTACCTGCTATGTGCGGTTATCTCGACATCATCGGTGATCCCTGTGAGTCTGATGTTGTATGTGTCGTAGTAGTTGGTCATACCACCATATGAGACGCTCCATTCGACGAACTCATAATTCTTTTCTTCCTCATATCTGAGAACAAGAATATCCGTGCTAGATACCTCCCCTCCTATGAAGTCAACGCCGTTAAGCATTGCGACAACATATCCCCTACCATCGGTTCCAAAGGTCACGGTGTTGCCAGTTGATGTGGAGGTCACCGTGACGACAAATGAATCATAGAGTGATGGGTCATTCACTGATGTGACAGTTATCGTCGCCTGTCCCTCTCCCTTGGCCGTGACAACTCCGTCCTGCGTGACAGTGGCAACGTGTTCATTGGTGGTGGCCCATGTCACAGACCTTTCTGTGGCCCCTATGGGCTCAATGCGAGGTATAAGTACAAGTCTCTCACCCAAATGTATCTCACCTTGATCATCCTCGAAGAAGATCTTGCTCATGAGAATCTCATTAACGGTCAGGGCATACGTCGCCGAATGGCCACCGTCCATGGACGTTGCCGTTATGATCGTGGTTCCTTCCGACAGTGCGGTGATCACTCCGGATGTCGATACCGAGGCCACTGTCTGGTCGCTCGACGTCCAGACGATGTTCTTGTTCCCTGCATCGACTGGATCAAAGATCACATCCACCATGAATCTGTCTCCGACGAATTTTATCCCGCTTGTCTCATTGAAAGATATGTCATCCACCGGTATCGGATCTTCACCCACGTAGGCAGGTATCTTCACAATGCGTTCACCCTCTCTGCATATCCATCCCTCGCCATCTATCTCAAATGGCGAGCCTTCCTCCAATATTACCATGGATAGGTTCACAGGAAGTATAGATGGAAATGATTGAACGGTTGACGGTACGGTGATTTTCCAAAGTTGAGAGTTGAAATTTGTTAATTGATTATTGCTTTCCGTTGGCCCCAGACTCGTTATGACTGTCACTCCATATGGGATGATGAGTTCCGTAATGTTGGTGTCTCCGATTGAGATACGATCTATTCCGAATTCTCCGATGGTGCCACCCTGATTTCTGATATATCCATTTACTTTCCATGGGAGTGTTTTTACTCCATTGAGGTCATTTGAATTTGTCGTACTCAATCCAACAACCCCATATGGTTCAATTCCATTAGTCGAGTTCCCAATGTATCCGGTAAATCTGTAGTCATTCAGAAAAAAGCCGTCATCAATCGATGATGCCTCGATGGTAATGTTGGGCCTACCGCTTATCACCAGGTCTTCTGCAGTTATATCCTCATCAACAACGGTCATCGGCATAAAGCCTGAATAGGTCGTACCAAAGATGCTTATGTAATACTTGCCAGGTTTCACATCGACAAAGGCATATCCGTCCATCTCGTCAACATCGGTCGACTGTATGAGATATCCGAAGGAATTCCTAAGGACAGCAGTAAGGTCTGTATAGTCTGCATAGGTTTCAATCAAGGTGACTTTTCCACTTATTGAATACTTGCTTCCGATGTAGCCATCTTCCACTGTGATCGTGCAGGAAGCCTCTATCGACTCATCACCTATCCCTATTGGAGCAGATGCCCTCACGGTAGTCGTTCCTTCGCCTCTTGCGGTTATGAGGCCTATATCGGAGACGGTTGCTATGCTATCATCATCAGATGTCCAAATTACGTTTTTTTCAGTTATGTTCTTCGGATTCAGCACGACATTGAGCTTTATCGTCTCTCCTGCATTGTTGAGTGTTGCCGATTCTTGGTCCAAGGATATTGATTCGGGATAGGTTTTAACGAACTCTTCTACAGTTATCTCATACTCGATATATTTTGTTGGGTTATCGCCCGAAATGGCAGTTATTATTGCAGTGCCTGGAGATATTGCTCTTACCCATCCGCCAACTACTGTTGCAACAGTTACATCATCCGAAATCCAGCGTATGGTCTGATTTGTAGCATCAGAATTAATGGATATTTTTAACAGTTCCCCATTGCCCTCCACGAGATTTATCTTTGTATTAAAATCCGATACGAATGATGATACTGGAGTTAATGATATTGGCCATTTTGGAATTTTCAAATCTGTTGTTGCAGATATGTTACCTCCACGAATGTTACCTCCGTTATCGATATAGAATGGAGAGCCCTCTTCAAATATCACGTTTACAATTGATTGGTTTACTGCACCAGGAAACATTGTTGATAGGGGAGGAGGCATTGAAAGCATACTTGTGTGAACAGATGTAACTGTAAAAGGGATAATTAAAGTCTCCAAAGCAGAGGGGTTCAATTGAAATTCAACACTTGTCAAAGTTGTTACACCAAAAGGAAATGCTAATAATGTGATTGAAGTAAAATTTTTAAATTCATTTCTATTAGTGTCTGTTACAGCATACTTCTTACCCTCAACTTCGATAACTTCTGGAATAATCATTTCTCCACTGATAAGGGATCTAGTGCCACCAATAAGAGTCATCGTCGCAATGTTATATGCTGGGTATAATTGAAACCTATAATATGGACCAGGGTTCAAAGAAGAAATTGGAACATCAACTGTACCACTAAGAGGTTGACCCCTTCCATTAAGCACTATATTCTCAATTATTAGAGTATTGCCAGTAACATCTTCAAGATTGACAACCTTGAACATAACATTACTCGCACCCAGGATGTAAAGGCCATATTCACGACCAATATCAGATATGCCTATAAAAGAGTAATTCCCTTGAGCATCAACGTATGTCGTGTAATTCTTTCTTTCTTCATTATCTCTTAAAACGACTTTCAATTTATCGAATGTTGTATTCTCATTGTCACCTATCTCAATTGAACCTGAAATTGAATAACCTTCTTCACTAGAAGGATTTATTTCTCCATCGGCCAATGTATAATTTCCACTGTGGGATCCCGTTTCAAAAAGATCTCCAATACCCACAGAAAAAGACACTGATAACATCAACAATACAATAATTGCTGATATGAATTTATTTTTTGACATTTCTTCCCCACACTTCAACTATATCCAGCACATATGGTGCAATTTTGATTTTTTCTAATAGGTTTTCTTTATAGAATTTCCATATTTGAATAAAAATTGGGTCTTTGCAAACCCTTTAAATTAAGGGGACATGTCCCCTTGTTTGTTTGCTATTCGCCTTCCTTAAATCACGAATATGAGTACTTCATCCAGAACTCGTCCATCACGAATGTGCCTGAGGTTGTCGGATATGACCATGGTGGATCCAATGCAACAGGATCGCTGCCCAAGGCACTTGCCTCACTGAGAGGGCTCATAAAGCCAAGCAACCAGCCTGCATACTCTGTGTAACCTGAGTCATAGTACAGTGTCCAATAGTAGAAATTATCATACACTACGCCTGTGGTACCGATAGGATCCCCATATTCAAGACCGAGCATATTCTGAACACTTCCATAACTTTTGTTGATATTATTGTCCTGGTTGTTATCTATAACATTACCTTGACCTGAAAAGAGAGCAATAAACGATGGGCCCTGAGCATTTTTCAATGCCAAGTATGCATCTGATCCATACCCATAGGTTTCCATCGGAACACTGGCAAAATAATTGATTATTGAGTCAACAGTAGGGCCAGCTCCAGGATAATTCATACGTGGAGGGCCAACAAGAACAGAATCAGCTGTAAGAGTGAAATCCACTCTAAAGTCTGAGTTATCAATAATCTCAGTCAATGGGACAAGATCGTGTATGGTACTTGGGAAACCAGGGAATTTACCATTTATAGTGTTCGTGAACCATAGGGCAATATTCGCAGTCTTCAAGTCGTAGTCAGCAAATGGCTTGTAGAAACCAAGAGAGCCGGTAGGCCCTAGTGCCCATCCGCCCTGTCCATTGTTTGCATCCACATTATAGTAATATACGGACAAATATTGGTATTGTGTGCCACCAATAGTTGCAGGCAAGCTTATCTGTCCATATTCGGGATTGATGTTGTACCATCCTCCCATGTCCTCTGTATAGTTCATGTCGATTGAGAGTGCGGACAATGTTGCATTGCTTTGGATTAGCTTGTTAACAGCAATTGCCCCATTGTATCCCTCTTTGGTAGATGAGATAGACCATGTGGCTCCACTAATTCCTCCGACATATATGTTAAACTCCCCATATGTCGTAGGTGTACTTGATTGTACATCAGGCATAGTGAATTCATCTCTGTCAGCAGAAGCCCCGTCTATGTATACGACTGAGAACGCTACCGCGATCATCGTAAACGCAACAAGGGCTGCTGCCATTTTTTTTTCTTTTTTCATTTTACTTACACCTCCTTGGAGTTAATCATTCAGATTCCCCTCTTCCCCACAGAAAACCACTAAGCGAAATACAGATCCGAACAGGTTGTTGCCTTGGCCGTCACAGAACTCGTTTTCACGAGCGGGTTGGAGGAGAATCCTTCACGGTTTTGACATTTCCCCTGTTTTTTATTATCTAATGCGTCTCACTTATGTCTTATGATTTTCCATGTATGCTATGATTATCAACATATCAGAAACAAAACGCCTAAATCATACATCGCACAACCCATCTTTGAATCATGAATGCACAATGAGGTACTATTTGATCGCTCAATGTTCCCCTGCCTGATTTTCACTTTTTGACATTCCAATTGTTTTTTCATAGTGCCTCCAATCATTGGAAAGAAGGCATGACATATACGCCATCCATAGTTATTTAATGATTTTTGCAAACATTTTCTTCCTTAACATCCAACCTAAATTTTTTGAAATGTCCTTTCATCGGTATTTTACATAACTTTTTAATATGTGATAAATTGCAATAACTTCTCAGATTCCACACGTCCAATTTAAAAATAAAAAAATTAACAACACTCTGTTATGAATATGTTTTTACAAATAAAATTGAAAAAATCTATGTAATACAATATTAATAATTGCTCATTCGATTGAATGAAACTGGCACATTACAGCTTTTATTATATATGACTATAACAATGAGCTGAGAGGAAACAAACGCCTAAGCTGATGTTGCTTGCCTCCATCTTTGAATCATGGGTAAGTAACATGGGGGAACATCGAATCTCTCGATGTTCTCCCTAGGCTTCCACGTTTTCCTCTTATTGGCCTTGTTGAGTCTTCCATTGTTTTTGACAGGGTCCAACATTGCCATCTATAGTCTGTAGCCATGCATCATTTTATAATTCTAATCTTAAAATACTCCCTATGCGAATTCATAAACAATATGAAGACATCACCTAAACGCCATATCATTTGATTCAGGATTCACCAAAGCAAATCGAATGCGATCGATATCGCAGACAATGCCGCAGTATTCCCATCGTTGGCACCGCAGATTATCACAACATCGCCCTCATCGATCCCTTGATCCCTCAAAGTCTGGGCGAACTCCGGGTCTCTTGAATCCATGTCCCACTCCTTCGGCATCATCAGCCTTCCATCCCTTATTACGAATGTCGATGCACCATTTGCTCCCATGGACCTCCCCCTATCCCTTTGTTGCGTTCCATCGGTTATCCTGTCTGCAACCCCCTTCACAAGCACCGACCTTTGAACCATGCCGGTGGCGTAGCCTGTCCTCTCCAAATCCACCAATCTGATCGGCATGCCCTCCGTCAACCTACGTCCCGCATCGGATATGGCCATCCTCCTGTCATTCCCATGCACCAGACGGTGGCCTTTCAAAACCGTCACTATGCCATTCATGCCCATATGACCTATATCAACAGCCTCCGAAAGCCTCGCCGAGCTGATTGGCCTGCAATCGCAAAGGAACGTAAGGACATGGTATATGTGGGCCTCATTGAGGTTGTCGATATGCTGATCCCTACGATCGTCCCCTGGTGCACCATCCCCTATACCCTTGCAATCCAGTCCCCCTCTGAGGAATCCTATCATCGACATCACCCTCTCGACGGGCACATCCACGCCTATCGCTATTCCCACGACTCCCTCGCCTTTCCAATGACGGATCAGAATCTCCGCATCCCTGGAGTCCATGCCCCATTCGTGCATCAACTCCAATATCCCCCTTGAGTTTTCTTTATATGATTCCATGGTGGCCAATGCGTCAAGTATCCCCTTACGGTCATATGGTATGGCGCTTTTGCGTAAGGATGCATTCCTAATGGGTTCCTGATCCCATAGCTTCGACCTGCATTTGGGACACATCAACGGCCTCTCCCTCTTTCCCATCCACTTGTGGGAGCACCGTTTGCAGACGTGGTGCTTGACGGCGTCGTCATTCCAATGAAGGGTTGAACACAATGGGCACCTCTTTGGTTCCCTCCCATCCTCATTGCGTATGTTCCACGAATGCCCGCATATCAGGCATGCACGCCTCCTGTCCTCTGATACAGTTGATGAATTGATTTCCTCCAAGTAATCTGAACCATTCCTTTTGTAGATGGCCATCAATCTCTTCATCCCATCCGAATATGGGTTCCCCCGTGAGGTATGTCTGCTATCTCTTGGCTGGTCTATCATTTGGATGTATACTCCAATACATTAGCCTATATATCTCCTCTTAATAATTCCTATCAAAAAACTATCAAAAGTCGCCATATTTGCGCAATGTATGGACGAAAATAAATTATGCCTCCCTGAATATTCCCCTTAAGAAATGAGATAGGTCTACAACTGAAGGGCCAAAATACAGTTTGAATGACATCATAGGGATGATCGTTCCAATCTTAAGCCAATACGATAAAGTGGATCGTGCGTTCATATTTGGATCCTATGCAAAGGGCGGTGCCGACATCAAAAGCGATTTGGACATCCGCATAGATGCGGACAGGATGCGCACATTGGACCTTTGTGGGCTCATGGTTCAGCTTGAGAGGTCCCTTGGGATTCCAACGGACGTCATTCCTACTGACTCCATAAGCACCGAATTCCTGAATTCCATAAAACGCCATGAGGTGCTGATCTACGAGAGACGATAGGCCCCCATTGGAACGTTTTGCGGAAAACCAAGATCCGGTCAATAACCCTATATTTTCCAAGGGCCTAAATAAACCTCAAACAAAGTGTTATATCCAAATATCTTGATTAGGATACCATGGACTTCTATGACAAGGACCTTGTTTCCATACGCGACCTAGACCGAAACCAGATAGAGTTCATTCTGGACCTTTCGGAGAAGATGATCCCCTATGCAATGGGGGAGAGGACCAACAAGGTCTTGGACGGTCGGATACTGGGAAACCTGTTCTTCGAGCCCTCCACGAGGACGAAGCTATCATTTGAAAGCGCGGCATACAGGCTAGGATGCGATGTCATAGACGTGTCTGAGATGTCGATGACCTCCATGTCCAAGGGGGAGACCCTGTCCGACACCATCAGGATGGTGGACGCATATTGCGACCTCATAGTCCTGAGGCACCCGCACGAGGGTGCGGCAAGGCTCGCCGCCAAGTTCTCCATAAACCCTGTCATAAACGCAGGCGACGGCGCAGGGTCGCATCCAACGCAGACGCTGCTGGACCTGTTCACGATGAGAAGGTCCAAGGGGTCGCTGGATGGCCTCAACATAGTCCTTGTCGGCGATTTGAAATATGGCCGCACGGTCCATTCGCTTGCAGAGGCCTTGACCATGTTCGGTGCCAAGCTGACGTTCGTCGCACCTGAGATACTGCAGATGCCTGAGGACATCCAGGCCCATCTCAGCTCCAGGGGATGCGCCACGGTACAGACGGCCGAGCTACAGGACGTCATAGACCAGGCGGACATACTGTATGTCACAAGGATACAGAGGGAGAGGTTCCCGGACCCGGCGGAGTACCAGAAGGTTGCTGGCACATACCGCATAGACAATGCCATCCTAAGGGAGGCGAAGAGCGACATGGCGATAATGCACCCACTTCCAAGGGTGGACGAGATAATGCCCGAGGTGGACGACACCCCACATGCCAAGTACTTCGAGCAGGCTTTCAACGGGGTCCCTGTTAGGATGGCCCTCCTGTGCTCGATACTGGGAGGTGACATAGATGGATGAGAACAAGATCGCAGAGACGAAGATCCCGCCGATAAGGAACGGGACCGTCATAGACCACATCGCCAACGGGCAGTCGTTGAACGTGCTCAAGATACTCGGCGTCAACGAGCACAACATAGATTCCGTGATAAGCATCGGCATGCATGTCAAGTCATCGAAGGGCGACGGATGGAAGGACGTCATAAAGATCGAGGACAACGAGCTTGACATGAAGATCGTGGACAAGATCGCCCTCATAGCTCCAGATGCCACCATATCCATAATTCGGGACTACTACATAGCGGAGAAGTTCAAGGTCAAGCTGGAGGGCCATGTCGTCGGACTGGCAAGGTGCAGCAACCCCAACTGCATAACCAACAAGGGGGAGCCTGTGTCCCCAGAGTTCATCGTTGTGGATTCCGTTCCAAAGAGGCTCATATGCATCTATTGCGACAGGAAGCTGGTCAACATATCGGACAACCTGATATGAACATCATAGTGACCACTGGAATGCCAGGGACAGGGAAGGAGGAGTTCCTGTCCGTAGCATCATCGCTTGGGATGAGATTCGTGAGGATGGGGGACGTCGTCAGGGACGCCCATGCCGAGCGTGGAGGCGACCTTTCCGTAGGTGCATTCGCAAACCAGGAGAGGGAGAGGAACGGCCCTGCCATCTGGGGGTTGGCCTGCATGGAGAGGGCGCTTGCGATCGCCAATGGCTCCAACATGGTCATACTGGATGGGTGCAGGAGCCTGGCTGAGATAGAGGTCATGAGGGAGCATGGCAACGTCACCATCGTGAACATACAGTCCCCCAGCGACTCCAGGTACGCTAGGCTTAGGGCTAGAGGAAGGGAGGATGCCCCCAATGGTATCGATGAGTTCGATGAGAGGGATCGAAGGGAGCTGTCATGGGGGTTGGGCAAGGTCATAACCGTTGCGGATCACATCCTTTTGAACGATGGGACCTTGGACGAGTTCAAGGACAGGAGCCTCGAACTGATCAAGGGGCTGTCCGTATGAGGTTCACCACCGCAAGGCTATGCGGAAGCGAGGCCTTGATGGCAATACCTGCCGACCTTCTGGACCTTGACGTCCAGGGTTGCATAGGGATGTTGGAGAATGCGGGCGCAACGATGAGATGTGTCGAGTCCTGTATGCTTCAATTCGATTGGAACGGCATGGAGGTCACACTATATCCATCTGGCAAGGTCATGTTCTTCCCGTTGAAGGACAAGCAAATGTGCATAAGATACGCGACCGAGATACTGTCCAAGGTCATATAACGCCAAAATATTGGCGATTCCATCAACAACACTTATCTAGTATCCCATCCATTGACGGTCTCCATGGACTTTGGCACGATATTCCTGATGATATCAACCTTGTTGCTGCTTGCATTCCTAAGCTCTAGGATAATATCCAGATTTGGGATTCCAGGACTCATCGGGGAGATAGCGGTTGGAATTCTCATTGCCAACCTTGTCTTCGACGGAACCTCCCTTCTAAGCCTTCTGGACATCGACATGGCCGGCAAATCGGAGAACTATGAGATATTGGAGGTCCTGGCCGAGCTGGGCGTCATACTGCTTCTTTTCGAGGTTGGGCTTGAGACCAAGGTCAGGGACATAATATCCGTTGGCAAGGTGGCGATGTGCGTCGCCATCCTAGGGGTCGTCGTGCCATTCATGTTCGGGATATCCTTGATAATGATATATGACGGCAACACCACACATGCACTGTTCATGGGTGCCGCGATGGTGGCCACCAGCGTTGGCATAACCGCCAAGGTCATCAAGGAACTGAACCTTTTGGATACGAGGGAGTCGAAGATCATCATCACCGCCGCGGTCATAGACGACATCCTCGGCCTGATCGTGCTTGCGATGGTCATTGGGATCGCTGGAGATGGTTTCTCCATCATGAATCTCGTGACGCTGTCCATAATGGCCGTGTCCTTCGTGATGATGGCCATCCTGCTGTCCATATATGTCATGCCCAAGGTGTTCCATTATCTGGATGGAAGGCTGAAGAACCCCGCCTCGGTGGCATTCATCCCAGCGATCGTCCTATGCTTTGCACTGGCATACATCGCAGACATGACTGGCATGGCGGCGATAATCGGGGCGTTCCTTGCAGGCATGCTGCTATCTGACAGGGCGGAAGAGTGGAGGATCTCTAAGAAAGCATCCACCATATCCACATTGCTGCTGCCATTCTTCTTCCTGAACGTTGGGATGCAGGTGGACATCGCCTCGTTCACCGAGGTCACGATGATCGCATTGGCAGGAATACTGATAGTCCTTGCGATCGTCTCCAAGTATGTGGGGTGCGGCATCGGTGCAAGGATCGGCGACAGAGGCCTGTCGAAGCAATCGCGCAACATCATCGGCATGGGAATGGTCCCAAGGGGGGAAGTAGGAATAATCGTGGCCTCGATAGGCCTAAGCAAGGGAGCCATAACCCCGGAGCTCTATGCGATGGTCATAGCAATGGCTGTTGCAACCACGATCATTGCCCCACCGATACTGTCAAGGTTGATGAAAGGAAAATACCAGAAGGATGCTGAAACCCTTCAAAATGTCTAAAAACGACGATTTCCTTAAACTGGGAACAGCACAGGCAGGAGAATTATGAGCACTGCGAATGCCAATGCGATTCCGACGACGACCTTCGGGCTGACCTTGAGGCCCTTGTTGTCCTCGGTGTCGAAGTACCTCATCAAACCAGCTGATGGTGCGAATCCTCCATCGTTCTTCTTTGCCATTGGAATGGCTAAATGAAATACTCTATATATAACTATTGAAGAATCGCATGCCCTTGGCGAAACAGATGACAAAAAATATAAATTACCCATGCCAGATACAGCGGATTTGATTACAATGCATTGGGCAGACGTTATTGCAAAGGAGGTCATCGACAACTATGATGCACCTCTGATTGCAACCGGGATCAGCCCGACAGGGATCATCCATGTCGGAAGCTTAAGGGAGGCGATAACAGGTGAATCCATCAGAAGTGCCATCGAGGGCATGGGGAAGGATGTGAAGCTGATATACCTCATAGACTCCTTCGATCCGTTGAGGAAGCGCTACCCTTTCCTTCCTGAAGAGTTCGAAAAGTACACCGGGATGCCCATATGCAGGATCCCATGCCCATGCGGGAAGCATGACAACTACGCACACCACTTCATCCAGCCGTTCCTTGACGCGGTGAAGTCGCTCAACGTCAAATGCGAGATAATATGGACCCATGAGCTGTACGAGCAGGGAAGGTTCGCAGATACCATCGACAAGGCGTTCAAGAGGAGGGAGAGGGCCATCCAGATACTCCATGAGGTCTCTGGAAGGGAGGAGTCCCCAGACTATGCCCCATATACCCCGTTATGCTCGGAATGCGGAAGGTTCACCAATCCAATATTCGAGAGCTATGAGTTCCCAACCGTCAAATATGAGTGCAAATGTGGCCACAGGGGGGTGGCGGATGTCACAAAGGGGGATGGAAAGCTCACATGGAGGCTGGAGTGGCCGGCCAAGTGGGCCATATT
>JGI996J12353_1000131_pt1 | contig 22363 bp, 19 predicted proteins | sample IntmicLarv5ML5BL_FD_12353 | JGI IMG/M metagenome (IMG submission 12353) | reverse complement strand
GTTATAGCATATTCTCTCTCTCTCTCTCTCTCTCTCTCTCTCTCTCTCTCTCTCTCTCTAATAAATTAGACGAGAGTACCAAATATGAGGAGCAAATTTTTGCTAAAAAGGCAATATTTTTATTGTTTTTTTCCATTGTGTGAGTGCAAAGATATTTTTAATCTTTTTAAAAAGCAAGGCTTCCGACAGAACTTTTTTTCACAAAGCAGCTCGTTTACTTATCACGATGCACATAAAATCGCTAATATAATGCCATTGTGGAATCGAAGAAAACTTTAACAAATTCACAAATCGCAGCACCATCAGTGAAGATTTTTCTTTATTTTCACATTAATTATTAACTAAAAAAGATAATATGAAGATTTTAATAAAAACTGATACTACAAAAAACACTAATTCCATTTTAGAAGATATCAAGAAAGCACCCAGGAATGCATATAAAAACGCATGTAGAAATATACGGAATATAAAAGCGTTGACTGCGTTAGCTTACGCTATAGGGCTAGTATCGCTATACATCAAATATAAAACATATAATATTAATATACTAAACGACTTAGTCTTAGAAGACGTCTTTATAACTGGCGCTGTCGATACTAGTGTTATTCTATTTATGATATTCGCCTGTTATTTAGTTACTGAATTTGTTCTTATTCTTATTGACACAGCCTTGGTGGTAGTGAAAATCAAAAAGATATGTCTTAAATTGATTTTAACATTAATGCTTTTAGCAGCAACAACAATGGTAGTTATATTATTTTATGTAATAATTAACAAGTTAAATCCCATCATACATGACAAATCTACAATACTTCTTATTATAATTTCTTTTATGATATTATATCTCCTAGTATTTCATAACATTCTTAAGGGGCATGGTAATAAAAAGGCTGGAATCATTATATCTGCCCTGTCTATAGTATTACTACCTCTTTTCATATTATATTTTAGAAATAAAGAAATTAACTATATCTCAGAAAGTGACTATAGCACAATCGAACTCTATCAAGGTGACAAACTGGTATACAGTTCTCCTGATTCAACATTTTATATAGGAGAAACATATTCATATATTTATCTATTAGAAGATAAATGCCCTCCTAAGCAGGTTAGAATAAACAAAAAGGATATCACGATAACAAAGAGGTACAACAACACACCTTGAGGAAACAAAAAAGCCTGTCAATCTTTCGACTGACAGGCTTTTGTGTTGTGGGCGGTGAGGGATTCGAACCCCCGACCCTCTGGGTGTAAACCAGATGCTCTGAACCAACTGAGCTAACCGCCCGATAATAATTTCAAGTTCTTTCTTGTGAAGGTTGTGGGCGGTGAGGGATTCGAACCCCCGACCCTCTGGGTGTAAACCAGATGCTCTGAACCAACTGAGCTAACCGCCCTTCACTGTTTTGTTGTGATGTCTTTCTCTAAAGACGGTGCAAAGATATATCTTTTTTATTCCCCTCCAAATTCATAGCGAGAAAAATTCAGCAAAACATAAAGAAAAACCTCCGAAAGTTGAAATAATCCAACTCCCGGAGGTTTCTTAATTCCTTAAAAGGGTTGATTAAAGTTCTCTAATCTTAATGTTTTTGAACCAACAATCATTTCCATGATCTTGCAAACCAAGGTAACCTTCTCTAGCTGGACCATTTTTGAAACCTTCCCAGTCTTTGAATTTACTCTTTGCAACCATATCATACCATTCTGGAGTCCACAATTCGTATTCTACAACCTTAACGCCATTTTGAGTATGAGTTACTTTACCGTTTTCAACACGGATAACGATTGTATTCCATTTACCTGCAGGGAATGCATTTTGTGGCAATGCAGGAAGGATGTCATATAATGAACCTGCAAGGTGATTAGTTAGTTTATTATCACCAGCGTTCCAGTTGTCAAGAACTTGTATTTCAGGAGCACCGTAGTAGATTGGCTTGCTTGCATCTTCTACTACATAGTAGAAAATACCTGAGTTACCTCCTTCTTCAATCATCCAGTCGATAGACAATTCAAAGTTTTTGTACATCTTTCCAGCAAAGATAATATCGCCACCTTGACCATGTCCTGCTCTTTCGCCTCTTTCAACCTTCATTGCATTCTGATCAAGCGACCAGTTAGCAGGCATTCCTGATGTTGCGCCATATTTACGCCATTCACCAAAACTTGTTCCGTCAAAAAGTAAAACCCAACCTTCTTTTTGTTCTTTAGCAGACAAAGTATTGTCTTTTTGAGCAACTACAGAAAAAGAAAATGATGCTATCATAAGCATCGTCAACAAAGTAATTTTTTTCATGATATATTAATTGAATGTTAAAAAATTAATTTTGACGAAGATAATAATATTCTTCTTTTAACAAGAAAGTGCTTTCTTAAAATAAGTGAACACGAATAATTAACGGGCTCTTATCCGCAAAAAAGACACTAAAAGATTACTTTTACAAGAAAATCAAAAAGAATGGAGAAAACTAAAATGTATTGGTATCATACGATGGCTATCATTACGGTCATTATTTGGGGAGTAACTTTTGTGTCGACCAAGGTTCTTATAAATAATGGACTAACTCCTGTTGATATTTTTGTTTATCGATTTGTCCTCGCATATATATGCATCTGGTTTGTCTCTCCGCGAAAGCTATTCGCCAAGAATATTAAGGACGAAGTGCTGTTTTTCTTTTTAGGCATTACAGGAGGCTCGCTTTACTTCTATGCCGAGAATTCTGCTCTTGAGATTACTTTTGCTTCTAACGTTGCTCTTATCCTTTGTACAATACCCCTTGTCACAACATATATGAATCAGCTCTTCTATAAAGAGCGTGCGGGGAAAGGGTTTGTATTAGGTTCTGTCATTGCACTGATTGGAGTAACCTTGGTTATCTTTAATGGTAGCTTTATCTTGAAGTTATCTCCGCTTGGCGACATACTTACTTTGGTGGCTGCCCTTATGTGGGCATTCTACAGTATTATACTGAAACAATTGGGCTCTCGATACCAAGCGTTATTCATCACTAGGAAGGTTTTCTTCTACGGACTACTTACAATCCTTCCTGCATACTTCATTAAGCCGTTGAACTTCGATGTAGAGATGCTAATGCGACCTGCGGTTATAGGAAACCTTCTTTTTCTTGGTATCATAGCATCTATGCTTTGCTATCTGATGTGGAATGTTTCGGCAAAGCATCTCGGACCATTACGTATCTCTAATTATTTATATATAGTGCCCTTGGTTACAATGATAGTATCTGCCATCGTTATTAATGAGACTATAACATTGATTGCAATCATCGGCTCACTCTTTATTATATTCGGAGTGTATTGGGGAGAGAAAAAGATACGAGTTAAATAAGGATTAAGAACATGGAAATACGCAAGACAAGAGTAGAGGACATTGATGTTATAATGGATATATATGCTCAGGCACGGCTATTTATGCAAGAAACCGGCAACAAAACGCAATGGGTCAACGGCTATCCTTTAAGAGAAACCATTCTCAATGATATAAGCGAAGGCTACAGCTATGTATGTGTCGAAGACGACGGCAGGATAGTCGCATCCTTCTATTTCAGAATAGGAGACGACATAACTTATGCCAAAATCTATGATGGCGAATGGCCTAATGATGATTCATACGGTGTAATACATCGTCTCGGAAGCACGAAAGCCAGCAAGGGCGTCTCAAAGGCATGTTTCGATTGGTGCTTCGGTCAACATCCAAATATCCGTGTAGATACTCACAGGGATAATATTGTGATGCAAACAATCCTCAAGAAGTACGGCTTCCAACCTTGCGGTATAATCTATCTTGAGAATGGCTCAGAAAGAATAGCTTTCCACAAATGCAATTACGAATCTAAAGTGTTTGTTAGTATAAATTGTAGCTCGTGCTTAACACCTTAAACTCCGTTCTACGGTTTATCTGGTCAGCAATATCTTGTTGTTCCTTTTCAGGAAGGCTAAGTATAAACTCCTCTGTAAGGATATCTCCCTCTGTAAGGAAGTCATATTCCCTCTCAAACCTCTTATTAATAGTTTTCGGAACGCTCTCACCATATCCTTTGGCTTCGAGGCGGGCTTCATCAATTCCTCCTGCGATAAGATAATCCACGACAGACTGCGCACGTCTTTGTGCAAGCCTTTCATTGTATTCTTCTGTCCCCATACGATCGGTATGAGCACCTAATTCAATTGTTACATTAGGATTGTCATTAAGCATCTTGATTAATTCATCAAGAGCTTCTTGAGATTCGGGAGTAAGAGTAGCCTTGTCAAATTCGTAGAATATATTCTCTACAACTACTGGCTGACTTATCGGTGACAGGAAGAAATCGACAATATATGTTTCATCTTTTTCCTCAGGATCTGTTTTTAATTCAAAATTCTGATTTAGGTATCCTCTTGCACTCGCCATCATAACATAACTTACGTCGCGCTCCAATACTACGCGGTATGAACCGTCTCTTCTTGCAAATTCCCTTTCATTCAAGCCATCCCTACCAACAATTCTTACTACAGCATCCTCTATCGGATACTCGTCAGTATCAAAAACAAAACCTTCGATCTGAACTGTTACAGTAGGATATTCAAATGAGTAGATATTATCATAGCCACGAGCATCATTACGATTGGAAGAAAAGAAACCCCTCTCCTCATCGCCAGCGAAGGTTATACCAAAATCGTCCGCCATAGAGTTGATTGGTGCTTTCATATTCTCGACTGTCCATTTTCCATCTTCACCCATTGTTGCTTTGAATAAATCAAGTCCACCCATACCCGGATGACCATTTGAGGCGAAGTATATCGTCACAGAATCCCTCACATAAGGAAACATTTCATCGCCGGGAGTATTTATCTCAGGTCCAAGATTCTCCATCGGACCAAAATCATTACCTATTCTTCGTGAGCGAAAGATATCCTTACCGCCATAGCCTCCTATTGCGTTGGAAACATAATATAAATAGTTCCCATCAGGAGATATAGCAGGATGCCCGAGAGCCGTTATCGAATCTTTCACAATTTCCACTTTAGTCCCCGCTCCCCATTGTGCGCTGCTACGCGTAGACACATATATCTCGGCAGTACGGGAGGATTCCGCATCCTGAGCACAGTATGTATAATACATCGTATTGCCGTCTCTTGTGAAAGATGGCGTTCCTTCGTCAAACTCTGTATTTACCGCATCTTCTATTTCTTCGGGGACAAGCCACTGACCTCTTTCATTCTGCTTCACAAGAAAGAAGTCATTATTATTCAATCCTGTTATAGAACTTGTTGAAACCTCCTTCTCTTTATTTTTACTATTTCTCGAAGATGCAAAATAGAGTTGGTCATAATTACTTCCGTATAGCATTGGAGAGAACTCCGAACGACGCGAATTAAAAGCATCCATACGCCTAACTACATACTTAGTCGGATTCCTCCTCCATTCCAAAGCACTTTCGCTACCTTTCACTCCATTCAATGCTAACTGATCATTTGGCTTTGCTTCGAGATATTCGTTATAATACTTAATCGCCTCGGAATATTTACCATCCTTCTGAAGCATTTGCCCTAATCGCAGATAGACTATGCTATCAGGGTATCTGTATCGCAGTGCATTCATGTAAGCACTCGACGCACGAGGTGTATTATTAATAAATCTGTTACATTCAGCCATGCGAAACGCCACATAACCACGCAGATCACGCTTTTGGGGAGATGTCTTAGCATAAACCTTACGATAGATAGCAGCTGCTTCATAGTATTCGCCAATTCGCTGTTTTTCTTCAGCGTCACTCAGTTTTGCCGACTTACAAGAAGTCAATATACCACCGAAAGCACATACCAATAACAGATATGATAAAAAAACACGTATATTCATCTAATGGAGAATCGTTATATTACATTATTGTATTATAACGATTTTGCAACGGGCTTATTGCATTTATGGGATAACAATTAAAAGAGAATTAAAGAGGTAGGACAATTACACATTTCATCCCGGCAGATTCCGCGCCTAAAGCCTATTTAAAACAATTAAGCTACGCCAATTTCACAATCAGCGTAGCCCTCAGTTTACAAAACGACACGTTTGTGTCAATCCCTAATTTCCTACATATATTAATCCAATGACATCTATTGATATACATCGGTCATTTTCAATGGTGTAAAGATATACCTTTATTCAGTCACTAAAACTCATCAATTCCCCCCAAATGTTCAGCAGCAGTTAACTTTCAAGCAAAAAATCACTTACTCGACAATGCTTTGTTTCTTATTTCTCCAGGTGTTTTGCTAAAATGCTTTTTACAGAAATCATTCAAGGAAGAAGTCGAAGAAAAGCCGAAATCTTCCGCTACTTGCTTTAGGTTGCTATCGCCTATGCACAATTCATGATACAGTTTCTTTGCTCTTTGTTGCACCATCCATTTATAAGCAGGAACTCCAAAGATTTGCTTAAAGCGTTTCTCAAAGCCGGCAGGAGTATAATTCATTGACTTGGCAAATTCTCCCATCGTAGTATACTTATGATGATTCATATATACATGGGACGAGAACGCTGTGGTAGTATTAAGCACATCTTTAAAGAACATGGCAAGCTCCTCCTTTGTATAAAACAATCTGAACAGGTAGAACAATTCCTTTACCTTCATCTTCAGATAATATCGGCAATTAACTCCTGCATTAATAATTGTAAGCAACTGACTTAGGAACGGAGACAAACAATCCTTTATGTCCAACAGATTAAGGCCGTCAACTTCTGCATCCGGTATTTCCTTATTCTTGGTTTGTTCAAATAAGTTATCCAACCGATAACAATCGCAAAAGCGGATTTTATCTTTCAGACGTATAATAAGCATTGTTGACTTTGTCTTTGTAGTACATGCGAAGTTGTAATCAACGGGAAGGAAGATGATTTTGCCTTTATCAATCGATACGTTCTCATATGTTCCAAAGGAGAAGGAGATACTACCATCAAGAAGAAACAGGAAAAGGTTCATCTTCGGCAGCGTACTCCACCGAGCTCCGGGCAACAGCTCCACGACCTCAGCCGTTAAATCCTTTCCACTTTCGTAGTTCAGGCAATTCACGTGTTCATATTTATACAATAGCTCCATAAAAAGAATTAGGGGTTATATCTGAGAGAAAACATATATTCTTTTCTTACTGTGCAAATATAGTATAATTTATATAACCCTTATGAAACCAAGGGGTTTATTGTATATCCCCTTAGTTTTGATTACTTTTGATGTCACAAACAATTATCTACTCACAGATGGAAAAAAATACCGACCAGATACCGTCGCCCTTATTATCTCTACTTCCTATAGGAATCTTGATTTCATTATTATCCTTCGTAATATATCTATTTGGCAGCGATGCTTTATCAGGCAGTAGTCAGGTGGCTTTGCTGATTGCTACTGCGGTTACCTCACTCATTGCGATGGTTCGTTGTAAGATAGAGTGGAAAGAAATTGAGAAGACTATCGTCAAGAATATCACCAGCGTCTCTTCCGCTATTATTATATTGCTTCTTATCGGTATGCTTTCTGCTTCGTGGATGGTCAGCGGCGTCGTGCCTACTCTTATTTATTATGGAGTAAAGATGATTCACCCAAGTTTCTTTCTTTTGTCCACTTGTGTTATCTGCTGTATCGTGTCTGTTGTTACTGGTAGTTCGTGGACTACCGTCGCTACTATCGGGGTGGCTTTGCTTGGCATTGGTCAGGTGCTTGGATTTAGCGAGGGATGGATTGCAGGAGCTATCATTTCAGGAGCTTACTTTGGCGATAAGGTATCACCGCTATCAGATACAACCGTATTGGCAGCAACAACGACAGGCACTCCGCTATACGAGCATATCCGCTATCTGATGACGTCTACCGTCCCTACGATTACGATTGCCATGATTATATATACTATTGTGGGATTTGTGTATAAGACAGACGGAGCTATGGAAATGGCAGAATTCCATGCGTCACTGGACAATGCCTTCAACATATCGCTATGGCTACTTATAATCCCGATCGTCACAGGTATACTTATTGCCCGCAAGGTATCTCCTATAATTACTTTATTCACTTCGTCCATGCTTGCCGGTGCATTCGCATTATTCTTTCAGCCTAATATCCTGCTGGAGGTTGCCGGAGGAGAATCTTCTGGTATTATAAATCTGCTCAAGGGAACTTTCATATCATTCTACGGAAGCACAAGTATCGAGACAGGAAATGCTACGCTGAATGAGTTGGTGGCAACAAGGGGAATGGGTGGAATGCTGGACACGATATGGCTTATAATATGCGCAGTATGTTTCGGAGGGGCGATGATTGCCGGCGGAATGATACGAAGCATTACGTCTATGTTCATGCGCTTTATCCATAACACCCTTAGTCTTGTGTCGTCGTCAGTAGCTTCGGGACTTTTAGTTAATATGTGTGTGGGCGATCAATATATGTCTATCATCCTTATGGGGAATATGTATAAGGACGTATATAAGGAAAAAGGATACGAAAGCAGACTTCTGGGGCGAACCACAGAGGATGCCGTAACAGTAACTTCCCCTCTGATTCCGTGGAATAGTTGCGGAATGACGCAGGCAACCGTTCTCGGTGTGTCGACGCTCACATATCTTCCTTACTGCTTTTTCAATCTTCTAAGTCCGCTTATGAGTATTTTCATGGCTGCTATCAAATACAAGATATACCGTACCAAGGAAACGCAGTAGTAGTATAGTTTGAAAAAAACGCCTATTTTTGTTTTCCCTTTAAACAAAAATTAAAAGCAAAAAGACATGATTAAAAATTTACTACCATTCTTAGCACTAATGCTATTATTGAGCAGTTGCGGTAGCGTACCGGTAACCGGCAGAAGGCAAATATTATTAGTATCCGACCAAGAAGTGCTGTCGGCAAGCCTCACACAATACAGCGACTTCATACAAACTGCGAAGCTATCAACCGACAGAAACAGGACGGCACAAGTAGAGCGCGTAGGAAAGAACATCGCAACATCAACAGAGGAATATCTCAAAGCAAATGGCTTAGAGTCAGAGATTGCAAATCTTAATTGGGAATTCAGACTTGTAGAAGAAGATCAGATAAACGCTTTTTGTATGCCTGGAGGCAAAATCGTTGTCTACACAGGCTTGCTTACGCTGATTGATTCGGACGATGAACTTGCAGTAGTCGTTGGTCATGAAGTTGCTCACGCGGTAGCGAAGCATGCCAACGAACGTATGAGTCAGCAAATAGTAGCACAATTCGGAGCAGCAGCTTTAGACCAGGTGATGAGTAACAAATCATCTATATTGCAGCAAGCAGCAGGAACAGTCTACGGACTGGGAGCGCAATATGGCGTAATGCTGCCATATTCTCGTAAACACGAATACGAAGCAGATCGCATGGGACTGATTTTTATGGCGATGGCAGGCTATAACCCTGAAAGGGCTGTTACATTCTGGGAAAAGATGTCTGCCGCAGGCTCAGGAGACACTCCTGAGATAATGAGAACTCACCCGAGCGACGCAAATCGCATCTCAGAGATTCAAAGGATTATGCCTGAGGTAAAACAATACATGAGGAACAACTAAACAGTTATCCCCATCTTCTTCATAAGGAAGCAAGCATTCATATTCTGGGCAACCCCCTCACGAAGCCGGTATGAGAAACTCAATTCATCGTTTCTTATATCGGCTTCGAATCTATAATTGCGTATTCTGTCGGGAAACTCTGCTTCGAGACTGCCGAGAACCAAATCATGGGTAGCTATTATCCCGCAAGTTTGCAGGCTCACGAATTGCTTCATCAGTGCCAGCGAACCTTTTTGCTTATCTACGGAATTTGTGCCTTTCAGTATCTCGTCGAGAATGATAAACAAAGGCTCTTCGTTTTGTAACATATCGATAATTCGCTTCAGGCGTTTTAGTTCGGCAAAGAAGTACGACTCGTTACTCATTAGATTGTCGGACGTGCGAAGACTTGTCACAAGCTGTGCAGGAGAAACCGTCAGCGAGTCGGCGCATACCGGCATACCACAGCAAGCAATCACATAGTTAACACCTACCGTACGCAGATATGTGCTTTTACCAGCCATATTCGCACCTGTCACGATAAGAAACGACGGATTATTATTTATACTGATGTCGTTCTTCACGCAAACCGAGCGATTCAGCAGCGGATGCCCAACGGCTGTGCCTTCCATCTTAAAATATTCGTCTGAAATGTTGGGATATATATAATCAGGATGATTATAAGCGAAGCCACCCATCGACAACAACGCATCAAAATCGGCAAGCACGCCGAACCATTCGCCCAGGCGTTCTTTATTTTCAATCATCCACCGTTCTATCTGCATTGACAGGCGAACATCACGCAGAGTAAGGATTTGCAGGATGATTCCTGCCGCACTGAAACGCTGATCTAAGCCTCCGATTGACTTCGACAACGCCTTAATTGCCGACGATGCGCTCCTTCCTACCCTTAGCTTATCATGATTTTCCTTAAGTAAAGTAGATTTGAACTCTGCCCCTTCTATCACCCCAAGCAGTTCGGAGTAAACACCGAGCAGTAGCTCCAGCTTATTGACGGAATTATGCAGCGCGATTGTGCTCCTCGCCTTACTATAAGCAATAACAATCGAAACAACTATCCATATAGAAACAATATCAACAGGAAGAAAATCAAGGAAAATACCTGACAGAATAATCACCCATGAAATAGGGAGAAGATACACCATCACACGCCAGAACGCACTATTAGTGAAAAACGTGGGAGTCGAGTCCGTGATTTTTCCGAGCTTTTTATGGTCGTCCTTCCCGCACTCCTTTTCCATTCCTGTAACGTAGAAATGTTGGCGAAGCTCCGTCAGCTGCGACAGCTCGGCAACAGCCTGTTGGCGTTCGACTATTGCTTGCTTCCCGACAAGCGGATGCTGAAGCCATTCAGCCAGCCTTTCGCGACCCATAAAAGTGACCGTCCGATTCATGGATTGCACAAGCGAACGCTCGCCGAAGAGGTCGAGGTCGAGACTGAACAGATGCTCCCCGTCCATTTTGTCCGCCATGCCGTCGAACGCACCGAAATCATAGTCGATTGCCCTCAGTTCGTTGGCGCACAGCCTTGACAGCGTCTCGAAATAGGTCTTTCGGTTAGATAACTTCGTGTGATACACCATCAGAACGGCAAAGGGAACAACAAACGCCGCAATAATCCCGACGAGGGCAGGCACACTACTGTCCCGCATCACATAAATCACCCCGAAAACGCCCAAAAAGAGAATCAGCCTCACTGTCCCCATCAAATGAATACGGCGTCTGAGGACAGATATCCGTTCCTCACACGCCGTAATCTTATCTTTATACTCTGCCGTTATTTTTTTCATGGACACAAAGATATATTATTATACGAAGCAGACAAAAGTCGGACGACTTGAGGGAAAAAAGAACATCTTTTGCCCTTTCGTTTCAATATTTTTTTACGAATTCTATTCGTAAAGAAAATCCGAAACAAAAGCATCGGCAGAATCCTTTTTCCCTATTATTTGGCGAACTTATGAGGCGCGGGAATTCTGTTATGCATTTTGCTAGCGTTTGTTAAGGATATTTGTTAAAAAATCATCAATGATGTTACGAACAAATACCATATTGATACTTTATTCCTACTTTTATTGTCGAAAAGATAAATTAATTATAAACAGATAAACAATTAACAACTATTATTTATGAAGCAATTAGTTTTAATCTTAGTCGCAGCGTTTGCGACAGCAACGTTACAGGCACAAGGTCTGAGAGATATCAAACTGAATCAACCGAACAAGGATCGCGGTGCTAGTCTAATGAAAGCACTAGACGATCGCAAGTCTGTTCGTGCGTTCTCCGACAAACAATTGAGCGATCAGGACTTGTCCGACTTATTATGGGCGGCAAACGGCGTGAATCGCCCTGACGGCAGACGAACTGCTCCTACCGCACGCAACAACAACGACATCGACATCTATCTTGTCACATCAGAAGGAATATACCTCTACGTACCTGTTGGTCACGAGTTGCAGCCGGTAGTGGCAGGCGACTTCAGCGCAATGATCGCAGATAATCAAGAGTTCGCGAAGGAAGCTCCTGTGTACGTACTAATAGTTTCCGACTACGCACGTTTCACAGGATTGCCTGAAGCTACGCAAAAGCAATTCGGCGCATTGGACGCAGGAATGGTTTCGCAAAACATATCATTGTTCGCTTCCAGCTGCGGATTTGTCACAGTACCACGCGCATTTATGCAAAGAGATAAGCTAAAAGAAGCTCTAAAATTGAAGGACAGCCAAGAGGTTCTCCTAAATCACCCGATAGGCTATCCAAAGCAATAACCAACAGACAGCTATCATAACAACAAAGGAGCAATCGATATATCGGTTGCTCCTTTTTGTTTTCTAAAAATGTTCACGAGTTTCCTGGGGCAGAGAAAACGACACAAAATAAAATTGGTATATTTGTTCCACAATGGCACACCTTAAAATAAAAAGCTATGTTAGTAATAAGCATGAAAGAATTTAGATCCAACCAGAATAAATATCTTGGTTTGGCTAAAGAGGGCGAAAAAGTAATATTGAAATCAAGAGAAAACGGCAATTTTGCTCTTACGCCCGTGACAGAGTTTACAACGACGATCCCTAAAGAATATGTTCTTGAACCGGATGAAGATTTGGATAGAGCTATTACAGGGGAAAAACTATTAGAAAGATTAGTCCCCCGCATTGAGAAACTGTTTGATAAATGAAAATCCTTTTTTTACCCGAAACCGAAGACTACCTTTTTGAACTTACAGAAATATTATACCAAAAAGAATATTTCGCATTCAAAGAAAGTGCCGTGAAATACGTTACCAGTTTGAAAGATGATATAAGAGAGAACCTTTATTCTAAAGTGAAAAAAACAGCACCGTCCTTCTTTAATAAATATGGCAAAAAACTATTGTATTCTGTTTTCACCAAAAACAAAGCTACTCAATGGTATGTTTTATTTAATGTTTACCAGAACAACGGAGAGACTATTTTCGTAATTCGCTATATCAGCAATAATCATATGATATCGCGATTCTTATAAAAACAAAAGAAGACTCCCTGACGACTTTAGAATATAACAACAAAGGAGCAATCGATATATCGGTTGCTCCTTTTTGTATTTGTTTTATAGTAGTATCATTTACCCGTGCTATATTCTATAATTTTTCCTGCCAACTGGGATTTCTTTATGAAGTAAGGCGACCACACACTTTCACAGTCCTCAGTGTAGGGCACTGTTATTTGAATCTGACCATCCAACAAAGTTCCATGTTCCTCAACAAACTCTGATGGAACGAATAGTATCTTATCGTCGACATCCATCGCGTCTTTATTAAAAGAAACACCGACAACAAAGAAGTTGTCATTCGTCGTAAAGGTCTTTTTGGAAATAGAAAGTTCCATCACGCCCGTGTTGTAAACATTAAAGCGAGACTTCACCTGCAAATATACAGGATGATAAACACCACGTCGCATCACGATAAGGTCAATGCCGTTATTGTCGATCACAGGTTTGAAGATAGTAAGCAATCCCTGACTGTTGAGCAAGATGTATTCCTTCACGCGATCCTCCATTACATCGCCTTTAGTAATATTTGAAATACCGGAGAGATCAAACACTTCATCCTCCTGCTCCGCCTCCATTTGTTGCTGTTCCTCCTCTTCTTTTATGTCTTCTACGTCTACTTCCTCTACTTCATAATCGCAATGATAGGATATCAGCAGCGCATCATCCTGAACATACATTTCCAGAATGTCGCCTATCTCAAGTTCTGTACAATGGTAAAAATTAGAAAGTCCGGAGAGACGATTGTAAAAACTATTATAATCCGACAAAACCTCAAAGTCACCATATCGAATAAGAATCTTCCCATCATGAACAGGCAAATCCGAACGCAGCTCCAAAGGGATATATAAGATTCCCTGTTCTATCTCATAGTGCAGAATAAGACGTTTACAAATTTCAGACATAGTATTTTCCTTTGTTAAATAAGACATAGAATACAAATATATCATTTTACAGGAAGCAATCCTACAGCATTAAGAGACTATCATAAACAATTCATCTAAATGAAAAATAACAAGAATATAATTAGTTTGTAATCCCATAGCAATATAAATACAGGATTTTTGTCTCGAAATAATAAATATTCTTTTAGATGAAAATTCTCTCTTTTATTGTAATGTCTCTCTTTTCTGTTTCGGTTGCTTTTTCTCAAAATGGCACTATAAAAGGAATAATAATCGATGCCGCCAACAATGAACCTTGTATCGGGGCAGCCATAGTTATCGAAGGAACAACCAACGGAACCGCCGCCGACTTAGATGGCAATTTCACTATCACCAACGTTCCCGCAGGTACGCACACATTAGTTGCGTCTTATATTGGTTATCTGCCACTCACAAAGAGTGTGGTCGTCGAACGTGGAGGAGAGGTTGAAGTCGAATTGCTTCTGGCTCCCGATGAACTTGTCTTAGGAACAGTAGAAGTGGTAGCTCGCGCCAATCGTGAGAGCGAAAGCATTTTGCTGTTAGAGCAACGACAAACATTAGTTGCTGTGCAAACCGTAGGAGCACGCGAGCTTTCTCGCAAAGGGATTGGCGATGCACAAGCTGCTGTGGCGCAAGTTTCAGGTGTTTCACGTCAGGAAGGTGCGAAGAATGTTTTCGTACGTGGCTTGGGCGACCGCTATAATGCAACTTTGCTCAACGGATTCCCTATTCCGTCTGAAGATCCGGAGTACAAGAATATATCGTTAGACTTTTTCGGAACAGATGTTATTCGGAACATCGGCGTAACCAAAGTATTTAGTGCAAGCGACTATTCTGATGTCGGCGGTGCTGTTATCGACATCACATCTAAAGAATTGGTAAATGATTACGCGCTTGCATTCGATGTTTCGGGTGGAATGAATACATCGGTTGGCGGAAACGATTTCCTTCGTCAGTCCGGTTCGGGTTATTTCGGATTTGCCAATACGCAACGACCTTCGGAGAATGCATTCGGCTTTTCCAATAGTCTCGACCCCTCGGTTGTATCACTTCCTATGAATCACAGTCTTGGTCTTTCAGGTGGGAAGTCGTTCAGATTGGGAGAGAATAATAATCCGTTTTCGTTTTTTGTAGTCGCTTCGCACAGTATCGACTATTCTTATACAGAGGAAACTATCCGCAATACCAATATGGCAGGAACGATATGGCAGGACCAGACGGGTAGTAAGTATTCGCAGAACACGAACCAGCTTGTTCTTGCAAATGCACTGTACGAAATCAATCGGAAGCACAATTTGCAATACAACTTTATGTTTATTCATGCCAACAATCAATATGTGGGTGAATACAGTGGCTTCAATGGCGAGCGTCATCAGGATAGTCCGGACTACATAGGTTCTTTACGCAGACAACAGACGAATGACAATTACTTATTGGTAAATCAACTGATGTCTGATTGGAAACTATCAGACGGATTAAAGTTGGATGTCGGTGCTTCTTATAATATGGTGACAGGGCACGAGCCTGACAGACGCCAGAATTATTTCTCGCGCCAAGCCTCAGGCGATTATACCTTAACAGGAAGTAATCGTCAGCAACGCTTCTTCTCGACGCTGACAGACAACGATCTTAACATAAAGGCAGGCTTGACATTCAAGTTGAACGATAATTACGAAGACAAGAACTCCGAAATAAAGATAGGCTACAACGGACGCTTCTCAGACAATGAGTTTGAAGCTATCGAATATAATTTCACAGCTGTCAGCGGAAGATTCAGTCCTGATCATTTGAAGTTGGACGATTTATACAACCAAGTGAACTTAGCAGATAATAGATTCCGTATGAACACAGGCGATCCAAACACATATCAGGTAACAAAATATATCCATTCAGGATTTGCGGAAGTATCCTATCAACTATTGGGGAATCTAACAGGGAATATAGGTCTGAGAATGGATAACGTAGATATGGCGGTAAACTATAGCGTACAACATGTTGCTCCGGGCAAAGAGAACATTAATAAGAATTACTTTCTGCCAAGTATTAATCTGAAATATGATATGAACAATAAGAACGCCATTCGTTTGGGAGCAAGCAAGACATATACTTTGCCGCAATCAAAAGAAATTGCACCTTATCAGTATGTGAATATCTCGTTTGTCAGTCAAGGGAATCCGAATATCAAACCGTCAGACAATTACAACGTGGATTTGAAGTGGGATTTCTACATCAGTTCAAGCGAATTGTTTTCGCTCAACGGCTTTTACAAATATATCGAGAATCCTATCGGTCGTGTGGACGAAGGAAACTCTGCAGGATTGCTTACTTACAACAATATCAGCAAGTCTGCCACAGTTAGCGGGATCGAAATGGAGGTCAGAAAGAATATATTCAATCGCGTCAACACGGATTTGGAGCAAACTAATCGTCTCTCGATAGGATTAAACGCTTCGTATATTCACACGAATCTCGAACTTGATATCCGCAATACCGAAGCAAGGAACAGCGGTCTGGAAGGAGCGTCGCCTTTTCTAACCAACATCGATTTGTCGTACAACTATATGAGAAGGGATAACAGCTTTGTTGCTGCACTCGTGTTCAACTATCTCAGTGGTAGTATTCATACTGTTGGAGCAAGAGGATTCAAAGATATTAAGGAAGAAGGTGTTTCAACGCTCGATTTTGTAACATCATATAGCCTCAACAAAAACTCATCGTTGAAAGCTAAAGCCTCAAACCTATTAAATCCGTCTTACCGTTTGACACGTGAAAGTTCAGGCGGTGAAAAAGTAATATTAAACGAATTTAAAAAAGGACAAAACATTAGTTTAGGAATAAGTTATGAGTTTTAATTATTTATCTTATAATTCAATCAAAATGAAAAAAAGTATTTTAAGTATTTTAATGGTAGTTGCTTTGGTAATGCCGTTTATGTTAACATCGTGCAGCAAAGACGATGATGGTATAGTAACACCACCAGTAGTAGTAGGAAGCGAGAGCTTGTCAGGTTCGATAACAGATTCAAAGACGCTTAATCCTTCAGTGACATACATACTGGACGGTCCGCTTCTTGTCGAAGAAGGCGGTGTGTTAACTATTCCTGCAGGAACAACTATCGAAGCTAAAAAAGGTTTCAGCAGTTATATTCTCGTATTACAAGGTGGTAGAATCAATGCGAACGGAACAGCCGACCGACCTGTTACGATGACTTCAGGCGAAGCTAATCCTGAGCAAGGAGATTGGGGCGGACTTATCATCAACGGACGCGCACCGCTTACAAGAGGTGAAGACGGAAGATCGCAAACCAGCTCAACTGAAATCAATTCGGCTTACTACTATGGCGGAGAGATTGAAAACGACAACTCAGGCTCGCTTACATATTTAATACTTGCTTACACAGGTGCAAGAAACAGCGCCGATGTAGAGCATAACGGACTTACGCTTAACGGTGTCGGAAACGGAACAACAATCGAAAACATTTACATTCCTCATGGAGCAGACGATGGCGTAGAGTTCTTCGGTGGTTCCGTAAACGTGAAGAACTTGCTTGTTGTTAACTCCGACGACGATATGTTCGACGTAACACAAGGCTGGAACGGAACTCTTGAGAATTGCTATGGCATTTGGGAAGCAGGCTTCGCAAGTACAGAAGCTGACCCACGCGGTGTCGAAGCTGACGGCAATCACGATGGCAACTACCCGACTCACACAAGACAATCTGATTTTACAATCAAGAATATGACGATTGAATTGAAATTAGATCCTATCGCTTCTGATCATGGCGACTTCCCTTGGAAATCTATGCAAGACGTTCTTAAGATTCGTCGTGGTGCGAAAGCGACTATCATAAATGCTTTGGTAAAAGGTACAGGAACAGCACAAGACATCATCGATATAACCGACAGTAAAGGCGCTGGCAATCCAAATTCGGAAATAAGCATTACAAACGCATTAGTTAATCCAATTACAGGAAGAGCTGTCAATTTCAACGCTACTCAGCGATACGATGGTGTTAATGCATTTGGCGAGGACATTTCAAACTTGAAAGTTGAAGAAGGAAACGCCGGTTGCCCAACCGATATTTTCACTTGGACAGGCTACAATTTCAATTAATAGAAAGGACTCTTTATTCTTGAAAAGGTATCTCGTTTTCTAACGACATACCTTTTCATTGTTTACAGATTTTAAAAATGTATATTATGACAAAGAATGTAGGATTATACTTGGCTGCTATCCTCCTTATCACTTTAAGTGCATATGCACAGCAACAGCAGGAAAGTCCGCAGATATATCAAAATGCAGGCATTTACTACCGCGACAGAGCTCAGACAATCCTTTACACAGGAGATTATCGTGAATATTACGACAATGGAACGCTAAAACTCGAAATGCAAATAGGAAACGGAGTGCCAGAAGGAACTTACGTGGTATATTTCGAGAATCGCAGACCACAGGAGATACGCTCATACAAAGACGGAAATCCACACGGATTATGGCGCACATACGACATCTCAGGGCTATTAATCTCAGAAGCAGAATACAGAAGTGGAGAGAAACACGGCACGTGGCGCATCTGGGACGAATTAGGAATGCAACGCTACGAGATGAATTACTACAACGGCAGAAGAACAGGAATATGGCGTATGTGGGACGAAGCAGGAGAATTAACGGACGAAAAACGTTACTAACACTCGGTAAACCCTATAACAAAAATTCAACAGCAACTTAATTGGTTTGTAACAGGCATTTGACTGTCCCTGCTTTACTTTTGTATCAGAAAATTAATTCAACAAATAGAAAAAAGATGAAAACAATTTCAATCCTTGCAGTTTCTATGCTGCTTTCAATGTCCGTTTTTGCTGATACAAAATCAAAAGATGTAGTAGAAACTGAAGCAGTTTTTGCTGTAGCAAATGCAAAAACAATACAACTGACCGGATCTATTCTTGACAGCAAGAATCAAGAAACACTTGTTGGGGCAACACTTCACGTAGGAGGAAAAAAATACTACTCCAACTTAGAGGGAGCTTTTTCTATATCAGACATTAAACCGGGAAAACATCAGATTAAAGTAGAATTTATCTCTTACAAGCCCACAATCATCGAAGTAGATGTAAATAATAACGAGGGAATAAATATCTATCTGCATCAAAACTAATTCCGAAGGAATTTCATAACATGATTTTATATTCCAGCATGGGAATAAAAAAGAGCCAAAGGAATTAATATTCCCTTGGCTCTTCTTTTTAGTGAAAGCCTTCTTACAATCAAAAGCGATAGGAAGCCTTTCTCATATCCTTATGCGTCTTAAATGGCTTTGGCGGGTTAAGGTATCTCTCAAGATATTTGTGAACGTCGAAGCGTATCTCGGTAGCACCCTTGCTATCCAATCTGTCGAAGCTATGTCCGCCGGGGAAGTCCTCGAAGACCTTATACTCAAAGTCTTTTCCGTGTGCCTTCAGTGCATCAATCATTAATAACACCTCCTCGACGTACACATCGTCGTCGTTTGTGTTAGTATATATTTTCAGAGGCTTTCTTAGATCTGCTGCGTATGTTGTCGGAGAGCGTCGCTTGTATTCCTCTGGATTATCTTCTATCGATTCGCCGATATGGTATTCTGCTGTAAAATTGCGGCTGTATGATTCGTCGTGAGAGCCAAGTCTGCTCTCCAAATCGCTAACAGGAACGCCTGCGAATGCAACATCATACGAATCCGGATATTTTAGGATATTCATCATAGCAATCATACCTCCGTGACTCCATCCTACGATTCCGACTCTGGTACTATCTACGATTGAGTAGTTCTCTATCATATAATCCCTGCTCGCAAGTACATCTTCGTTTTCCAAGCCTCCGTAGTCGATGTTCTCGTAGACTCTTCTTCCATAGCCTGTGCTTCCACGATATTCAGCCGAAACGACGATATATCCTTGTGCAATAAATTCTCTTACGATATGAGCATAAACAGTCGAGAAGTCAGCATGTATTCCACTATGAGGAAGTACAATCAGGGGATATTTTTTATTCTCGTCAACATCTTTTGGGATAAATACATAGCAATAGAACTGCAAAGGATTCGCAGCGAAGCGGTCACCCTCAGTTCTCGGCTTCCATCTTGGAGGACCTGTCAATCGTACCTTATCTACGTACGTTATATCCTCCAGCATCTTATGCCACATCAAATCGTCTACCTTCTTGGTAATGATGTCGTATGTGTGTCTGTAATTGTTTACCGTTGCTCGTAGTGAGCGTATCTCATTAAGTAGTTGCTCTTGTGTAACAGAGCTACTGTCGGCACTCTGTGCCTGAAGCGACATCGAGGAGATTGTCATCAACGCAATGCAAAGAGATACAGTTTTTAAGAGTTTGTTCATGATTATATAATATTTGTGTTTGCCCAAAGATAGACATTTTTCATATTAAAACACCGCAACATCAATTTTACACTTGTCAAGCAAATTCAATAACTTATTTGAAAATTAGAGACTAAAACAATCTTATTTCACTATATTTGTCAGCGGTTACGAGTTTTTACTGACACAGTCAGGCTACAACTTCAAGACAAAAGCTCAATCAGGAGTATCCTCCTTTTATGTTTTTAATAGGCAAAATTGTTAAACTAAACAAATAAAATTTACAAATGAACTTAATTGAATTGACCGGCGAAATTAGCGACTTCATCTGGGGATGGCCATTTATTATATTTTGCCTCGCGGCAGGATTATATTTTTCCATCAAGATGCGCTTTTTTCAGATTTTCTATATTAAACAAATGGTAAAAATGCTGTTTGGAGGGAAAGCCACCGACGAGGGTATATCTTCTCTTCAAGCATTTATGCTTGCACTATCAGGAAGAGTTGGTACAGGAAATATCGCGGGTGTAGCGACAGCAATTGCATTAGGAGGTCCGGGAGCCGTATTTTGGATGTGGGTTCTTGCGTTCTTAGGCGCAAGCACAGCATACGTCGAGGCGACATTGGCACAGGTGTACAAAGAGAAAATCAACGGAGTATATCGCGGGGGACCGGCATATTATATATTAAGAGGCTTGAACAATAAATGGTATGCAATCACCTTCGCTATAATTACAATCGTAGCAATGGGTACGTTGATGCCAGGTCTTCAGGCAAATGCAATTAGCGATGCATTCCAAAATTCATTTGCAATTGAGAAAGAGATTACATCAGGTGCCATAGTACTTCTCTTAGCACTTATCATCTTCGGCGGTGTGAGGAGAATCGCAAAGGTTGCGGAAATAGCAACTCCTTTCATGGCGTTAGGTTATATGCTTATAGCAGTGTTCATATTAATCGTCAATATTCAGGAGATACCTGCGATGTTTATGTTGATTATTAAAAGTGCATTCGGTATACAAGAAGCTTCTGCCGGAATAATAGGAGCAGCTATCACAATGGGTGTTAAACGTGGTATATATTCTAATGAGGCAGGTCAAGGTAGTGCGCCTCATGCTGCTGCATCAGCAGACGTGAAGCATCCGGCAGATCAAGGATTGGTACAAGCGTTTTCGATATATGTTGATACTTTGTTGGTATGTTCGGCAACAGCCTTTATGATCCTAATCACAGGAATGTATAAAGTATACGACGCAGCAGGAAACGTAATAACAGAGATAAGCGGTACAGGAATGGCAGAACATATTAATGACTACGGACCAATTAACACGCAATTGGCTGTAGACGCGCATATCCCTGGCTTCGGCTCAGCCTTTATCGCAATCGCGCTATTCTTCTTCGCATTCACAACAGTCATAAGCTATTATTTCCAAGCAGAAACAAACGTATATTTTCTGTTTAGAAAGAAAAGAGATGCAAGAATCATAGCAGTAAACACACTAAGAGTATTGATGCTAATAATTATATATGTTACATCAATCAATGAAATGACTTTGGCATGGAACATGGCAGACATTGGCGTCGGAATGATGGCATGGTCTAACCTTATAGCCATATCATTGCTACACACAATAGCATTGAAGACATTCTACGATTACGACCAACAATTCAAGGAAGGAATAAAACGCCCAACATTCGACCCTGAAAAACTAGGAATTAAGAACACCAAGGAATGGGATAAGTAATCCCCTCATTATAAGTTCTATACTTAAGGAGGTGTTTCATAAATGAGATGCCTCCTTTCTTGTTTCACTATTACACAAATAGTGAACTAGTACGCATTTGCTGGATGAATATCCTTAACTCCAAAATCGTTGAAAAACAATATCCGCTTTTTGGTGCAAAATGTGACAAAATGATAGTATTTCGACAGTTTTACTTACACGCAAATTTCAGCCATTTTACTGGATGATTGCTTTCAGTAAAATTTT
>JGI996J12353_1000130_pt1 | contig 22560 bp, 15 predicted proteins | sample IntmicLarv5ML5BL_FD_12353 | JGI IMG/M metagenome (IMG submission 12353) | reverse complement strand
ATTCAGCATCATTGAGATCAACGACTCACGACGGCGTATCATCTTTGACCTGAGTTCTTCGATCTCTCTGAGTTGTTGATCTATTTCGGAAATGTTGTTCCTGATCTCTTCGATTCCATCTATTCTTTCCTTTTCTCTCTTTCCTTTTCTTTCTTCTTCCTGCTCACCGGACAAGTTATCTGATACGTCACCGGATGCGCCGTCGAACACACTATCGGATGGCTGTGCCAGACGTACAGTGAACATTCCGTTTCTCATGTCAACCAACAACGTGAATTCAGAATTCGGAACGTATAACGTCTTTTTAGGACCCATCCTGCTTTCTTCCTGGTAACCGCGGATCATTCCGATCCGTTCCATCTGATCGAGATGCTTGACGATCGCTGGTTGGCTGATTCCCAACTCCTTAGAAAGCTGAAGCGGATAATGCGGTTCTATCGCCAGCACTTCAAGTATTCTTCGGCGAGTCGGGTTTTCGATCATCGACAGCAGTTCGTTCATTCTGTTCATATTATCACATTGCAAGTTGGTTGTAAACCTTTAGTTCACAACTAGGTATTAGTCAGAACTTCTATTTAATATTATGCTTAGTGTCCTAACTACATATGTTGTAAACACCAAGTTGAGTCCATCACAACAAAACATGGAAACAATCGCATGAAAATCAAAAAGACAAAGGGGCAGAGGTCACTGACTTCAGGGGTCTACAGTTTCATCAGAGCGACAGGCAAGTTGAACTTTTATAGTTGATTGTATCTGTTCTAGATAAGGTGATTTTCGTATGCACAGGGTGCTGATAACAGGAGGGAGCAGAGGTATTGGTAAGGAGATATCAAAAATATTTACTGAAAGCCAGTATGAAGTGTTTTCTCCCGAGAGACATGTACTGGATCTCGCATCAAAAAAATCCATTGAAAACTTCATTTACAAAAATCCCGATGGTTTCGATGTGATAATAAACAATGCAGGAATTAATCATGTTAATCTGATAGAAAATACGCAGATTGCGGACATTGATGAAATGATTATGGTTAATTTGATTGCACCCACTCTTTTGATAAGAGGATTTGCTCAAAGAATGAAACAGAGAAAAACGGGACGAATAGTCAACATCGCCTCCATTTGGAGTGTCGTGTCTAGAGCTGGGCGCGCAATATACGGTTCCACTAAGCACGGAATACACGGACTTACGATGGCCATTGCACTGGAATTATCAGAATTTGGAATATTGGTCAACACAGTGTCCCCCGGATTTACACTTACCGATTTAACAAAATCAACAAATGGTGCAGAAGAAATCAAAAAAATCGAGGAACAAATACCGCTTAAGAGAATGGCCGATCCCGCTGAAATTGCAAAAGTGGTTTTTTTCTTGGGGTCTTTCGACAATACATACATCACTGGCCAGAACATAGTGGTTGATGGAGGGTATTCGATACAATGAATATTGAATCCTACAGAGGAACATATGAATTTTCATTTCTGTCTTCTCCAGAACTGATAAAAGAACTCTCAAGTTTAGACAACGTATACACGATTATTGACAAAGGAGTATATGATGCATATAGAGACGATTTGAGTTGCGTCCTCGATAAAGAGCATTATGTATTGGAAGCCAACGAGAATAACAAAACAATAGACGTAGTAAAAAAAGTGATTGAAGAGATTGTTTTGTTAAAGTCAAGAAAAGAGACAAAAATAATCGCGATCGGAGGAGGGATAACACAAGATGTATCTTGTTTTGTGGCATCAATACTATACAGAGGGGTGAACTGGTATTTCGTTCCCACCACGCTGTTGGCACAGACGGATAGCTGCATCGGTAGTAAATCTTCACTCAACATGATTCCCTACAAAAATCTGCTGGGAACATTTTACCCTCCGAAAAAAATATTCATATGTACAGATTTTCTAAAAACACTGTCCGAAAAAGAATACTTTAGCGGATTAGGAGAGATTGCAAAATGTGCACTGCTAAGCGGAGAGGAGAATTTTAATGAGTTTGCTAATGACTTGGACAACATTCTCACAAAGAACTATTCTCTTCTCAAAAAAGAAATTAAAAGAACATTGATATATAAAAAAGGGCTGATAGAAGTTGATGAATTCGATATAGGGGTTCGTAATATTCTAAATTATGGGCACACCTTTGGTCACGCCATAGAATCTGTTTCGGGGTATTTGATACCTCATGGACAGGCTGTTTCAATAGGACTTTTGGTTGCAAACAATGTGTCGTTGCAAAGGGGATACATGACAAAGGAGCATGCTCGATTTATTCACAATACAATTGTGAAAATATTGAATTTCAATTTGATTTCAAAGGAGGTTTTTAACCCACCTGACATTATTATGGCAATGAAAGGAGACAAAAAATACAGTGAACATCATAATTGTATTCTAATTGGTGCAGAAAAACCAGGAAAATATCCTGTCTTAGAGTCAGAAATCACAGAAGCGCTGTTGAGAACATACGACTCTTTAGCTGGTTAAAGAGATCGTTACGTTGCATCGAACAGACATCCTTTGAGGTATTTCTGCCCGACCTCGACATTTCACGAACCGATATTGTGAATTAGGTCATTTGATCTGACCTCGACAGATGATCTTACACGAAATGCGTGATTTTCGATTTTTTGAAAAATTTGACAGTAGAACTTACGCTCATCTGCAAGGCAGGAAACATGTTCTCCGGAGTCGTTCTGAGAGGCTTTCAGCCCTCGGAATACGACTTATCGGGAGGGATTGCGCCCAGAACGAGTGAATTCACAGGCTCGAAATTGGAGAATATACGCTGTCTTCTCTTCCCTGCTCCGAATATCACGGTAAGTGTCAATTTTTCTAGGGAACGGATGATCATTCTTGTTGACGATCTACTCAATTCCGTGTGTTCGAAACGCACCATCAAGACCATCATCTGCGCCAAGAAACATATCGTCAAGATACCTTTGACAGAATGATCTGACCATACTCTCAACAGCCCCATATCAATATGGTTCTTCAACGACTCGATCAGCTTCTCAGCAGTGTCCCTTTTGCGGTACATCTGATAAGCATCGAGTTCTGTCAATTCCTTTGACGATTCGATCTTGAAAAATCCTTCTCTTCCGTTTGACAACTCTTCACGGACGAATTTAAAACTGTCGTCATCTGTTGACAACAGTTTACTTTGGATCCCAACGAATAACGACAGTAACGGATTACGTAATCGTTTGACGGCCGTTCTTGAAATGCGTAACGTTCCGTCCTTCTTCTGCCTGATCACTTCGTTGGCGTCAACGCACCTCTGTGCACGTGAATCCAAGGACGTGATCTTGTCCTTGTACAATTTCTCAGAGAAGAACATGTACGTCGTCCTTCCAGACGACGAGAACGTACGTTTCCTGCACCAGACCTTTTGCTTATCATCGACCAGTACTGCAGTTTCCTTATCGAAGTTCGATATCCATTTGTCATCGGTCACGTTCATCTTCTTTCGTACAATATGCCTGTGGCCGCTGTTCCTGATGGCGTCAATGACATTCTTGTTGTCGCTGGCAGCGTCCATGACGATAGTGGAATCTTCTTTCAACAATCCCATTATACCGTTCAGCAGATCTACGAATTGTTTTCCGTCGGACTCGTTGCCGGGAGATACATTCAACCCGATCGGTATATTCCCGTTCCTTAACTCAGTGATGGAGAAGTTCACCTGTCTCAGATCCGGACGTTTATCACGGGAATATCCGAATCGATAAAGGGGACTGTTTTGCATATACAGGCAACGAAGAAGAATCGATGTTCAGTCAGTATTCGAAATATCATATCGAGTCATCACAGACCGCACAGTGGTCGTGATGACCGTCTCCATATTCTCACCGACAGCATCAACAGTACGGTTCAACATACGATGACTCACTTCGGATCCTACTCCGAGTTCATTACGAATTACGCTACATTCCAACCATCTTCCGTATCCTTCAATGGAAAAGTTTTCGCTCAGCCGATATGATATCAGTGATTCGATAAGCGGAAGGAGCGGCACACCTTTACGTTTGATTCTGGCAAATACAGGCCCGATACCTAATTTACGGAGATATTCCTTCACAAATCTGATCGTTCCGATAGGAACCGATATATTCTCGTTCGACTGTTGGACGTTTGTCCTCTGTTCGTTTAATACTGTGTACACAAAACTGTATTTGAACGAGGACACTTTTTATTTTCGCCCGTTACTAGAAATGAGCCCTCTTCAGCTTACTTACTGTCGAACTCAGGGTGAAAATAAAGTTAAATTGAGTGTACGGCCCAATCCAAAGGTTTGGTTTGTAGCAACACTCATTTTTTGTTTGTGTACATTGAGTCGGTTACAAATTCAATTATCATGTCCTTTGCGAACTCTTTGATTTTTTGTCTCATATGTATACTGAATTCTTTTTGTTTCTTTACTGAATAGTCAGCAGACATTTCCAAAGAGTCATCGTAATAATTAGGTTCGTTGTCTGTGTAGCCATCGAACCCCGCAAGTAAGACCCTTCGAGAACCAGATTTTTTTAGATAGTTGAGAAATAGTATCAAAGAGTTATCAGAGATTAATTCATCTTCGACAACTAGATCCTCGTAACTGAGGAAATATTTGAATTCTTTATCCATGGGAGTAATGTTGTTGGTTCCTATTATTTCGGCATCTGTTTGTTTTAGTTTATTGAATGTGTTGTTGTACCTCTTTGAGTTGCTTATGAAAACGTAATCGGTTTGATATTCGTGCGGTATGAAATTTATAGAAACGATTATCGGATCTGTCTGGACAGCCTTTGCGATTTTATCGGACTGAGTTTTTATCGTAGATCCAGGTCCGATGAGAAGAACATCTTTGTCTTTGAAGATATTCGACAATTCTTTACCATCCTCAACTTCCATTGAAAATCTTTTTTGATAATCTAAATAGAGTTGCTTTATGTAGTTCACATCATACATTAATTTTTTCTCGTCGGATATCGAGGAGAGAATCTCATTAATTGATTTCATAGAGAGTGTTTTTTTATCCAAAAGGAAATTAGTATAGTTTGGGTGGCAATCTTGCATGGCAGACACAAAATATTGGAACGAATACCCCCAGTATTTTTCTCTATAAATTGACATTATGCTGACATCAATTATTTCCATTATTTGGTTAAGATCATAACAACAGCCATTGTTCTCATTCAGATGCATGGCTAGCAGTTCCAAAGGCGCGTTACCTGCACTTTTTCCCATACCATAGAGAGTACCATCCACGACCAGAGATCGGTCGCTGCTGTGTTTAATGAGTTCGATTGAGTTGGAATATCCGACCTGGAAGTTATTGTGTGAATGGTACCCAATGGATATGTCTGGGTCTAGATTATGATCAAGCAGATGATAGTAATGCAAAAGATCGTTTTTGTGCATCAATCCATACGTGTCGACTATCGAAACAGCATATGGGCCAAGTTCGTTAACGAGTCTTATAAAATCCAGGACATCATAGTCAGAGTAAGACGTTATAGAAACCATATTGAGGAAAACTTTGTAACCTTTTTTCTTGATTTCTCTTGCATAGTTCACAACGTTTTCTATGTTGTGTTTTTTGAAAATAATTCTTATTCCATCAATGAATGTGTCTTCGCGAGGCTGAATATTGTCCAGCGAGCAGGTACCGTAATCTATCATTGCAACAACTATGGAGTCTGTTTCTTCAGCATTTGAAAACACTTTAGAAAAAGACCCGGTATCCGGCTGTATTGTCCTGTTCAAATCAAAATTTCTTCTATCATCAAGGAACCCAATTTCAATGATGTCCACCTCTGCTTTGCTGAGTCTGTCAAATATGAATGTTATGTTATTGCTTCCAAACTCCCAATCATTAACGTAGCCCCCGTCGCGCAAGGTACAATCCAATAGTTTTACATTTTTATTCACAACGACACCTCATTACGACAACATCTTATTTTTCATTATCAATCTAACCTTCTCTAAATCTTTTTCTGTGTCTACAGACAGAGACGACGTTGGTAACATCGTCATTTTAGGTAAAATGCCATTTTCAATAAATCTCATTAGTGTGATGTCCTCGATTTTTTCGATTATTCCTGTGTCTTTGGAGACGAATAGATCCAGTGCATTTTTGTTGTAGCATTCAACGCCAACGAGCTTTAAATAATCAAATAATACGGTTTTGTACGGGAACGGAACGGGACTTCTTGACATTATAATACATTCGTTTTTCGAATTCACTTCAATCTTTATATTTCCAGGATCCATGAGTTCAGAAGGAGAAGATATTTTTCTCATGGAAGATCCGACGTAATACTCTTCATCGGGTATTTTCTTGGGTATCATCATCTCAATGCTTTCAGGCTCTATCAACGGCTCATCACCGCAGATTACTAGGTATAAATCAGATTTAATGAGTTCAGATACCTCTTGAATCCTGTCAACGTGTGTTTTATGATTTCCTGTCATTATTACTTTCATATTGTATTTGTTACAGGCGTCAACAATTTTATCGTCATCAGTAGCCACAATCAGGTCGTCTAAACCACGAACCTTCTTCACACTTTCGTATGTCCACCATATCATTGGTTTTCCGTTAATGTCCAATAGCGGTTTTCCATGGAGGCGACTCGAATTGTATCTTGCAGGAATGACGCCTGTAACCTTCATGCGTTCGGCATGAACTAGAGATTATAAATACTGTATTAAGAAACGGCGCATATGGGGGAGAAGCTCTGGTGAAACCCTAGAGTAAAGGTTAACTCCTTCCGACATTTTGCTCCCACTTGGGTCACAACCGATCAGGGAAAGGGCCCAGGATGGGATTAGCATGTGCGGAAGGAGGTCGTCCTCCGGCAGGGATAGGATAGACCAGATTATCAAAGAACGGATATGGTGCTGGGAGGGTTGGGAATTCCGAAGCATTCTTCGGAATTCAGTAATCGGTTGTATGATGACAGGTTGAAGATCGGATTATTGATTGTGAGGCAACATCTTGACGTATCGTTCAGGGAATTGTGTACCATGCTGCCATCACTGAGGGTGTGGAATGGTCGGTGTCCCGACCATTCCACACTCGTCAAGTTCTCAGCAAAAGTGGGAACGATGGTATTGGACCGTGTGCTCAGATCCATTGCAATGATGCTTTGCAGGACAGACATAACCGTAGCCGTGGACTCCACAGGATTCTCTTGCTCCAATGCTTCAAGACACTTCGTAAAGAGGCTCAAAGAGATGAACAAGAACAATAAGATAGCGTATGCTGGGTCATCCGTAAGGGGATTCTCAAAAGCCTCATTGGCAGTGGACACGTCAAGTAAAATGATATTAGCTTGCGATTGTGTGGATTCCAACCATTCTGACGTAAAAAGGACGTCGTACATCGTTGATGACCTTGTTGACGGCGGTTTCAAAATAAAGTATATCGTGGCCGACAAGGGATATGATGCGGAATACGTTCACGTCGATATCCGCGAGAGACTGAACGCTAAAGCATTCATTCCGATAAGGAAATGGGAACAGGCAAGGATAGAGACGTCTAAGGTAAGAACGACAGGTTTCAACAGAGGGCTGATGAAGTTCTTCTTTGACAAGGACGTCTATGATCAGAGATGTCAAGTGGAAACTGTCAATTCGATGATCAAACGTAAGATGGGCGATACGGTCTACGGTAAAACGGAACTGTCAAGACATAAGGAAATTCTTCTCAGATGTATCGCTTATAACATCAGGAGGTTCATGGATGCAGGTATTCCGTTCTAGAGGGTTTCACCAGAGCTTGCAATCAATTATTTAGAAATGTTAGCTTTTGTTGTAGGGGTAAATCAAAACAAAGCCCAACCACACTCCATTTCAGGCATATTATTTTGTTGAATGAACATAGATAGGACAATCAGAGACATCATTCGACGAAAATATTTTATCACATTCATGCCCTCTGTTAATATACCTTATCTCCATCAACGTACGTTGTCTTGAAGGCAAATTGGCAGGGTTCTAATGAGCAAAGAAAAGATAGTGGTTTACTCAGCGGGGAACGCGAACTGTTTGCTAAAGTGCGTTCTGAGATGTGTTAAACATAACAAAAACGACATCACAATATTTGTCGGGCTCGATTGGACGCAAGGTTTCATTGAAAAAGGATCTAAAATTTTTAAACATGCTATATTTTATGAGCCCATAACGGGCTATCCTGGTAAAAGAAATGATCTTTCGTATGTGGAGTACAAAGAAGTGTTGCGAAATACATTCGAATCAGCTTTCAAAGAAAGGGGAATCAATATTGATGATATAGATGAATTTCATATCGGTAGTTATTGGTCAGACTTTTCAGTTTTTGTAAACATGATTGGAAAATCAAATTATCTATATGAGGAAGCGGTGGGGGACATAGGATTACCACCCTCCTCGAACGAAAGAAAATTTCCGGCATTAGGTCAGTTAGAAAAAGAACTGAAAATGTTTACGCTGGACAATCCTAATATAATTAAGGCATACACAACAAATGGTGTCGATCACGTCAAGAACTCAATATATAATGTCGTTTATGAGTTACAGTCACTCAACAAAAAAGAGAGGAAAACACTACTTAAAAAATACGAACTGTTGGGATTGAATTTGGAATTAGATGACAAGTATGATGTGTTATTGACACAGTGGTTCTACGCAGACAACGGACTCAAAAAAAGACATGATAATGAAATTATCATAATGTATGGATATCTTATTGACTTTTTTTTACAACCAAGTGATAATATTTTGTTTAAATGCCATCCTGCCGACCCGAAGAGAAGAGAATATGCAAAATACCTGGAAGGAATACTTATACCATTGGTCAATTTTCCCTCAGAACTTTTTAACATCATGGCAATAAAAATATCCTCTGCGATTACGATATCATCATCGTCTGTTCATTCGTTTTCAGGTATATCCGAAGAACAGAAAATGATACTCAATTTTGACAGATTCTATAAATCTATATTCAAGATACACGCGTCTGTTACTTATGCGAAAACGAATGATATGAGTCTCCAGTATGACATATCCTTGGATGCCATAGTTAAAAATCTTATATGCGATGATTCGCCAAAAAATAATTCATATAATTCAAAATACACAAAAAAATGTCACATTGCTGAAAACACGTTGAGTATAGATCAGGCGGTGGTAGACTCCATAAAGAATAATGATGCAGATTACGTGATTTTTGGAGGTTTAAAATTTGTAAATATTAGCCCCGCAGCCCTGCAACCGTACTTTAAAATATTTGAAATTGTAAAGAAAAACAAGAATCATCTATTTGATTCAAAGCCTGAATATATAACACTCTTGTCTTCGAATTTCGGAAAAATGTGTTACAAAAAAGAATTGAAACACACAAAAATTCAATTCACTGTAAAAGAAGCGGAAGACGTAGGCAACGATGCTCTGAACTATATATCGAAATACGAAAATCTCCCGCACAATGAAGATCCAATTTCAGTATCAAAGAAATATAAGGAAGGAACGAAAGGAATCCAAAATCTTGGCTTATCTAAATACTGGATAAAAAAAGCGGTAGACCAAGGTGTTAAGCGGGCGGAGAACGATCTTTTTGATATTCTATGGGTTATAGGCACACAGGAATCATATTCAGAGATGATTCAGGTCGCTACAACATTTGCGAACGCAGGTGATGGCGGTGCGATGGGGCGGCTTGGCAGAGCATATCGTGACGGTAAAGGCGTCGAGAAAGATCTCAATAAGGCTGCTGAGTGGATGGGGAAGGCTGTAGACAAGAATGTGACATGGATGAGAAATGAACTGTTCGATGTACTTCTGAAGATAGATACTCCGGAGTCCAGGAAGGAGATGATATCCGTCATATCGGCACATGTTGAATCAGGGGACGGAGGAGCCATGCTGAGGCTTGGCAGAGCATATCGTGACGGTAAAGGCGTCGAGAAAGATCTCAACAAGGCTGCTGAGTGGATGGGGAAGGCTGTAGACAAGAATGTGACATGTAAGGACGAACTCTAACTATACTGAAACATGACTTTGACAGGACGGACTTTGTGGCAGAACGCAGAGAACAGTTCCGATGAACATTCGGAGCAGAGATAGGAGTGTGTTCTGAGATGCGGGTCTATGATCAAACAAACTCGACTCAGAACATTCGGGATTAAGGCCAATGAAAATAAATCAGTTCCTATCGGCAACCTGCTGCTTACGGAAGCTTTCTTCGATAAGTTCTCACTTTATGATGTGATCAGAGGATTCAAGACCAAAGGTACCGACCTGGGAAAATTGACCGAATTGATGGTCGGATACAAGTTGGGAGACAATTTCAGCATACTGAGATGTCACGACTTTTCAATGCAACCTTTGGTCAGAGAGCATCTGAACATTCCGGAATTCGACGTAAGAGGATTGTATCGTGCCGTCGAGACATTGGGTGAGAATCGTGAGGCGATCATCACTCACTTCAGGAAAGGATTCCTGAAGATGTACGGTCCGGAGATGACGGACACTATATTCGATTGGACCTCTCTGGTATATTTCGGGGACAAGGCGGAACTTGCCGAAAGAGGATATTCCCGGGACGGACGTCCCGAAGAATGTCAGATAATGATCGGGATATCACAGCTGTCCAGACCGATCGGTGTTCCGATAGGGATGACGATCATGCCGGGTAATACCAATGATGGCAGGCATATGAAGACCACATATTCACAGGTATGCAACGATCTTTCCGAAGATTCGACCATGATATTCGATGCCGGTGCGAACAGAAAGGACGTATTGGACATGATCATTGATGATAAGAGGCACTTCCTTACCAGGAAGACGCTGAATAAGAGTGACGATAAGCTGTTCGTCAGATTCTCCGAAGATGGATGGGAATGCATCGACAAGGAGAAGGGAGAATACTGTCTCAAGAAAGCGTTCCCGTCACGCGTGAATTACTACTTCTTTTCACGGGAACTGTACGATCTGAATATGAAGGGGGTGGATAAGAAGGTCAGAAGGAAGTTCAAGGAAGCGAAGCAGCTGCAGGATGATATTGAAAGGGGAAAGAAGATCAAGAAGAGATATCAGATCGATAACGTACTGATCAAGGCTACGATATCCTTACAGACAAGGCTTTCGGAAATATCGGAAGATGAGGCTGTGGGAATATTGAAGAATGAAGCAATAACAGGAAGGGAAGGATTCTTTTGTTTGGTATCCGACCGCGATATGGATCCGTTGACCGTACGGTCGATGTACAGGTCAAAGGATTCTGTTGAGAAATTGTTCTCATCGATGAAATCAGATATCGGCATAAGACCGATACGGACGTGGACAGAGAATGGTGTTTATGGTGTGTTATTGATAGGTTTTCTCGCTCAGGCACTGATATCCGTGACACGTTTCCTTACAAGGCCAGCATCTTCTACGGCAACGAAATTCATCACGAATTCGATGCAGAATTTGACACTTACCGCTGAAATAACAAAGGGTGGAAGAAGAAGGCAGATATTATCGAACTTCGACCCTTTGAATATGTCCGTTCTCCGTGTTTTGGCGTATTATCGGAGGTCTGACGCATGTGAACGTGCTGAGAATATGAACTTTCAGCCTTGTTGAACAGGGAACGGATCAACTGTCAAATCATTCATTTTCAGGATATGACAGCGGAGCCCCTGTCAAAGTCAGGTTACAAAAAGGAAGTTGTAGAAAGAGGCCAGTTAGAAAATAAAGGATCCAAAGTGTCATAACTCACTAAGCACAGTTCGTTTCGAACACCTGATTTATACTATGAAGTGCATCAGAGAGCAATGAGTATTCCCCTAACTGGTACCCTCAAAGAAATATATCATTATCGGCATATGTTATTCGCATTAGTAAAAAGAAACCTCAAAGGCAAGTATAATAATTCTGCTTTAGGATTTTTGTGGCACTTTATCACTCCAGCTGTTTCAGTGGCCCTATTTTACATGGTATTCGGAGCGCTTAAGATCAATCCCATGGAAAACTATTGGGCATACTTGTGTGTTGGAATGTTTGCCTTCACCTTTCTAAACACGAATATAATTGGCGGGGCCTCATGCATCGTCTCTAATGGTGGAATGATAAAAAAGATGCATTTTCCTATGGAAATAATTGTATTGTCGCAGGTATTGCTATCTCTTGTTATTTTTGTAATTTCTTACTCGATTGTAATAATACTAATGTTGTTGTCAGGAATACAAATGACCATGGGCACAGTTTGGCTCGTCCCATTGAATCTTTTAGTGATGCTCATATTCACAACTGGTTTCACGATGTTGATATCTTCTATATCAACATACATAAGAGATCTTGAATTTACCATTGTGGCTTTTGCTAGAGTCCTTTTCTGGGTTACTCCAATATTCTATACGATTGACAGTGCAACAGGCATTTTAGGTAAAATCATATGGCTCAATCCATTAACATATTACGTCGTTATCATGCAAGATGCCCTGTATTTCGGCGTTATCCCGGAAAATTCAATACTTACTACTGCAGTTGTGATGGCGTTTACGGTCGCATTAATTGGATGGGCAGTGTTTACAAAATTGAAAAGAGGATTCGCAGAGAGGATATAATGAACTCGCAGAATGCAATCGAGGTAAGAAACATTACTAAGACATTTAAGACTTCCAAGCAACCGAATAAGAAGAATAATGCGAAAAGAACGACCATCATAAAGGATGTAACGTTTAATTTAAAAAAGAGTGAAGTGGTCGGGATAATAGGCAGAAACGGATCTGGAAAAAGCACACTTCTAAAGCTGATATCCCGAATAATGGAGCCAGATTCTGGTACAATTGAATGTTTTGGGAAGATCGCTAGCATATTGGAGTTGGGCCTGGGGTTTCATCAGGATCTCACCGGCAGAGAGAACATATATGTCAAAGCTTCGATGTATTGTTTCTCTAAAAAGGAAATAGATGTCCGTATAGACTCTATTATCAAATATTCTGAGCTTGGAGATTATATTGATGTCCCTCTCAGATTATACTCTTCAGGAATGATCGGTAAACTTGCGTTTGCAATAATGGTAAACGTAGATGCAGACGTTATCATACTAGATGAAGTACTCAGCACCGGCGATGGCGCATTTGCGATAAAGAGCAGAGAGCATATCAAAAAACTGAAAAACAGTGGGCGCACGATTTTAATAGTCTCACATTCTATCAATGTGATTTCAGAAATATGCGACAGAGTGATCTGGATAGAGAACGGTTCGGTGAAAGAAATAGGTTCTGCCAAACTTGTATGCAACCATTATGAAACAGAGATTCGCGAATCGTTCGAAATTGTGTCTAGCCTAGCAGACGCAGGAGTTTCTGAGTCACAAAATACGCTAGGTTGTATGTATCGCGACGGGAGGGGCGTAGAACAAGATAATGAAAAAGCCCTGTATTGGTTAAGAAAAGCATCCGACATAGGTAATTCAAATGCGCAGGTCAATCTCGGAGACATGTTGCTGAAAGGGGTAGGCATCGAATCAGATTCTGAAGCATCGTTAAAGCTCTACATCAGTGCTGCCAATCGTGGTAATCTGGATGCTCGTAGTCGTGTCGCCCTGTTATCGGGGAACAACTTGGATGACCTCGTTCAAACAGAATTGAAAGAACAATTTCATAACCTTGCAGTCAACGGTGGTGCCAAAGCAAAACTGAACTATGCAAATTTACTAATGAAACACATCTTTTCATGGGATGACAAAGTAGAAGCATTCCGATGGTTTAAAGCATCGGCGGATCAGGGGAATTCTGAAGGGCAGTACCAAACTGCTGTTATGTATCGTGATGGTTTCGGCGTAAAGAAAAATGATTTTGAATCACAAAAATATTTTGAATTTTCTGGCAATAATGGAAACATCCGCGCAATGCAATATTTAGGCGATGCTTATTTAAACGGCAAGATTGAACACGATGAAAAAAAATCTTTTGAGTGGCATTTTAAAGCAGCAGAGTGTGGAAACTCCACTTCTCAATACCAAGTTGCTACCATGTATCGTGATGGAACGGGTACTGAAAAAGATAATGATGCGTCTGAAAAATGGTTTAAACGCAGTACATATTCCGGGCTTGCAAATTTTATCTCACTTTTAGCAGATACATACTCGAGAGGGATGCATATAGCGAAAGACGACGATGCTGCGTCCAAATGGTATTCATTATCGGCAGATTCTGGCAACGCAAACGCGTTGTACCAAATAGGAATGATTAATGTAAACGGGTTGTTAGGGCAAATAAACATTAAAAACGGTTTGTCATTTTTATATGCAGCCGCTGAGCGCAACGATGTACGTGCTATGAATATGCTAGGTAAAATATTCAAAAACGGCATCGGCGTAGAAAAAAATAGCATCGAGTCACTAAAATGGTTTATAAAATCATCTGAATTAGAAAATACAGAGGGGACATATAACAAGGCAATGCTTACAGAAAAAATCGAATCGGTTGATTGCACAGAAGACATCCGTAAGGCTGCAGAAGAAGGGTATACCGTCGCACAAATCGAGTTCGGAGATAGGTTATTTTCGAATGGAGATGCAGAGACAGCATTAAAGTGGTACATTCGGGCGGGTGAAGGGGGGAATCCAGAGGCACGCATGAAGGTCATGAAAATTCTCGCTGGAGCAGACGTTATCAAAGCAGACGTTGAGGAAATTTTATCATGCTCTGATATTCATGACATTGACCTGCAGCATAAATATGAGATAGCAGACACATTTTTGAGGCATGCATGGACAGTAGAAGATAAGAGTTTCGCATTCAAACTCATGCATAAACTTGCTGAAAAAAATAATGTGGACGCTATGTATAAGACAGGACTCATGTACCGAGATGGAATTGGAACAGAAACCGATTATGCGCTTATGGAACATTGGATGAACAAAGCTGCAGATAGTGGAAATGTGCATGCTGCGCTGATTCTTGGAGACGCATACCGCAGAGCTACATTTGGGAAGAAGGATGATGATATTTCACGAAAATACTATGCCAAAGCGGCTGAATGTAACAATGAAAACGGTATGTACAATTGTGCGTTATTACATTTTCCTGACTGCCCCCAAATAAGCACAGTCCTTTCCAAAAGGTATGCCGAACAAACATTAATTAAGCACTGCAACTATGTTGCAAATCACTATTTAAATAATCCAGCAGCAAAAGATGCAAAGGAAGCAATCAGATGGTACGAACGGGCGATCCAATTAAACAATGGATTCGCTATGAATCAAATGGCCATACAGTTCAAGGATGGAAAAAACGTTACTAAAAATGTAGATAAATCCATAGAGTTGCTACGCTATGCTGTTAAAATTGGTACCTGGGGGTCGAAACGGCAGCTATTCTTTTTACTGCTAGAGCGATCGACAGATGACGATTTAAAGGAGGCGTTTTTGATTGGAAAAGATCTCGTTTCATTGGGCGATACTAAAATAGTGAAAGAAATGGAACGCATATACGGTGATGGAAATGGATGTGGTGTGGAAGGGTTGGGAACAAACACCGAAGAAGATAGTGCAACAGTCGAAGAAATCGACGAATCGGAACTCAATCCAAATTGTAATTCTGAGGACTGATGAAATTTAAACGCGATGTGGTGCCTGTGCCGAATTGTGTGTATGGCCTCCCCTTGGCGGAGGACGTATGATTCACACAAAATTTGTTGTCATCTTGAGTTGTGCTCTTCGTCTTGATCCTTTGAGAAACTGTTAATTACGTGCAAAACATAACGCAGGAGGATGAGCCGCAAAAACCCATCTGTTTCAATATTGGTGCCCGTTTATAATGTTGAGAAATACCTTGAAGAATGCATAGACAGCATTATCAACCAGACGTTGAGGAATATAGAGATAATTTGTATCAATGACGGTTCTACAGACGGCTCCACTGAAATTTTGGAAAGATATGCTAAGAAGGATAAACGCGTCAAGATCATCAGCAAGAAGAACACCGGTTATGGAAATTCAATGAACATGGGCATCGATGCGGCAACGGGAGAGTACATAGGGATTGTTGAGTCAGATGATTTCGCTGAATTGAACATGTTCGAAACGCTTTATAAAGAGGCCAGAGAAAACGATTTAGACGTTGCCAGATGCAATTTCTACTACTACAAAACATCAGACAAGTCAGATGTCAAGTCAAAACAGGCATGGGTCCCGCACAACAAGGTGTATGCGCCCGCAGATGAACACATTGTATTCCATCAACAACCCTCCATCTGGGCGAATATTTACAAAACATCATTCATAAAGGATAATGGAATACGATTTTTGGAGACGCCTGGTGCCAGCTACCAGGACACGGCGTTCTCTTTCAAGGTATATTCTCTCGCTGAAAGATTCAAAATGATTGATGCAGCCCTGATCCATTATCGTACCGACAACACGGCATCATCATCAATTCAGGCGACGACAAAAGTGTATTGTGTATGCGATGAATACCGTGAAATATGGAGATTCGTTAGGGAAAAGGGGCTGTACGAGAAATATAGATACCTAATTCCTAATTTGCAGTACAAAGGATATAAGTGGAATTACAACAGGCTTGCAGCACCATACAACGAAGAATTCATGAAGGTTTGGTGCGAAGAGTTTGCAGAGATATTTGAGAGAGGGAACATAAGTGATAAAGTCTTCCCGAAGAAAGAATATGAAGATGCATTGAGCATAGCTATAAAAAAAGACGAAGAGCCAGAGAGCGAAAAACCTTTGCTATCCATTGTGGTCCCAGTCTACAATATGGAAAAGTATCTTGTAAAGTGTTTAGATTCTTTGATTAACCAAACGCTGAAGAACATAGAGATAATTTGTGTCAATGACGGTTCCACAGACAGTTCACTGGAAATGCTTAGAGAATATGAACATAAAGATTCTAGAATTAAGATAATCGATAAGAAAAATGGGGGGCTTTCATCGGCTAGGAATGCTGGCATGGAGGTCGCACAAGCAGAATTCATAGGGTTTATGGATTCAGACGATTGGGTAGAACCGGAAACATATAAGATTGCATACAACAAGATCCAGGATGTGGACATTGTCATTTTCGGGACAAATGTAGTCGGCGATTATATGATGGATAAAAGGGATGCAGATAATGAGTACTACAGAGTCAAATACTCTGGAAGACTGGAACTCACGGATGCAATGCGTCTCAACAATGACGTAGCAACATGGAATAAGTTGTACAGAAAAAGTATAATCGAGAGAAACGGTCTTAAATTCCCTGTCGGGATGTTATACGAGGATTATCCGTTCTTTTGGACATATATATTCGCTTCCAAGACGGCTTATTTCGAGCAGAAGAAACTGTATAACTATTTGCGCAGAGTGGGTTCTATAATGCAACAGACATTCGCAGGATCTCCGCGGGCGATAGAACATTTGCACGTCTCTAAGATAATATACGATTTTCTGAGAAATAACGGTACTTACGTTCAACATGAAATGTCATTCAATTCTATTTTCCTGAATTGTTTCTGGTTTGCATATCAAAATGCTGACAATAAGACTAAATCCAAGGTCTTGAAAGAAGGGACTAAGATGGTAAAAGAGATGGATCTGAAAGGCGATAATGTCTTTGAGATACTCAGAGAGAAGCAGTACCACAAGATAGATCGTTCAATCGTTCCACTGAAGACGAAAACAATTTGGTGGGGGATGTCCGTTCTGAGGAAATTAACAGGAGGCGGAGACATGACTCCACTCGAAAGTCTGTTTCCGGAACCGATATCTTTCAAACCCGGACCGACCGAAATATGCAATAAAGTTCCGACTACTGAATGGGTATTCAGGCATGAGAATGCATGCGGTATTGATAGGTGGNGGAAAGTGTATGATGAGAATTCACCAGATGTAAGATTCAATTGGGGTCACAGAGGAGGGATAATTGGTGGCGAGGATATCGAGATCGAAGATTTAGATCAGAAAATCCGTTTATGGGGTACATATCGTGCACTGGTCTCGCTCGATGGAGAAAAGACAGCATTCATTACTGGCTGTGTCCTAGATAAGGAACACACAATATGGGGTACAACGATCTATGATGGTGTCGAAGCATATTGCGTCTCGGTGGAAGTGAAACCGATTCAAGGGATCATCCGCATCCATGCATATGGTTTGAAACGCAAGAAGGACACATCTTTGAAGTGCAAACTGCTGAAGATAGATAAGACGGGATAATTCAAATCCCAGTGAATGCCTCAAAGGGTTTTCAGAAGATCCAGGCATGACCTTATGACCTTATCCATGTCGTAGTACTTGTAGCCGCCAAGTCTTCCTCCAAAAATAACATTCTTTTCCTTTTTGGCCAGTTCTTCATATTTTTTGTATAAAGTATCGTTCTTTTCGTTGTTAACAGGATAATATGCTTCCATTCCCAGTTCCCATGTACACGGATATTCTTCAGTGACAACGGTCTTTGGTTGTGTTCCGAATTCGAAGTGTTTGTGTTCGATTATCCTAGTATACGGAACTTCGCTTCCGGTATAGTTGACCACCGCAACGCCCTGATAGTTGTCCGTGTCCTCTACGTGGCTTTCAAACCTCAGTGAACGGTATTCTAAGTGGCCGAAGCAGTATTCGTAGTATTCATCGATCATTCCCGTGAACACGAGCTTGTTTGCGATCTTTTTGAAATCTTTGTATTTTTTGAAAAAGTCGCAGTTCAACTCCGTATCGATACCTTCGAGCAGTTTTTCCACAATTTTCGTGTACCCTCCCTTAGGAATTCCCTGGTAAGGATCGTTGAAGTAATTGTTATCGTAAGTGAATCTCAAAGGCAGACGCTTTATGATGAACGCAGGCAGTTCAGAACAGGGTCTTCCCCACTGTTTTTCTGTGTATGATTTGACAAGTTTTTCATAAACATCTCTACCGACCATTGAAATGATATGCTCTTCAAGGTTCGCAGGTTCACGGTCTAATTTCACTGCCTGGCTCTTTATCTTTTCTTTGGCTTCTTCCGGTGTGAACACGTTCCAAAGTCTGCTGAAAGTGTTCATGTTGAAAGGCATGTTGTAAGTTTCGTTACCGATTCTCGCAATTGGAGAATTAACATAATTATTGAATTCAGTGAACTGATTGATATAATCCCATACTTCCTTATCGCTGGTATGGAAGATGTGTGCACCGTATTTATGTACATTTATTCCCTCTATTTCCTCGTTATACACATTCCCACCGATGTGATCCCTTTTGTCGATTACAAGGCACTTCTTGCCTTTGATCTTCATTTCGTGAGCAAAGACCGCTCCGAAAAGCCCTGCACCAACGATTAGAAAATCATATTTCATTGACGCCCCGCTCCGGTGTGCCAAATCCATGCAGTCTTAACGATATTGTCTATAGAAGAGTGTATAGGGGTCCACTCGAGTACAGTGCGGGCCTTAGTATTGTCTGCAACCAACTTAGCAGGATCTCCCGCACGCCTTCCTTCCTTCTTTATGTTTAGCTTTATGCCGGTGATTCTTTCCACAGAATCAATTAACTCAAGAACTGTAACACCATCGCCCGTACCGAGGTTGAACTGATCGCTTTTGTTCTTTTCGAACAGGTAATCTATTGCCTTCATGTGGGCACTTGCCAGATCTGTTACGTGTACGTAGTCACGGACACAAGACCCGTCCTTTGTATCGTAATCTGTACCTAACACTGAGAATCCTTCTCTTAGACCCATGGCTGTGTGTAGCAATAATGGAATAACGTGAGTTTCCGGAATGTGTTTTTCTCCGATGTCTCCTTTGATGTCCGCACCGGCAGCGTTGAAGTATCTTAGGCATACAGACTTCAGGCCGTATGCGTTGTCATAATCTTTCATTATCTGTTCAAACATCAGTTTGGTCCATCCATAGGGGTTGATAGGTAATTGTTTTTCCGACTCATCTATCGGAACCTTCAAAGGAGTACCATATGTTGCGCAGGATGATGAGAATACGATCTTCTTTACACCCGAGTCTATGATCGCATCTAAAAGAGACATTCCCTTCACGATGTTGTTCTCGTAATATTTTTTTGGATTAGAGACAGACTCACCCACAAGAGTTGCTGCGGCGAAGTGTACCACTACATCTATTTTGTTATCGACAAGCGTCTTTTTCATCAGATTGTAGTCGCCGATATCTCCGTTTATGTGGTTGATTCCGGCAACTGCGAATTTATGGCCACACGAAAGGTCATCATATACGATAACATTGTTTCCGTTCGCAATTAACTCTCTAACAGTGTGGGAGCCTATGTAACCTGCACCGCCTGTGACCAATACGTTCCTGATTGTCATTGTCTCTACGCCCAGATAGGAGATGCGGTATATTATTTGATTGTCTGAACTTTTTCTTCACATCTTGAAGCGCGCTTTCCAATGGTTTGTGGTCGTAGAGTTTTTCCACACTTCTCTATATTCTTTTGAGACGCGCTTCCTTTTACCAATCTCTTTGATCCAGAAGAATGCACATTTCAATATTGTCCTCCAAAAGTTTGCCTTCAATGAATTTCTTGCAAGTGATTTCAGATTTTCAGGAGCAGTGTTATAGGGGGTCGTGTTCATACTTTGTATTTCTGCATGAAGTTTTTCCTCGTCAACATCAGAAATGAGCTTCGGACCCACGGTGTAATCCCAAATTCCTCTCATGTATATGTTTATCGCTTCAAGATCCATTGATGAAAGATGGAATATGATCTTGTGCCAAAATTCTATGAAGAAATGGTATTTTTTCAATCCGTAAATGGACATGACTATCCTGAAATTTCTTTCATGATAGTAGTTTTCCATAACTCTATTGCGTTTTCCATCAAAGCTTTCGTGCCATATTCCTATGCCATTCATGACGATGTGGTCTTTCATGGTCCTTAGACCATATTCGACATCGTCCATTTTTATGAAGAACGGTAAGGGGAGGTTGTTATCGCAGATGTGTGTCGGCATGCACAGGTACCACCATGCACCATAGTCTGTTTTTTCGAAGAGATCATTAAACATCAATGATTTTTCAGAGATTAGATCCAGCTCGCCTTTCCGTTTTTTGAATTGTCCGTTGTACAGAGAGCCAGCTTCATATTGCATCATTGGTTTGTTGGAGTCCAACATTCCCCCAAGAATGAAAACATCCATGTGTTCTTCCTTTAAGACTTTCAGGATGTTGAGAGTTTTGTATATTGTGTTGGGGTCAAGGGAGATGTCATCATCCATCAGCAGGACGTGTGTTGCGCCATGTTCGCAAGCTTCGATCATTCCTCGCGTGAAACCCCCGCTGCCACCGAGATTGCGGTTCGGTATGAGATGAATGAAAGATTCCGAACATATGTCCTCTGTAAGCGTTCTTCCATTGTCTATTATGAATATATCGATTTGTTTCGAATCATAAGATGGATTAGAAATCATGTTTTTTAGTGTCTTGACAGTCTTCTCAACATATTCTTCTCGTTGGAATGTGCATATTGCTAATGCTAATCGGACATCACTTTGTTTTGCATCAGTGGAATAACTTCCAAATTCATGTATTTTGGAAGATCCTTTCGATTCAAATGAAACATAATGACATGTTATTTTTTCTTTGTCTGAAAGACCTTTGATATTGAATTTAAGGGATACTTCAATAGGTGTTTCAGAATTTACTGGTACATGTTCTATGACTTCATCTTTTTCTAATGTGTGTATGTGCAGGCAGATATCCATTCTTCCTGAGACGCGGGTTGTGAATGTTATGTTCTCTGCCTTTGTGTATTCTGCGTATTTAGAACTTGAGAAAATGTTGAAGTAAGTATTTGTTGCAACGATTGTATCATCAGAAAGATCGTAGCAATTTTCGTTCTTGTTCAGGCTTCCGTTGATTACTCTGTAATATAGAGATTCACAACCCTCCGGTGCGTAATTCGGAGTTGAAAGCTTGAACAGTTCCACTGATTACCCTTCCCCGATGATAACATCATCTGCATCGGTTTCAGCAGATACGAGTTCATAATGATTTGCATTGCTTGTGGAATATTAAGGTCACTCGTTTGGAATTGCGCGTCTGATTTCCTCTTTTAGGTCATTGATCGGCCTGACCTCGGAAGGATCTACGCTTTTGAAGTATGAGAGATAAAGTGAAACATAGTCTCCGAGCATGATTATCCTGAGGATACGTTCTACAGACGAATCTCCGCCTGCATCCACAATAGATCCGTAGATCAGTCTCTTTACGCTTTCCCGCTTTTTTCTGCAGGATGACGTCATCAGGATGATGGGTTCAAAGGAATTATGCTTTGGGATCTTGGTGGGAAGTCCGTTCGGCGCTGATGTTGCATCACCGAGAACGATCATCTTCGAATTCTCACTTATTTGGGCTTTCCATCTCAGTGCTGATGATTCTGCACACCCATCTGAGTAAATGACTGGAATCTTGTTACGTATCTTGTTCGCAAGTATTATCGCAGGATTTTCTAAAGAAATATCGTCAAGTAGGTCCCTATATCCCTTTAGTGAGTCCATTGCTTTCAATAGCTCGTCTTTGAATTCGCACGATTCATGAGAAGCCATTAATGATACCAAATATCCGACTGAATATCCAATTGCATGGCGGGGC
>JGI996J12353_1000129_pt1 | contig 22564 bp, 23 predicted proteins | sample IntmicLarv5ML5BL_FD_12353 | JGI IMG/M metagenome (IMG submission 12353) | reverse complement strand
CAAGATACACTTTGCCGGTCGGAGCCAGATTCTCCATTATTTCTCTGCGCCCCGCTAAAGCCCCTATCGGGAAGCCTCCGCCTATTATCTTACCCATTGTACACAGGTCCGGAATCGCATTGTATACCTTCTGCGCCCCGCCCTCCGAAGAACGGAATCCCGTTATCACTTCGTCAAAGATCAATAATGTCCCATAGGCTCTCGTGATCTTCCTTACATTCTGTAAATATCCTTTTTCCGGCAGGATCACACCATTGTTGCCCATTATTGGCTCCATTATCACCGCCGCAACATCGTTATTCTTCAAAGCGTTCTCCAGTTGCCAAATATCATTAAAATCCACACTGCAAGTATTTTTTACCGTTGCTTCGGGCACACCCAATGAACTCGGAATTGCAGGAAATCCAGGCTCTTCAGAATAAGCCAAGAGAGAATCGTGTGATCCGTGGAATCCACCGTCCATCATCAGGATCTTGTCCTTGCCTGTAAAACCCCTTGCCAGTCTTATGGCATGCATGGTACTTTCTGTACCCGAATTCGTGAGTCTTACCATGTCTGCGCACGGCACGTTGTTCCTTATAAGATTCATCAGTTCCATTTCCGGTATGGAAGGTGCTCCGAATACTGTTCCTTTCTTGATTTGTTCCGAAACAGCCCTAATGACATCAGGGTGAGAATGACCAAGGATCAGCGGACCATATGCCATACACATATCGAAATAGTGATTGCCATCTACATCTATTATCGTGGAACCTTCTCCGCGCTCCATGGATATCGGATAGGGACTGAATTTGCGTACAGGACTGGAAACACCGCCGGGAGTAAGTCCCGCCAATGTCTCATACATCTGCACGGAACGATAATTATTCAATTTCTTCCCTCCATTATCTTTGCGGCATCCGATGCGAAATAGGTTATTATCATGTCTGCCCCCGCCCTTTTTATCGAGATCAAAGATTCCATCATTGCTTTCTTCTCATCTATCATATCCATAGATGCCGCGGCTTTGATCATCGAATACTCTCCAGATACCTGATAGGCTGCAATGGGCACATCGAATCTATCCCTTGCCTCCCTAATGATATCCAGGTATGGCATGGCGGGTTTTACCATGATCATATCCGCTCCTTCGGAAATATCCAATTCCATTTCCCGTATTGCCTCTCTTCTGTTCCCGCACTGTATCTGATATCCGGATCTGTCGCCCACTGCGATCTTTATATCAGCGGCTTCCCTGAAGGGACCGTAAAAAGAACTGTTGAATTTTGCACTGTACGCCATTATCGGGATATTCCGATGTCCCGCGTCATCCAATGCCTTTCTGATGAATGCTACCTGTCCATCCATCATACCGCTTGGGGCGACCATGTCTGCTCCCGCGTCGGCCAATGATACTGCTGTCTTTCCGTACAATTCCAGAGTACGGTCATTATCCACTGAATCCCCGCATAATATTCCGCATTGCCCATGGTTCGTGTATTCACATAGACACAGATCCGCAATAAGATATATTCCAGAATCCTTCATGTTCCGAATAGCCTTTTGAACAACCCCGTTTTCATCATATGCTCCAGAACCTTCGGCATCTTTTTTCGAAGGTGTTCCGAACAGCAAAAGAGACCCTATTCCATCGTCCGATGCCGATCTTGCCGCCTTTATAGCATCGTCTGTCGAATGTATCTTTATGCCCGGCATTTTTGTACTGTTCTTGGAACCTTTTTTGTCTCTGAAAAATACAGGCAGTATCAACTGGTTCGAATTGAGTGTCACCTCCCTGGTGAGCACCAGGATTCTGTTGTCGCTTCTCAGTCTTCTCATTCTTGTTTGCGGGAACATGGTAATTCTACTCCGAAAAGATCTGTTGCAATATCGCATATGTCATCTCTTCCCTCCCGGGAAGCCTCTCTTAGTTTATCATACGTATCTGCCATTATTCTAGATATCAAAGCTTTCGAGAAATCATCGAAAATGGCATCCGTATCGGAAGACCTTGCGATATTCTTCGCCTTAATGAGTTCCTCCTCCCTTATTCCGGATATTTTTTTATTGATACTTTTTATCGCCAATTCCGCGGCAAGCTCTCTTCGTTCTTTGTCGATTTTTTCCAATTCATCGTTGACTATTTTTTCTGCTTGTTTTATCTTCATGTGACGTTTGGCGGCGTTGTCATATGCGATTTCGTGCAACCCTTCCATTGTCACCAATTCTACCCACGATATATCTTTGACATCATCATCAACATTTCTCGGAGCGGAAACATCCATTATCAAAAACAGTGATGTTTTTCCAACTCTGGCTCTTTCGACCTCTTTCCTATGGATGAGCGTATGGGGTGCAGATGTCGCAACGAACAATACATCACTCTTTCCCATTGCAGACTCCAGATAATCTTTGCTGAACGCAGTTCCGTTGGTTTTTCTAGCTATTTCGACCGCGTGATCATATGTTCTACTGGAGATCATTATCATCTCCAGCCCTTTATCAGCAAGATTGCTAGCTATTATATCTCCCATATCTCCGGCACCCAACACGGTCACAACCTTTCCTTTGAGGCCATTCAATTTTTGTTCGGCCAATTCGACGGCTGCAGACCCCACCGATAATGCTCCCTCTCCGAGTGCGGTTTCTGCTCTAACCTTTCGACCAACAGCTAATGTTTTGTCGAAAAGATGAGTCAAGGAACGTTTCACATGTCCTTCCGCCTTTGCTTTGACATACGCCTCACGGACCTGCCCCTGTATCTGATCCTCTCCAACGATGAGTGAATCCAGGCCACATGATACTCTCATAAGATGTCTGACGCTGTCCTTACCCGTGAGGATGAAGGAAAGATCACTATCTTGAGACTGGGGGATCGTATTCTTCACGAATGTTTCCAAGTTTTCCTTTACGGTTGTGATATCATCGGTTCCGAAATAGATCTCAAACCTGTTGCAGGTCTTCAACACAACATATTCGTTCCTGCTCAAAACACTGCCTAGATATTTCTCGATGTTCTTTTCCATCACCGGAGTTATATCGCTGAGTCTGTCAACGCCTGCTGAAATGTGAGTTATGTGTACGCTGACGATCATAATTGTTCACCTATCCTTTCCGCACGTTCCAGTGCCGCTTCAATATCATTGTTGCGAATGTGTCCAAAAACATCGTCGTCTCTGAGCACCGCATGATAGAACTGTGATCTTTTCTTCTGATCCCACCTATCCGAATATTTTGATCTTAAAATGATCATCATATCCAACATTGTGTCAAACCTGCTGTCTAATAATTTATCCAATTCCTCGACCACATATGGAGGGAAAGCAGGTACTTTGCCCTTTGACGATACTGCCACGATGTATCCCTCTTTTTCAAGGATCGACGGAATGAGTATATCTCCTCCGCCATGAGCGGAATTCACAGGTATACCCAGATCTTTCGACTTCTTTGCTATAATATCGTTCAATTCCTTGTCATCAGTGGCAGCAATTACAATATCACTGTCATGCAGAAAGGAAGATATCTCAGCCTCGTCGATCCTACATATAACTATTTTTTTTACTATGTCGTTAAATTCCGGCAGAATCTTTTCTGCGATGACCATGATATTAGAATCCCTAAAACGATTACATTTTCGGAGTGCTACTTGCCCTCCGCCGAATACAGTTACATGCCTTCCAGTCATATCAATAAAGAGGGGGACATATTCACTCAATCTTCATTCCCCCTTCAGAATCGTCCGATAATTCCAGCATACATTGTGCGAGATCCTTGTATTTCTTCGAAAGCTCCGATGCAGGTGCTCCTTCCACCACGGTCATTCCGTTGTTCTCACAATTTTGAACGACCTGATCCCTTGGAATCCTGAATATTACATTGGACCTCATCTCTGCCGCTGCCTTATCTATCAACGCATCTTCGCCCTCGGTGTTTCTGGAATTTTGTATTACGCCTCTCAACGTAGCATATCCGTCAACCCCCATGTTCGATATTGCTTCAGCGATATTGTTTGCGGCATACAGAGACATTATCTCCCCTGAGGTCACAATAAAAACATCTCTGGCGTATCCGTTGCGGATAGGCATTGCGAATCCCCCGCATACAACGTCCCCGAGAACATCATACAATATCACATCCGGATCGTAATATTCGATTATTTTCTTTCGTTCCAATTCTTCGAATGCCGCAATGATGCCGCGCCCCGCACATCCCGTTCCGGGCTTCGGGCCACCGCACTCTACACAGATGGAGCCTTTATATCCTATCGCGATCGAATCCTCAACGGGGTTTCCATCCCTTATGGTTTCAAGGATCGTCGGAACCTTTGTGCTCTTTAACAGGAACTTTGTAGAGTCTGCCTTAGGGTCGCATCCGATCTGCATTACCTTCATTCCCATTTCTGATAACGCCGCAGTGATGTTGGAAGCAGTGGTGGATTTGCCTATTCCTCCTTTCCCGTATATGGCGATCCTGCGCATAAAATGTGTATACCTCCCGTCATATTTAGTAATATTCTTTAGTACTATTTGTGTTACTCGGATATTTTATTCTATGTGAAATTCATTGAGTAACATGATTTTAAATATCGTAATACCAGGGTAGTAATAATTTAAATCGTGTAACAAAAAAATATAATGAGCCAGACAATAATTATTGGATAAAGGAAAATCCTCGGTTATCTATTTTTCAATCCTTATAAGGTTCCCATGTCAGCAGGCCAACCTTCATTTTGGATTTGACGGTGAACCGCGGACCCTCAGCGTAGTCTGTCATTATTTCCGAAACGATTTTCCGCACCTCGTCTGTAGCCTCAACGAAGGGCAACAGACGTTTGACCTCGTTATCGATCGCCTCATCCAAAGGAATGTCTATAACCTGATCCTGAGATAATTCTCTAAGTTTCGGTGACCTTCCCATGATCTTCAAGAAATCATAAGGATACTTTGTATTGTATCCTGCATAAGAATAATTTTTGCCGAGTGCCTTCCATATACGGGAGATCATTTCCGAACTCTCGTTCATCGACGACACGTAGATGCAATGTTCTTTCGCGCATGCCTCCGTCTTCATAATGGATTCGGGAGTATTCATCGGAGGACAAAGCGAAGTGAATGCCAGATCGAATCTGCCACCTACCTTGTAACATTCCCAATCTTCCAAAACTGTCCTGATATTACTGACGTTGGCAGTTGAACATTCATTTTCCAAGCGGCGGATCATGCCTTGACTCGAATCGAGACAGGTAACCTCCTGCACATGATAACTCATCGGTATAGCGAATGTTCCCGGGCCGGAACCTATATCGATCATGGTGTAATTCGGATCAAGTATTCCCCTTTTTGAAAGATCTGTGATTATTTCCTCCCGTATGATCGAATACCTTTCCGCGGAATATTTCTCAGATACCGATTCCCAGCATTTGAATATCGAATCCTTTGACATTTTCTCCGCATAGAACGGATGTTTCACGCGTTCGGCTTCCCACTCCATGCAAAGATCGATATCTGAATATGTGTTCATCTTATCCCGTACCATAGTATAACGACTCGACCTGCTTGGCCTGAGCTTCGTCCTTCTCATCAGTTTTCAGATTCTGCTCCACATTAGGTATCACATATGGAAGGCCTTTATGTTCAATTATATCAACATCTATTCCGTATACTTCTTCAATAAGGGCCTCGGTCACAATGCTTGGAGGGCCGTGACCGAGAATGTTTCCATTCTTCATGAACATCAGTTCATCAGAATATTGAATTGCAAGATTTATGTCGTGCATACTCATTACGGTACAGACTCCTTTCGATCTTACCGCGTCGGTTATCAACTTCATTGAAATATGCTGGTTCGACAGATCCAGATTGTTTGTGGGTTCATCCATGACGATCACCTTAGGATCTTGGACCAGAACCCTGGCTATCTGTACCTTTTGAAACTCCCCTCCGGATATCTCGTCAGCATATGACAACATGAAACTCTTAAGCCCCATTGAGAGCATCACATCGTAAGTTATCCTGATGTCTTCCTTTGTAGCTCCCCACACCATGTACGGCCTACGTCCTATCAACACAGTATCGAACACCGTAGACTGACCGGCTGTTGCTCTCTGAGGTACATATCCTATAAGTTTGGCCAATTCCATACGCGATACGTTTGTAACGTCCTCGCCATCCACAAAAACAGTACCCGATTTAGAACCATGAAAATCACATATGCATCTGAGTAAAGTGGTTTTACCTACACCATTGGGCCCCAATATCGACAATATCTTATTTCCTTCGGCTTTGAAAGATATATCGTTCAGAACTTTCTTCTCGCCGTAGGAAAAACTAAGGTTTTTGATTTCCAGCATCAGATCACCCCGTTTATATTCCGTGATAATATCGAATCCATAGTCATCACGCCCTGCTGGGTCTTCTCCTATATCCTTTGATGAGGAGATACAAGAACAACGGGCCTCCCAAGAAAGAGGTTATTATTCCTACAGGCAAAGTGAATGTGAACATATTCTGTCCAACACAGTCTGCAATCAGCAGGATCAATGCACCGAGGGCCATTGACCCCGGTATTAGATATCTGTAGTCATTACCTACTAACATTCTTATTATGTGGGGCCCAAGCAATCCAACGAATGCTATTATGCCCATGAACGAAACCACCAAGGCAGTTATCAGCGCAGCTCCGATCAATGTTATTATCTGGATATGATCCACATCGATCCCCAGCGATTTAGCGACATCTGGGCCGGAGCCAAGTGCGTTATAATCCCATCTTTTCATGAAGAAATAAGCGATCACAATAACCGCTACGACAGCTGTCAATCCTAATTCATTCCAATTCGCTTTACCCAATGATCCGAATTGCCAAAATACTATGGATGATAGAGCCACATCGCTGAAGATGTATTGAAGAGCGCTTATGCCGGCCCCGAAAATGGAACTTATGGCAACGCCAGCCAATACCATTGTTTCCGGACTGATCTTCGTCTTCTTGACCAACAGTACGATCACCATGGTAGCAACGATCGCCCATAGGAATGCGCTCATTGCAACAATATATGGATTTTCGATGAGGATCTTTGCATCGCTCTGTCCGAGCACTATGCCTCCGCCCAACACAACTATTCCCAGTGACGCTCCGAACGCTGCTGCACTGGATACACCAAGTGTGTATGGAGACCCCAGAGGGTTTCGGAGAACACACTGCATGACTGCTCCTGCGACACCGAGCGCAAAGCCTGCCAACAAAGCAGATACTATACGAGGGACGTATAATCTCCATATCAAGATCACGTCTTCCGGTTTATTATTTGGATTGTGCTTGTCGAATATTATGCGGAGAAGTTCCCCTAGGGATATGGAGCCGATATCTATTTTCAACGTTACGAATGCCGTTACAGCCATCGTAACGGTGATGATTATTATGATGGACCATTTTTTCTTCGAATGCTTGAAATATTCCGAGAGGCCGTCATCGGCCTCAACATAGTCACTCTTCCTAATAGTTCTCCCTCTTTGTTTGGCGGCCCCGTCGAATGCGACGGGGCCACCGAATTAAATATTTTTTAAAATTTATGCATTGACCCAGCTGGGCAAGACACCATACACGTGAGTATTGTTTCTCGCTACATAAAGACTGTCGAAATCTTCATAGATGGATGTGTTCGATGCAGGAGGAGCAACTGTTGATGCCGTGACCTGTCTGTTGGAGATGTGACTTCCAAGGAATCCGTCATAAACTGCATTGATCTTCTGCTCGAGTTGTGCATCCGTAAGGAGGCCATACGCATCATGCATGATCTGATATGCTGCGATCAACACATTCTCGTAGTTTATACCTGTCCAAATATATGGGAAGGACACATAATTCTCATGGCCCTTGAACAGTTCGATGATACCTTTGGAAGTATTATCGCTGCAAGACGCCATTCCTGTAGCATCCAAGAACAAGATTGTATTGGCACTCATATTCTCTTTTATGGTTGTCGCCGAGAATGTTACCACGCCCGAGTCCACTACCTTTACGACCTCATTTGCCATTATGTTGGTTATTCCTGCGAGTTCAAAGGGTATGAAGAATGTTGTAGAGGAATCACTTCCGTGAGCCCCGTTATACGCAAGCGCTCCTATGTATCCCGATTTCCTGTCTGCATCTTTCACTGCGGAGGATATGCTGAGGATGTCGGATACTGTGCTATTAATGAAATTTTTGATCTCATTGCCGCGGTCTTTCATGTTCAACACCTTGGAGAGAAGATTTATATTCTGATCCAATCTCTCGGTTATCTTGAATGTCTCTGGCTCCAAGAATGCATAGATGTACCCGAAGAAAACCAAATTCAGTCCACCTTCTATAAGCGCATCGACCTCATTCTTGCAGCTCTGCATGAATCCTTCCGGTACTACTACCAAAGATGGTTTTATTGCCAAAAGATGTGCAACATCCTGAGGCGTTAGATTACAGTTTGCATGAGTAAAATCATCCAAGTTGTTAAAATTGACCTGAGCTTTAGCCTGCCCAACGTACATGAAGGACTTGCCCATGAAGTTCGTACGATCGTTGGTATCGACGAACACGCACTCTTCGGCCAATCCGAAGTAGGTCATCCATCTAAATGAATCCTGACCTGGAGCGGCAATACCGTTATCCAAATTTTCGACGGGAACTATTGGTCTGCCGACAAAATCCACGTCCGTTCCAATTACACCTTTATCTTTGGAGTTATTCATTGTGAAGAATAAACCCGCACCGATAGCTGCAATCACAACAATCATGACCACAATAATGGTCGTTGTAGAGTTCTTTTGCATATTTTTTACAATATGATATTATTATTTAATACTTATTCAATAATTGTTGTTACTTGAAAATATAACTATGATTATTATAAGTGCTGCCTTGACCACACACAATATTGACGTATCCAAAGAATGTAACAAAATCGTCTCGCAATGTTCTGTTGAGGGTTTATTTTCTTCTTCAAAAGTTCAAAAAAGATTGTTTGACTTTGATAAGCATGTTACCCTTGCCTCTTAGAAAGGTATTAATCCGAGAACTAATTTGTAGACGCGGGCCGAGGTAGTCCAGTCCGGTAAGGCGCGAGCCTGGAAAGCTCGTGGGAATTTTCCCTCGGGAGTTCAAATCTCCCCCTCGGCGCCACTTTTAAAGCTTTAAAGTAGGATATGAGGAGCCTCCTTACTCATTCATTCCTGGGGTTTTCTGCAAATAAGTACCGGACAATACGAGTGTCTGGCAACCTTTTCTGCTACACTTCCCATGAGCGCCCTTGAAAGTCCTGTCCTTCCCAGTGTCCCACAGATAACAAGATCATGATTCTTTGATTCGTTGATGATCGTCTCGGCAGGCCTTCCGATCAATATCTTGGGGATGATCTCCACCCCGTATTCTCTACCCTTTTCCCTGATGTATTCCAAAGCGACCTTTGAGGTTTCTTCAGCATACGCCCTTTCATCGACCGCCGTATATCCCTGCGCAACATTGGCAAAATTCCCAACGTCAAAGACGCATAATGCAGTGACTGCTGATTCCATACTCTTCGCCAAGATCAGACCGTCGTCAACCGCATACATATTACTCTCACTGCCATCTACCGCTATCAATATTTTTGCATACATACTTTGATATCAGACTACAAGTTAAAAATGATTATGCTGGGAAATCATCTTTGCGAAAGAAAATAGATCGTCATTTTTCCGCGTTGGCTCTACGCAACACCGCATGAAAATAACCGAATCCATGAAAAAATTGTATTATCTCCGACTTCAATTATATACTAGGATATAATTATCTCAAATCGGATACAGTAACTAGGTGGAATTGATATGCTGGTTAATGCTCAACTTTATGTAAAAGACCTTCCCGGGCGACTCGTGGAGTCCCTGGAGCCGATCTCGTTAGTCAACGGTAACATAATGGGAGTCGTTCACGACAGAGAACAGATAGTAAACCAGAGAATATGCATCGATGTCACATTCGAAATAAAGGGAAACGAGGACCTGGAACATCTCAAAGAGATATGGAAATCAAAGGATGTTCTGATAGCTGCTATCGGATCGGTCTACAAGACACTAACAATGGAATACATGCTTGTCGGAAAATTCGATGCTTCCTATGTCGAAAAACTTATTGATAAAGCATCCAGCACAGTGTCGTTCGAATCCGTTGACGTTAATTACTCGTCAAAGAACGCATCCTCCACCCGTACCGCGATGATATCGGCAGAAGTATTAAGCGAAACCGATCTGAAAAAGCTTGATAAAATCCTGGTGACCGCCTGCAAAAAAAGCAAAATAGTTTACGTCAGGGGGATCTGAACATGAGAATAGCGATATCCGGTTTCGGCACGGTAGGTCAGGGCTTCGCGGAAGTTCTGGCGGATAGGATGGAATTCCTAAACAAAAGATACGGAAGGGATGTTAGAATAGTCCTCGTGATGGATTCAAAAACGTACGTTTCGGATCCCAACGGCCTTTCTCCCCTTGATCTGGTAAAAACAAAGATCGAGACCGGAAGGGTCGGAACAAAAACATATACCGATCCGATCATCGTTCTCGACTCTGTGGAGTATGACATACTTGCGGAGGTCAGTCCTACGGATGTGAAAACAGGTGGCGTGGGATTGAAGAACATAACCCATGCGCTTGAGACCAAGAAAGATGTAATAACAGTCAACAAAGGACCTCTGGCACTTAAATTCAACGAGCTAATCTCGATAGCGAAAAAGAACAAATGTAAATTCCGTTTCGAAGGATCTGTGGGTGGTGCGATGCCGATCATCAACCTTTGTTATGAGAACTTGGTGGGAGAGAAGATACAGTCCGTGCGCGGGATACTGAACGGCACATGCAATTTCATACTCAGCAAGATGGATAACGGTCAATCATTCGAACAGGCTCTCAAAGAAGCGCAGCAGATGGGTTATGCTGAAACAGATCCGACAAACGACATCGAAGGCTATGACAGTGCCTGCAAGGTCGTGATACTTGCCAATTCCATATTCAGGAGGAACGTCACATTCAAAGATGTCGACATAACCGGAATAGCATCAATAACCAGCGAAGCGATATCTTTGGCCGCTTCGCATAACATGGCCATAAGGCTTATCGGAGAGGTCTCCGAAACAAAACTGGAGGTTGCACCGAGACTCATACCGAAAGGCCATCCTTTGGCTATATCAGGAACCTTGAATGCAGCGCAGATCGTGACCGATCTCGCGGGACCCATAACGATCACGGGAAGAGGCGCCGGACGTAAAGAAACAGCATCAGCCATGTTGAGCGATCTGATATCCATTATGGATGATAGGAAGCATGACCGAGGTGGAAAATGCCAGAAACCGTAATGATCTATGATACAACCCTTCGAGACGGAGCTCAAAGTGAGGGGGTCTCGTTCTCTCCGGAAGATAAGTTGGAGATCCTGAAGAAATTGGATGAGTTCGGCGTGGATTTCGTTGAAGGCGGATGGCCCGGTTCCAATCCTAAGGATGATGAATTCTTCAAATTGGCCGGTAAATTGAAGCTAAAGAACACTCAGTTAGCCGCTTTCGGAAGTACTGGAAAGTACGGCATACCCGCAAAAGATGATCCCAACCTGAAAAGTTTAGCCTCATGCTCAGCCCCCTGGTGTACGATATTCGGAAAAAGCTGGGATTTTCAGGTCACCAATGCGTTGTGCATATCACTGGAAGACAATTTGAAATTGATCAGAGAGAGCGTGAAATTCCTAAAAACCTCTGGTAAAAGAGTGATGTTTGACGCAGAACACTTCTTTGACGGCTACAAATCCAATAAAGAGTATGCCCTTGAAGCACTCAAAGCCGCTATCGAAGGCGGAGCTGAATGGATCATTCTCTGCGATACCAACGGCGGTTCTATGATCGATGAGATCGGATCCATAACCGAGGATGTTGTCCTCACCTTCGGGATCCCTGTAGGGATACACTGTCACAACGATGCAGAACTTGCCGTTGCGAATTCCCTTACGGCAGTGAACAACGGAGCCATGATGGTCCAAGGTACGATAAACGGTATCGGAGAACGATGCGGTAATGCGAATCTCTGTTCAGTGATAGCGGACCTGTCTCTGAAGATGGATTATGAATTGAGTATCTTATCCATCGATAAATTAACCGAAGTATCAAAGTTCGTCGGAGAAGTGGCCAACATTGCTGCATTGTCCTCTCTTCCATACGTCGGAGACAAAGCATTTGCCCACAAGGGCGGGATACATGTCTCCGCCATAGCCAAGGACCCAAGGACATATGAGCACATATCTCCCGAAAGCGTCGGTAACAAACGCAGAGTGCTTATATCCGATATGGCCGGGAGAGCCAGCATCTCGGAGAAGCTGAAAGAATTCGGTATTGAAGTGGATTCGACCGAAAGTAAGGACATCATTGAAAAGATCAAAAATCTTGAATCAAAAGGTTATCAGTTCGAAGGTGCTGATGCAAGTTTCGAATTGCTTGTGAGAAGATACAGGGGAGAATTGTCGCCCCCGTTCAAAGTGACCGGATTCAGAGTATTCATTGACAATGTGGGAGACAAACTCACATCGGAAGCAAGTGTCAAGGTCATAGATAACAGAGGTAACGAAGAACACACCGCGTCTAACGGCGACGGTCCTGTCAACGCCTTGGACAACGCCCTCAGAAAAGCGTTGTCAAAACTTTTCCCCGTGGTGGATGATATACGTCTCACGGATTACAAAGTACGTGTACTGGATGAAAAATCAGCAACCGCAGCGTCGGTGCGTGTGTTGATACGCTCAACCGACGGCAGACAGACCTGGACCACTGTCGGGGTCTCCGAGAACGTCATAGAAGCAAGTCTTAACGCTTTAGTGGATTCGATAGAATATTCTATCTACAAGAACCGAATGGAGTAAAATCAATGAACAGAGTAATTGTCACTTTAGTGGGCAAAGATCACACCGGAATAATAGCTACGATCTGTACCTATTTTGCGGAGAACGAAATAAACATCCTTGATATCGATCAGACCACGGTCCAGGAATTCATCAATATGATGATGATCGTCGATCTAGAGAAATGTACCAAACCTTTCTCGCAGATTGTTATCGATCTTGAAAAGGTCGGAGAAAAGGTCGAATGTATCATCAAAGCTCAGCATGAAGACATATTCAACATGATGCACAGGATCTGAGGATTCCCATGTTAGATCTGAAAGAAGTATTCGAGACAAACGCGATGATCTCAAGCGAGAACCTTGATGTCAGGACCATAACCATGGGGATCAGTCTGCTGGATTGTTGTGATTCCGATCTCAACAAACTATGTGACAATATCTACAAGAAAATAACGACCCGCGCCAAGGATCTGGTCTCCGTCGGAGACGAGATCGGATTGGATTTCGGTATACCTGTTATCAACAAGAGAGTTTCCGTCACACCCATCGCCATCGTCGGATCTTCCGCATGCAAAACAAGTGATGATTTTGTAAAAATAGCCGAAACTTTAGAAAAGGCTGCGATCAAGGTCGGTATAAACTTCATCGGCGGATTTTCGGCCTTGGTTCAAAAGGGAATGACGTCCGCAGATAGAATGTTAATTTGCTCCATACCGAAAGCACTGTCGAAAACAGAGAGAGTGTGCAGTTCCATCAGTTTGGCTTCGACGAAAACAGGCATCGACATGGATGCAGTAAAACTTATGGGAAAGGTCATAAAGGAAACAGCGAAAGCTACCAAGGACAAAGACTCCATCGGATGTGCTAAACTTGTTGTTTTCTGCAATCCTGCAGACGATAATCCCTTTATGGCGGGTGCTTTCCACGGCGTTACCGAGACCGACTGTGTCATCAATGTCGGCGTCAGCGGCCCGGGTGTAGTGAAAACTGCTATTTCAAAGGTCAAAGGAGAGAACTTCGAAGTTCTTTGCGAAACAATAAAGAAAACAGCGTTCAAGGTCACCAGAGTAGGTCAGCTTGTTGCAAAAGAAGCATCGAGAAGATTAGACACTCCATTTGGGATCGTGGATCTTTCATTGGCGCCTACGCCGGCTGTCGGTGACAGTATCGCCGATATAATACAAGAGATGGGGATGGAATACATCGGTGCTCCCGGCACAACCGCTGCACTTGCAATACTCAACGATCAGGTCAAGAAAGGAGGCGTGATGGCATCATCCTATGTAGGAGGACTCAGCGGTGCGTTCATTCCTGTTACCGAAGACAGATCCATGGCATACGCCGCGGAGATCGGTGCACTCACATTGGAAAAACTTGAAGCGATGACATGTGTGTGTTCTGTCGGCCTCGATATGATAGCAATACCCGGCGATACAGCAGAAGAAACCCTGTCTGGCATAATAGCAGATGAGATGGCCATCGGCATGGTGAATCAGAAGACCACTGCCGTAAGGATCATTCCCGTCTGCGGAAAAAAAGCCGGAGATACAGTAGAATTCGGAGGACTCCTCGGAAGTTCCTGCATCATGTCGGTCAGCAAATTCGGATGTGCCGATTTCATAAATCGTGGCGGCCGCATACCTGCACCGATACACAGCTTCAAAAATTGAAAAATGTTTCATATGATTGTGGGAGGAAACTCCTTATAGCGGATCATTGGGATTGAAAAGTATAATTCCTACCAACATGTCGATTAGCCTCAATACCCTCAGTGTATATCTTGAGGCCCTCCTCCAAATCCCATTGTAAAAATGAGTCCGAGTGCAGTATAAACAAACCTACACGGATCATATAGATCTTAGTTTTTTTGCCTTCGGGCAGTATACTCGTTAATGCCGTACAACACAATTGCTGAAAATCATACTATATTTTAGAAATTTTTTGATAATGTCTCAAAATGAAAAAGAAGGAGAATAAAAGAGTTACATCCCCAGTGGGGTATCCGGACAACGTCCGTTGCGCAAGGTGGGAGCAGAGGGATTTGAACCCCCGTCAGCGGGTTTCCACCACGGAGGGAGCTACCCTCCGCGAAATTATGAGTCATCGCTCCAGTTACTCATCAACTGTCAGCAAACTTCTCAAATCACGCTCAATAACTGGAGCCCGCCAGTCTGCCAGGTTAGCCTATACTCCCTTGGTAGACCAGGAATGGTCTTCACTTCTTGCGCAACTTTGCCGCTCTCTTTCTTCTTCTCATTTTTTTCTTGCGCCATTTCCAACGCTGATTACCGCGTTTTTTCCAGGCGCGTGAGCTTCTCTTCATGATATTTCCTCTTGACTGAACACCACATCGCATTGCAATGCGTCTTCTGGCGGGCCCGTCGGGAATTTCGGCCCCTTATACGAGACTTTCGAACCCGAGGCGTCTGGCTTAGAAGGCCAGCGCTATATCCTGGCTAAGCCACGGGCCCCGCCAACCTCCATCTACTACTATCATTTAAAGGTTTACATCCTGACCTTTACCCACACATCTCATGTGAATAGATCATACAACGATCCATAGCCAGCCAGCATCATTATGGCCTCTGTGATACAGACGAGGCCCAACACGAGCAGTAACGGCCACCAGTTGAACAACTTGCCGAATAATTTTATTATACTTTCCGCAAAATTCGTGATCATGAATGCTATCGCACCCAATATGAACGCGATTATTATTCTGGGCCATCCGCTTGCCATGAACTCTAAGAGAGTTCCGTCCAACTCGCCGAGAAAGATATATGCCAGTACCATTATCAATATCGCTAAGACCGCCGCAAAGGAAATGTTCCTGAACGGCCTTATGACCATCGTAAATCCGGCAACAGCAATTACTACTGATGCGAACCACGGCCATTCCGCATAAGATGATATGCATAACACTATCATTCCAATACCAAAAATGAATCCCAACGCCATGAATAGTTTGTATTTCTTGGAAGACTCGTTCTTGACGTAAGTTATCACTATCATCAAGGCTATCAATCCTCCTACAAGCAGGACAAATTCCGGAATGTGTTCGGTTACATAATCTGTAATTGAACTTGTATCCATGGGCGTGTATGTGAATATGATTATAATATGAGTGGGAGAAAGCCACTCGTATAATTTTCACTTAAATGCCTCAAATTCTTTTCGTTCCATGGCTTCTGAAACATCGTCCGTACACGTTTACTCTAATGCGATGATTGTTTTGAAAGGCCGCATATAATGTGAGATACGTCATATTTTCATTATCTGAGTTCGATGAAGAATTGATGGATGCTGCAGACAGTGATAATCTTTTGACTCTCATTGGCGTAAAAGACATTCTGAAACCGGAAAGAACGGAAAACTGACCGTAAGAATTCTAAGCTGCATCTCCCCATACTTAGATGGTGGTGAGTGGACAGGGCGAGATTTGAACTCGCGGCCTCTACCATGCCAAGGTAGCGATCTTCCAACTGATCTACCTGCCCGCTAAATCAAGTGAATGAAGAGCCATTATTAAAGATTTGGCTATGCGTAACCTCTGTACCCGATGCACAACTCATCATTTTACAATATGCATATACCGCAATCTTGATTTTTGCAGGCGCAGTTCTCGATCTTCCACTTTGTGGCGGAAGATCCGGTGCACGTTCCTACTACAAGGATTTCTCTGAAACCCTGTCCGGTGATACAATCATACTTACCGCAGGATGTGCGAAGTATCGTTATAACAGGCTAGATCTCTGAGACATTAGTGGCATACCTAGGGTCATCGATGCTAGGCAGTGCAATGATTGCTATTTCTTAGGGGTCGTTGCGTTGAAGCTCGCGGAAGTGTTTGGCGTATCTGTGAACGATCTGCCTCTTTCATTTAACATCTCGTGGTATGAAAAAAAGCATGTTTAGTGCTCCTGGCTCTGTTGCATTTGAATATAAAGAACATAATGCTTGGCCCCACGCTTCCTGCATTTGTAACACCGAATATACTGAATGTTCTGATTGAGAATTTCGGTATAACGGGAATATCGGATGTAAAGAACGATATGGTCAAGCTGAACATATCATAATAAAAACCATTTTCAATTTTTTTATTTTTGTTCAAAATCGGAATTCAAAGTAGATTGGAACTTCTGTACTTCTCCAGGAATGCGTGTGGGATATTTTCCATTAACGCATGCCAAACAGAGGTCGTTCTCCGGTTTATCGATAGCTTCGACCAGTCCCTCGATACTTATGTATCCTAAACTATCGGCTCCTATCAGTTTGCAAATGTCATCAATGGTACGATTATTCGCCACGAACTGATCCCTGGATTTCATATCCACGCCGTAATAACAAGGAGCTATGACAGGCGGGCTTCCGACCCTAACATGAACTTCCTTTGCGCCGGCATCCCTAAGGATGTTTATCAATTTCTTCAGTGTGGTACCGCGAACTATACTGTCATCCACTATGACCATGCGCTTGCCCTCGACCGTACCTTTGATCGGGTTCATCTTCATGGATACTGCTTTTTCCCTTTCCGACTGATCGGGAAGAATGAATGTTCTCTCCGCGAAACGGTTCTTCATGAACCCTTCTTCATACGGTATACCGGAAGCTATCGAGAATCCTATGGCGTGAGCACGTCCAGAATCTGGGATCGGCATGATGAAATCAACATCAGCGGGACATTCTCTGGCGAGTATCTCCCCTATCCTTTTTCTGACCTCGTAAACTTCCCTTTCATCTATGACCGAATCGGGCCTGGCAAAGTACACCCATTCGAACATGCAATATGCTTTGTGTTTACTTTCGATCCCATGGTACGATATCACGCGATCAGGAGTTATTTCCACGATCTCTCCTGGAGAAACATCCCTGACGAACTTTCCGTTCTGAGCATCTATCGCGGCACTTTCGGAAACGACCATGTATCCGTCGTTTATCTTTCCGATACAAAGTGGGCGCAGTCCGAAGGGATCCCTCACTCCAAACAATCGCCCCTCGAAAAGGACCGTGAGCGCGTATGAACCTTCAAGATCCTTCATGAGATTCTTCAATGCCTTTACTGGGTCATTGTAAACAGATATGTATTTACTGATTATCCTGGCTACCAATTCGCTGTCGGAAGCCGTTAAAAACGATGATCCGGTATCCAAATATCCCTTTTTTAAATCGGCATAATTAGTTATGTCGCCGTTATGTGCTATTGCAACCGTGCCGAAACTTGTCGTAGCTGTAAAAGGCTGAGCATTCTCCACGCCTTTAGACCCTGTCGTGGAATATCTTACATGCCCGACGCCTACGTCGGCATCCAGTGTTTCCAGATCACTTTTATCCAAAGCTACCTGAACGAGTCCGTTATCCTTAATAGTACGAACTGTACCGTCACAAAAAACCGATATTCCCGCGCTCTCTTGACCGCGGTGTTGTATTATCATCAGGGACTTTTGTAAAGCAGGCACAACATTCCGTGTGGCTGATATGCCCACAACTCCGCAGCTGTGCTTAGGCCCCGTCATCTTATAACCTTAATCGTGTGATTTTGCCCAAGTGTAAGATCTGATCTTTGCGGTCTTTCCGTATCCGCATGAGGCGCATACGCCTCTCCTTGCGTGATAGGAGTGCTTTCCGCATCTGCGGCAAGGGATGTGTGTTTTGTACTTATTGTGTCTTCCCTGTGCTGGTGTTCCTTTTCCCATGTTCTGTCTCTCCTTATGGTGAAATGTAAATTACGTTGTCCCCGCGGACAATGGCTATATTCATCTTTCTAACGGACTCGCCGTTGTGAAATTCCTCGACATTCTTCAGCACCACATTCATGTGCGGATCGTATCCATCAAGGACTCCTCTGTACTCTCTCTTGCCTTTAAGTTCGACGATCACGTTCTTGTTCGTCGCCTGACTGAGAACAGACAATGGTTTGATCACTTAAGCCACCGAATCTCCATACTAGAATCAGTATTTGAAGGTATCGTACTATTTTACGCGCTTATACGAAAGCACCTATGGCCGGAGCATCGAGTCTGTCCATATCATAGAAGATTATCGCCTCCCTGATGCCTCTTGCACCCATCCCGGTTCCCATGAAATGATCCAGCATTGAGGCTCTCCACATCACATCCAATATTGCTGTGGATAAACAGCCGTAATATGCATTTGCCATGTCGTCCTCGTAACCCATGGAATCCATCAACGCGAACACGCTACCCAGGAAACTGTCCCTGCCGTTTAGAACAGATATGTACTCTCTCAGCACCTCCGCACCTTCTTTCTCGGGTACCTTGAATTCTATTTCACTGATCCTGACCGATGCTTCTTTCATCATGTCTCCATCGTCATCCAGGATCATCCAGTCGATCTTGTTGCTTGGTTCGTCAGCCAGAAATACGTTCCATCTCCACTTCTCATCACAATAGATGGGGGCCATAAGGGGATCGTCGGTTGCCATGGACTCCATTGCCGCGAACATGGCGGCTTCTTCGATGCCTTCCGTGTCCGCGGGTCCGTCCTTGATCGTGGAAAGTGTCATTTTTGGCTCCATCATGGACATTTCCATTACCTTGCTCAGATATCTCAAGTCAGTAAAATTGGCGGTATTGTCGGAAACAGATCTTCTGATCATGTCTATGTCTCCCATTATTCCCGCCTCTTTACAGTTGGCGTAGAATTCTTTGTAGACCTCGGCGGCTTCGACCACTGCCTGTTTTATCCTACTGTCGGCCTTCTCGATCATGCTTTGAGCCTCACCGAGCGCATCGACACCTTTGCCGGTCCACGCTCCTCTGCATGAAAGGTCCAATTCCACTTTTACTCTTTCACCGACGTAAATGTGATATGGGAACTGCCTGCAATATGTCGTACGATTATCGTAGACCTTGCATCTTCTGTTCTCCAAGAATACGCAGGAACCCTTTCCTTTCTTAAGTGCCAGTGCACAATACGATTCGGGAGGTTTGGTCTTTACAAGAAATTTCGGATAATTCTTCTCAAAGAACGGTTTCTCGTCGGGAAGGACCTCCGGCTGACAAAGACAACATAGTCCGCATTCATCTATGCATTCCACTTTCTTTCCGATAACCTCTGAATAGTCAACCTTGTAATCCGCCACATACATCATCTCCGATCTTATCACCGCAGAATTCCCCCTCCTTTATTTGAATATCTCCTCTGATCACGACCATATCGGGGAATACAGCATCAAAACCTTCGTATGGGGAATAACCTGCCTTGCTGTGCAGTCTTCTTGTATCTATTTTCGTGACATTGTGCATATCAAATATTGAAAGATCGGCATCTTTTCCCACTTCGATGCTTCCTTTATTCAATCCGAATGCTTGTGCCGGTGCTTGGGATCCCATCCTTACTGCCTGTGCCAGCGGGATCGTGTTCTTTCTGACCATATCCATTACGATCGGCATTGAGGTCTCCACGCCGGGAATGCCGCTCGGTGCCGAATCGAACTCCTGAGCTTTCTCCGAAACAGTGTGCGGAGCGTGATCTGTGCCGAACATGGTTATCTTGTTTTCAAGGAAGGCCTTCATTAACATCTCTCTTGCGGATGCTTCTCTCAAAGGAGGATTGACCTTGTATTCTGCCCCTGGGTTCTTATCTGGATCGAATAACAGATGGTGCATTGTCACCTCAGTAGTGAACCCCAACTCCGATGCCATCCTGACTCCTTCCGATGTTGTATTGTGACAAATGTTTATCTTCATCCCTTTGAATTGTGCTAATCTTCTGATCGCATTGTATTCTGCTTCCGCGGGACGATTTCGAAGGTGATCCCTGCAGGACCGTTCAACCTCTTTCAGGATCAGAGAGTCGTCTTCGGCATGAACACTTATTCTCTTTCCCGTTGTTTTTATGTCTCGCATAACCGCTCTTATCTCTTCATCATCGTTGAGGAGTATCTGTCCGGTTGTGGAACCCATGAAAAGCTTGAATCCGGGTACCAAACAAGCCAACATTCCCACATTGCATCCTGGAGTGACCGCGGCGAATAATCCATAATCGATGTAGGCCTTTCCTTTGATCGCGGATTTCTTTTCCAACAGCGATGATACATCCGTTACTGGAGGTTTAGTGTTGGGCATGTCGAGGATGCATGTCACTCCTCCATGCACTGCGGACAATGTTCCAGATGAAAAATCCTCTTTGTGCGTCATCCCCGGATCCCTGAAGTGAACATGAGGGTCCACAAATCCAGGAAGTATCAGTCGGCTACTTCCCAACATTTGTCTTTTTTCTCCCCCTCTGACCGACCCTCCCACCGCGGATATCTTTCCGTCGGTGATCCCTATCTCCACATTTTTGATCTCGCTGCCCACCAGAGCCTTTCCTTCGATCACCAGATCGTGATTCATGATCTCACTTCCTCACAATATCTCCGTTTGGAGAGACCTCACTGAATATCTCGCCTTGAAATCTTTCGATGATCGCATCAGGATGTTTCCACGCATCGATGGATAATCCTGCTTTGTTTGATAAATGTTGCAGAAACTCTTCCGTGTCCCATCCCCATTCGGATGCCACCTGAGGAAGCAGAAGTCCGCGTCTTCCTTTCAATTCCAATATCAGTCCGTCTTGCCCTATGACGATCTTAGACAACAGATCCTGGTGTCCGTTACTCTCTATTCTTTCCGGAACCGTCAGTATCGTCACTTCCAGTGTGCAATTCTCCAACTCATCCTCTGTCAGATCTTTGAACCTCGGATCGTGGCATGCGGCTGTTGCCGACATCCTCAACGCCTCTTTCAAAGGAAAAATGGGCTCAGGATACCCTATGCAGCCTCTCAGGCCTCCCGATGGATATCTAGATATCGTAACGAATACTCCTTTCTTCTCCGAGAAACGGTCAGGCATATACACTTCTGCGGGTCGCCCCGTTACCTCTGACAATGCGACCACACGTGCTATCCTTACCGCAGCCTTTCCGTCGGCCAGATCCATCTCACTCAGCATCTTTCTTTGTAGCAGTCGATTTTCTGGGAGCTTTTGTTCCGGTCCCGGTTTTCTTTGCAACATCCTTTATCTCGACCTTTTGCGGTTTGGCATTGGGCCTCTTTTTTGTTTCTGGCTCTTTACAAAACTCATCTGCCGCAGTTTTACCTGCGTTCTCTGCTTTCCCCGCCGCCTCCTTAAACATGTCCGGTATAGGGGATGCTTGAACAAATGCGGACATTCCCATCATGAATTCTATTCCCATTTTCATGAAATGCTTCTGTACTTCGGGATCCATGAACGCACCCATCATTTGTTGTGCTGCCTCTTTCTTTTTGTCTTTCTCACAAGAATTCTCGTATTTGGCCTTCTTCTCTTTCAACATTTTTGAGAATATCTCCTTCTCCTCTTTGAGAAGTCTTTCCACTATGTCTTTGTTCTCGCGAAAGAACCTTTCCAATTCAGGATCTTCATATCTTTTTCTGTTATCACTCATTGTCGGTCCCCCCTATTCGGCTCATCAAGTCAACAGGTTTTCCTTTGTATTGCACGGGAAACGACGTACGTACGTTAATATGTTTCACCTGTTTTTGGGCCTTTTGAATTTGACCACAAGTACTTCCTCATCGAATTCCGCGCCCAACATCTCTGCATCATAGAGGGTTCGGGGGAGCGTTATCTTCCTCTTTTGGCCACCAACCTGTATCACGACGGAATCGTCACCGGTCTTGAACAATTCTATCTTATCGATGCTGATACACGGC
>JGI996J12353_1000128_pt1 | contig 22691 bp, 22 predicted proteins | sample IntmicLarv5ML5BL_FD_12353 | JGI IMG/M metagenome (IMG submission 12353) | reverse complement strand
GCAGCTACATTAAAATGTAACTGCTTGATAATTAATGTGGTCCCACCTGGGCTTGAACCAGGGACTCCCTGATTATGAGTCAGGTGCTCTAACCAACTGAGCTATCTCGCCATCTTAAGATTATCAGCCACTTAGCATCAAGTTACATACTCTTTTATAAGTAAAACTTACCTCTCAGGTTACACAGATTGTGTTATTGTTAATACTAATTTATTGCCTATACTTTTAGTAAGTAAAGGCATTGTTTATTTATCTCTCTCAGTTCTAAAGAAAATAATTTCCCAACATAATGAATTAAAGCATTTCCACATACCAATTAATTACTTGATGATGGTAGAATATATTCTTGTAAAATAAGTTCTCTAAGCTTATTTGCACATCTACTGTTATATACATAATCATACAAGTAAATGTGCTCTTCTTCTGTATTATGTTAATACATATAATGTGTATTATTCTTCACATTCTTTGACCTACATTTAGGGCAAAAGATAGGTTTCTCTCTTTCTAATTTACTTCCACATTCACAATAGTATTCTTCACTACTTTTCCTATCTTTTATGGAGTGAAGTTTACCACATGATTGACATTGTAAACCTGTAGTTGAACCATTTGTTGTGTGAAGGAAATATGTTGTCTCCTCTGAATGACCACAGTCTTTACATATTATATCTCCATATCCATTCAGGTTACTATAATATAGTTTATATTCTTTTATAACACTTGTATTGCTTTCTCTTTTGCATCTTCTCCACTTATCTTTTGTTCTAATAAAGGAAGGTCTATAATAATCAACATCTATTGTTTTAATTTTCCTCTTGAATACATAAGTCATTAGATGGAATATAGTTCTAGCGATTACATATTCAAGCTTCACAAATGAATAATTGTAGATAGGTTTCTTATAGATTTTCCTAAATAAGAAGTAGGGTAGTTTTATTATTTCACAGTTGATATATGAACATATTTCTCCATTCTTATGTGGTGCTAAACAGATTCCTATGCATATACTTCCATCATAAGGCAAGTAATCTTCATTCTGTTTAGTCATATTATGTTCTCTTTTCTCTGATTCAGACCTCTTATATATACCTTCAAATCTTCCATATCTGAATATATCCTCCTGATTGAATAATGTTATTGTAGGTTGTTCAGTAGAACGAGTTAAAGACACTGCTTTATCATAGTCCTTTTGAGCAGCTTTATAATCTCTGTTATGCCTATAGTACAGTGCTCTATTGAGGTAAGCTGAAGGACTGTTTTTATCTACATCTATAGCCTTGTTTAAGTACTCTAAAACACCCTCTTGGTTATCCACTCTATTATAATCTTCAGCTCTTTTAAGTAGATGTAAACCATAGTAAGTTAATCCCATAAGTTTAAATTTTAATAGATACTAATTGTTTATCAAAGTCAATAACCCATCCTTCTTTAAGGAAGAAATTATTACCTAAAATACCATGTATTTGTACACCTGATTCTTTCCTGATAACATCAAAGCTATTAGTATTATCAGTACATACAAAAGGTTCATTATACTTGACTCCTTCAAAGACAAAAGGGATGAATACTTCCACCCCTTTAGTTTGACCACTTAGAGTCAATATATTATCACTATTCTTTGTCTCCAAAAGTTTTTCCTTGAAATGATTATATATTCTATAGTCAATGATATTCCTGTTAGAGCCTGTATCTAGGAGTAAACAAATATCATTATCAAATAGCTTTACAATTATCAAAGGAAGTCCAACCTTTAGGAGTCCATAATTAATGGGGAATTGGATATTCATCCTGTCAACACGTCCTCATTAAAGTATAACATTAAGCATAATATATCCATAATTACTCTATAGGTCGCAAACGTATACGCTCTCCCACTTGTTGCCCTTCCATTAGGTCTGCTCTAAAGTAGTAAGCTCTAGGATTAGAACTAGAAGTACGTTGTAGCACAACTCTGACAATGGAAGCAACCTCTCTATCTGCCTGTAAATCACCCCAATATATAACATTAGCAAGATAAGGTTCACCCATTTCTAATATAGTATAAGTAGTAAAGCCATCTAAATATCTGTAAGCAGTTATATTATCCAGTTTAACAGGTACTTCTTTATTGCCATTATTACTATCCTTATTTAGAGGATTATCCTCACCTCCTCCACAAGAGGAAAATGTTAACATTACTATTATTCCTGCCAACAATAAATTCAATATCTTTTTCATTTTGTTCATATATAGTAATAGCATCTTAATAATGCTAATTTTATTAAGGACAATATTTATCAATAGTTATTATCCCTTTTGTGATTAAAATAATCATACATAATCAAGCAGGGATTACACTAATAAAGTATAATCCCCATAAGCTTAATAACCATTCCATAACTTAGCGAATAAGTATTTGGTCATACCAGGTATACTCTTCTAACAAATTAATACTTACTATGACATCACGACGAGCGCCTCCTCCAGACCTATTGCCTGCCAGCCTTAGATTAATTATCATAACATCTTTTGTTACTTTATTATCCCCTTTAAAAATAACATCGGCTTGATATTGAAAATCTGAAAAAAGTTTTCCTGCAGGAGTACCTCCAAAATCACTGATTCCTACAATATAAAAGCCATGTAGTTCATCTAAACTATTTAACACATTCTCTACTACCTTTGGTTCATCTACTACCTTTGGCTCATCTTCTTTACCACAAGAAGTCATTACTAGCAGTACTGTTATTCCTACTAGTAATAAGTTAATTAGATTCTTCACTTTTAAAATCATTAGAAATATTCATTTTTATTTTCACTCACTTTTAGTTTGACTGTTTTTCTCCTCAACAGCAGAATTAATCCCTAACAGAATTATTTTAATTTTATCAAGAAGTTCTTTAATTTTAGACAACTCTATTTTGTTAAATCCTTTATACTCCCCATGTGAACATTCATTCCTTACAGCTTTAGCCTTTTTAACCTCTTCTATCATTCTATCTATTTGAGGGTCAAAAGGAGAATGTTCTTTAATAGATTTTATAAAGTCTTCTGTTTTGAAGTATCCTTTTTTAACATCTTTTTCACTATCCACTATACTATTTGACAGTGCTATTCTCTTAACTATTCTTTCATATAGACTATAGCTGGCAAGAACTAACGACTCATTAAAGCAATCATTAATGAGAGGGAAAGGTTCAAGCGTATATAGCAGTGAATTATAAATATTCTGCTCTACATCTTTATCTCCACCAGCTCCTTCTATAGCAGTTTTTCTTACTCCATCTTCTGTTACCTTTTCTTGCTCCTCAATATGTTTAGAAACATCAAAGAGTATACATTCAAGAACTTTAAGAGATTCTTCTATCAAACATTGATTAGAACTTCTTCCTTTTGCTATTAACATAATTCAGTTTTTTAATTTTTGCCTACTCTAATTCAGTTTTCAGCATCCCTGTTATTATCTATTTAGAAATTAAAACATATCCAAATTAGGATTTAATAATCCTTCTTATATAGTTAAGATAGGTTCATTATTCTATCTTTAAGCCAATCGCAGTAGTTCTCTATGTCTTGAATCATTTTTTCCTGAGGATAACCATCAGGGAAAATCCACTTCTTTGAGTAATTTCCTATCATTGGTGCAGTACCATTCATTTCTACTTCAAGATTATAGCCAACATAGTCTAGGGTCAACACCATAGATGGGGAAGATAGAATGATACAATCTTTTGTTTCCTTTGTTATTCTAGAATTACAATGAATGAAATAATTTACAATAACACTGTATTTATTTCTCATACCACCATACCTAGTAACACCAGCTTCAACATTCTCATTATATCCCTTGTTGAAGGTGTATATTATATACACAACTATCCCTATTCCAAATAACCACCACATAATCAAACATTTTCATCTATATGAGTAATAAAATTCACTAATGCTAAATGAAAAAGTATCATATTCATGACATCTACATCAACACTATCTAAGGGCTCATCACATAGAGGTTGTTTATAAAATAAAGAGTATATGGTTGTAGGAAGGCTATTATCTCTTGCAAGTAATTTGTCATACTCATTGTTGAAAAGAACAAACCTTTTTTTTATAAATATATTTAAGTCTTTATCTGACTTATAAGCAGACCCTTCTTTCACCATATTGCATATAGCATCTACACAAATCATTTGAATCTCTTCTGAATTAGGAATTTTATCCAAGACATTAGACCTAAATAAGACAACACTACCAAACATGAGAGCTTCAAGTCTACCTTGTTCTGACAATTCTTTGTAATTCTTAGAAAGTTCCTTCATCCCATTAATAACAATGGACATCAGTTTTTTTACAGTGTTTTCATTATCACTTTCATTCTCAGTCTTTTTCACTTGGTTATAAGTTGGAGTGTCATTGAACTGCATTAGCTCAATTTCTTTTCTATAATCTTCCCTAAGTCCTTCATTTAGATACTTATTAATCTCATATTTGAGGTGCTCTTCCACTAAGCTGTCTCCTCCTATCTCATATATTTGAAGAAATTTGAGAACTATTGTGTTATAGCTTCCTGCTGAAAGCTGTTCTCCTCTCTTATTGGATGCTTCTCTGAAAGCAGTTCCCACTTGTCTATAAATATCTATTATCTTACTATCAGGTGTTTTACTTGTGGGAGCTATTCCTTTTTCTTCAGCAATCTTTCTGTAGCCACTTACAATAAGAGGTGTAGCAGCTTCCATAGCTTGTTCATATAGATTTTTAGGCTTCTTCTCTTTACTAGAACCAACTCTTTTCAGAATAAAAGCAGGAAGAAGAATCATCACAAAAACCATCACAAAAATCACAAGAACAACAGCTACATTTCCCTGTGCAGCATCATTCCTATAGCTTTGTATAGACCTACCACTTAATTGTAAATCTATAGCATTGATACCCTTATCATATTGAGAAGTAGTGCCTTGAGTTATATGTCCTAAACTAGCATTGGCATATCTTCCTGATACATCATTCAATCTCCTAGCAGATTCAGGGGTAAGAAAAGAACCTGCTCCTGCATCAAGAGCTGCAAATGCATCAGCTACAGCACTATTATGAGTAGAAGGGGAACTTACCCCCCTCTTCTCTTCTGTTTTATTAGTTTTACTAGTTTTTATTTCCTGTGTTTTATTAGTTTCTGTATTCCTAGAAACATATAGATTTAATAAAATCAGTATTACGCCTGGAGATAGAAAAAGTAGAATCAGCATTAAAGTTTTTTTCATTTTAAATACTATTTGTAATTGTTCAACTAGTACCATCTAGACACAAGAAAGGCATGGTACTTGCCTTATCAGTTTCAGAGGTATCGCCAAACACCCACAGCCACAATAAGGAAGTCCATGCCTATAACATGAACTTTTACTTATTACTCTCATGGCTGTTCATTAAATTGGCGATTTTCTGAAACCACAGTAATAAAGCAAAAGCTTTATATTAAATATGTTTTAATCTTTTCTATATACCCATAGGCATTGCTATTTTTATGTTCATCTCTACAAATATAGAGATTCATAAATGAATAACAATCTAACAGCTATTAAAGTTTAAACACTTGGCATGGACTTGTCTTTTCTACTTTCTAGAAGGTAAAGTAAGATATTATGGTGGTCTATTAAGGACATTTGCAAGGCTTGTAATTAAAGGTTTTTATCCTCTATTAAGACTAAAGACCTGTCAAGTAAAACCCTCTTCTTTTCTCCCCTAGTACCTGTAATAATATACTGGTTTATAACAGAGTAATCTAACTCATTAATAAATGCTGCCTTTATTCTTGAACAACATTCATTAATGGAGTTATTCAAGGGATTAACCAAGCTATTTACACTTCTTTGCATGGTCAGGACATCAGTTCTTAATGACACCTTGATATAGATGTCCTCCAACTCTTTCCTGTAATTAGAAAGCATCTTAAAGTGTATCCCTTCCTCATGTTTAAGATATAAAATAAATAGTGCTTTAGATAGAGGGTAAAGCTTTATCTCCTTGTTATAGGCAGGCAGCACAATTCTATGGTCTTTAGTGATAATAATTCTGCTAAGATTAGGCTTACTATTCTTCATCAAAGACTTCAAGAAGTTATCCACATCAATACCCATATCATTTAGCTTATTTACTCTATCACTAATCTCTTCAAAAAGCAATGCCTTTTGATGCTCTAAACTGGTCATTATTCATTTTTCCCAACATAATGATAATAAGATTAAAATAAGATTTGACTGTCAGTAGCATTCTCTAGAGGTACTAAAAACAAGCCATTGTACACATTTAGATTACTTATTATATTAACAAACTAAATGTGCATTTGAACTTATTTCTCTCCTGAATTAAGACAAGTTTTCTACAATTTTACATTCTTAAAATGCTTTCTTATAGCAAAATTGGATTTCAGAATATGAAATGGTAGAATTATTAATCAGTCTATAAACCATCTGTACTCCTTACTGCCACCTAATGCTTCTGCTATACCTGTCATAAAGGTAGTTGCATTAGTTGACCTGTCCAGAAATGTATCTATGTAACTGTTCTTATTAGCTTCAGTGAACAGATTATATACATTCCATAGATTAATACATCCTTCTTTACCTCTGCTGAAATTCTTATCCTTATAATAGTTTCTTGCTATTATATTAATGTGACTGTCATTAAACTCTAACAGTGGTATATTATTCTTTTGGCTTCTAGAGAGATATTGATACAACCTACTCTTACCTATCAACTGTGCAAATTGATGCTCAGTCATTCCATAATACTTTAACTGGTGCATCAACTTAAGATGATTGGCTGCATTATACTTCATTATCATACCTTGTATAGCCTTTAACAGTTCATCATAATTTGATGCTCTGACCTCACTTTTATAACCATCTGTTGTAACACAAAGATTGCAACATACCATGTTCTTAAACCCTATAAATATCTTGAACTTTTCTGCTGTTTTCTTGGAGAATAAGTTCTCATGGTTATATGCTCTTACTCCTCCAACTGTCAGGCATAATTCATTACCATTTATATTGTCTGTTATTGAAGGTATCTCTATCACAAAAGCCATCCTTTCATAGTACAGAGTCTTGTCTTTATCTGTCAAGTCCTCTATCTTTTTATGTATAGCATCAGGAGTTCTGCCTTTTATTAAGTGTGAAACCCTTATCTCTGGTGGTGCTATTCTTTCATTAGGAAAAACCTTGTATATAGCATCCTGCATAGTATCAATAAAGTTATTATGACTGATGGTTACTTCATTGTCCTTGCTGAATACAGGGATAACACATTCTTTCCTTAGATGATGTAATGAAACCTCCTTAGTATTTGACTCAATAAACTGTTGTCTAGGCTTTATTTCTTGGGGTATCAAATGCTCTTCTATTACCTGTGCATCTTCAATATCCAAGTATGGTCTTATATCTCTAGTTGGATATGACACTTGTTGCATTGTTTCCATAACTAAACTGTGTTATATTGTTAGCTCTATTTGTTGTTATTTTCTCATCAGGAGTACACCATCTTAATATGTCTTCTCCTGTGTCAATAGAAGGAATAAATGATGTCTTGCTTTGAAACAATCCTGTTCTATCCTTGGTAATATCTACCTTATGCTCTAGAGAAATATCCATAACAATGGTAAATTCATAATCTATGCCTTCTCTCATTATAGCCTTCTGTCCAGCCTTCTCAGGAATCAACTTTCCATTCTTCTCACTTAGAATATAATCCTGCTTAGTCCTTAGAGTGCATATTACATGAGTACTAGAGTTAAGAATCTTCTGTATGAAAGTATTATATCTGGGAGTTATTTTATTCCAATTCATAAAACTGTTTCCTGTCATCTGAGCATGGCAACTCAATAGATTTTCCCAACAATGAGATATACTGTCTATTACAATAACTTCAATACCTGCCTTCTCACACATACTTATAGCTGTAATATAATTCTCTGGAGAATACACATCTAGTTTTATTATATTATAGCATCCTAAATGTGCATAAAGGTTAGCACTTCCACTCTCAGTATCTATTACTGCAACCTTACTCCAATCTCCTGTCATACCATAAGCCATTAATAAGGCTGAATAAGTTTTTCCTGTTCCTGCTCTTCCTTTTATGGCTATCTTAACATTGACATCTTTTCTCTCCACCTGTTTTAATTCCATAATCTATCTTATTATCATATTTAAATACTACTGTACTATTAGATTGTGTAAAAAAAAATGATGACCCTATAAGGTCATCATCTTAATTGCTCCTTCTCCTCTGTTATGCAGCAGGTAGAAGATTTTTCCTGTCACATGAGACTGTACTTGTGATACCATTGGTGTATGCAATGGTTCAGCAGGGAACTTACTTGTTACTGCTCCTGTTTCAGTTCCATAAGAGAAGAAGCATTTCCCTGTTTTCTTGCTTCTAACAATGTCTAACTCACTAACTCCTTGAGCAGCTTTAAATGTGTCTACATCAACTGTGTTTAAAAAATCCAATTCTTCCATGATTATAAAATTTTAATGTAATTTATGAGGGGGACTATCCCACAACTCAGGCTAAGGGGGGAGTATGGTTTGTCTATTTTGCCTAAGTAAACACACACTATTTTCACTCTTTAATTAAGGGCTGCTATGTATATGTTGAAAGGGAAGGAATAGGGGGGATGATTTATTACAGAAAAGGCAGGGGGGAGCATTGATACAAGTAAGCATATATAAAAAGAGCCAATGGATTATGTTACAAATTCCACCAGCCCTTATTATATATTGTGTAATGTTTTATTCTGCCAATGCTGGCTCAGGTTCTACCAAAACATTGTGTATTGCTTTTTCTGATAAGATTTCTATTGTCCTGACAGACTTGTTATCTTTATCTTTTCCCACAATCTCCTTTGTCTCAAAATACCTACTTAGCTCAGTGGATGTAACTGTCCTTTTTATGTCCAACTCTCTGAAGACTTCTTCTATCACTTTTATCACATCACAAACTTTTCTTTTTCTGTGCATACCCAATCGATTCATAAGCATTGATTTTATCAATTTAGATTTAGGTTGGTCTGAAACTTTTATCAGTTCTGCCTTGATATTCCCAACATGATATTTTAACTCTTTCACCCTTTCTTCTCCCAAAATATTATATGCCTCTACGACTTCAGGTCTTGCTTCTTTGATAACACTAAATCTTAAACCAGAGTCAATACTTATTTTTTTTTTCAACTCCACAAGCTCTTTAAAAACATCTTCAAATGAAACTCTGGCTTTTGAATTCTCACAGAGTCTGTCTGAAGGGGAGATGTAGTCATAGTTAGCTTGGGCAACATCAAAATCATTTGCCTTCAGCTCTTTTACAAAAGCAATTCTGTTACTATAAATACCTGTTGTTATCTTAAAATTTACAATATCAAGGTTATACAAATTTTTATCCAAATATAGCCTTTTATCATCCCCAACAGATATGTAATTTTCTGTGCAGTAGTTCCTCCTAAAGCCATTTGTTGTCATTATCCTAAGCTCTTCATCCATGCTGTTCAATTTATTAATAAGCTTTTCTGCTCTTTGACAATCAGCCAAGACTTTGTTCCTAAATTCATCAAGAGATGTAGTCCCCTTGTATCTGGTCCTGGAGAAAATATGTGTAATGTTTTTATTTCTTGCATTTCTTATTCTTCCACAGATTTGAATAACCAGAGTCCTCACATCTAAAAGTGTTGTTTGCTTATTTGCATCACTAACAATATATGTAAGCCCTTGCTCATCATATATATCACATCCTTCAAAGCAAGTTGATGTGTAAAAATTCACCTTCTTAGGGTCACCCAAAGGAGAGCCTAATTTATGTCCATTTTCAAGGATGCCAGAAGATTCACTGGTGCAGTTGCTTTTAGAGCATACTATCTTCACCTGCTCTGGAGTTAGGTTCATCTCATCAACAATCTTGAGAATGAAGCTTACACTATTTACAAAAAAATGCAAATTCCCAAACATCTCATTACTTAGCACTTTGTTGATAAGTTTTTGAACAGCCTTTTTGGGACTATTTGTCTGTATTGGCGTAATATTTATTTTCTTAATAGAGCTCCATTGAACTCTCACGATAGGCAAATCCTTGAACTCATCAAATAAAAATTCTCTTTCAATAGGAGTTGCTGTCATATAGGTCACTTCTTTGAATGATGGGGATAATTTGAGCAAACCAGCTACTGCATTATTCCTGAAAACATAAGAGTTAAATAGAACATGCCATTCATCAACAAGAAGAAAATAATCATTAAAGACATCAATTCCCATCTCAAATATAGTTTGAACCAGTCTAGGCAGTGAATCATAAACCACCATGATTTTTTTAACCTCATGCTCTTTGATATAGCTCTCTATTGCATCTTTTGAAATACCACCATATACACCTAAGACCTTGCCCTTATGCTGCTCTTGATTTATTTTATTATCCACTAAAGAGATATACGGCACCGCTATTATTGTGTTTTTTTCATTTCTTAATGCAAGCTCTGTCCCCCCACAGCCTGTAATACCTTTATCAAATAAACAGTTCACAGGAAGTTCATCCATAAACTGAGATAACCACTTGCTCTCTTTTGGAGCCTTTACTACACGTTCTTCTTTTATTGTGTTTTTCAACATTTATTTAATTTTTAATTCTCTACCATTCCTTATTTTTAAGTTAATAGGTATTTGGCATTTCAGAATACTGGATGGTAGATGCAGAGTCTGAAGTGCTAAAACACCTCTTAGACAAAAGGTCTTTATTGTCTAACATTTAATGTTTAATAAAATTTTAATTATCTATTGACCAGAAATCAGGTCATTCAGGACTCTTTTTGTGGAAGCTGAAAGAGTTTATCAAGGTTTTTCATTAAGACATTTATACTAACTTAGGAAAAAGATTTTTAAAAAGCAAGTTTTTAGGGGGTTATTTTATAATTATTTTTGCTGCCAATGTTTAAATTAGATGTAATACCCTAGAAAATAGTCCATTACAATAATCTCTTCATTGCTTCATATATTTGTTCATTATCAAAACTATCTAGATAGGTCTGTGTCACTCTCTCTGAGCTATGACCCAAAGATTCACTTATTATTGATGTACTTACTCCTGCTTTTTTAAGGATGGTAGCAAATGAATGTCTAGCTACATAAGTTGTCAAATCTATTGGTAACTTTAACTCCTTTCCAATAGTCTTCAACCTTGCATTTATTTTCTTGATTACTTTGCGTATTCTATAATGCTTTTGTTGCTCTGTTTTATGAAAGGAAGTTAACACTGGGAATAGATACTTTTCTTCACTGCTATGCTTCTTCAAAATATCTTTAGCAACATCATGTAAAGGAAGAACTATTTGTTTATCTGTCTTTTTCCTCCTGTAGATTAACTTTTCATCTACTATGTTTGTATCTGTAAGAGATGCCATATCTACAAAGTTGATGCCCCCCATAAGATATGAGAATGTAAATAAATCCACAGCCAGTTTAGTGTAATTATCTTTCCCTTCTGTGTTATAACTTATTACTGCTTCTAGGAAATTCTTATTTAAAGCTCTCTTTGCTGTGGTTTCACTTAACTTTGACACTTTATACTTCTTGAAGGGATAGAGTTCAGCCTTAACATATCCATGTTCTATAGCCTGATTGTATATAACTCTTAGGGTTCTAAGTCTGAGGGCAATAGTGTTATTCTTTAGACCTCTTTTTTTTGACCAAACTTCATAATTCTTCAGCCAAGTAACATCTATCTCATAAAAATAAATATCCAATTCTTTGCTGTCATACTGCTGTAATGACTTCAATACTTCATATACTGATTTTGCATAGCTAAGCCTGTTCTGTGCTTTTAGGTTATCAATGTAATCATTGAATACTGTTACTACTGTCTTAACTTTAGTTTGTGGATTCTTTATTCCTTCTACTAGTGATGACGCTGTGAAATCTCTTCCTTCTGCCTTATATTCAAGAGCAGCACCTCTATACTCAGCAAGTTTATCATCTATTACTTTTAGGATTAACTCTCTATTGTGGACATTTGGCTTAGGCTGGTTCTTGCTAAAGTCCCAATCCTCTTCTTTGATGGATAGCCCTATACTCTTATACTTTCTTTTCCTATCCTTACATATCCTTATCATTAAAGGATATTCATTATTTTTCAAGGGTTTATTCTTGAAACAGATTACATCTATTGTTGTACTCATGGGTAACACTATGGGTAACACAACCTGTATTCTGAGCCTTAAAAAGAGTATTAGTTATAAAAGAAAAAGCAGCTACATTAAAATGTAACTGCTTGATAATTAATGTGGTCCCACCTGGGCTTGAACCAGGGACTCCCTGATTATGAGTCAGGTGCTCTAACCAACTGAGCTATAGGACCGTCAGAGACACCTCTGAAATCGGGTGCAATATTACAGCTTTTTATTGGAGTTTGCAAGTGTTCGTTTGAGAAATCTTATTTTTCTCCTTCTTCGCCTGCGAATTCCATTAGATAGGCTTTGATAAAGCTATCAATCTTACCATCCATAACACCATTTACATCTGATGTTTGATGGTTTGTGCGATGGTCTTTTACCCTACGGTCGTCAAAAACATAACTACGTATCTGAGAACCCCACTCGATTTTCTTTTTATTACTTTCTATCTTCTGTTGTTCTGCCATACGTTTTTGCAATGCTATATCGTAAAGCATTGAGCGTAGTAAACGCATTGCATTTTCACGGTTGCCTAATTGAGAGCGACTTTCCGTGTTCTCAATAAGTATCTCACGAGTCTCACCGGTATCCGGGTCTTTGTAGTTGTAGCGAAGTCTAACTCCGGTTTCAACCTTATTTACATTTTGACCACCGGCTCCACCTGAACGGAATGTATCCCAAGTATAATCCGCAGCATTGATTTCTATTTCAATAGTATCATCAACCAGCGGAGTGACAAATACAGAAGCGAATGAAGTCATACGTTTCCCTTGTGCATTATAAGGCGATACTCTCACTAAACGATGTACGCCATTTTCCCCCTTCAGATAGCCATAGGCATAATCTCCTTCAATCTGCATTGTCACAGTCTTGATTCCTGCCTCGTCCCCTTCTTGAAGGTTGCTTATATTCAATTTATAGCCATTAGATTCTGCCCAGCGTGAATACATACGCATAAGCATAGAAGACCAATCCTGACTCTCAGTTCCTCCTGCTCCGGAGTTAATCTTCAAGATACATCCCAGCTGGTCTGCCTCTTGACGCAACATATTACGTAACTCAAGATTTTCTAACAAAGAAAATGTCTTTGTATAGATTGCATCGACTTCTTCTTCGGAAATAATCTCTTCCTTGACATATTCGTAAGCAAGCTGAAGTTCTTCTGCGGCAGCATGAAGCTCTTCGTATAGTTCAATCCACTTCTTCAACTCTTTTACTACTTTCATTTGAGCTTCCGCACGTTGTGCGTCTTCCCAAAAGCTAGGGTCTTGTGTACGTAGTTCTTCTTCTTCTAATTGAATTTTCTTGCTATCAATGTCAAAGATACCCCCTCAGCGCTAAATCGCGCTCCAACACATTCTGTAGTTGGTCTGATGTAATCATGTCTTTTCTTCTTTTTTATTTTCGTGCGCAAAGATAGGCAAAATACCCATTTATTCCGAATATATACTATTTATTAGATCTGCATATTTCTCGTTAATAACATTTCGACGCAGTTTTAATGTGTCAGTTAATTCCCGACTTTCCATAGTAAAAGGAGTAGGCAGAAGTTTAAAACACTTTATGCGCTCATAAGATGCCAAAGCCTTTTGGTATTCTTCAATTCGTGATTCTATTAGACGATAAATCTCTTCATTCTCAATCAAATCCTCCTTGTTGCTATAATTTAATCCTTTTGTCTGGGCGTATTCCTCTAATAAAGGATAAGAGGGAACAATCAACGCACTAACAAATTTGTGACCATCTCCTATAACAACTATTTGCTCAATATATTTATCACTGCTCATCAATCCTTCAATCATTTGTGGAGCGATATATTTTCCGTTAGAAGTCTTATACAAGTCTTTTATACGCTCTGTGAAGAAAAGTGTATTCCCTTCCAGATAGCCGGCATCACCAGTATGAAGGAATCCATCTTCGGTGAAGAGCACTGCATTTTCCTCAGGCTTATTATAATATCCTGCGGTAACAGTTTTTCCCCTCACTAATATCTCATTATTACTATCGTCTATTTTGACCTCCACTTCAGGCATTACTTCGCCAATTGAGCCTATTTTGAACCCAGTCTCAGGGAAAAAGCAAACCGTTGCCGTAGTTTCACTAAGTCCATATCCATAAGCAATAGGTATATTAGCGGAAACAAGAAATTTGCATACCTTATCAGATAGTGGTGCTCCAGCAACAGGGAACAAACGTCCCTTGTCTAAGCCCAGCACCTTCTTGAGCATTAGAAAGGCGGTGTTATTATATAGTCCGAATTTGAGACGTAAGCCAAGTGGAGCTTTCTTGCCTTCATTCTTATATTCCAGATTATAAAGACACCCTGTTTCAATAGCTTTCAATAGTATCTTTTTTACAAGTGGAGAGGAATTGTTTATTTTATCCTGCACACCAACATATACTTTCTCCCAGAAGCGAGGTACATTACACATCAATGTTGGGCGTATTTCAGGCAGGGTCTTTTGAATCTCTTTTGGGTCTTTATTGATCGCAATAGTCGCTCCTTTATGTAAGCAGTAGTATACCCATGTCTTTTCAAAAATGTGCGTAAGAGGAAGGAAGCACATAGATACATCTTTATCATTAACAAGAGTCAAACGTATATCGTGTATCTTCATTGCTTGCATAAAGTTAGAGTGATGCATTAACACGCCTTTTGAATTGCCGGTTGTTCCGGACGTGTAGATAATCGTTGCCAAATCTTCCGGAACAGCTTCATTCATTCTTATTTTAACAGTACAAGCAGCATGAGTATTATCTCCAAGCTTTATAAAGTCATCAAAATAAATTGATGTTTTATCCTCAGGGTTAAATGTGACCTTCTTATCAAAAACAATTATACGTTCAAGGTATTTAGACTCTTTCTGCACCTTGAATGCATTATTATATTGTAATTGTTCGCCAACAAATAGGTTCTTTATTCCCGCATCATTTATTATATAGTCAATTTGCGCAGGAGAGCTTGTTGCATATAGTGGAACAGAAACTGCTCTGTTTGCGTAAGCGCCAAAGTCTGTAATAAGACATTGTGGCATGTTCTGTGAACAAATTCCGATGTTTTCTTGAACGTCAACGCCAAATTCAGCCATAGCCTTTGCTGTTAACATAATAAGATCCGAAAAATCCTGCCAAGATATTTTATCCCACTTATTATTACTCTCATCTTTATATTTCAGGACTGTCCGTGAATTATACTTTTCAGCCTGTCTGTGAATTAATTCTGCATAATGGTGTATCATAATAATAAGTTTGTATTGTTTATGATACAAAAATAAGAGTTCTGCTACAACCAAGTGTTTTTCTCACCTGTTTTCTCACACACTTTGAGCTATTTTGTGCAATATACAGCAATATTAGGTTAATATACGTTAATATAAAGTAGTATGTATTGCATAGTACATAGGCATTGCATATATTTGTCCCTATAAATAATATAATCGCCCATGAATGCAGAGAATGTAAAATCACAAATGAGAAAGGGAATACTTGAATACTGTATTCTTCTTTTACTAAGAGAAGAACCGGCGTATACTTCTGATATCATACAAAAACTACACGATGCTAAGCTGATTGTAGTTGAAGGTACACTATACCCACTTCTCACAAGATTAAAGAACAGCAACTTTCTTGGATACCAGTGGATTGAATCAACACAAGGACCTCCAAGGAAATACTATCAACTCACAGAAACAGGAGAAGCATTTCTTAGAGAATTGGAAACATCTTGGCAAGAGTTAAACGAGACAATAAATCACATTAAAAGCAACTAATTTAAAACGATATGAAGAAGACACTTACAGTAAATTTAGGAGGTGCTGTTTTCCATATAGACGAAGATGCATACCAACTTCTTGATAAATACCTCACTAATCTGCGTATACATTTCAGAAAAGAAGAAGGTTCTGAAGAAATTATGGACGACTTTGAAATGCGCATATCCGAATTATTCAGTGAGCGTATAAAACTAGGTTATGAGGTCATAACAATCGAACATGTTGAGGCTGTCATCGAAAGAATGGGAAAGCCGGAAGATTTGTTCGGAGAAGATAGCGGGTCGCAATCGACAAGTCAAGGTGCGACCACAGAAGGGAAACATAAACACTCAGAAGGAAAAAGACTTTTCAGAAATCCGGACGACTATATGATTGGCGGTGTTGCCGGTGGTTTGGCAGCATATCTTGGCTGGGATCCGGCATTACTTCGTATAGCATTATTTGTGTTAATGTTTTTCTATGGAGTTACTATCCCTATATACTTTATCCTATGGTTAATTGTTCCTAAGGCAAGTACTGCGGCAGAGAAACTGCAAATGCGTGGTGAGAATGTGACGGTAGAGAATATAGGAAAAACGGTAACTGATGGTTTCGAGAAAGCGTCAGATGATATCAATTCTTATATCAAATCGGACAAACCGCGTACTGCACTTCAGAAGGTGATGGATTTCTTTGTGTCCGCAATCGTTATAATACTGAAAGTATTCCTAATCCTATTATTGATAATAGTATTACCTCCATTATTGTTAGTCCTATTTGTTTTAATAGTAGTCATTGCAGCACTTGTTGGAGGAGGCATTGGCGGAATAGGGGTTCTTGGAGGTGTGATTCCTCACTCAAACCTGAATTTAGTGGAATATTATCCGGAGGCAGCATTAGTTGTTGCAGGCATTTGTGCTATTGTTGCCATTGCAATCTCTCTATTCACAATCTTCTACCTTTTACTTGGAGCAATATTTAATTTCAAGCCACTATCTACAGGAGTTAAGGCGGCACTATTTATCATCTGGCTTATTTCAATTATAATAAATATAGCTCTTATGATAAAATATGGCTATCCTTTGGATAGTTGGAATGGCTATCATCATTGGGGCAATGTATCATTATACTTGTAAGAGATTCTCTATTTAGTGTTTTAATATATAAGATTAGTGTTAGCCCCATTGTTTGTAAAAGAGCAATGGGGCTTTATTTTCCCCACATATAAGATAACAGGCTTTAAAAATAAAAAGACCTCTCTTCTCAGAGTGGCCTTTTCCCAAGGTTAACAAATTTTACAAAAAAAAATCGTTGGGCAAATAACCCATTATATTTTGGATGCAAATATAGGAAAGTTTTCTATCTGTGAAAATCTATCCACTATTTTATTTCTTATATTCAGCATTTATTTTCTGAGAAATATCAAAGAATTCTTCTGTTGTCAAGCTAAGCTTTCCATTCCCAAAATGCATATCAGACTCTTTTGTTATCGGAATCAGATGAATATGCGCATGAGGTACTTCCAAGCCAATTACAGTCATTCCAACTCTCTTGCAAGGTATCACCCTCTCCTGTGCTTTAGCTACAGTCTTGGCAAAAGCCATCATTCTCCCAAGTAATGTGTCGTCCAGATCAAAAATATAATCCACTTCTATTTTAGGAATAACTAATGTATGACCTTTAGCCAAAGGGTTTATATCCAGAAAAGCAAAGAATTCATCATTTTCCGCTATCTTATAACAAGGTATTTCCCCATTAACTATTTTACTGAATATTGTAGCCATAAGATACTAAAATAGAACTGTTTTACATTAAATCGATATTTCTACTACCTCGAAAGTCATAACTCCCGAAGGTACTTTAATCTCAACAACATCTCCTTTTTTCTTGCCTAAAAGACCTTGTGCAATAGGTGTGCCTATCGCAATCTTTCCTTCTTTAAGGTTTGCCTCAGAATCCGACACTATAGTATAAGTCATTTCTGCATTATTCTTAGTGTTCTTAATTCTGACTTTATTAAGAATCTGTATTTCGTCGGTACTAACTTTCGTTTCATCTATGAGACGTGCGTTCGCAAGCATTGTCTTCAGTTGAGAGAGCTTTGCCTCCATCAACCCTTGAGCCTCTTTCGCAGCATCATATTCAGCGTTTTCTGATAAGTCGCCCTTGTCTCTTGCTTCAGCAATCTGTGCTGATATCTCTGGACGCGTCACAGTCTCAAGATGAGCTATTTCCGCCAAAAGCTTGTCATATCCATCCTTTGTCATGTAAGAAAATGCCATTATTTAATCCTCCTGTTTTTTAGTTGATATTTGTCAATAAAAAAAGAATCCCGACCAAATTGATTGGTCGGAACCCTATTATTTTCCTATTTCAATGCTGTGCAAACATAATTAATTAATTCAGGATGCCCAAATTTTCCTCAAATGCTTTATAACACACCCTGTTTGGATGTTCGCCTTTAAAGAACGGATCTAATGTCTGCTTCAAGCGTTCTGAAATCGTCAAGACGCTTAACAAGATTGCCTTTGTTGTCTAGTATAAAGAATGTAGGAAGTTGTCTTACATTATAAACTGATGCTGTTGGAGAATAAACCGATAATGGGTCATACACACAAGTCCAAGGCAAAGCCGAAGCAACATTTTTCCATAGATGTAAATCTGTATCTAATGACACTTGATATATCTTCAGTCCTCTTGCTTGGTATTTATCATATAATTCTAACATGATTGAGTTCAAGTCCATCGCCCATTCTGTCTGATAAGCTGTAAAGACAAGCAAGACAGGTGAGTTTTCGGCAACATCCGACAGCTTAATATTTCTATTATTTAAATCGGGAAGTTCAATATCAATAAAGTTTAACTCCTGTGTTTCTATGTCGTCAAAGTTGATAGGATTCTGAGAACGTACAACTTTTATTGATTGCAATGCAAGGTTGTAAAGATGCTTGCTGCGAGGACTCTCCGGATAGAAATGATTGTAACTTGTTGCTACCGCGCTATACGCCTTTGAGTCGTCCCTGTCGTATAAATCAAAAAACAGCAATCCGTCAATCTGCTGAAACAAGGCAAAGTAAGAAACGGGCGACATTGGGGCTGTATATATATAATCCCGTGCAGTAGCCTTATATGCTTCGACAACCTCTAAGACTGTTCTTCGATATGTAGTATCTTCAATTTCTCCGTTTTCAAATTCTTTCTTTAATCTGTTCAAGTCAAGATTAGCATCCAGCTGAGCCAAAGAAATGGTTTTTATCGCTTTGCTGTTTTCAGAACCTTCTACAGTATATGATGTTGCAAAAGTACCTGCGTCAGCAACAAAAGAGACAGTCTCTGTTGAGTCTATAGAGAAATTGATTAACTGATTATTCAGTCTAAGTCGATAGAATTCCGGAAATTCTGGGCTTGATTCTTGAAAATCGAATTTGCCTGAAGCTGTTAATTTGACTGAATCCAGTGTGGATACAGCAGAAATACCCACATTCTCCAAGTATAGCATTTGTCCGTTTCCATCAGAAACAATTCCTTTTACAGTAAAATTTGATGGTTTACTACAAGAAGTTATTACCAAACAAAAGAAACCACATATAGCGAGGAGTAATAAAGATTTATATTTCATCTGAAGTTGTATTTAATACTGCAAATATATATATAATTTCACATTAATATTAGCACAACTAAGAAAAGGGGGATTCGACAAGTGAATACTTGTTTCATTATCACACAAATCGTTTAGTCTGAAATGTGTTTCTCGGATGAACCAAGGTCTAAGGATTGTACAAGTCTTTATTGTAGAATGCCATTATACTCATTAACATGTTGTGTGATTGACGTGCAGGGCTGTCGGGATTCAGTTCCATTGCCATAAGGTAATTATTTAGCGCTTCTCGGAAGTTGGAGTCTTTACGATATGCGTCGCCACGTAAAAGATAGGCATGGTCTGAGTTGGGATGTTGAGAAATGTATTCATTCAGTAATGAAATTGCCTCTGCTGTATATCCTTCGGAGATTAGTTTTTTGATCTTTTCCATAAGCCATTTTGTGTCGACACAAATATAACAAACACATTATAATTAATGTGTGAAATATGGTTTTTTACAGTCGTGGGACTTCTACTTTAATTATTTGTCGTATGTTTGCACTCGATTTCAACAAGATAAAATAATGTTATGCAGAAGAATTTGGTGATAGTCGAATCTCCGGCAAAAGCTAAGACTATAGAGAAGTTCTTAGGGAAGGACTATAAGGTGATGTCAAGTTATGGACATATACGTGACTTGAAGACGAAGGATTTTGGTATCGACCTGAAGAAGAATTATACTCCTTTATATGAAGTTACTGCTGATAAGAAGAAAATAGTTACCGAGTTAAAAGCTGAAGCCAAAAAGGCTGATACGATTTGGTTAGCTTCCGATGAAGACCGCGAGGGGGAGGCTATTGCATGGCACTTAAAAGAAGTATTGAAATTAAAACCTGAGAATACAAAACGTATTGTCTTCCACGAAATCACAAAGAATGCGATTCTTCATGCAATCGAAACTCCACGTGATATAAATCAGGACTTAGTAGATGCTCAACAGGCAAGACGTGTTCTTGACCGTATTGTAGGCTTTGAGCTTTCTCCTATTCTTTGGAAGAAGATTAAGCCGTCATTGTCTGCCGGAAGAGTTCAGTCTGTTACTGTAAGACTACTTGTGGAGCGTGAGCGTGAGATTAACGAATTTGTCGCAGAAGCATCATTCCGCATTATCGCAAATTTCATCTTGCCTGATGGTACAACAATATTAAAGGCAGAGCTTAATAAAAGATTGAAAACACAAGAGGAAGCCACCGCTTTTTTAGAAAGCTGCTCTTCCTCTTCTTTTATAATAGAAGATATTGCTAAGAAGCCTGTGAAAAAGTCGCCCGCTGCGCCTTTCACTACTTCTACGTTACAGCAAGAGGCTTCACGTAAACTGGGCTATTCAGTTTCTCAAACGATGATGGTTGCGCAAAAGCTTTACGAGTCCGGACACATTACTTATATGCGTACCGATTCTGTGAATTTGAGTGATCTTGCATTAGGCACATCTAAAGAGACTATCGTTAATACTTATGGAGAAGAATATTATAAACTGCGCAAGTATCAGACTAAAAGCAAAGGAGCACAAGAGGCTCACGAAGCCATTCGTCCTACATACATGAATAAAGTAGATGTAAGTGGCTCTGCGCAGGAGAAGAAGGTCTATGATCTTATCCGTAAGCGTACGATTGCTTCACAAATGGCTGATGCGCAATTAGAACGAACAACTATCTCTGTGTCTGTGTCAGGCAAGAAAGAGAAATTTGTTGCTGTAGGCGAAGTTATCGTCTTCGATGGCTTTTTGCAAGTATATCGCGAGAGCACAGATGATGAGCATGAGAACGAACAAGAGAATGGCCTACTTCCACCGGTAAATGTAAACGACGTTCTTGTCGTAAACGATATTACAGCGACTGAACGCTTCACGCAGCGTCCGGCACGTTACACAGAAGCAAGTCTTGTACGCAGATTGGAGGAACTCGGTATCGGACGTCCGTCAACTTATGCTCCAACAATTCAGACTGTTCAAAATCGTGAATATGTAATAAAAGGAGACAAAGACGGAGTAACACGTGTATACAATATAATAACACTGTCTAAAGGAAAAATCAAACAAACGGAAAAGACAGAAGTCACAGGAGCTGATCGCAGCAAACTAATGCCAACAGATATTGGTATTGTTGTAAATGATTTTCTTATGGAGTACTTTCCTGACGTGATGGATTACAATTTTACGGCAAGTGTGGAAAAGGAATTCGACATTATTGCTGAAGGTCAGCTGGAATGGACAATGTCTATTGATAAGTTCTACAAGCGTTTCCATCCGATGGTTGAAGAGACTGCATCTGTAAAGACTGAACGTAAGGTTGGAGAGCGCTCTTTGGGTATTGACCCCAAAAGTGGCAAGCCTGTATTTGTTAAGATTGGACGTTATGGACCGATGGCTCAAATCGGACAAGCTGCCGAAGAGAAAGAAGGTGGTGAGAAGCCAAGGTTCGCTAAATTATTGCATGGACAGTCTATCGAAACAATTACTCTTGAAGAAGCATTAGAACTGTTCAGTCTTCCACGCACAATTGGACAATTTGAAGGATTGGACATGACTGCAGGAATTGGTCGATTTGGTCCGTATGTCTTACACGATAGTAAGTTTATATCCATACCTAAAGGGCTTGAACCACTATCTATCACGGTTGAAGAGGCAATTGACCTAATTCTTCAAAGGCGTGAATTTCTGGAAAAGCGTACTCTTAAGAAGTTCGAAGAAGAGCCTGAAATAGAGATAATGAATGGTAAATTTGGTCCATACATAGCTTATAAGGGAACAAACTATAAAATACCTAAGAACTTTAAGGCAGAGGATTTGTCATTGGAAGAATGTCGTAGAATAATTGAAACAACAGTAGTGAAGCCTGCAGCAAAAAGGCGCACAGCAGCTGCAAAAAAGAAGTAATCACAAAGAAATAACATCTACAGAAGGAAGTGTCTCAATGAAGTGACCCCCAAAAGTTAGACAAACAACTTTTGAGGTGCACTTCACAACTGAGATGTCTCCTTTTTTTGTTTCACTTCTACACAAATAGTGAACGTAATTGTCTTATTCCAAAATAGGTTGACAGTATTTGATTAATAATATTTTATCTGTCTTTGTTAAAAGTCTTAAATCCAAGATAGGTTTACATCTGTTGTT
>JGI996J12353_1000127_pt1 | contig 22703 bp, 17 predicted proteins | sample IntmicLarv5ML5BL_FD_12353 | JGI IMG/M metagenome (IMG submission 12353) | reverse complement strand
TCGTGTCCAATGCCCAGAACACACGTACGATACGAAGGGTGTTCTGCGTAACTGGCTCGGAAAGGTCCCCACCTGGCGGGGAGACTGCACCGATGACCGATACGGACCCTGTGTCGCCACAGAGGGCCTTTGCACGGCACGCACGCTCGTAGAACTCGGAGAGACGCCCAGCAAGGTATGCGGGATATCCCTCCTCTCCTGGCATCTCCTCCAACCTGGATGAGATCTCACGCATGGCCTCTGCCCACCTTGAGGTGGAGTCTGCCATGAGTGAGACGTCATATCCCATGTCCCTGAAGTACTCTGCAATGGTCATTCCGGTGTAAACCGAAGCCTCCCTTGCAGCCACAGGCATGTTGGAGGTGTTTGCGATCAGGACCGTCCTGTTCATGAGCGACTCACCGGTCTTGGGGTCCACCAGCTCGGGGAACTCCGTAAGGACCTCTGTCATCTCATTTCCACGCTCGCCGCATCCGATGTAGACCACAATCTGTGCGTCGGAGTACTTTGCAAGCGACTGCTGCGTGACGGTCTTGCCTGTTCCGAACGCGCCAGGGATCGCTGCTGCGCCTCCCTTTGCAAGTGGGAACATTGTGTCCAAGACCCTAAGGCCAGTGACCAATGGTATGTTTGGCTGGTACTTCTCTGCGACAGGCCTCGGGTTACGGACCGGCCATTTCTGCATCATCTGAACCGGGACGCCATCAACCTCTGCGATGACATCCTCGACGGTGAAGGCACCATCAGCAATCTTGGTCACCTCTCCTCCCTTGACGTAGGGAGGGACCATGATCTTGTGCTCCATCGGACCTTCCATGACCGTTCCCAGGACCTCTCCGGGCTTGACTCCGTCACCTTTTTTCACAGCGGGCTTGAAGACCCATTTCTTATCTCTATCCAATCCAGGTGCGGTCACGCCACGGAAGATATAGTCCCCCATCCTGTCCCTGAGCACTGGCAAAGGCCTCTGTATCCCATCATAGACTGATGTCAACAGACCTGGACCAAGCTCAACCACAAGCGGAAGACCGGTGTTTGTGACCGGCTCTCCGGGCTTGACACCGGAGGTATCCTCATAAACCTGGATGATTGAATATTCGCCTACAATCTTGATCACTTCCCCCATGAGGCGTTCATTACCGACATGAACCACATCATACATCTTGGGAGCAATACCTGTAGCGGTCACCACTGGACCTGCGACTCTGTATATTACACCTTCAGTGCTCATTCATTCATCCTCTTTTTTGTATAAATCTATACCAATAACTCTTCTAACCTTCTCTCGAAGGTCGCTCTCGTCTCCACCTACAGGGACTACGACGGGCTGGATGGAATCCAACACCTTCATCCTTATGTTGTGTGGGAGAAGCTCAAGGTCCTTAGCATCCACAGCCAATATGCCGATATTGGTATCGGACATCGCCTCGCTAATCCTCGTCTGATAGTTTTCGTTGTTCGCGATGAAGACCTTCTTCAATCCAGCTAGCCTGAATCCAAGAACGAACTCGTCGCTTCCCATTACTGCGATTTCCATTTTAGATCACCAGCAAAGATTTGATTGTTTCCTTGTCCAAGCCGCTCTCTATCCCTCTGGCGACGATACGGATGTTGTTGACCTCGGTCTCCTTCTTGATCATGAAGTCCAAGATCGGGATGACCGACAGGGGATGCATGTTGGAGAAGCGCTCCGAGCGCCTCTTCTCATACTGCTTCATCCCTGCCACGATGTCAGACACCGTCGAGGTCCTGTTCTCCAGAGCGGATTTTATATCCTCATAGAACTCGAACCTTGACACGTCTGCCAGTATGGCATCCACGGAGTCCATGTTCGCAAGTTGGGTTGCAAGGGCGAGGTTGATCTCCTTTCCTCCAGGTATGAAGTACTCCATGATCTTCTCACCAGGGATGTCCTCGGCCTTCAGCTTTAGCAGTGTCTCGTAGTTCCTCGTATCGATCTCCCTTCTGACATAGTCCAAAAACAGCAATACTGGCTTTGATGACGAGTCCACGGTTGCCAAAAGGCGCTCGTACCTGAACTTGTCAAGGAAATCCTCGATCTGGGACATGTCATTGGAGTTCAATGTCACATCCACGACGCTTTGAGGGATGTGGATGCCGAACTTCTTTGAGGCGAAATCGACGATTTGCTCTCCGGAACCCATCTCCAACAGCTTCCTCAATGTCTCTGCATTCAGCTTTCCAGCTGGAACCAGGTCCTCTTCGATCTCCTCGATGGTGAGTCCATAGTGCCTTCCACGGAGTATCATCTTGACATTCCATATGTCCCACTTGACGAGATATGCCGACACCATGTCGTACAGGTCCCCTTTCGTGGAGCCAAGGATGTTACGGAAGGTCTGAGCCATGTTCTTATATGTGGCATGCTCGAGGAGGTTTATGCCCTCCATCCTTCCAGCAAGCTCCGTCATCTCCTTATTGTAACCGCTTTCAGTGATGTAACGAGAAATCTCGGGAACCGACATCATCATCATCTTGGTGAAGTCGTCCTCATTCATCAAAGAGGATCTCTTTGCCTTCACCCTGGTGACAGCGTATGCGTAGTTTCCCTTCTTTCTGCTTAGCCTGAACATTTGCTTCACCCGAACAGGATGTCTGATACGGTTTTCAGCTCACGGTCCCAGATGGATTGCAGAATCGTGGAGTATTGCATGTCAACCTCCACGGTCCCGTCCTGACTTTGGAAGATCAGGCCGCCAGAGACCCTAGGGTCCTTCTTGACGGTCTTCACGCCAATGTCGCTTGCAGTCACAGTCTCGGACTCCGAGACCAGGACGATGGGCGAGTCTATGACGCCCTTCGCCGACTCGACCATCTTCTTGTACTGCGCAACCCTCTTGGCCTTTGTCAAGGAGTTCAACTCTGCAAGTGCCGATTCGAAGGCCTCGGCCATGATCTCCTTCTGTTTGGACAGCACGACCTTCTTGCTCTCGAGGTCAGCACTTGAGACCTCCTGCCTTCTAAGGCTCTCCAGAGTCTCTGCGAGCTTCTTCTCTCCCTTTTCCCTCACGTCCCTGACAGTCGCATCCGTCTCAGCCTTCAAGGCTGCGATCTCAGTGCCGGAAGCAGAGTTTATCTCTGCTATCGTTACGTCCGCGGATTGCACGATCTCTTTCGTGACGTTCTCCAGTGTCATGTAAATGACCTCAGAGGAACAGGAACATGATTGCTGCAATAAGCCCGAAGATAACGATTGTTTCTGGCAAAACCATTAGAACCATCGACTTTCCGAACAATTTGATGTTCTCGGTTATTGCTCCAACGGCTGCTGCTCCGACATCCTTCTCTCCGATTCCTGCTCCTATTCCTGCAAGACCGACTGCCAAGCCTGCTCCTACATACATAAGTGATTCCATTTCTGCCATTTTTATACCTCTTTTACTTCATTTTTCTTGAAAATGGTTTTCTCGCGTTTCACCATAAGTGGGTTATACTCCTCACCGCCACCGACGAAGAACTTGTTCATGAACTCCACGAACTGCAACCTCAAGGAGTGCAGTCCTGCGGACAATATGGCCAAGGTCCAGATCATCAGATGCATGAGGACGAACAGCGCCGCCACAAGTGGTAGGTACCAAACCAGCTCTATGCTATACCCTGGACCATCCACCCCTAACATCATACCGAATATGATGTAATTGAAAGCCAATGCCATTCCTGACTTGGACATTCCAATGGCGGCAATACGTGTATACGATAGAATGTTTCCTAGAACGCCAGGCAATTCCAAAATCGCCTGCGCCCCTTCCGATTTGAAGTTTACAACCACTCCCGCTAGAAGTATGATTATGCCTGCTATTAACAGCATTAACAAATTGCCCTCTAGTAGTGCATCATAAAACATCCACTGTGTTGCAGCATATGCGGCAATGACCATCCCGATAAGAGTGAGGATCCATCCTCCCTTTTCTAGGAAAGCCTCCTTCCCGTTATGTTGCATCCTCACATTGATGTACCCACAAAGGTATCCAATGAAAAGATGCACGATTCCAATGTACACTGACAGCTTAAGCAAGAACGTTGCCTGCTCCAGCTTTCCGATACCGTAGTGCATGTGCCCGTCAATCTCAGTTGCAGGCATCAGGTTCTTAAACCAATCTGGGAATTCAACACCTAATAGGGTCTCCCAATATATGTTCTTGTTAACATTGAAGTCCACCTCGCCTACGAAGTGCATTCCCAATGCCTCCCCGTAGAAGAAGAAACCGAATACGAACGCCCAAATGCCACCAAAGAACAGCATCATCGCAATAGCGCGCCAATCCGGGTGACGTGTCGTCTTCAATCCGTATGCTCCGAGAATGATGAATGGGATGGCATAACCGCAATCCCCGACCATCAGACCGAATAGAAGCGGCATGAAGAACATCAGCAGGACGGTGGGGTCGATCTCCTGGTATTTAGGTACCGACAACATCTCTGTGACATATTGGAATTCCTTCGCAATCTTCCCGTTGTTGAACTTCGATGGAGGGGTCTTGAACCTCTCCTCCGCATGCTCCTCATCGTGGATCTTCCTGCCTCTTGTCTCTTCCAGCTCGACATGAACACTGTTGCCAAGCATTCCTTCGATCTCTGCCTTAACAGACTCGACGGACTTCTCTGGCACCCACGCGTCAAGGACGTACGAGTAGTCCCCGACCGCGACCCTCAATGGTATCTCTCCCTTGTTGATCTCGATGGTCAACTGCTCATCGGATGCCTGTAAAAAGTTCTTGTATTTCATCCGGAAGACTTCGATTTCCTTTAGAACCATGTCTAGCTCTGCATTCAAGACACTCAAATCCTGAGATAGGGATGCTATTGCATCCTTGACCGGTCCCTTTCCATCTGGGACGGCCATCTCTACAAATCCGCAGGCAGCCAACGCAGCCGTTGCGTCATTGCGGTTCGATGTCTTGGTGAACACTGCCACGGTGCCGCCCTTCTTCTTATCGAAGACGGAGAACACCTCAGCATCATTCAGACCTTTCAACGCATTCGTTGGATCCGATTTAACAGTACCGACGATCGATACTATTGAACGGTATCCAGAATACAGATCCAGGTCCATTGGGAACACAGAAAGGACTTCTAAGCTTTCCTTCTTAGCGTTTAATGCAGCGATCTGCTCTTCAAGATCAGATTTTTTATCGAAAACTTTCAAGATTTCCGCTTCAACGGCCTCGACCTGATTGGTGGAGATCTTTTCAGATAGCTCCCCCACATCCATCTTGTTGCCGTCAAAGGAATTGTCAAGGTTCAGCTCCTTCTCCATGTACCTTACCTTCAAAAGCCTCTCAGAGGCCTTGGAGTTGGTTGGAAAGGAAGCGCCTATGGAATATCCGTCAGTGCCTGAAGTATGATCGATTAAGTGGAGGGACCTCACGTTGTAAAAGGCCTCGACGGCCTCTTGCATGCGTGATTTCACACCTACCACTACAACTCTACTCATAGACTCAGGTAGTGACATTTATTATCCTCTCAAATTCGTTGATCAGAAAATCATTTACCTCTTTCGATTTCTTAGCAGACTTGGATTCCATGGATTTGGCCTCCTTCTCGCCCTGGGCGAGCTTGGAGTCCCTCTCCACGTTCAACCTTGCCTGCTCCTCTGCAATTGCAGAGTCGAACTTTTGGTTCTCCTCCTTGATTGCACTCTGAATCCTGTTAACAGAATCCCTGCGGGCCTCCGCCATGGCTATTTTCTTTGATGCCTCTGCCTGTTCGACTCTTGCATCAGCCTCGGCCTCAGCCTTCTTTATTTCCGAAAGTATGTCAGTTCGGCTCAATTTACACTCCCCGACCTAGCCTTCTGTATCTACTGGATATACTTAAGAGTAATTGTCATTACATTGCAATAAGCTCTAATTTTTCTATGAAATGTGTACAGTTGGATGTGATTTATTACGTAATCTGAAGGATTGCTACGGATTATAATATATCAACTTGTTTAACAAAGTTTATGAATTATTTTTAAATTTATATCATTCATAAAATACCTTAATATCGGGATACAAACGCCAATTATGGTAAACGTCGAACATGCCCACAATCGTAATGCACATCACAATGAGACACTTAACATAGGCATAAAGGATAAATAGAACAGGTTAAAACAAATATCGGAGGCCTTTATAGCTTTACCGTTGTTACATTAACATCAGGTTTTACGAATCTTCTGATGACTATGTTGGTTTCTTTCAACAAATCCTTAGAAAGGTCATCCATATATCCTTCATCATAAACTATCTCCCTTATCCCGGAGTTTATGAGTATCTTTGCACACATTGAACATGGAAAGGTTGTGGTATATAGCGTAGCATCCTTTACGCTTATTCCGAAGTATGCTGCCTGTGCAACCGCATTCTGCTCTGCATGGACCCCTCGGCACAACTCATGTCTAACGCCTGATGGAATGTTCATCTGTTCCCTTATGCAACCCTGCTCCTCACAGTGCCTAGTGCCCTTGGGAGATCCATTATATCCTGTTGAAAGTATATGCTTGTCCTTGACAATGACCGCGCCGACCCTTCTTCTGACACATGTGGATCTAGATGACACCAAATCTGCCATACTCATAAAATATTGGTCATTGGTAGGCCTAACCATATGCCGTAGATAATAGCTATTACATATAACATTTTCTGATTTGCCCACACATTTAACACTGCAAATATTTAAAAATGGGATATATTCCCATATATGCAAAAAATATAATGATTACACAATATTTATCTACGTTAACCAACATGAAGACATATGAATAAGGATACCAGGAATGCAATAATGGTCATTGCAATCGTTATGATCATACCCTTGGGATCCTATGTATTTATAATATCCTCCAGTGGACTTGGTGTCTCTCCATACACAACTGTGGTATCTGAAAGTATGCAACATGGAACTGAATCTAAACTTGGCATAATAGACACAGGGGATTCGATATTTCTAAAAAGCACTTCGAATACAACAATAACAACCTATGTCGAAGGAAGGCAAAGGGGATATGAGATGTTTGGTTCATTTGGCGATGTCATCATATATGAAAGAACTGAAAAGATGAATCCAGTCATACATAGGACCATGCTTTGGTTGGAATACAATGGAAACAATACATGGAGTGCCCCCAGCCTTAAGGACTATCCTTCAAATCTATGGGATTCCACAGGGGATTGGAACAATCTTTCAGGCATTTTAACATTGCACGACCTTCCTTTTGGTAATAAACCTTCCATATCTGCCAGTATAAATCTTGACATACTATCAAAGGATTACCCCAAAAGCGGTTATTTAACAAAGGGGGATAACAATTTCATTTTTGATCAACCTTCAAACATCAGTGGTGTCAATGGATTGATAACGAAGGAATCCATAAAGAGTGTTGCTTGGTTTGAAGTCCCATGGATAGGTGCAATAAAGATGTTCTTAAATGGAAACATAGAAAAAGTAAGAATGGAAGCTCCTAACACTATAAACTACCTGTATATTTGCATCATTTCATTCATTGCCATACTAATAAGCTTATTTTTTATTATTGATAGAATATATTACAATAAATATAGAAAGGAAGTGGACGTGATAATAAACACCCCCACCCCTTCTTTTCCACTGGAACAAAAAAATAAGAAAAATTAAAGGTATGCTCCAATGAACCATAGCAAAACTATGAAGCCTGCTATAGCCAAAACACATCCACCTATTACCTTAACTGCCTTTTTCATTTTACTTCCTCTAATCGAGATATAATATTTACATATATAAATCAATTTTTTAAAAAAATAATTTCATATAAATTTTAAAAAGAAAGATTTATATACACTTTTGTATTAACTATTCCATAAGAAAGAGAGGTAATTCGAATGGAAAGAAAAATTAAGGAATCATCTATATTTGATAAATTTATAGATAAGAGAAAAACATTGATTACCAATAGGAATTTTCTTCAATCAACATACATTCCAGATCAATTACCTCATAGACAAAATAAAATTGATGAAATTGTTGAAATAATCTCTCCTTCCCTTTCAAGAAACAAACCATCGAATATTTTGATAATAGGAAAGACAGGAACAGGAAAGACTGCAGTTTTAAATTATATTGGAAAGGAAATGGCAAAGGCGGATCCAAATGAGGAAAAATGCAGTTATATATACATCAACTGTGAAGTGGTTACATCCTCCTATGGAATATTGTTTAACATTTCAAATTTAATAATAAAAGAAAATTCAAAAAGAATTCCATTCACTGGATGGAGTCTTGATAAAGTATATCAAGAGTTAAGAAATTACATTGATGAAAAAAATAAAGTATTTATCATAGTTCTCGATGAAATAGATAAATCGTTTAAAGAGAATGGGGATGACATATTTTATTTTTTAACAACAATAAACGAAGAATTAAAAAATTCAATGGTTTCTTTAATTGGAATATCCAATAATACAAAATTCACAGAATTGTTAAGTACTAAAATCAAAAGCAGATTGGGTGAGGAAAAAATAATATTTACACCATACACTCCACAGCAATTGACTGATATCTTGAATGAAAGGGCAAAGATAGCATTTGAACCTGGAATCCTTTCAAGTGATGTCGTTCCCTTATGTGCAGCAATATCAGCTCAAAATTCAGGTGATGCCAGAAAGGCTTTGGATCTTTTAAGGGTTGCAGCTGATATTGCAGAAAGAAATGGTGATTCATCCATTTCAGAGGCACATGTGAATTATGCAAGGAATAAGATTGAGATGGATACCGTTGTAGAGGTTGTGAAGACATTGACGATTCAATCAAAGATCGTTTTGATGTCAATATATAAAAACATGGAAAATGACAATCAAAATATGACTACTGGAGATGTATTTACAACATATAAGGAAATATGTCCATACGTAGGATACCAGATCCTATCTCAAAGAACCGTTGCTAACCTAATAGCAGAATTGGATATGCTTGGTTTGATTCATGCAAAGGTGAAATCGTTTGGAAGGAATGGAAGAACAAAGGAGATAAACTTGAACATCAACAAGGATGTAATTGATATTTTTGTGGAAGATGATATTTTTAAGAATTTGGAGAATTATAAGCCTTCAAAGCAAATGACTTTGATGTGATTTGAGTTCCAGTGGAAAAGAAGGGGTGGGGGTGTTTACATTTATTGTAATATTCTTTCTAAATATATTTTAAAATTCATTTAATTTTATGAAATTGAAAATGAATTTTGACAAATACCTATTATTGGGAATATCATTATTTTTAATATTTTTGATTAGTGCATTTATTAATGAAGAAAAAATAACGAATCAGAAGGAAATAGGCATGATATTTGATGTTTCCTCTTCAAGCAATGGATATATATTTTATTTTGAAAACTCAAAAAGTGATATAATCAAATGTTTTTATTCAATCAAACCACAGGAATTTAAGGTATATTGCATTGAAGGGAAGTATTCCAAGGATGGATCAATTTTTTTTATTAAATCGATGGATCCATACCCTCTATTTGATTAAGCTTATATTGTATGGTCTCATATGTTTTTTTGATGTTTGTTGCAATAGATGATACGGATTCAATCAATGGGAATTGCACTACTTTCCTAGCAACAGAGATCATTAAGGAATTTCAAGATTTGGATTTGATAGGCAATCCTCGTTTAGTGAGATTAAATCCAGCGGTTCCTTGGAAGACACGTGGAAATGGATCATTGATAATGCAATTTGGCAAGGGGATTGGAATAAAAAAACTCATTGGAAATATCGATGGGGATATATTTTGCTACGAGTCATTTTTTAATGATCCCTTGTCAGAGAATGAGTTTATAGATAGGATAGCACCTTTGATTGAAAGATATCATGAGGATGATTCCAATCCTGGTCTGGTTGTAAGCAAAATAAGGCCAAACCCAACCTTTTATCAAAAGGGTGTCAAAACGATAGTGGATAGAGGGATTATTGAAGCTGAGATAAAAAGGATACATGCAAAAAAGTTTGAAATTGGAAATGGTCGAGGCATAGTGGGATCGCTATGTGGCATGGCTTGGATTCCTAATGATTTCACCCTTGAACTTTTAACATATAGAAAAAGGGAAAATTGGGGAACTGAGCGTATTTATGATAAAGAGTCTATAAAAAATGTTGAATTGCATATTAGATCAACATTCAATAGCTATGACGTTAACCACGATCAAGTTGCAATGATCCCATCCACACCATGTCCAGTTATGTACGGTCTAAGAGGGGATGATGACCAAGATCTTTTAAAAGGATTAAAATCAATAAAATGCGAGGAATTGGACAGATGGATGTTGTTTTTGACAAACCAAGGAACAGATGATCATATTATCTATGATTCAACGAATCTGATTCCAAATCAATCATATTGTTTTGAAGGCGTTGTCAAATCCCCTGCAATACGTGAAAAGGGAGGGCATACATTCATTGAGGTTATGTGTGGTGATTCAGTGGTGACATGTGCGGCATATGAGCCGTCAAAGGATTTTAGAAGCGTATTGGATGGGCTTTCAAAAGGAGACGTCATAGAGGTGATGGGGGAGCTAAGGGAAAACCCAAGGACCTTGAACATTGAAAAAATAAATGTTTTGAAGCTTGTGGATGTGTTTGAGAAATATTCAAACCCAATATGCGGTCTATGTGGAAAAAGGATGAAATCAACAGGGTTTCAAAAAGGATACCGTTGCAGGGATTGTGACACAACCTCAAACTCCCCTTTGGAAAGAAAGGTTGAACGAAAGATACATGAGGGTTGGTACGAGCCTCCGGTATTTGCCAGGCGTCACCTTTCAAAGCCTTTGAAGAGAATGAATAAGGGATTGATTGATGAGTAGATAGGCATATACGTCAATAATCGTAGTTAATAACCGACAGTAATATATAATCTATTTTCGATTCTCACCTAAGGTGCACTTTATGGAAAATGCAGTTATATTAAGCGCAGTAAGAACCCCAATAGGGAAGTATGGAAAAGCGTTCACAGGTATCAAGGCAACAGACCTGGGAGCGTTCGTAGTCAAAGAAGCGGTAAGCAAAGCAAACCTTCAACCAACGGATATCGAGGAATGCATAATGGGAAATGTGATTTCCACCGGTCTTGGTCAAAACCCGGCAAGGCAGGCGGCAGTTGGAGCTGGCCTACCTGTCGAGATAGGGTCCTATACGGTGAATGCGGTTTGTGGTTCTGGATTGAAGGCCGCCATGAATGCCGCAGATGCGATCAAGGCAAGGGAGTATGACCTGATCGTAACCGGCGGCATGGAGAACATGAGCAATGTTCCATATTACGTGGATGGGGCCAGATGGGGATTCAAGATGGGCGACCAGACAATGGTCGACACCATGGTGCATGACGGGCTATGGGACATATTCAACAACAAGCACATGGGCTTCACGGGAGAGATCGTCGCAGAGAGGTTCAATGTGTCCCGCGAGGATGCGGACCGTTTGTCCGCAGAGAGCAACAGGAAGGCTGCCGCGGCACAGAAGGAGGGAAGGTTCAAGGACGAGATCGCCCCGTACACAATAAAATCAAGAAAGGGCGACATCATCGTTTCAGAGGATGAGGGGGTCAGGGCGGACACCACAGTCGAGTCCTTGGCTCAGCTGAGGCCTGTGTTCAAGAGCGACGGGGTCGTCACCGCTGGAAACTCATCACAGCTGAGCGACGGAGCGTCCGCAGTGATCATAGCATCGGAGTCCTGGGCGAAGGAGCATGGCCATAAGCCATTGGCGAGGATAGTGGCCTATGGCGAGAGGGGGGTTCTTCCAGAGCACATAATGGAGGCCCCAATACCTGCGACACAACACGTGCTGAGGAAGGCGGGGATGACCATCGATGACATTGACCTGTTTGAGCACAATGAGGCCTTTGCCACTGCGTCATGTGCTGTGAAGAAGGAGTTGAACGTTCCAGATGAGAAGTTCAACGTGAACGGCGGTGCTGTTGCCCTTGGACATCCAATCGGTTGCTCCGGGGCACGTGTTCTGACCACTTTGACCCACGCATTGCACAACAGGAACAAGGATACGGGGCTATGCACCCTATGCCTAGGTGGCGGGAACGCAGTCACGATGATCATTCAAAAAGAATGATTTCAACCATTTCAATCAAACGGGGGCGATCCCCCCATTCATTTTATGAAATTGTTTAGTTAGTTCGCCTATGGCAACTACAGGTTTGTTTTGAAAGATAGCTTCAGCATCGTTAAATAAATGCTTTTAAGAATCCATTGAGGAGAAATGGTTAATAATGGGGGTTTCATTCACGACACATGGACCCATCGCCCCCAAACCGCATGTTTTTGAAATGGGATGAGGAGGCCCTGGATAGATACAGGTGGGACAGCCTTAAGCTAGCCACACATCTTCAGAGATACATAGGGCAAGATGATCGATACATCGTCGATTATGGTGCAGGTCTGATGAGGTTGAAAGGGTTCCTCGAAAAGGGGATGGAGTACTACCCAGTGGACAATGTTAGGCGCAGTAAGAACTCCATCGTATGCGACTTCAACAAGGATAGGATTCCAGATTTAAAGGCAGATGTGGCCATTCTATCAAATGTCCTGGAATATGTGGAGGATGTTGATTCCTTCTTGGATAAGGTCATTTCCAATTCAAAGAAGGTGATAGTGGCATATGGAGGAAAGGAATTCTTACAAGGGGCAGGATGCTCAGACAAGGAGTTGATGAGGAAATTTCACGATAGGGGATTATTGGTCACAGGGTTGGATCTCAATGTCCCTATGGAATACCCATTCATCGCATGCTTTGAGGAGCAATCTCCATTCGCCCTTATGAGGAATGCGATATGCACAGGGTGTGGTGCATGCAGGTGCATATGCCCCGAGGAGGCGATATCCATGCATGAGGACGAGTTAGGATTCCTGAAGCCGAGGTTGGATGAAAGCATATGCACCAAGTGCAACCGGTGCATAGGTGGATGCCCCACATTGCTTCCAGACAACAGTGACGCCGATAGGCTTCAATGCCCTGTGCTGTGGTCGTTGAATGACGTAGAGGACACATCCATAGGGACATCCGTCATACTGGCCAGTGAGGTCCTGGGCAGGGGAGGTGTGGTGTTCGGGGCAGTCTGGAATTCGGATTTCTCTGTAAAGATAGGGAAAATATCAAAAAAGGTAGAGTTGAATGGGATTCAAGACCAAAAGCATCTACAGAGCGATGTGGGAGACTCATATTCAAACGCAAAAAGGCAGTTGGATGAGGGCAAACCTGTGCTTTATATTGGCTGTCCTTGTCAGATTGCGGGATTGAGGAGATTCATAGGAAATCCTTCACCAATCGGTTTGATCACAGTGGATATGAATTGCACGCATAATGCGCCTGCAAGGGTGTTTAGGAAATATTTGGATGAAAGGTTTCAAATTGATCGAATAAAGGCAATATCGTTCAAATACGATGTGGAATCCGAGGAAAACACCATACAGGTCAATCTCGTAGATGGGACTTCATATCTCGGAGATGAGCAGTCTGATGAGTATTTGAATGCCTTTTTTGATGAACCCGGAATCATGATCAGCGATGCCTGTTTGAACTGTCAGTTCAATGAATCTCCAAGGCAGGGTGACATATCATTGGTCGGGCCCCAGGATGCGTTCAAGGAGATGGATGCTCGAGAAGATGCAACAAGGGCAAACCTTGTGATTGTTAATACAAGAAAAGGTCATGATTTGATGCGCTCACTGAAGGAAAAAGGCCATCATATGGAGGAGCATCCATCGTCCATTCCTTTATTGGGTCATGATGAGGGGGACCACCCAAAGTCCTTAAACAGCCTTTATAGGTCGTTGGCATCCATGTCCTTCCAGAAGGCATTGGGCTGTGTAAGGGGGAAGCATTATGATATTGGCATTACTGGCATGTTCAACCGCAATTATGGCAATAATATGACGTACTATGCCTTGTATCAGACACTCAAGGACGAGGGGCTATCCGTCTTGATGATCGACTGTCCTAAGGATTCCCCATATCGGACACAGTTCCAAGAGCCAATGTTCCCCATGTTTCTCCAGGCCCCATACGAGGACCATGAGATATGCAATACATATCCGGACAAGGATTCGATGGGTGAGCTCAATGACGTCTGCGATAAATTCATCCTTGGTTCCGATCAGACGGTCAGGCCATCAGCAATAAGGAGACATGGGGACTATGGATACCTTGGATGGGTGAGGCCAAATAGAACCAAGGTGGCATATGCGACCTCATTTTCAAACAGGTATATTGAGGTTACCGAGCAACAAAGGGAGGAGATGTCATACCATTTCAAAGGGTTCGATGCGTTCTCTGTTCGAGAGGGAAGTGGAGTACGAGTGACGGTCAATGATCTGGGATTCGACTCGGTCCAAGTCATGGATCCAGTGTTCCTTTGCAATCCTAAGCACTATGTGGAGATGAGCAGGCGTGGCATCGGTCGCATACCTAAGGAGCGATACATAGGTGCATATATAAGGTTCGATGATGGTTGGAAGAAGGAAGCCCTTGAATACGCTTCAAGGAGATTGGGCATCAATACTGTCTTCGTGATAGCAGATGGGCACAGTCCAAAGAGGTTTTCAGAGTTCAATAACCTAATGATGGCAAAAACAGAGGAATGGGTGGCAAGCATATTGAACTGTGAGCTCTTCTTTGCCGATTCATTTCATGGGATATGCTTTGCCCTAATATTCCAAAAACAGTTTGTTGCAGTGTTCGACGATAAGGAAGACGACAGGATCACCGACATATTGGGGATGTTAGGGCTAAAGGATCGAATAATCGACAATGCAGATGACATACGAACAAGGGCTTCGATATTTAAGCCGATAGACTATGAGAGGGTCAATGGGATAATCCAAAGGGAGGTAAAGAGGAGCAAGGAATGGCTGATGGATGCATTGGCGGGAAATATCGAGGGGATTAGTTAGACGGCCCCCCTCTTGGTTTGGCATTTGAGGAGCAAATCGTCAATCAAGGTTAGGTTCCTCCTTTCACCGTGATTGCAGCCATTGTTTCCTGGGGTTTTTTCAATCATGTGGGGAAAGTGCAGCGAACAGAAGGTTAGATATATGTGTTTTTACTTTGATAACGATGGATATGAAACCTCGATATGAATGGGGGCAAGGCATACGGCTTTAAAAAAATCCTCTATATTGGAATGCAACTACTTAGTCGGCATCGTTGGGACGTTCGACCATGATTACGGTAGTGACGTGACCCATTTTGCATTGTATAGGGCATTATGTGATGAAGGCTATGCTACCTTGGTTATAGGATGCCCCGAAGATGCTCCATGCAGACAAGGGTCCAGAGAATCTGCATTTTCCTCATTTATGTTCCCTCCATATTCCAGCAGGGACATGGAATGCGCTCATCCCAACAAGGAATCCATGATTCAAATTAACAAAAAATGTGAGTCATTCATACTGGTCGATGATTTAAGCCTAATGCCTTCAAATGTATGGAGGCATGGCAATCATGGTTATCTCGGATGGGTAAGGACCAACAGGAGGAAAATAGCCTATGCCGCATCATTTGGCGGCGATTCCTTGAAGTCCAAATGCACCAGGCATCAAAAGGCAGAGATGTCCTTCTTTCTCAAAAGGTTTGATTCGTTCTCAGTCGGGGAACGGAGCGCAACGGATCTCTCAAGGAATGAGTTGGGAATTGAATCCGAATTCGTCTTGAGCCCCATATTCCTATGCCGTCCTGAGCACTACCTTCGTATGAGCATGCTAGGCAAAGGTCGCATGCCAAAGGGGAAATTCATGGGCAGCTACCTCCACACGCCCAAGGTTTGGAAGGCTGACCTCGTTCGGAGCGTGTCAAAGAGGCTTGGGTTGGATGAGGTCAATGTGCTTCCAATGGGTACAAATCCCGAGGAGGAGTGGAAGTTTCACACCCTTGAGAACGTCCGAACCGAGGAGTGGATTGCAAGCATAGTGAATTGCGAATTCCTAGTTACGGATTCATTTCATGCCATATGCTTCGCAATAATATTCAAAAGACAATTTATAGCACTGTTTGACGATGAAACAGACATCAGGGTCAAGGATATTCTGGATATGGCCGGACTGGCCGGGCGCATCATCAAGGTGACCGATGGGATTGAGCCTGGCGAGTCATCTTTCACGCACATAGATTATAGTGCCGTAGATGATGCTTTGGATGTCGAGATCGAGAGAAGCAGGAAATGGCTGTTGGATTCAATCTCAAGACAAAGAAAGATTGCCCTAAAGGAGTATGATCTGATCATGGATTCCGTTCTTGGGGATAGGAAAATGGTTTAATTAGGCGCATCAGGGTCAGACTGGGTACACCTTCGAATCTGGAATCAGCATTCCGTCCTTGAACAATGCATCCTTCAGCCATTTCATTGAGACATTCTGTTCTTTGCCAAGTGTCCCATAGACCTTTTTGTAGTCGATATCGTTCAAATGCTCCTTGCTCAAAAGGGCCTCATTCACACTGTCGAATGACCTGTTCAAAAGGCCTATGTGGTTTAGGAGGGATGCAGTCTCATCGAATCTCCCGCCCTCCGACATCGTGCTTTTGATATGTATGAAATTCTTTTTCAACAATAAGGCAAGGCAAATGGCATGGAACGAATCGGATATGATGATCCTACTCCTCATCATATAGTAAATCCAGTTTTCCATAGAGCATTTTTCTATATACGGGTAGTTCCAAGAGGTCCATTCTGATCCTGTGGCTTCAAAATCTCTTTCAATCAATCTCTTTCTACCCTCAAGACCAATGGCTGTGACCATCCCATAGCCTTTCTCTTCTGCCAATCGATCCAGGCCATTGAACATTCTGGCGCTTGGTGTGATGCAGTAATTGAATGCATAGTCCCCAATTGCCTTGGCAGTTGCAGGGGAGGCCAGCCTTTCCAGGTGTCTGATGTCAAGCAACATTATCGGATCCAGGATCCATTTAGCCTCAATGTTGAATTTTTTTTCCAATATCCCAACATCGCTCTTCTCTCTAACCGATATGTGATTGAATTTAGAAAGTAAGGTTTCTAACGATTTTGTTTGTTTGGCGTCTCCTGTGAACATAGATGCCCCAAATGAAGTCGCATAGGCAATCCTATGTCTCCAGGGCGACGCAAAATCCAGCGAATATGAGGATACTCCCTCCTCCGAATGGAGTCCATAGTTCCAAAGGCTGCCTGGGCCTGTGATGAATGCAGACACCCGGGTACTGATGCGCCTTTCTTCATCTAAGCTCTTATGTGCCTTCTCAACATGGAATGGGCGATATGGATTCTCACTATATTGAACTGGTAGGGGGATGTCGGCTGTAAATGAAACTCCTCTCTTTTCAATCATAAGGGGTTCCAAGTCCATATCTTTGATTATGTTGTATAGCGCATAGTTGGATATGCCTTCCCCATAGTCTCTGGATGTCCAGTTCCCACAGATCCCAATGTCGTATTTCCAATTAATCGCATAGTCCATGCATTTTTCCAATGGGAACTTGCCTTCTCGGAATAGATAGAAGAACCTTTCGCGCGAAGGGTGAGGAGCCCTTATCTTGTGCAATCGACTGAATTGTTTGGTGAAGGAAAGGGAAACAGGCTTGACCACAGGGAAACGTGGTTTGATTTTTTTGAAAAAGCCCTCTCCCTCTTTGCTGTTTATCAATATGGAACTGACTCCTCCTTTGGAATCCAGTTCCCTGAATAGTTCGTTTATATTCCAGAAATCCCCTATGGATATGTCCCCCTGTCTTGGAGTTTCAGAGAAGATGCAGTTTGAGCAGGCCTTGGATTTGATGACATCTCCCAAAATTCCTTTAAGAAAGGGGTCCTTTCTATCATAGTTTATCTTCTCGGTCCCATCCTTGAATGTTATGACGGTGTTGTTCTCCCCCCAACCAAATCTTTTGTCTCTAAAGTTAACATCTACTATTCCCTTGCCCTCTGACATCTCACTAAGATATCTTTTGAAAACCGCAGGTGACCCGGAGCCTCCGCAGATCAAATCAACGATGAGGAGGTTGTTGTAGTCCTTGTTCAAAAACGATCTCAGCCCCGCTGCTTGGCATGGACAACCTGTGAAGAGAACCTTTTTTCCCTTTTTTAAAGCCTTCTCCACATCTATAAAAATATTGCCTAGGTTGCTTGCAGAGTACTTAGGCCCTCTTAGTTTTCCTAAATCTTCTTCTTTGTCCACCATTATGTGTTGGACTTCCATGTTTTCATCATATGCGGCACCAACAATGATTCCCTTTTCTTTTAAAATCTCTTGTGCCATGATGGTAAATGCCCCACCAGATGAGCTTAATTGAGCAATTGCCTCCTCTCCACAGGCCGCATAGCAAGAGGGGGTGGGATTCCTGTTCAAAAGAGGAATGTTCAGGGGACATACCTTTTCACATGTTTTGCATTCTGTGCATTTCTCAGCATCCAACTTTGGCCGGTTAAATCCCTCTGAATCAAAATCCATGCTTATGGCATTGAATTCACATTTGTTCACACATGTTGTGCAACCTGTACAAGATAGGCCATTCCAATCCAGCAAGTCTAATATCATTTGCTCAACACAGTATATTGCACATCCCATATAATGATTTAGAATTCCAACGTGGTCATTGCCTTTTTGTATTATAGCTAAATAAACCCATGCAATCTGACATAATGGTCGTGAGTCTATCACATATGTGCCTTAATTCCTCAAGATTCTTATCGGCGTGCATTGAATATACGTTAGATAGCAATTAATAGGGGCATTCCCACATGAGGGTTCAGTAAATAGCTCTTAAGCGTAAATCCCGGAGAGGCCCCATTGCATTTCGGCGTTTGCGGTAATATTTCAAAAATATAAACAGTGCATCGTTGAAACTGGATTCAGCAAAAGATGCGGGGCAAATCAGGATCCTATGATGTTTAATTTAGACTCGGGTCCACTTGCAATGCTTTATATATTTGTCCATCACGATAAGTATAAATATTGACCTCCATATTTATGAAACGAGTCAGTATGGAAAATCAAACTTTTAAGATAGATGAGAATTATCGAGATTTTTTGGAAGATGCCCGTGTTAAAAATGAGCCATGCGTATCCATGCTATATGATCCAAGCATCAATATCGATAAAAATGCCCTTAGTAAGTTAAAATCGTTACCTGGAAGGTTTCACATAGTTGTCAATAAAGCTCATTTTGAGTTTTTCTTCAAGGAAGAAAAAAAAGATTGGCTGTACATATTCTTAGACAATTCCCCATTTAAGGATGTAACAGTAAAAAATAAATTCTCAAGGTGGTCGTGGCAAAACCTCTTTGATGGCCATATGCTGTGCGTTAAGGATCCAATGCATTTTACACATGAGGGAAAAGGGTTGCGTGCAGGATGGTTTTTCGGAACAAGGGAAGAGGATTTTTGCAAGTATCTCGCAGACATTATTAAAAAAATTGCAAAAATTTACAGCATCCCAAATAGTCACATAGTCGTCTATGGCAGTTCCGCAAGTGCAACTGCCGCTATGTCCATTGTACGACATATTAAGAGATCAATATCTGTTTCGATTAACCCTCAATTTCTATCTACACACATCGCATATCCAAAAGAGAATTTCGAAGAAGTGACAGGTATGCAATTTGACGATCCTGAATTAGCAGATCGTTTTGATAATGCAAAAATGATCAAATCCAAAACGAATTACAACATTTTAGTGATCAATTGCATTTCAAAAATGGATTACAGGCCTGTTTTAAACCTTTGTAATGATTTGGGGGTTAATCCGGTCAAGGGCATAACCCATAAGGATAATCTTGTGCTTTGGGTGTATGAAGCATATGGGAATCCCGATCCACATATATATTGGGATTCAAGGACGGTGTTCAAGGCATTGAATCTGCTGATAACCTCCATAGCGGATTCTAAGAATGATGAGGAAGTGGATAAATATGTCGAGGATACTAAAAAGTACTATGATGTGTTTGGAGACTTTTGGTTTGATGCCTCCGATGCTATGCGGAAATCCGAAATGCGTTACGTGGACGCCTTATTGAATAGTTCAAAACCGTCTGATTGGGAAAAGGCGTTTAAAATATGCGAATCCTATGTAAAATTTGAGTATAGTGGCGCTATGACTCGGTTGGGGAGGATGTATCGCGATGGAATTTATGTCAAGAAGGATTCTACCAAGGCTACAAGGCTGTTGATTGCAGCCGCAAAAGGCGGGGATCCCGTTGGAGGCAATTGGCTCGTAGATATGCTCATAAGCGATACATCCGCGGATATAAGAAAAGAGGCCTATGGAGCATATTTGAAGCTTGCGGAAAAAGGCAATGAAGACGCTAAAGGCATAATTGCCAGAATGTACCTAAGGGGAATCCATGTCAAGAAGGATATGAATATTGCTATAGATTGGTTGAGGAAGGCTAACGAGTGGGATGCCTCTTGGGTTAGGTTCAAGCTTGCTCAAATTTTGATAGAGAGGGGATTGCCAGAAGACCAAGACGAGGCATATTCAATATTTGCAGAATTCGCAAAGAAAGGCAATAAGGAGGCCATTGCCGTCATGGAAAAAAGGGAGCGTTCACTTGCAGAGAAGAATGTTGAACAGAGGACCTGATTGGCAGCGTTCGTTCCGATGAATATGTTGTTTCAGATGACAAATCAATATATCTTTTATTTTTCACCTTCAACGTAAATTCATTCGATATCCTCAATATAATGTCGATTGTGTTTTTTGACGATTCCTAGTTCCAATGCACGAGCTCAATAGAATCGAGATGCTAGCCGATGTGGGAATCCAAAAGTCTGTGCACCGATGTGCGATTCACGTTGCATTGTTACATGGGATGGCGCCGCATGTTTGATTAACAAGGATTGCAGAAAACGCACACGATCTCCCAAATCCTCTCGCATTGGTCAAATAGAAAGGCGGTTATATGTCAAGTCGATTTATGCTATTCTTTAAGGCTTGTGCCATTACAAGGTCGTATCCAGTTAAAGCAGGGTTCTTCTTTTTATTTATCCCATCCATCAGCCAGGCCATGCTCTTGTCAATTTCCCTTTTAAGTACGCTATCGACATAATCGAAGTCGATTGGTTCAAATATGGTCGGTCTGGACTTAAGGTCTTCAAGATCGTTGACTATGCGGTCCTCCAGGTCTAGCATCTGCAACAGCGAGTTCGCCCTTTCGTCGTTTATGTTTTTGAACGTGGCAATGAAGGGTTTATGGAATATCAAGGATAGGCACACCCCATGGAATGAGTCGGTGATGAAAAAGTCACAATGTATTATATTTGCCAACCATTCCTCTGTCCTCTTTCCCTCCTCCACCTTGAGGGACCATGTTCGTTCTGGCCTATGGCCGTCAGGTATTATCTGTATCTCATTGAGGCCAGTTGCCTCAGATACGTATCTTATGATGTCGGCCTTCCATTCTAACGGGGCCCTTATGTATGCCCCAAGGTGATTCCTTGGCAGGCTTTCCGTCTCTATGCATTCTATGAGATCGATATAATGCTGAGGGTTGCAGAGGAATACGGGGTCCATGACCCATTCCGACTTGAATCCCAATTCGTTCTGGGTTATGTCCAATCCGCTTCTTTCCCTTACAGAGAACGCATCGAACCTTCTGAAGTAGAATGCCATCTCTGCCTTCATATAATCAGAGCAGTCCAGGCTGTCGGATGCGAATGACACCGCATAGGCAATCATCTTCCTATCGGATCTCACCCATCCAAGGTATCCATAGTCCCCATGGTGCCTTATGCCCGAAGGTCTTACGCTTTGATCCGATCCCAATATGAACGTGCTACACGCATCATTCAAAGAGACCATGTCACTCTTCGTTGCATAGTTATTTGCGATCTCGTATTCTGCGTAGGGAGAATGTGCAAACATAGGGAACATATGCTCTTTAAACTGATTTCTATAGCGGGAATCGTTTGGACAATCGATCATGACCACTTTCAATCCCTTGTCCTTCAGGGTCTGGTACAACGCATAGTAGGTGATATTGTTGCCATAGTTTCGGTTGTACATTCCAGCTATGCCGACATCGAACTTTTCCTTGCGAACTAGTGCATGTGCCTCAGAGAACGGCATACTGTCGATCAATCTTAGGAAATATGGCCTCGTTTGGGTGGTAAGCCGAATATTGTCTATGCGGTTGCTGGTGCTTAACGGCACCTCCAATGGAATTGATTCCAATCTTTTACAATTCCTTCCTATGGATTCCAGGAGCGTGCTTCCTCTTTCATTGTTCACCAGTATGATGCTAGTTCCCTTCTCGTCGTTCCAGGTCTCATCCTTTTTTGTGATTCCCCAGAAGTCCCCTATGGTGATGTCCCCCTGCCTAGGTATCCTACCAAATTGGCAATCGCGACATACGTGATTGGTCATAATCCTTGGAACCCCAAAGTATGCCCTCTCATATGGGTCATTGCCACTTCCGATGTACGTGGATTCATCTGTGAATTGAATCGTGTGCGTATATCCCCCAGTCCAATTGGTGTTCTTTCTGAAATCGACAGATTCCACAGTCCTTTCACCGCTGACCTCCTTGAGGTATTCCTTGAATGCCTTCGCAGGCCCAATATGTGAGCATAGTATGTCGAGAACATAAAGGCCATCTGGACAGGGTGATCCAATGAACCTCTTCAATCCTGCGATTTGACACGGACAACCCGTATATAGAACAGGTTTTCCCATATCGAGATGCGTCTTCAC
>JGI996J12353_1000126_pt1 | contig 22723 bp, 19 predicted proteins | sample IntmicLarv5ML5BL_FD_12353 | JGI IMG/M metagenome (IMG submission 12353) | reverse complement strand
AACAATTGGATGAGAAGCCGAAGTACAATAGAATTTCTTGGGCTTTGGGAAAAATTGAATAATCCATATTTTAAACCTATCGAATTCGAGAGGTTTAGAAGTGAAGCAGGAAGCAATTATTTCGTTCTGTCGCCTCAGAGATGGATTGAAGCGACAAATGCAACAGGAATTATTTCCAAAGCGGGACGATATGGAGGGACCTTTGCACATAATGATATTGCTTTTGAATTTGCGTCGTGGATTTCTTCGGAATTTAAACTCTACTTGATAACAGAGTTTAAAAGATTAAAACAAGAAGAGAGTAGCAAGTTGCAGTTGGAGTGGAATTTACAACGAACAATATCTAAAATCAATTACAAAATCCACACCGATGCAATCAAAGAAAATCTGATTCCGCAAGAAATAACCAAACAACAAACAAGCATTATTTATGCAAATGAAGCAGATTTGTTAAATGTTGCTTTGTTTGGAATAACAGCCAAGGAGTGGCGAGAAAAGAATGTTGAAAAAAATGGAAATATCAGAGATTTTGCGACATTAGAACAATTGGTTGTTTTGAGTAATTTGGAAAGTATCAACGCTTTGTTGATTCAGCAAAATTTATCACAAGGAGAAAGATTAATGCAATTGAATAAAGTTGCAATTACTCAAATGAAATCTTTGCTTGATAATAACGGAATGAAACGATTGAAATAGACCAAAACAACGAACAGCCAACAAACGGTTTGGCGTCAGTCTGGTTGTATGCTCGCGGAAAGTTTAGTTTAAAAACAAATTAAAAATAATATAATGATAAGAGATTTCATGTCAAGAGAAATTGAAAAAATGGAAGCGGTAATAAATGCTATTAGGCTGAATTTTTTTGGAGGTAAAGAGAGTATGTCAATAACTCTTGAAACGCAAATTAAAAACGCAAAAGGTATGTTGCTAAATTGAGACAAATTTTGACCTTGATAATTTTTTAGACCTAGACATCGAAAATTCCAATAATTACATCTGTAGTTTCGAGGGATTTAGCATTGAAAACATTGAACTTTTGGCAGAATGTATTTCTCAAATTGGTTTTAACGATAAATGTGAAAATTCAAAAAGGTATCTTGAAAAAGCACTACAACTATACGAGTTATGCAACTTGAAAAGCAAAACGTATTCATTCGGACGAGAGACAAATATTGAGACAATAAAAAACGCCTTGCAAGAGAATAATTACAACGATTAGCAAAATTCGGTAGCCACTAATTAAGCATCCCTATGAAAACAAACCACATTCAACAACTCTTTCAATTGGTCTTTTCACAAGCTTACAGGCACTTGAGAATATATCCTTTTTCACGTCTTTTGTCTTTCTTTCACAAAAAAAACGCTATTACATAACAAATATAATTGTATCTTTGTCAAATTGGGAGATTATGATATTTTCAGAAAATCACAACATGAATTGAATTCTAACATCATTATAAAAATATGAAAACAGTACTTACCTTATGCTTGTCATTTATCGTATTAACTTTAGCTGCGCAAAACAATATTCAATGGCGCGGAACTGACCGAACAGGAATTTATACGGAATCCGGTTTGTTGCAATCTTGGCCTGAAAATGGTCCCGATATGTTGTGGCATTTCGACGGACTCGGAGAAGGACATTCATCAGTTACAATTGACTCCGACAAAATATATTTATCAGGATTAATTGAAGGAGAAGGCTACATCTATGTTCTTGACACAAACGGAAAACTTCTTAACAAAAAGAAATACGGACCGGATTGGACAGAGAATTACATTGGTCCTCGCGGCTCTATTACCATTGATGAAGGAAAATTATACCTAATAAGTGGAATGTGTGATGTATATTGCTTTGACCAAAACAGTCTTGAATTAATCTGGAAAAAGAATTTCATTACCGATTTCAATGGCAAAAACATACAATGGGGAATTACAGAAACTCCTCTAATCGTTGGAGATAAACTTATCGCTACACCGGGAGGAGAAACGCATAACGTGATTGCTCTAAACAAAAAAACAGGTGAACTTATTTGGAGCAGTCCGGGAAAAGGTGACCAATCAGCTTATTGTTCTCCACTATATCTAAGCGACCAACAAACACCTCAGATTGTTACTATGACAGCAGACCACATTATTGGAATTGATGTATCAAACGGAAAATTGCTTTGGGCGCACGAAAATAAAAACCGTCACTCTGTACATGCCAACACCCCTGTTTATTCTAACAATATGCTTTTATGTACAAGCGGATACAGCAGAGGAACTACAATGCTTCGCCTAAAAGACGGAGGAAAAAGCGTTGAAGAAGTTTGGTTCTCTGAAGAATTAGACAATCGAATGGGTGCTATGGTAAAAATAGGCGATTATGCTTACGGTTCAGGCGACAGCAAACGCTTTTGGTTTTGTGTAGATTGGAATACTGGCGAAATAAAATACAAAGAAAGAGGTTTGGCAATGGGAGTTGTTATCGCAAATAACGACATGTTATATTGCTATGCCGACAATGGCAATATGGTATTGGCTAAAGCAACACCAGAAAAATTCGATGAAATTAGTCGTTTTCCGATAACACTTGGAACTGCACAACATTGGGCACATCCGGTAATTTACAATGGAGCGCTTTATGTAAGACATGGAGATAGTTTGATGGCGTACAAAATTAAGAATTAAGAATGAGACGATTATTTTTTATTTTGTTTGCTCTTTTTTCATTGTGCCTTTCTGCTCAAGACGTGATTCAATGGAGAGGTACAGATAGAACCGGCATCTATAAGGAAACCGGATTAATGAAATCGTGGCCTGCCGATGGTCCAAACTTATTATGGCATTACGACCAACTAGGCGAAGGACATTCTTCTGTTGCTATTGCAAATAATAAAATTTACGTTACAGGACTTACCGATGGAAAAGGTTATCTGCACATTCTCGACGAGAATGGTAAATTATTGAACAAAAAAGAATATGGCCCGGAATGGAACACCAGTTATGATGGTTCCCGAAGCACAGTTGCCATAAGTGATGGAAAACTATATATATACAGCGGTTTTGGCAATCTTGTTTGCATGGATGAAAACAGCCTGAATATTCTGTGGGAGAAAAATATCATAGATGATTTTCAAGGAAGCAATATCCGTTGGGGCGTAAATGAATCTCCATTAATCTTAGACGAAAAGATTATAATCACACCGGGAGGGAAAGAAAACAATATAGTTGCTCTGAATAAAAACACAGGAAATATTATATGGAGTAGCGCGGGTGCCGGCGAAGGCGACCTTTCGGCTTACTGTTCTCCTTTGTATGTAAGTGACCAACAGGTTCCTCAAATTATTACCATGACTTCAAAACATATTTTGGGAATCAATCCTAAAAACGGAGAAAAAATCTGGTCATTTCCCTACAACAATATGCGCAATGTACACGCTAACACACCGATATACGATAACAACATGCTGTTGTGCGTTTTCGGATACGGCAAAGGTTCGGTTATGTTACGCCTAACCGATGGCGGTCGTAAAGTAGAACAAGTTTGGGAGAACAAAGAATTTGATTCTAAAACCGGTGGTGCTGTAAAAATAGGCGATTATGTGTATGGTTCAGGCGACAATAACAAATATTGGTTTTGCTTAGACTGGAAAACAGGCGAACAAAAATACAAAGATAATTCCATTGCTGTCGGCGCAGTAATCGCGGCAGACGGGATGTTGTATTGTTATTCCGATAAAGGAGAAATGGCTTTGGTAAAAGCTACTCCCGAAAAATTTGATATGGTAAGTAAATATCCTATCACTTTGGGTACGCAACAACATTGGGCACATCCGGTAATATACAACGGAATAATGTATGTGCGACATGGAGATACATTAATGGCGTATAAAATTAAGAGTTAAAAATTAAGAATTAAGAGTTAGGGGCTTTAATTAAGATATTGATTGTGAAGGACAAAAAGATAGTAACAAGCGTAACTGTATTAGTAATCATTCTATATACTGGTCTTATCATCGGATGGCATCTGTACACGCCTCATGAGCATCTTACAGTTCAGGCTCCCGGAGCAGACAACCGTCCGGAAGGAATAACTCGAGCGGCTAATGATGTATTAATCGGTGAATTTTTTATGAAGTACGAAGATACTCCAAATTCTGCCCTTACCGGAAAATGGAGCAGTTTTAGAGGAGAACTCTCCAACAATATCATTACCTCATCCGAAAAAATCAACGCTTCCGAGAATGAATATCCGGTAGTGTGGAGTGTGGAAACAGGAGAAGGACATGCTGCACCGGCGATATATAACGGCAGAGTTTATCTATTAGATTACAACGAACAGCTAAACTCCGATGCTTTACGCTGCTTCTCTTTAGAAACCGGACAAGAATTATGGCGCCGTTGGTATCGCGTGCCAATTAAAAGAAATCATGGTTTCTCTCGTACAGTTCCGGTTGTCAGTGACGACTATATTATTACCATTGGTCCGGAAGGACATGTAATGTGCTGTGACCCAATAACCGGCGACATGAAATGGTCGCTTGATATGCAAAAAGAGTTTAACACTGAAGTGCCTTTTTGGTACACCGGACAATGTCCATTAGTAGACAATAATGTACTAATTCTAGCACCTGCCGGAGAAGAAATATTACTTGCCGGTTTTGATTGTCACACAGGAGAAATGCTTTGGACAACTCCAAATTCTCTCGGATACAAAATGTCTCATTCTTCTGTTATGCCAATGACTTTAGGCGGCAAAAAAACCTACGTCTATGCAGGTGTTGGTGGAATATGTGGCATTTCGGCGGAAACAAACGATAAAGGAACTCTGCTATGGGAAACAAGTAGATGGCAACCGTCAGTAATAGCTCCCTCTCCTATCCAAATATCCTCCAATCAAATATTTATGGTCGCAGGATATGGTACAGGAGGTGTCATGTTGCGGATTGACCATTCCGGAAGCAAATGGACGGCAAACGTTATCGACCAATATAAACCTTCTGAAGGTCTATCCAGTGAACAGCAAACACCTATCTTTCATAACAATATGATTATTAGCGTTATGCCGAAAGATGGAGGTGGACATCGAGGTAAATTGGTTTGTTATTCGCCTTCTAACTTACGGAGTCCTATTTGGACATCTGCAGCCGATGAACGTTTCGGATTGGGTCCTTACATATTAATCAACAATAAGCTTTTCGTTTTCAAAGACGATGGCGAACTTTATGTTTACGAAACATTGCCGCAAGGCATGAAATTATTGAAAAAACAACAAATTATTGTAGATGGAAGAGATGCTTGGGGTCCTTTGGCTTATGCGGACGGAATGTTGATTGTGCGAGATGCTCACTATGTTAAATGCCTAAGAGTCGTTGATATATGAAAAATCGCATAAAAATATTGCTCAACATTGCAATTTTCCTTGTGGTAATTGGCTTTATTTGGTATATGGCTCGACTTGTCAATAAACAAGAGACAACTTATGCGGAAACAACAACGCAAGAATCATTTACGAGTTCGTATAAGGAAGTTTCATCTTTTAGCTTGCCACAAGAAATCAACCGCTTTGAGTTACATGATGACAAATTATACATCTCTGCGGGAGAGTCTATATATATTTACGACCACGAAGGCAAACAACAGTCATCTTTTCAAGTGAAATCAGAAGTGAGAGACATCACAGTTGAGGAAGGAAACATTTATGTACTGTATCCTTCTTTTATCGAAGTATATTCAACTGAAGGCGAATTGACTCACGAATGGGAAGCTTGTAGTGAATTATCCGATTATTGCTCATTTGCCTTAGCCGGAGATTTTGTATTTGTAACTGATGCCGCAAACAAAAACATCTGCAAATACACAAAAGAAGGCAATTTCATGAAATTTATTCGGAGTCCTCATAATTTCATTATTCCCAGTTATTCATTTGATATTGAAAGTAAGAATGATACAATCTATTGCGCTAATTCAGGACGCCATTTGATTGAAACATATACTTTAGACGGCGATTTTATTGCTGCTTTTGGTGGACCGGGAAGCGAACCCGGAGCTTTTGCAGGATGTTGCAATCCGGTTTATATCTCCTTCTCTCCTGAAGGCGAACTGATTACTTCCGAGAAAGGAAATCCTCGAATCAGCCGCTTCGAACAAAATGGAAAGTTCAAAGAAATATTACTGAACAGTCGCCTACTAGGTGGCGGAAACAAAGCATACGAAGCACGAGTAAACGAAAATAAACTATTTGTTGCCGGAAAAAATAAAATTTCTATTTTCGAATCAAATAGTTTATGATTATTAAAAAACTGCAAAGTCGTCCGGAAAAGTGTAGTTATACAGCGAAAAGTCGTCCGGAAAAGTGTAGCTTTGCAGTAGAAAGTCGTACAGAAAAATGTAGTTGAAAACGAAAAAGTCGTCCGAATAAATGTAGTCACAAGCATAAAAGTCGTCCAGAAAAGTGTATATTTACAGCAGAAAGTCGTCTATAAAAGTGTAGTCAAAAAACAAAAAGTCGTCTAAAAAAATGTATAGAGATTCAATCAACACACTAATAGAGTGGAAATTAAACAAAAACAAAAAACCACTCGTATTTTTGGGAGCAAGACAAGTCGGAAAAACTTGGCTTATTCAAGAATTTGGGCGGCAAGAATATCGTCAAATGGCATATATCAATTTTGAACGCCCAAACGCACCTAAGACGCTATTTGAAAAAGACTTCGATATAGACAGAATCATCACTGTATTAAATGCTTATACTGGTTTGACAATCACTCCCGAAGATACTTTGATTGTTTTTGACGAAATTCAAACGACACGGAAAGGCATTACTTCTCTGAAATATTTTTGCGAAGATGCACCTCAGTATCAGATTATTGCAGCGGGTTCTTTGCTCGGAATAAACATTCACCCCGATGAGTCATTTCCTGTCGGAAAAGTTAATTTTTTAGAACTTCACCCAATGTCGTTTTATGAATTTCTGCTTGCAATGGATGAAAACGGCGTTGCTGAACTGATTAAGAAACACGATTGGGAAAACATTGTTTTTTTCAAAGATAAGCTAATCAATCTTTTGCGTTACTATCTTTACATTGGTGGAATGCCAGAAGTCATCACCAACTTTGTAGAAAATAGAGATTGGAAAAAAGCTCGCACAATTCAAAATGAAATTTTGAAGACCTATCGCAACGATTTTTCAAAACATGCACCAAAAGACATTTTGCCAAGGATAAATATGGTTTGGGAAAGTATTTCAGTACAATTGGCAAAAGAAAACAAAAAATTTGTCTATGGAGTAATGAAAGAAGGGGCGCGAGCCAAAGATTTTGAGATGGCGATTCAGTGGCTTATCGACACCGGATTGTTACATAAAATTTACAATCTTTCAAAGCCGGGATTGCCCCTCAATGCTTATCAGGAATTGACGGCTTTCAAACTCTATTTCAATGATGTAGGCTTGCTTGGCGCAATGTCAAATTTGAAAGCAAAAACCATTATCGATGGCGATGCACTTTTCTCAGAATACAAAGGAGCTTTGACAGAACAATTTGTATTTCAGCAACTTAATTTAATTGACAATTTACCTATTTATTATTTTTCTCCTAATTCTAATTTGGAAATTGATTTTGTTATACAAAATGAGAATGACGAAATAATTCCAATAGAAGTGAAAGCAGAAGAAAATTTGCAGGCAAAAAGTTTGAAAACATATTGTCAAAAATATCAACCAACAACAACTGTCCGCACCTCGCTTTCCGATTACAGGCAAGAAAGTTGGATGACAAATGTGCCACTGTATATAGTGGGTAATTATTTTGAAACAGTGAAAAACAGCAACATATAAAACAGCAACCGTTTTCTATTTTCTATGAAGTATAATAAAAATTAAATATTATGGAATCAAACAAGGATAAAAAACAAAACATTTCTCGTAAAAAATTCTTGCAAACCTGTGGTTCTTTAATCGCTGGAGGTGGCATATTAGGAGTCGGCGGTGTGCTTGTGCATAAAAAAATTGTTCCTTCAAAAGATATTCCTGCGGGAAATATTCCTATATCAAGTGAAGTAAACAGCTCTTCGCCATACAAATTAGTATCCTCATTCAGCACTCCCGATAAAATCGAAGGCTTTGAGTTGTATGGCGACAAACTAATTGTGGCAACTTCAAACAACATCCTTATATATGACCGAATGGGTGCATTACTGAATAATTTCGCCGTAAACAGCAATTTGCGCGATATAGCAGTGGAAAACGAGCTTATTTACCTCTTATTTCCCAACCGAATTGAAGTATATAACGAACACGGCGAACAATTACGAGAATGGGAAGCGTGTAGCGAACAGGCTGATTATTGTTCCTTTACAACTGCAGGAGGAGCTGTATTTGTTACCGATGCAGCCAATAAAAACATCTGCAAATATACAAATGAAGGGGCTTTTGTGAAGTTTATCCAAAGTCCAAATAGATTTATCATACCCAGTTATACTTTCGGCATTACTCATGTAGACGGAACCATTTATTGCTCTAACTCAGGCAGACATTTAGTCGAAAGTTATACGCTTGACGGCGACTACATCGGCTCTTTTGGAAAAGCGGGTGGTGCAACCGGAATGTTCTGCGGATGTTGCAATCCGGTTCATCTGACTCACACCTCTACCGGAGAGATTATTACCTCGGAAAAAGGTAATCCACGTATCAGTTGTTATAGTTCAGACGGTACATTTCGCAGTCTTCTGCTTGACAGAAATACTCTTGGTGGCGGAAATACTGCCTACGAAATAAAAATACACGAAGATAAATTGTTTGTTGCCGGAAAGGATTTAATATCAACTTTTCAGTACGACAAAATATTGGCTGCAAAAACCACTTGTTCGGATTGTGGAGTCAATTGCCCACTTCGTAGTTAACCAAAATAATTAACATATCAAACCAATTATGACACAAAAAGAAGCAATCAAAATTTTTGAAGAAAGAAAAGTTCGCACCATTTGGGACGAAGAACAGGAAAAATGGTATTTTTCCATTGTAGATGTTGTTGAGGTGTTAACTGAACAACCCACTCATCAAGGAGCGCGAAATTATTGGAAAGTGTTGAAAAGCCGATTAATAAAAGAAGGAAATGAAACGGTTACAAATTGTAACCGTTTGAAATTACAAGCCGAAGACGGTAAAATGAGATTGACCGATGTCGCTGATGTCGAACAGCTTTTCCGTTTGATTCAATCCATTCCTTCGCCCAAAGCGGAGCCATTCAAAATCTGGCTAGCACAAACGGCTCGCGAACGATTGGAAGAAATGCAAGACCCGGAACTAACCATTGACCGTGCTATGGAACAATATTTACGCATGGGTTATTCCGAAAGTTGGATTAACCAACGTCTCAAAAGCATCGAAATCAGAAAAGAACTGACCGATGAATGGAGACACAAAGGTTTGAAAGAAGGCGTTCAATTTGCAACGCTAACGGACATTATTACCAAAGCATGGTCGGACAAAACAACTAAAGAGTACAAACAATTCAAGGGGTTGAAAAAAGAAAACCTCCGCGACAATATGACAAATAAAGAGTTGATACTGAATATGCTTGCTGAGTTATCGACTAAAGAAATTTCTGAGACGACCAATCCCGAATCGTTTCCCGAACACGAAGATGTGGCACGTCGTGGCGGAAATGTTGCTAAAGAAGCTCGGCTAAAATTGGAAGCAGAAACGGGAAAGAAAGTAGTCAGTCCACTCAATGCTAAAAGTATAAGGTCTATCGAAAAAGTAAAAGAAAATAAACAGGATTAAACAGCATAATGCCATAATTGTGCGAATAAAACTATAGTAAAAGGCATGGTAGTTTGACTATTTTTTTGTATTTTTGGCATGGTGCATTCAAAATAAAATGGAAAAGAAAGAAAATAAAAACAGTCCTATTGCGCGTCGTAAGTTCCTGCAGATATTAAGTTCTGCAGTTGCAGGAGGCACTATACTAGCTGTTTCTGGCGGATTAATCCCTAAAGCGAAAGGACAAGAAGCAAGCTATTATTGGCAAATCGACCCGCTAAAATGCACACATTGTGGACTTTGCGAAACTCATTGTGTGCTTCCCATGTCGGCAGTAAAATGTATTCATGCCAAAAAAGTCTGTGGTTATTGCGACCTCTGTGGTGGATATTACCGTTCCAATGTAAAGGAACTGAATACAGCCGCCGAAAATCTGATGTGTCCGACTGGAGCAATTGAGCGTAAATTTATAGAAGACCCTTATTTTCAGTACAATATCAATGAAGACTTGTGTAATGGTTGCGCGAAATGTGTGAAAGGATGCAGCTCATTCGGCAATGGTTCACTCTATTTGCAAATCAAACGCGAATTATGCAAAGATTGCAACGAATGTAAAATAGCAACCGTATGTCCGTCAGACGCGATTATCCGTTTTCCACTAACAACAGCCTATAATTTGAAAGATTGAAGATGAAGAAATTACTATTTATATTTTTATCCGTCTTATTATTCGGACAACTTAATGCCCAAAATAGGTTTCCGCAACCTGATTTTGAGTCGGGATACGAATATCCGGAAATGAGTTATCCAATTCCAAATGAACCACTTTGGCTCACTATCGACATCGTTCTATTAATCGCCTTGATGAGCATTGTAACTTGGGCAGTCATCAAAAAAAGAACGCGCCAACCGATAATTTGGACATCAATCATATCTGTTGCATATTTCGGATTTTTCCGCAGTGGATGTATATGTAGTGTCGGTTCTATTCAAAATATTTCATTGGCACTCGTTGATAACACGTATATACTTCCCATATCCGTACTGTTATTTTTCCTCCTCCCTATCCTATTCGCCTTTCTCGTCGGTAGAGTTTTCTGTGCCGGAGTCTGTCCGCTAGGAGCTTTGCAAGAATTGGTAAATGTAAAAAATTATAAGTTATCGAAAGCAGTTACTACCGTATTGGGGATGATTCCTTGGATTTATCTTATTTTCGCAATATTGTACGCAGTTACAAGAAGTGGCTTTATTATCTGTCGTTTTGACCCTTTTGTCGGCATTTTCCGTTTGGGAGGCGATATTGGGCTTATCACATTTGGAGTACTTTTGCTTATTGCTTCTATTTTTACCGGAAGACCGTTCTGTCGTTTCATTTGTCCTTACGGAGCATTACTCAGTCTTTTTTCCAAAGTATCAATTTGGAAAGTGGAACTAACAAAGAAAGCATGTATCAATTGTGAACTTTGCCACAACGCATGTCCTGTCGATGCAATCAATCCGCCTTACGACAATAAAGTAAAAGAAAATCGTTTACAAGGAGTTAAACGCATTCTGAACTACTTTGTTGTTCTGCCGATTATGATTGTAGCCGGAGCTTTTCTGATGCGTTCGTTCAGCGGGGAACTCAGTCAGGCACACAAAGACGTTCGCCTGTATGATATGGTAATTCAGCACGAAACAGACCCTCAAGATGTTCTTTCCATTGAATTGGAAGCCTTTTATGCGCTAGAAGGAACAACCGAGAATCTTACAGAACAATATGAAATAATTCAAGCTGATTTCAAATTCTATTCAACTATTGCCGGAGCTTTTATCGGATTGGTAATCGGACTTACTCTGATAAATCTTTCTTTGAAAAGAACCCGCAAAAATTACGAAATAGACCATGCAGCTTGTGTCAGTTGTGCAAGATGTTTCAGTTATTGCCCTCAAAATAGTAAACAAGTGACGAGTGACAAGTAACAAGAAAATGAACATGCAAGAAACACTTAAATTTGAAATGATTTCTGACAAGGAAAATTATCCTTTCGAATTGCTATTATTGGCAGACGAAACGGTCGAATCAATAAACAAATACATATTTGATTCAACCGTTTATTGTGCTAAAAATGAAGAAAATACAATCGCTGCATTTTGCCTTTATGAAGTGGATGAAAATACAATAGAACTAAAAAACATTGCTGTTGCTGAAAAATTTCAAAATCGCGGTTATGGAAGTGAAATCATTTCTTTTATAAAAAAGATTTGCAAAAATAAATACTTGAACATAATAGTTGGAACCGGTGATTGTGGGATAAATCAAATCCATTTTTATGAGAAAAATGGATTCCGAAAATATGACATTCGGAAAAACTTTTTTATAGACAACTTCGAAAAACCAATTTTTGAAAATGGGATTCAACTGAAAGATATGGTTTTACTAAAATATGAATTATAGATATACTGTTACTAACAAATGAAGAAAACAATCCTCAGAAACATTGCTATCATTTCAGCTATCTTTATAATCACTTTTTCGATTATGCTGATTACCAATTACTTTCAGGTAAGAGGTACTACTCCGCTTCAAACCGAAGTCGTGGAGACTTTAAAGGAATTAAATGACCAGAATGCGAATAATCCTGTTTTGCAGGAACAAATACGTCAACTGGACCTTTTGGCTCGAAGAGCTTATTTTGTACAGATGAATCATTTAATGGGAGGCGTATATATCCTCTTAGGTATGTTGATTGTGTTTATTGTCTGTACCCGCCTTTATTTTGCACGAAGCAAAGACATTCCCGATAAAGAAATAGACCCAATTGACGAATGGGCTATCAAGACACAAGCTCGAAAATATGTTTTATGGATAACCACTGGGATTGCTGCCGTCGCATTGATATTCGTTGCCTTAACTTCCCCATACCTTCAAACGAACAATTCGGAAAATCCGGATTTAATGGCGGATTTGCAAGAAACAGAAAATGCGTTCTCTCAAGAAGAGCCCACTAACATAGAAGCAGCAATCGAAGAACTGGAAACAGATACCATAGAAGGAAATTCCGATGACGAAGCTGAAGAACTACTTGTAGAAGAAGTAGCAGAACCAGTCGTTTCAAAAGTAACTCATAGTGCTTTTCGCGGAAATAATTCCAATGGAATTTCTTCTGCTAAAGGTGTTCCTACAAGGTGGAATCTAAGTGACAAAACAAACATTGCCTGGAAACAAGATATTCCCAGAAAAGGATATAATTCGCCAGTTATTAACGGAAATCGAGTATTTTTTTCAGGTGCCGATGAACAGGCTCGTGAACTTTTTTGTTATGACCTGACAACCGGAGAAAAACTTTGGTCATTATTGGCTGATAATATTCCGGGCTCTCCTTCCCAAGTACCGAAAACAACAGAAGATACAGGATTAGCAGCATCCAGCGTTGTAACAAATGGTAATCAAGTTTGCGCCATATTCGGAACAGGCGATATCATCTGTGCCGATATGGACGGTAAACGATTATGGGCGAAAAACTTGGGTGTACCCGATAATCAATATGGGTATTCCTCATCGCTCCTCATGTTTGGTAATTTTGTTTATGTACAATACGATAATCAGAATACGTCAAAAGTAGTCGCACTCAACATCACAACCGGAGCCGAACGCTGGAGTAAAACCCGAAACGAAAAAGCAACATGGAGTTCTCCCATTATCGCATGGGTCGGACAAACCCCACAACTCGTATTAATGGGAAATCCCAACATAACAGCTTATAATCCCAACAACGGCGAACAGCTTTGGACGATTAGTTGCATGAGCGGAGAAGTTGGAGCAAGTGCTTGCAGCTCAAACGGCATTATATTCGGAGCAAGTGAATATTCCAAAATGGTCGCCATTAACGGCTCTGACGGCAGTGTTATGTGGGAAAGCAATGAATACTTGCCTGAAGTTGCCAGTCCGGTTGCCACAAAAGACAATCTTTACATAGCAACGAGTTACGGTGTAGTTGCCTCTTTTGACACTCAAACAGGCGAACTCAAAAAGGAACATGAACTGAACACTGAATTTTATTCTTCTCCGGTCATTGTTGAAGGCAAAGTATATCTGTTCTGCACCAACGGAAAGATGCATATATTTTCCGCAAATAATGATTTCAATCTTCTCTCTTCTTTTGACACAGGAGAGCAAACTTTCGCCACACCAGCCTTTACAGACGGAAAAATTGTGGTGCGAACGGAAAAGAGTATTTATTGTGTAGCAACGAATTAATATGGCATGTAATTGTGAAAATAATATATCTGACTCCAAAGAATTAATGATAGCGAAAACAGACGCTATTATTGACCGTATTGGAACATCACGACAAATAATTATCCCTTTGTTGCAAACGCTACAAGAGGAGTTCAGTTATCTTCCGTCAGATGCAATCGAACGCATTTATGAACGGACAGAAATAGACCGCGCCCAACTGATTAGCGTTTCTACTTTCTATTCGCAGTTTCGGTATATTCCTTACGGAAAACACTTGATTAAAGTCTGCACCGGAACAGCTTGTCACGTAAAAGGAGCAGGAAATGTCTATGACTCTTTCCGGCGTGAATTAAAAATGGAAGATGACAGCATTACAACGAATGACGAACTTTTCTCTATTGAAAAAATCGCTTGTTTGGGATGTTGTACATTGGCTCCCGTTGTTCAAATTGATGAAAAAATTTACGGTCATGTCCTTCCAGGAAAAGTCAATGAAGTAATTGAAGATTTTCTATCGGAACAAGTTGAAAAAGAAAAAGAAGAAACGAAAAATGCCAAACGTCAGATAGCAGGCGAAATCCGACTCGGAATGGGTTCCTGTTGTATGGCAAGCGGTTCTTCGGATATATATCAGGAACTTAAAACAGCATCCAACGAATTAGGAATTGATGTGAATATCAAGCCGGTTGGTTGTGTGGGAGTTTGTAATAAAGTTCCTCTGATTGATGTTGTACTTCCAGACAACACCATTACTCGCTATCCGAATGTAAAAGCGAATGAGATAAAAGAAATTCTTCATCATCATTTTAAGTCAGCCGGTTACCTGAAACGATTGAAAAACAGCTTACTTAATCATGTAGATACTTTTCATACGGATATCACTTGGGATAATGTGATTTGGAAATCCGAAAATGAACGAACCGGAGTAATCGACAGTTTTCTTGCCAATCAGAAACACATTTCTACTGAAGGCTGCGGATTTCTTGCCCCTCTGAATATTGATGAATACACAAACCACAGCGGATTTAACGCACTGAAAAAAGCACTCACTTCCCAAACTCGCGATGAAGTGGTTCAAAATATTCTGACAAGCGGCATTCGCGGTCGTGGTGGCGGCGGTTTTGCCACAGGAAAGAAATGGGAAATTGTTGCTGCTGCAAACAAAAATGAAAAATATGTGATTTGCAACGGAGATGAAGGCGACCCCGGTGCTTTTATGGACCGGATGATGCTGGAATCTTATCCATTCCGTGTAATCGAAGGAATGATAATAGCCGGATATGCAGTCGGAGCCAATAAAGGAATATTCTACATACGCGCCGAATATCCGCTGGCTGTAGTGCGTATCCGTAAAGCGATAGAACTTTGCCGCGAACGAAATCTGATTGGAGAAAACATTGCTGAAAGTAATTTTTCATTCGATATATCCATATTTGAAGGTGCTGGAGCTTTTGTCTGCGGCGAAGAAACAGCGCTGATTGCTTCTATTGAAGGAGAACGCGGTTTCCCGAAACAGCGACCGCCCTACCCTGCCGTAGAAGGATTACACGGCTTGCCCACATTAGTAAACAATGTAGAAACACTCAGCCAAATTCCTTATATCATTCGAAACGGTGCCGAACATTACAGCGAAGTAGGAACTGCCGGAAGTAAAGGAACAAAAGTATTTGCACTGGCCGGAAAAATACGCCACGGAGGACTGATTGAAGTGCCAATGGGTATTACTTTGAACCAAATCGTGGAAGATATTGGTGGAGGTGTGGAAGACGGCGAAAAACTGAAAGCCGTCCAAATCGGCGGACCGTCAGGAGGTTGTATACCAGCTCACTTATGTGATGTTAAAGTCGATTTTGATGCTTTCAACCAAATGGGTGCGATGATGGGCTCCGGAGGACTTGTTGTGTTAAGCGAAAGCGACTGTATGGTCGATATGGCGCGTTATTTCTTGAGTTTTACTTGCGACCAATCTTGTGGAAAGTGTACTTTTTGCCGTGTAGGTATTCGTCGCATGTTAGATTTACTGGATAAGATATGCAGCGGAAAAGCCGAACTATCCGATATTGATAAACTGGAAGAATTGGCATTGAACATTAAAAAAGCTTCTTTGTGCGGATTAGGAAAAACAGCTCCCAATCCGGTACTCACAACATTAAAATATTTCCGGGAAGAATACGAAGAGCATGTAAAAGGCGTATGCAAAACAGGAACTTGTAAAGAAATGGTTAAATTCACTGTAACTGACGATTGCATTGGCTGCACCAAATGCGCCAAAGCTTGTCCGGTTGATGCTATTCCTTACACTCCTTACGAAATTCATACAATAGATACTGCTACTTGTGTTTTGTGCGGACTTTGCATTGACGAATGTAGTTATGATGCGATAAAAAAAGTTTCAAATCTATAAAGTCAAAAATAAGTAAAAGAAAATGAGTGATATAAACAGCTTAGAAACAACAGAATTTCAGCAAGTACAAGGGATTATTTCTTTGCACCGCTCAAAAGCATTGCAAACCGTAAATAATGAGAACTTACTTACCGCATGGGAAATTGGCGCATTTGTATCCGCTCGGCTCAAAAATTCTACTTGGGGAAGCAAAACCGTTATGCAACTTTCAGAGTATTTGAAAATACAAGACCCTACTTTGCGGGGATACAGCCGGACAAATATATACAGTATGGTTTTATTGTATGATACTTATTCGTCGCTGCAATTTGCTGAATATCAGGATAAATTAAAGCTAAATGAATTTGTCCAGCCAGTGGCTGGACAAATTGAAAGTGCAGAATTAGTGCAGCCAGCGGCTGCACAATTAGAAAGTGTAAAAATTGTCCAGCCAACAGCTGAACTAATTGTGCAGTTTCAAACTGCACAATTACCAACGTTTCTAAATTTAACTACTTTAACAAATCATTTTGAAATACTTAACGCTTGCAAAACGACAGAAGAACGAATATTTTATGTGCTTTATTCATACAAGGAACGGCTGAATAAAAGAGAACTGCAGCGTTGTCTCAAAAACAACACTTATGCTTCGCTGATGGGCGACAAACACAACCTTTCCAAAGGTTTGAAAAATATCTACCCGCAAATTGCGCCAATGCTCAAAGACACTATATTTGTTGACTTTCTCGGATTGCCGAAAAAACATTCAGAAAAACGTTTGCAAAACAGTATCTTAGACAATATGAAAGATTTTGTCCTCGAACTCGGTAAAGATTTTCTATTTTACGACAAGGAATATCCTTTGCAAGTAGGCAATTCTACTTTCAAAATTGATTTACTGTTTTTCCACAGAGGTTTGCAATGCTTAGTGGCTATTGAATTGAAAACAGGCAAGTTTAAGCCCGAATATATGGGGCAACTTGAATTTTATCTCGAAGCCTTGGACCGCGATGTGCGGCGCAGCAATGAAAATCCGAGTATCGGGATTTTACTTTGCCAAGAGGCTGACCGTAGCGTTGTGGAGTACGCAATGAACCGTAGTTTAAGCCCTACAATGATTGCTGAATATGAGCGACTGCTTATCCCTAAAGAAGTGTTGCAGCGTTCATTGGAAGAATTTACGCAGTTTTTGAACCCGAAGGTAAAACTGCCACCACATTAATACGTCAACATGAGACAACACAAAGGCAAAAAAGAAGTTTTATCATTCAAAATCTGTAAAGCAAAATATTCAAAATCTGTAAAGTGAAATGTTCTAAATCTGCAAAGTAAAATCAACAAAATTCTTAAAATCTGTAAAATAAAAAACTCCAAATCTGTAAAGTAAAATGCTCTAAATTTGCAAAGTAAAATGTTTGAAATTTGTAAAATAGTCCGTATATTTGCGGTTTAATTATCAACAAAAAAGCAAAGTGAAATATCTTAGTAGAATATCAGACAACGAGTTAACAAGAAAACTTGAATCAGCAGGAGCTTTGCTTATTCGAGGAGCAAAAGCTTGTGGAAAAACCGAATCTGCAAAGCAATTTTCAGGCAGCATTTTGGAGTTAGACCAGGACGAACAAGTTCCTCTTTTTATTGAAACCGCACCGCAACGTTTATTACTCGGAAAAACTCCGCGTTTGATTGACGAATGGCAGGAGTATCCTAAAATTTGGAACTACGTACGCCACGAAGTAGACAACAGAAAACAAGTAGCGCAATTTATTTTAACAGGCTCGGCAAACCCCGAAGAAAATGTAAAAATGCACTCAGGTGCAGGTCGGTTTACCATACTTGACATGCGCACAATGAGCTGGCAGGAATTAGGTTTTTCGTCGGGTAAAGTGAGTTTGGGAACCCTTTTTGAAGGCAAAAAAATTGATATTTACGATGAACCAAATGAATTGGAATTTATCGTTGAACGGATAATTACAGGCGGATTTCCCGCACTGATTGGCAAAAATATCAGGCACGCAAGCGATTTGAATCGTGCGTATGTTGATTTGCTTGCCGAAGTGGATATGAGCCGCGTTTCAAACATAAAACGAGACCCTGTGAAAGTACGGAATTTGTTGCGTTCTTTGGCTCGCAATACGGCAACATTGGTAGATGTAACAACTCTCGAATCCGATATTCGGGAGAGGGAGCATAATGATGTTTCGCGCCCAACGATTTACGATTATCTTGATGCACTCGACCGTTTGATGATAATTGAAAATCAGCCAGCTTGGAACACGCATATTCGTTCGTCCTATTCGCTGCGAAAATCGCCGAAACGCCATTTTACGGATGTCTCGCTTGCGGTGGCAGCATTGGGAGTGAATAAAGAATCCTTGCTTAAGGATGTGAAATTTACAGGCTTTTTGTTTGAATCGCTTGCTATACATGAATTGCGCGTATATGCGCAGGCAAATGATGCAAAAGTGTATCATTATCGCGACTCAAGTGACTTGGAAGTAGATGCCATTGTACAAAAATACAATGGAGACTGGTGCGCTTTTGAAATAAAATTGGGTATCGGTCAAATTGAAGAAGCAGCGGCAAGTTTAAATAAATTTGTTTCCATTTTGGACGAAAAAAGAGTGAAACCGCCAAAATCGCTGAATATAATTACAGGTACAGGTATTAGTTACACCCGAAAAGACGGAATAAATGTGATTTCATTATCCTCGCTTGGTTACTGAAATAACAAACGCAAATTAAATTAAAAATATTATCATTATGAAGAGAAGGATGAAATTGTTATTATCACTGTTATTACTGTCTGCCTGTAATATGGCAGCAAATGAACAAGAAGAAGAATCTCCTCTTACTTACGAAATAGGTTCTTTTGACGTCACTGTTTTGCCCGAAGGAGGCGGACAAGGCAATACAGATATTTTAATTGGAGCAACTCCGGAAATGCTGACTCAAAGTATTCCGGAAGGCACCTATTCAATTGCAGTAAATGCGTTCCTGATAGAAACCGATGATAAAGCCATATTGGTTGATGCCGGTTATGGAAAAAAACTATTTGCGAACCTGGAAGCATGTGAAAAATCACCGGAGCAAATAGATATAATCCTGCTTACACACATGCATGGAGACCATATCGGTGGATTATTGCAAAATGACAAAAAGAGTTTTCCGAATGCAACGCTTTACATTTCCCAGTCCGAATATGATTATTGGACGAATGATGAAGCGGATAATGCCGCTAATGCTCGTAAAGTAATCGAAGCATATAAAAATAATCTCCAACTGTTTGTTCCCGATGAACTTGAAGGCACAACAACCGAAATATTTCCGGGTATTCGTGGCATTGCTGCTTATGGACACACTCCCGGACATACTGTTTATCTGTTAGAATCAGACGGTTCAAAATTATTTATCTGGGGTGACTTGACCCATGCTATGGCCATACAAATACCTTATCCCGAAGTTGCTGTTACTTACGATGTGAATCCGACAAAAGCAATCGAATCCCGTCAACGGATATTACAATATGTAACAGACAATAAGATAGATGTTGCGGGTATGCACATACAATTTCCCGGAATAGGAAACATTCGGAAAAACAAATCAAATGAATATATATTCAACTTGACTTGTGACTGTGAGGGAATGGCGCGATAAAACAATTGAAAAAAGACTGCAAATATCATGAATATTATCATTAATAATAATACAATAGAAGTTTTACAAGGCGAATCTCTGATTGAAACAGCTCGCCGTTGCGGTTACACAATTCCTTCGCTTTGTTATGGAAAAGGAGCCAAACACAAATCCTCTTGCATGGTTTGCGCCGTCAAGAATTGTGAAACCGGACAAATTATTCCTTCCTGCACAACTTCTCCAACAGAAGGAATGCAAATTGAAACAGATACAGAAGAAGTTCGATTGGTTCGTTCTTTATCCTTAGAATTATTACTAAGCGACCACCGAGCGGATTGTGAAGCACCCTGTTCAATGGTTTGTCCTAATGGATTGGATGTCGAGCGAATATTGGTTTATTACGATGCCGGAGATTATAAAAAAGCTCATTCACTAATAGCCGACATTTTCTCTCTTCCCAAAATCGGATGCGATACCTGCAAAGCTCCTTGCGAAAAAGCTTGTCGCCGTGGAACAATCGACAAAGCAGTTCAGATACGCACCATAATCAAAGAAATGTCAGGAATCGAAGAATCGGCAGAACTAGAAAAAGATGATTTTCCCAAACCCGACAAAAAACTGTTTATATCTCGTCTCGGCAGGTTTTCTGCCAAAGAAAAAGAGATACTAAAAGAAAATACAACAGTACCTTCTAATTGTCTTCATTGTGCCTGTGCCGGAAAGAAAGGCTGCAAATTACGTTTATATGCAACAGCGGAAGGAATCAAACGCCCTCGTTACGAAGCAAATTCAGCATTACCCGTTATGAATAAAATGTATGTAAACGGAAATATGTGGTTTGAACAAGCAAAATGTATCCGATGCGGTTTGTGTGTATATAACAGCGAGAATGGTTTCACATTCAAAGACCGAGGATTTGGTATGCAGGTTATGTTGCCGGAAGAAAACAAAATTAATATCAAAGAAGAATTAGCGGAATTATGCCCAACAGGAGCACTTTATTTGAGTGATAAGTCATAAGTTTTAAGTTATAAGTGGCACGAAGCAACGATTACTACGCTTCGCGCCATTCTTAATTCTTAATTCCTAATTTTAAAGCTGTCTTCGCCAACTTTAATGATATAGATGCCTTGCGGTAATGCAATTCTTGTTTCGTTGCTTGTAACGATTGCTTGTTGCACTAATTGACCGGAAGTGGTATAAACCCAAATTGTTTCGCCTAGTGTTGCTCCCGCAATTACAATATCACTGCCAGAAGAATAAACATTTATCTCATCTTTGGAGAGCTGATTAATAGCAGTACTCGACAAAGCTCTGATATTATAAAAGAATAACGAAAAAATACTGGCTTCGTAAGCTCCAACAGATTCTGCCGGAACATACAGAACACATTTACTTCCATCCACTCCTTGAAATTGATGATACCAATCCGGTAAACTTGGAGGTATGGGATTATGACATTCTACTCGGGTTAACTTAGTACAACCGGAAAACGCCCAGTCTTCAATTAATCTTACAGAACTACCAATGACGACAGTTGTTAAGTCGGTGCAGTCTGCAAATGTATTACCTTGAATCATTCTCAAAGAATTAGGAATAGCAATACGGGTTAAACGGTTACAGCCAAAAAAAGCAAATTTCCCAATCGTTTTTATTGAGTTAGAAAGAACAACCTCCTCTAAATAGGTGCAATAACGGAAAGCATCAACTCCAATACTTTCTACCGAATTAGGTATAGAGATACTTGTCATGAAGCAATTCCAAAATGCACTTTCTCCAATGTCTTTCACTGAATTAGGTATAGTAATATCCTTAAAGTTACGACAAGCGGCAAACGCTTTAAATCCAATACTTGTTACTGAATTGGGGATAACATAAGAAGTTCCTTGCTTATTATACGGATACCTTATAATCGTTTTCATTTCCTTGTCAAACAAGACTCCATCCTGCGAAGAAAAGTGCTGGTTGGTATTATCTACTAAAAACTCGGTTAGTTCAAGACAACCGTCAAACACGCTTTCACAACTTGTGAGTGAGCCGGGAATAGTAACACTTGTAAATTTAGCATCATAAAAGACTTGCATTCCAATACTTTTCACTGAATTCGGAATCTCAATGCTCGTCAAGGGGGCATACTTAAATGCATTACTTCCAATACTTTCTACCGAATTGCCAATAATAACACTCGTTAAATTGGTGCAACCCATAAATGCATCTTTTCCAATTTTGTCTATACCATTACCGATAGTAACGCTCGTTAAGTTTGTACAATTCTTGAATATCTCACCTGGTATCTCCCCTGTTATTGTGTACTCCAAATCATTATAAATAACCTTATCAATAACAAGAGTCGTTCCGGAATATTCTCTTCCAATGTAAAGACTCACTGTTCTGGGTTCTTCCGAAGAAGTAATCCAATACCGAATACCGTCCACAGTAAACTGTTGTGCCCACATACTGCATGCAAGCATCATTGCAGTTAAAAGTAAAAATGTTTTTTTCATAAACTTGTAATTTTAATTGTTTGTATAATTGTTTTAAGGACTTTGAAGACTTTTTGCAGAAAAAATGAAGTAAGTTATGATAGATGTAAACGCAAAACACCCGGTTACTTCTTAACTCAAAGAAATAACCGGGCAATATTTCGAACAGTTCGGTCGATATCGACCTTAACTCATTGTTTATAAAGCTCTCGCTCTCTCTCTCTCTCTCTCTCTCTCTCTCTCTCTCTCTC
>JGI996J12353_1000125_pt1 | contig 22805 bp, 22 predicted proteins | sample IntmicLarv5ML5BL_FD_12353 | JGI IMG/M metagenome (IMG submission 12353) | reverse complement strand
TATATTCTCTCTCTCTCTCTCTCTCTCTCTCTCTCTCTCTCTCTCTCTCTAATAAATTAGATGAAACGACCAAATCTGAGGAGCAGAATTCTGCTAAAAAGGTGATATTTTTTTGTTTTATTTCCATGTGTGTGAGTGCAAAGATATTTTTATCTTTTTAAAAAGCAAGGCTTCGGGCGCAACTTTTTTATGCCTTCACTTTCACTATAAAGAGAATTAGACTGTCGGAAGTTGCTTCTGGAAAGGCTTTCTTTACTTCATTGCCCGACTTGAAATAGTAGTAATTATTATTGTAAATATCCATTGGTTGGAATGCTGTTACTTCGCCTGTGTTGTAGAAATTGTCCTCCAAGCCGTTGGCTAATTGCCAACAATTTCTTCGCTTGGTGTCGTAGCAAAACAGCCCTCCTTTTTGTTCGTCGGTATTGTATGAAGAGATCCAAAAACGACGCCCCATACGAATCGGATATGACAAAATAGCATTGCCTATGGCAGCTATTCGACTTCTGTTTTTGTGAAGATAAAGAGTGTCGCGCAAGAGGTTTTCAGGGTTAAACGAAGGGGAATAAACGTAAAGTTGTCCAGTATCGGGATGAATAGCTAGTTCAGGATGAAATGACAGAGAAAGGTCCTGTTCCCGACCAAGATCGGCAGAGCGGATTGAACGACTTTCTATCTGATTAAATGATTTGTCGTACTTCACAGCGACGTATTCCGATGTCACCGTTTGTGTGTCGGTATCCAAGCTAAGGCGTTCTTCTGTCGTCCATATATTTTCGCCATACATAGATGCCGTTTGTACTCTTTGGTGAGGCAGATCGCTTTTCAGCTTCTTTGTTTCGAGCAGCTCCCCGTCGAAAGAATAATAATGGATATCGTCTTGATTCCCCAAGACAATAAGTTGACGGAAAGAAGAGTCAATTATATATCCGCCTACCTTTATAACATCAGGGTCGGTCACTCTGCCAAGAAATTCGCCCTCGATGCTAAAGCGGTACAGCGCATCATTGCTTACAAGAAAAAGGCTATTACCAAGCTGACGCACATGACGAGCATTCTTTATCTTATATCCCTGTGTATGTTTCAAAGGAACGGCAACGACCTCATCTGCAATATCAGACAGAGCACCCTTAATGGAATATGTGGAGAAATTGTTTGATAGGAAGGCTTCATAGAAGAATGTTCCTCCGACAAGCGTCATCGCGAAAAGAAGAAAATAAAAAGTCCGTTTCATATCGTCATTAGCAAGTGAACGAATATAAAACGGACTTTCAGTATTTTTATTGGATAGTGGAACTACATTTTATCCTAATGCCTGTTTAATATCAGCCAATAAATCCTCAAGACTCTCCAAACCTATCGATAGACGGATTGTCTTTTGAGATACGTCCATACTGATGCGTTGCTCCTCTGTGAACGTACCATAGATTGTACTTGCAGGGTGAATTATCAAACTTCTATTATCGAATAGATTTGTTGCACGACGTATTAATTTCAATTTATTCAAGAATGTGAAGCAAGCATCACGAGAAGCTAAGTCGAAAGTTAGCATTGCACCCGGATATTCTCCGAATTGAGCCTTGCTGAGTTCATAATAAGGATTGTCTTTCAATCCTGTATAATTAACCGAAACCACGCCATCCAATGTTTGCAGGCATTTAGCCAATTCCAAACAAGTCGTCGCCTGACGCTTAAAGCGCAAAGAGAGAGTTTCAAGTCCTAACGTCTGCATATAAGCAACCTGAGGAGTCATATATGCGCCAAGATTGCGGTGTACTTCTTTTCGTAAGCGAGTCGTAAATGCCATCTTTGCATTATCGCCAAGCCATGACGCTAATACTTTTGAATTGCTCCAATCGAATGTTCCATAATCAAGAATCAGACCTCCAAGGCTTGTTGCTCCTCCTGAGATATACTTAGTACTTGAAACGGCTTCGATATCTATGCCGAACTTTTTTGCGTCAAAGGCACAGAATGGCATAATAGTAGTATCCGCAATCAAAGGTAAGCCGGCAGCATGAGCAACTTTGGATACCGCCTTCAAGTCTACCACTTCAAGTTGTGGATTCGTGATTATCTCCAAAAATACTGCGAATGTATTATTGTCAATATTAGCACGCACCTCGTCAAGGTTAGTAAGGTCGCAGAATCGGATTTCCACCCCGAAAGCTGCCAATGTTGTATGAAAAAAGGAATATGTATTACCAAACAAATGTGACGATGTTACAATATTACCACCTGCATAAGCAATATTCATAATGATATTACTAATAGCCGCCATACCTGAATTAAGAGCCGTGACACTCGCCGCACCGGTAGCAGTACGGATGCGTGACTCAAAGTATTGTACCGTAGGATTAGTTATCCGAGAGTATGTATGATCAGTAGAGCGTCCCAGAAAAGCATCTTCCATAGCTTCAGCCGTTTCAAACGCAAATGCATTAGAATTATATACAGGCATTGACAATGCGTTATATGCATCCGTAGATTGGTAGGGGGCATGAAGCAGATTAGCTTCGAGATGTTTGTCTTCCATATTTTAACCGATATTCAAGTTATATTCAATGTTTGTTGCGGAACACAAAGTTAAGGTTTACTTTCTTTCTGCAATTAACCATCAACGGTTTTTTCTATCTTTAGCCTTCGAGTACTTGACAAACCACGAAAAAGACATCACACATGAGAGAGAAAAAACCAATTGTAGTAGGAATCGGAGAATTACTCTGGGACATATTCCCTACCGAGAAAAAAGCCGGAGGTGCTCCGATCAACTTTGTGTATCATTCTAGTGCTTTAGGTGCTGAAGGCTATGCCATCAGTTCGGTTGGCAATGACGACTTAGGCACAGAGATTTTAAAGGAACTGGATGACAACAATATCCAACATTGTATTGAAGTGACCTCCCACCCTACAGGAAACGTTATGGTGACGCTCAACAATGGCATACCATCCTACACTATCACCGAAGGGGTTGCTTGGGATTATATCCCCGTCATTCAGCAGGCTATTGATATAGTAAAGCAGGCTGATGCTATTTGCTTCGGCACACTTGCCCAACGCTCTCTTGTTTCAAGAGACAGCATCGCTTCCCTCCTATCCTACGCTCCTAAGGATGCGTTGTTGTTCTTCGACATAAACATACGTCAGCATTATTATTCCAAGGAGCTGATTGAGGAAATGCTATCGAAGGCAAACGTGTTTAAGATTAACGACGAAGAATTAGAAATAGTCCGCACAATGTTCGGATTGGAAGGTAGCACGGATGAAGTCTGCCAATGGTTTATCAAAGTCTATTCCCTGCGCTACGTAATCCTCACTGCAGGAGAATCGTTCAGCACAATTTACTCTGAGGCAGAAACCTTATCTATCTCGACACCAAAAGTCGAAGTTGCCGACACTGTCGGAGCAGGAGATTCTTTCTCCGGAGCATTCATTTATTCAATATTAACAGGCAAGTCTCTGCGGGAAGCTCACGAAGCAGCAGTAGAGATAGCAGCCTTTGTATGTACACAACGCGGAGCATGGCCTCCATATTCAAAATAAAAAACAGATTATGAAAGAGAATAATGTATTGAAGATCGCCCCTATTATGCTAACGTTCTTCGTTATGGGGTTTGTGGATTTGGTTGGAATAGCAACTAATTATGTTAAGGCAGACTTTGACCTGACAGATACTATGGCGAATTTATTCCCGTCGATGGTGTTTTTCTGGTTTCTCGTATGCTCGGTGCCTACGGGAATGTTGATGAACAAAATCGGACAAAAGAAAACCGTACTGATAAGTGTAGCAATTACAATACTCGCTCTCACAATTCCGATGATAAGCTATTCATTCGTTTCGATGCTGCTGTGTTTCTCATTATTTGGCATTGGAAATGCTTTGATGCAAGTATCGCTCAATCCTTTGCTATCAAATCTGGTGGACAATAAAAGACTGGCAAGCTCTCTGACATTGGGACAATTCGTAAAGGCTATCGCATCCTTCTCTGCTCCTATCATTGCCGGTTGGGCGGCATTTACACTCGGCGACTGGAAATATTTGTTTCCGGCATTTATGATTATTGCTGTCTTGGCTATCATCACGCTGGGGATAACACAAATTCCGGAGGAAGAGAAAAAAGGCAAAGTCTCAACCTTTGGAGAATGTTTCGCCTTGCTTGGCGACAAACTGATATTGCTGTCGTTCGTCGGCATAATATGCCATGTCGGTATTGATGTTGGGGTCAATGTAACTGCTCCTAAATTATTAATGGAAAGACTTGGTATGGGATTGTCCGATGCCGGTTATGCTACCAGCGTTTACTTTCTGTTCCGTACAATCGGCTGCCTTTCGGGAGCTATTATTATGACTTGGTTCTCTCCTAAGTCATTCTTCGCAGGAAGTGTCGCAATGCTTGTCATAGGTGTTGGCGGATTATTCTTCGTACAAAGCATGGAACTAATCTACATCTGCGTAGCTATTATCGGACTTGGTAATGCAAACCTCTTCCCTATAATCCTTTCTCAAGCGATGTCATATCTACCTGAGAAGAAGAATGAAGTGTCCGGCTTAATGATTATGGGGTTATTCGGCGGTACTATCTTCCCTGTACTCATGGGTGTAGCTTCCGATTCATTAAAAACACAGACCGGTGCGTTAATAATCCTCAGCATAGGAATCCTCTATCTTATATTCCTAAGTTTCAGAATTAAACGTTGAGAGATTCTTTTGCTTAATCGTTTTGCTCTGATTTTGACATTTGATATACTAAAACGGTGTTTTGGGGGCTTTAATCCTGAAATGAAAGCCCTAAAACACCGTTTTTTATGTTTTCGTACTGCTACGAAAGGACAAAAGACGTTGTTTTTAAGCTTTCGTACTGCTATGAAAGGACAAAATGACAGTTTTTAAGCTTTCGTACTGCTACGAAACGACAAAAAGATAGTTTTTAGACTTTCGTGACCCTCACGAAACAACAAAAACCAAAACGACACTCGCCTTTTTTATTGAGGGTAGTCTTCGTACAGAAGATATTTCTTTCGGAGTTCTTTATAGCTGTCGAGTTCTTCTTTCCAAGACACTCTTATTTCTTCTTCGGTCAGTCCCTTTACTATTTGCGCACGTAGTTCACCGTTACCCGCAAGGAGGTCAAACCATTGTGCGCGCGAGAAGAATTGCGCCTTCTGAGCACCTGATTTTTCGTAGAAGTCAATTATGAATTTTAACGTCAACCCTCCTTTAAATGGATACCCTCGTAAATCAACTCCGTAGCATTTCTTATCCTTCTGCAAAGGATTAGTGTCAAATGCCGGAAGTGAAACAGGCGTAAATGTGAAGTCGCCATATTTCTCATCAGGATAACCTATTACTTGAAAAGGAAAGTATGTACCGCGACCGACACTCACATTTGTCGCTTCAAAGAAACACAAAGAAGCATAAAGACGGATAGATTGGTCATTTGGTAAGTTCGGCGATGGCTTCACCGGTAGCCAATAATGATCACCATGTTTCCAGTTCTTCATCGTAATGACTGTCAGATTGCAGCTATTAGGCGTACTCTTAAGCCAGCCTTCGCCATTAATCATTTGTGCCAACTCGCCAACAGTAAGTCCATGCAACACAGGAATTGGATGCATACCTACGAACGACTCAAAGCCAGCCTTGAGAACCGGTCCGTCAACAAAGTCATTAGGATTCGGTCTGTCAAGCACAATCATTTCCTTGTTATTCTCAGCACAAGCTTCCATCGCATAATGCATCGTGCTGATGTATGTATAAAAACGAGCACCGACATCTTGTATATCGAATATCAGCACATCGAGTCCCGCCATTTGTTCCTTAGAAGGCTTTTTACTCCTACCATAAATAGAGTAAATAGGCACACCTGTCTTCACATCCCTGCTGTCGGAGATCTCCTTGCCGGCATCTGCCGTTCCCCGAAAGCCGTGTTCGGGAGCAAAGATTGCAACGACATCGACCCCTTTTTCGAGCAATGCGTCTAATAAGTGCATTTGATTAGTTTCAAGAATAGAAGTCTGGTTGACGACCAATCCAACTCTTTTATTCTCAACCTGACTAACAATCATATCAACCTGTTCTGCCCCGAGAACGATATCATTGTTTTTTGAATTTACAACTGTGATATTCACAAAGAGTAATAATAAAACACCGAAAGATAACTGATAGGGAATTTTCATCTTGGACTTTTTTTGTATACATAGCAAAAATAAGAAATGTTTTCTATACATCTAATAGAACAAGTATCTATTCAACACATTCTTTCATTCATTTCTATTATCTTTTTATCTTTGCGGCATGGGAAAGAATAAATTAGCAAAATTCGATGATATGGCGAGTTACTCGCACGTTTTCCAGTGTCCTTTCGCAGTATTACAGTCTCAAGGTTTCGACATGAAAGGCTCGTGGAACAAGCAGTTCTTTAAGAACGACAACCCAATCGTATTAGAGTTGGGTTGCGGCAAAGGCGAGTACACCGTCGGACTTGGCAAACTATTCCCCGACAAGAATTTTATTGGAGTAGATATTAAAGGCGCGCGTATGTGGAGCGGTGCGAAAGAGTCGTTTCAAGCAGGCATGACCAATGTCGCTTTTCTTCGTACAAGTATAGAAATAATATCTAACTTCTTCGGGAAAGGCGAAGTGTCGGAAATCTGGATTACCTTCCCCGACCCACAAATGAAGAAGGTAAATAAAAGGCTTACCTGCACACATTTTATGAAGATGTATCGAGAGATTCTTTCAGATAATGGCATTATACATCTTAAGACGGACAGTGGCTTTATGTACACATACACTTCCGAGATGATTAAGGCAAACTCTTATCCCGTACTTTTTCAGACTGACGACCTTTATAGTTCAAACTCAGAAGATCCTATCCTCTCAATCAAAACTTACTACGAGCAACAATGGCTCGACCGCGGATTGAACATCAAGTATATCAAATTCGTTTGCGAAGAACGTGATACCATCGTTGAACCGGATATTGAAATAGAATACGATGAATACCGGAGCTTCAACAGAAGCAAAAGAAGCGCGCTGGCTTCAGGTAAATAAGAACCAATATAATACAACCAATAAAAGTACAGTCAATGAATTTATATCCTAAACTGATAATGGACGCACTCGAAAAGGTGCGCTATCCAGGCACGGGTAAAGACCTCGTTTCCGCAGGCATGGTGGAAGACGATATCCGAATAGATGGAATGAAGGTCAGCTTCTCGATTATATTTGAGAAGGCAAACGACCCATTTCTTAAATCTGTTATTAAGGCCGCAGAAACAGCAATACTTACATATATCAGTCCCGATGTAGAGATAAAAGGGAACATCAAGGCGATTGTGCCGGAATTGGCTGCCCGCCCTGAGCCGGATAAGCTATTACCTCAGGTAAAGAATATTATCGCAATATCATCAGGCAAGGGAGGTGTTGGAAAGAGTACCGTCTCTGCTAACCTCGCTGTGGCATTGGCTAAGTTGGGTTATAAAGTAGGATTGCTTGATGCTGATATCTTCGGTCCGTCACAACCTAAGATGTTCAACGTAGAAGACGCTCGTCCTCATATGGAGAATATTAACGGACGCGACCTTATACAACCTGCCGAGAATTATGGCGTGAAGCTATTGTCTATCGGTTTCTTTGTAAACAAGAATGACGCCGTTCTATGGCGTGGTGCGATGGCAAGCAATGCACTGAAGCAGCTAATCGGCGATGCCAACTGGGGAGATTTAGACTACTTTCTTATCGACCTCCCTCCGGGCACAAGCGATATCCATCTTACTCTCGTGCAGACATTGGCAATCACAGGTGCGATTGTAGTCAGTACACCACAAGAGGTAGCACTTGCTGATGCTCGCAAAGGAATCAGCATGTTCACCGGAGAGAAAATCAATGTTCCGGTATTAGGATTGGTAGAGAATATGGCTTGGTTTACTCCAATGGAATTGCCGGACAATAAATACTACCTATTCGGCAAGGAAGGTTGCAAGAGATTAGCAGAAGAATTAGGAACACCATTGCTGGGACAAATACCTATCGTACAAAGCATCTGCGAAGGAGGCGATAATGGTACACCGGTAGCCCTCGACTCCGACTCAATAACAGGTGCTGCATTCCGTTCATTGGCAGAATCATTGGTTGAGAGAACTGACAAACGTAATCAATCAGCTGCTCCTACCACGCGTGTTGTGATGGATAAGAAATAAACAGAAGTCAACAACCTTATAAAACAAAAAAGCTACCCCAACCGATGTCGGGGTAGCTTTTGTTTTCTAATCCTTATTGTGTAAGCTGTGAGGATTAGTTTGTTGTTTATTTATTATCCTAAGATTTCAAGAGTATCTGATGCAATCATGAACTCCTCATCGGTTGGAACGACCATCACAGTCACCTTACTATCAGGAGTACTGATAATCACTTCCTCACCACGTAGGCGATCATTCTTCTCTACATCGAACTTGATACCCATGTATTCCATGTCTTCACAAACTGTACGGCGAGTAGCCCATTGGTTTTCACCAACACCACCTGTGAACACCAAGATATCCACACCACCAAGTGCAGCAGCATAAGCACCGATATATTTCTTAATACGATAGTCGTACACCTTCAATGTAAGGATCGCTCTTGGATCTCCTTCTGCAACTGCATCTTCTATCTCACGCATATCTGATGAAATATCAGACAAGCCGAACACACCACTTTTTTGGTTGATTAGGTTAGACAAACCTTTTGCATCTAAGCCTTCTTTATCCATGATAAAAGACAATGCTCCTGCATCAATATCACCACAACGTGTACCCATCAATAAACCTTCTACCGGAGTTAATCCCATAGATGTATCGATACTCTCTCCGTTCTTAATGGCAGTGATAGAACCACCATTACCGATGTGAGCAGTGATGATACGTTGTTCTTCATAAGGAACACCAAGGATTTCACACGCACGCTTAGACACGTAACGGTGACTTGTTCCATGGAATCCATAACGACGGATACCATATTTCTTATACAAAGAGTAAGGCAATCCATACATATAAGCATGCTTAGGCATAGTCTGGTGGAAAGCTGTGTCGAACACCGCTACCTGACGAATACCAGGGATGCTTGCACTCATTGCATTAATACCTTTTAAGTTTGGTGGATTGTGAAGAGGCGCAAGGTCGAAGCAGTCAACCAACTTCTCAACGACCTCATCATTAATCTCAACACTGCTGCTGAACTTTTCTGCACCGTGAACCACGCGATGACCAACGGCATCAATCTCGTTGAACGATTTGATACAACCATGTTTCTCGTCGGTAAGTACATTTAGGATCAGCTTTATCGCTTCATTATGCTCAGGAAGGTCTTTAACGATTACTTCCTTCTTGCCATTAGGCAAAGTGAATTTCAGAAACGAATCCGGCATACCAAGTTTCTCTACTACTCCTTGCGCCAAGACATCGTTAGAAGTCATGTCAAAGAATTTATACTTTACAGAGGAGCTACCGCAGTTTAATACTAAAATCTTCATGTTGTTTCTATATTATTTTTGTTTTTTTATTCCGATAGATTGGTTGGCAGTAATTGCAACCATCTTATAAATGTCGTCAACAGAACAACCACGAGACAGGTCGTTAACCGGAGCAGCGATACCTTGAAGGATTGGCCCTACAGCCTCTGCGTCTCCAAGACGTTGTACTAACTTATATGCAATATTCCCTGTTTCAAGAGTTGGGAAAACCAATACATTTGCCTGACCGGCGATTTCGCTACCCGGAGCTTTTTGCTGACCAACAGAAGGTACAAGAGCAGCATCCGCCTGCAATTCGCCATCTATTTTTAAGTCGGGAGCCATTTCCTTCGCTAAACGAGTTGCCTCAACTACTTTGTCGACCATTTCGTGAGATGCGCTACCCTTTGTTGAGAAGCTCAGCATAGCAACACGAGGCTCAACATTTACAAGAGAACGAGTCGTCAAAGCTGTCGATACTGCAATTTGAGCAAGTTCGCTCGCATTAGGATTCGGCATAACAGCGCAATCGGCAACAACGATAATACCATCCTTGCCATACGCTTTGTTCTTTGTGAATAAAAGGAACGCACCGGACACACAACTTACACCAGGCTGTGTTTTAATAATCTGCAAAGCTGGACGAAGTACGTTGCCTGTAGTATTTTGAGCACCTGCTATCTCGCCATCAGCATCACCGGCTTTTATCATAAGGCAAGCAAGAAATAATGGGTCTTCAACCAAAACAGCAGCCTTCTCCGGAGTCATGCCCTTCTTTTCGCGTAGACGGAAAAGTAAATCTGCATACTCAGATTTCTTCTCATGAGCCTTAGGATCGATGATCGTTGCCTTTGATATGTTAGACAGATTGTGTTTAGCTGCCAAGTCCTTAACCTCGGCAAGATTGCCAAGCAAAATAATGTTAGCCACTTCATCAGCCAATAACTGGTCCGCAGCTTTTAGTGTTCTTTCTTCTGTACCTTCCGGAAGGACGATACGTTGCTTGTCAGCTTTAGCACGTACAATAATCTCTTGCATTAAATCCATAGATGGGAATTCTTTTTAGATAATGTTAAGTAATAAATTAGATTGCAAAAATAGCAAAAATGCAACACAGAGTTTGCAAAAGCAGACGGAAAGTTTCACAAGGAGAGCTATTTCCTTCGAATATTAACAAAAGTTGACAACCTCCCTTTCTCCCGAAAGAATTTGTTGTAAGGTTTCTGTTGTTATCGAGATTTCTAATTTACCATTGTGTGCGATAGATATCTGACTTCGCTCTTCAGAGACTACAATAACTAAGGCATCACTCTCCAAAGACAGACCTAGCGCAGACCTGTGTCGCAAACCAAGGTCTTTGGGAAAGTTCAAATTATGCGCTACGGGCAAAATACAGCCGGCAGCACATATACGATTATTCGCTATAATCATTGCACCGTCATGCAGAGGACTGTTCTTGAAAAATATGTTCTCTATTAAGCGTGCATTAGGATCGGCGTCAAATTTTTCGCCGGTATGTATGTATAACGACAAGTCCACATCTTGCTGTATGGCAATCAAGGCTCCCATCTTTTTCTTTGTCAGATTCATGCAGGATAATACTACCGCTGCAACATATTGCTTGTCGGCTTGCACTTGCTTCTTTGATGAGAATATCTTGCTAAGGAATTTCCAGCCGCGATACGAACCCATAATCACAAGGAAACGGCGTATCTCGTCCTGAAACAAAATCACAAGTACCAGAATTCCTACACTTACGACCTTATCCATGATTGCTCCCAGAAGGCGCATTTCCAATACTTGCGAAACAACAATCCATACGAGGATAAAAGAGATAATCCCGCTGAAGACTGATAACGTACCAGAGTTCTTCATCAGTTTGTAAGTCTGATACAGAACGACTGCAACCAGAATTACATCAATAAAGTCTTTTAGTCCAAAGTGCATCCACATAGTCAGTGACTTTTAATATATTTTGAAACTATACATACTGCTTCTCTTGCTGCTTTCACATCGTGTACCCTTAGGATATCGGCTCCATTCATCAGGGCAAGCGTGTTAAGCACTACTGTTCCGTTAAGGCTTTCCTCGGGAGTATTGCCGAGCAATCTATATATCATGCTTTTTCTTGAAATACCTACCAACAGAGGCAATTCAAAAACGGAAAAGTCCTTAAGGCGATTCATAAGCAGATAATTTTGGTCTAATGTCTTGCTAAAACCAAAGCCGGGATCGATTACGACGTCATTAACGCCCAACTGATTCAATCGCCTAACCTTTTTGGAGAGTTCGAGGATTATCTCTTCCATCATATTACCGTAGTCGGTGTGTTGTTGCATTGTTTGCGGAGTACCTCTCATGTGCATCAGGATATATGGCACTTGAAGTTCCGCTACGGTATCGAACATATCCTTGTCCAAGTCACCGCCTGAGATGTCATTAATCATTGCTACCCCATAATCCTCAACGCAAGTACGCGCCACACCTGCTCTGAAAGTATCCACCGAAACTATTGTTTCAGGATAATGCTCTTTTAATATTCTTAGGGCAACAATGAGACGACTAGCCTCCTCGTCCTCCGAAACTTCCACTGCGTCGGGGCGTGATGAATATCCTCCTACGTCGATTATTGACCCTCCCTCGGAAAGGATTGTTTGTATACGTTCGTCGATGTCTTTCTCGGTTTGCTTGCGACTATTACTGTAGAACGAATCCGGAGTTATGTTCAGAATACCCATAACCGTAGGTTCTTCAAGCGAGGTAAGTGTGCCCTTTATGTTGAGGGATTTATGATTCATATAGACTTTTGTTGTGAAACTAACTCCAACAAAAATACACAATTATTACATAATATGAATTACATTTGTTTCATTATAATAACGTAAAACGATATAGCCTAATATGACTATCACCGAATTGTACGAATTGTTCATACACCATCCTAACATCACGACCGACAGTCGTAATTGCCCAAAAGGTTCTTTATTTTTTGCTTTAAAAGGAGATAATTTCGACGGAAACGAATACGCCGAGGCAGCCTTGTCTATCGGGGCAAGCTATGCTGTTATCGACAACCCTGATTATTATATTAATGAGCGAACAATAGTGGTCGAAGACTCGTTGAAGGCATTGCAGCAATTAGCCCGACGTCATCGAAAGACTCTCGGCATTCCTGTTATCGGAATAACCGGCTCTAACGGGAAGACTACGACAAAGGAGCTCCTCGCCGCTGTGCTTTCTTCTAAATTCAATCTTCTTTATACCGAAGGAAATCTGAACAATCATATCGGTGTGCCTCTTACTTTATTAAAGCTCAATCACGAACACGAATTGGCGGTTATCGAGATGGGAGCAAATCATATCGGCGAGATTGCTGAACTGTCTGCCATCGCTCAACCCAACTTCGGGATTATCACCAATATCGGCTATGCTCATCTGGAGGGCTTCGGTTCGTTCGAAGGAGTGTTGAAGGCCAAAGGTGAATTGTACGAATACATTCGCAAGACAAAAGGCATAATTTTTATCCGCGAAGAAGACGACACTCTGCAATCCATTGCCACAGGATTGGAGAAAGTGACCTACGGAGAAAGCGAAGCGGCATTTGCCTCGGGCAATGTAGAGAGTAGCAGTCCGTTTCTGACAATAAATTGGCGCCAACAAGGAAAGATTCATACCACCGAGACACATCTGGTAGGCAGCTACAATCTAAACAACCTTCTCGTCGCAATAGCTGTGGGAAGATATTTCAAAATTCCTGCCGAGCGAATCAATCGCGCCTTAGAGGCATACGAGCCGACAAATAATCGCTCGCAATTGGTGAAGACAGAACGCAACAGTCTGATAATAGATGCCTATAATGCGAACCCAAGTAGCATGAAAGCCGCATTGGAGAACTTTAAGTTGATGCAGGCAGACACCAAAGCAATAATACTCGGCGATATGTTTGAATTGGGCGAGGAATCCCAACAGCTACATTCCGAACTGGTAGACATTATAAAGGAAGGCAACTACGAAAAAGTCATGCTTTGCGGAAAAGAATTCTCAGAAGCAGGCAAAGCCTTCACAATTTTCCCGACAACAAATGAATTAGTAGAATATCTAAAAGAAAATCCACTGACAAATCACACAATCCTTGTCAAAGGTTCGCGCGGTATGGGATTGGAAAAGGTAATAGAACTACTATAAGGGAATATTTCCAAGACAAAAGGGACGTTTACACTCCCCCGAAGCGTCCAACCCCATTTTAAAGTATCCAAATAAGGTTCACGCCACTTTTGTTTCGGAATTTATTTACGGACAAGATTCCGCTCGTAAAATTGTTTCAGTATTATTTTACGGGTAAGATTCTGCTCGTAAAATTGTCACGCGACGAAAGCATCAGCGGAACTGTGCCGGAACTTTCATTTCGGAATTTATTTACGAATCCTGTAGGACTCATAAATTTTCTCCGGAGCAAAAGCGCCATGGGAGTATGGCTAAATCATACCACTGTCAAGGATTATTGGGAACAAATACGTATGTTTGTGTAAACTATAAAACATAGAATCATGGCAAAGAAAAGAATGTTAAAAAAATACGTCAGCTTTTTCGCTGGCGAGTTGTTTGCAGAAACATTGTTGGTTAATCTGTTAAACCAAAAGGTAGACCAGGCTAAGTGCGAAGAATTAATGACCCGCATCGTTGATATGCAAGAAGAATTTACTCGCAGAGTTAATCACAGTGATGCGAAAGACAACAAAACCTTAGTGAAAGAATACTACAAAAAACTCAAAGTAGATTTCCAACAAGAAGTAATGGCCATCGCCAAAGAAATTGAAGCGCTGGGTAAGGCTTAAGTATGAGAAGAAAACTAAGTAGGATTCTTTTCAGATTATTAGGCTGGAGTTTCGGACCGGAAGGTGAATATGTCCCTAAATGTGTTGTTTGTGTTGCCCCTCACACCAGTAATTGGGATTTCCCGTTAGGGAAACTCTATTATACTTCTCTCGGACACAATGCACGTTTTCTTATTAAGAAAGATTGGTTTGTCTTTCCTTTCAACATAATCTTTGATTTCTTGGGAGGAGTGCCTGTGGATAGAAACAAACACACATCTGTGACAGACCAGATGATTGCCGAGTTTGACAAACACAATAGTTTTCATCTTGCCATAACTCCGGAAGGCACACGAAAAAGGACGGAGGAATGGAAGAAGGGCTTCTATCATATCGCCGAGGGTGCTAAAGTGCCAATTCTGATTGCTTATCTCGATTATAAAAAAAAGGAAATCGGAACGAAGGCTCTGTTCTATCCCACAGGAGATATTACTGAGGATCTTAAAACTATTCGTAGTTACTACGAGGGGGTGACTGCTTGTCACCCTGAGAATTTTGTAAATTAATTATATCATGGAAGCAGGTTTGCGTATCAGTATGGTTCAGACTTCTATCCTTTGGGAAAACAAGGGCGGAAATCTAAGCGCATTCGGAAAACAGTTGGCGCGACTAAAAGGACGTACTGATATTGCTGTGCTTCCGGAGACTTTTACAACAGGCTTTTCCGTAAATATTGCTGCCCTTGCCGATAATATGGCAGGCGACACCATCACGGCGGTTAAGTCGTGGGCGAAGAAGTACGGCTTCGCAATAACAGGCAGCCTCTTCGCTGAGGATAATGGCTTATTCTTCAACCGAGCCTTCTTCGTAACACCCAAAGGCGACATCTACACTTATGACAAACGCCATCTGTTCAGGATGGGTAATGAACATAAATATTTTCTGCGGGAGAGAAGTTGACTATCGTTCGCTACAAGGATTGGAATATTTGTCTGCAAATATGTTATGACCTCCGCTTCCCCGTATGGAGTCGTAACGTGAACAATGCCTACGACCTCCTTATCTACATGGCTAATTGGCCTGACCCCCGCATTAATGTATGGAACACTCTCCTACCTGCAAGGGCTATCGAAAACTGCTGCTACGTCTGCGGCGTAAACAGGGTAGGTACTGACGGAATGGGATTGGTATATTCCGGCTGTTCATCGATATACGACCCTAAAGGCGATCGTATAGCTCATGCTCCGAAGAATAAGATTATGACACGCACTTGCGTGTTGGATAAAGGCTCCTTAGATAGATTCCGAGAGAAGTTCCCCGTGTGGAAGGATGCGGACTCTTTCCAAATCATTTAGAGGAAAATACAGGATACTATTTGAAATCACACAATAAACTCTTTTACCAATGAAAAACATCGACCGTAGAACATTCCTGAAAACAGCATCAGCAGGTGCTGCCTTGGTAGGACTAACCGGATCTTTCTCCGGATGTCAGCAACAGCAACCGCTAACAAGTAAATTGCCACGCTGGAGAGGCTTTAACATCTTGGACTTCTTCCATCACGGACGTTATGTGGCAGACCCGATACGACTTGCCGCCACCGAGCAGGATTTTAAATGGATGGCAGATTGGGGGTTCGACTTCGTCCGCATTCCGATAGCTTATCCAAGCTATATCAATTACGACCCGACCTCAGGAAAGGATATAACAGCAGAGGAGACAACCAACTTCAGAGAAGAGGCTGTCGAAGCGATTGAGCATATCGTCTATCTTGCCAATAAATATAATCTGCATGCGAGCCTGACTCTGCATCGCGCTCCGGGATTTTGCATTAACGCAGGTTTTCGCGAGCCGTTCAACCTATGGAAGGACGACGAGGCACAGCAAGCCTTTTATACGCACTGGGATTTCTGGGCGAAGCGCCTAAAGCATATCTCGCCTAAGATGTTGAGCTTCGACTTGGTAAACGAGCCATGCTACAAAGAGGACATGAACGACCAATTCGGAATAGCAACGCCTATACCGGGAGATATTTACAGAAAAGTTGCCATAGGATGCCTTGATGTAATCCACCGACAAACACCCGATAGACTCGTTGTAGCCGATGGCAATAACGGAGGTGCATTGGTAATCCCCGAGTTAGTAGACTTGCCTATCGCACAGAGTTGCCGTGGATACTATCCTCATTATGTCTCACACTATCGCGCAAGCTGGGTCTGGAAAGATCCTAACGACGCACCAACGCCGGTATGGCCTGGCATAATAAACGGCGAAAAGTTCAACAGACAAGTATTAGAAGAGTTCTACAAGCCTTGGACAGACTTAGCGAAGCAAGGCGTAGGCGTACACTGCGGAGAATGTGGCTGCTTCAGAGAAACTCCTCACGAAGTCTTCCTGTCATGGTTCAACGACCAATTAGATATCTTAACACAAAACGGAATAGGCTGGGGATTATGGAACTTCCGAGGAGACTTCGGCATAATAGACTCCAACAGAAAAGACGTAGCCTACGAAGATTTCCACGGGCACAAATTAGACCGCAAGCTGCTGAGTTTGTTGCAGAAATACTAATCCTGCAAAAGAAACCCAAGGAGGAGATTTCCTCAAAAAACAAACCCCGCAGTAGAACATCATCCACTGCGGGGTTTTAATTTTTGATTATCTTTCATAATCGCTTCTTACTTCACTTCTTCGAAGTCAACATCTGTTACTCCGCTATCCTTTGTATTATCGCCTCCTGCATTCGGTTCTGCTTGTTGAGCATTTCCTTGTGCATTTTGTGCGTTGTACATTTCCTGACTTGCAGCTTGGAACACGCTGTTTAGTTCCGCTGTTGCAGCATCTATTGCAGCGATATCTTGTGCCTTGTGAGCTTCTTTCAGTTTCGCAAGAGCAGCTTCGATTGGAGCCTTCTTATCAGCAGGTAATTTATCGCCAAGTTCGCTCAATTGCTTTTCAGTCTGGAATATCATACTGTCAGCTTGATTCAGCTTATCAATACGTTCTTTTTCTGTTTTATCTGCTTCTGCATTTGCTGCAGCTTCCTCTCTCATTCTCTTTACTTCATCATCACTCAAGCCGCTTGACGCTTCGATACGTATGCTTTGTACCTTACCTGTACCTTTATCTTTTGCAGATACGTTAAGGATACCATTTGCATCAATATCCAAAGTCACCTCAATTTGAGGAACTCCACGTTGCGCTGACGGTATTCCATCAAGGTGGAAACGTCCGATAGACTTGTTATCTTTTGCCAAAGAGCGTTCTCCTTGTAATATATGTATCTCAACAGAAGGCTGATTGTCTGCCGCTGTGGTAAACGTTTCAGACTTCTTTGTTGGGATTGTTGTATTTGATTCGATAAGCTTAGTCATTACACCACCCATCGTCTCGATACCCAATGAGAGTGGAGTAACATCAAGCAATAGAATGTCTTTCACTTCACCTGTCAACACACCTCCTTGGATAGCAGCACCTACTGCAACGACTTCGTCCGGGTTTACACCTTTAGAAGGAGCTTTGCCAAAGAACTGCTCAACAACAGCCTGAATAGCAGGGATACGTGTTGAACCACCCACAAGGATTACCTCATCAATCTCTGAGATACTCAAATTTGCATCCTTCAATGCCTGACGACAAGGCTCAATACAAGCCTGAATCAAGGTGTCAGCAAGCTGCTCGAATTTAGCACGAGACAAAGTCTTAACCAAGTGCTTTGGTATACCATTTACAGGCATAATATATGGCAAGTTGATTTCCGTACTTGTTGTACTGGATAATTCAACCTTAGCTTTTTCCGCAGCTTCTTTCAAACGTTGCAATGCCATCGGGTCTTTACGAAGATCGATACCTTCTTCCGCAAGGAAATCCTCAGCCAACCAGTCAATGATAACGTGGTCGAAGTCGTCACCACCAAGGTGAGTATCACCATTTGTAGATTTTACTTCAAACACTCCATCTCCAAGTTCAAGGATTGAGATATCGAAAGTACCACCACCTAAGTCAAATACAGCAATCTTCATATCCTTGCTGGTCTTATCCAAACCATAAGCCAAGGATGCTGCTGTAGGCTCATTCACAATACGGCGAACAGTCAGGCCTGCGATTTCTCCAGCTTCTTTTGTAGCCTGGCGTTGAGCATCGCTAAAGTAAGCAGGAACAGTGATAACTGCTTCCGTCACTTCTTGCCCTAAATAGTCTTCCGCTGTTTTCTTCATCTTTTGAAGCACCATCGCAGAGATTTCCTGTGGAGTATATAGGCGTCCGTCGATATCTACACGTGGAGTGTTGTTATCTCCCTTCACTACCTTATAAGGAACTCTTGAAGTTTCTTTTTGCACTTGATCAAAAGTTTCACCCATGAAACGTTTGATAGAAAAGATTGTCTTTTCAGGATTTGTGATTGCCTGACGTTTTGCAGGATCACCCACTTTACGTTCACCACCTTCTATGAATGCTACGATAGAAGGAGTAGTTCTTTTACCTTCGCTATTTGATATTACAACTGGCTCATTACCTTCCAACACAGAAACGCAAGAGTTAGTTGTTCCTAAGTCAATTCCAATAATTTTTCCCATGTTTTTATATTTTAAATTGTTATTATTTTCGATTTAACATCATCATTAATACAAATGCTGTGCCAAGAGGGAATAGAACTTCTATCAGAAAAGAATGACAGTCGAACGTGACAATAAGTCAGTTCGACTCAAATAGAACAAGTCACACATTAATAAATACAGAGCTATGATTGCTTATACAATAAGACTTTATTATATCGAACAAGCAGATATTCGTCAGACAAGACAAGCTCATACGCTAAGACAAGGCAACATACAGAAGCACAAGTTGATATTAAATCTTTTATTCAAAATTGAGTGTTTTTCTTTTTCTGCTAAATAAAAAGCTATATATTTGCAATCCAAAAAATTAAACGGTTATAAAATAGAAATTATACAAAAATGACAAAAGCAGATATCGTTAACGAGATTTCAAAAAGCACTGGCGTAGACAAACATTCAGTTTTAGCTAGCGTAGAATCATTTATGGAAATAGTTAAGTCTTCATTATCTGATGGCGAAAATGTTTACCTTAGAGGATTCGGTAGCTTTATAATCAAAAAGAGAGCACAAAAGACAGCTCGCAATATTTCTAAGAATACAACGATTATTATTCCAGAGCACAACATTCCATCATTTAAGCCTGCAAAGACTTTCTTGAAAGACGTAAAATAATCAACAGACTATATATTAATTAAAAAATTAAAAGCGATGCCAAGCGGAAAAAAAAGAAAAAGACATAAGATGTCTACGCACAAGCGCAAGAAGAGACTAAAGAAGAATAGACATAAGAAGAAATAAGTCTATTTCTAACGAACTCTGAAGAACAAACTTATAAAGTGGCCTTTTAAGTTTGTTCTTTGCGTATTTATAAAGGCCAAACACAAAAACTTTTTGTAGTGATTAGTGAAATAGTAGTAGATGTACAACCCAAAGAGGTATCTATTGCCATATTGGAAGACAAAAGCCTTGTCGAGCTTCAAAAGGAAGCACGCAACGTTGCCTTCGCAGTAGGAGATATATATCTTGGCAAAGTTAAAAAGCTAATGCCGGGGCTGAACGCTGCATTCATTGATGTAGGTTACAAAAAGGATGCATTTCTTCACTATCTGGACCTAGGTCCTAACTTTAACACACAGCAGAAGTTTCTGAAACAGGCAATAAGCGAATCAAAGAAGGCACAGCCTGTATCAAAAACGCAAACACTTCCGGAGATTGAAAAGGATGGAAGTATTAGCGATGTTCTTAAAGTGGGACAAGAGGTCTTAGTACAGATTGCAAAAGAACCGATTTCAACAAAAGGTCCCCGATTAACTTCCGAGCTATCCTTTGCAGGAAGATATATCGTATTAATTCCTTTTGCAGATAAAGTCTCGGTATCCACTAAAATCAAGTCAGGCGAGGAGCGCGCTCGTTTACGTCAGCTTATACAAAGCATTAAGCCTAAAAATTTTAGCGTAATAGTACGCACATCGGCGGAGGGCAAACGAGTTGCAGAACTTGACCATGAACTGAAAACATTAGTAAAACGATGGGAGGACAATATTCCAAAAGTAGGTAAGTTGAAATGTCCAGCCCTAATTTACGAAGAAACGGCACGTTCCGTCGCTCTGTTAAGAGACATCTTCAACCCATCGTTTCAGAACATTCATGTCAACGACAAGGATGTTTACAATAGTCTGAAAGATTATGTCAGTTTGATTGCCCCTGGACGCGAAAACATCGTCCAATTATACACTGGAGAACTTCCAATCTTCGACAATTTTGCAGTTACAAAACAAATCAAGGCATTATTCGGACGCACAGTTACCTATAAAAGTGGAGCCTACCTGATTATCGAACACACAGAAGCAATGCATGTTATTGACGTGAACAGCGGAAATCGAGCAAAAAGCAGTGATGCTCAAGAAAAAACAGCGATAGATGTAAATCTGTCAGCTGCCAGCGAAATAGCTCGCCAACTTCGACTTCGAGACTTAGGAGGAATTATTGTTATTGACTTTATCGACATGGGCGACGCAGCCAACAAGCAGACGATCTTCGAGCATATGCTGAAGGCGATGTCTACCGACCGTGCGAAGCACAATATTTTGCCTTTAAGCAAATTCGGTTTGATGCAAATAACCCGTCAGCGGGTACGTCCGGCAATGGATGTAAATACTTCTGAGGATTGCCCGACTTGCTTTGGAGCAGGAAACGCAAAACCCTCTATCTTATTTACAGACGCACTGGATAGAAAAATTGACAGCTTAGTTAATAAGCATCATCAGAAGAAATTCACCCTGCATGTACATCCTTACATCGCAGCGTTTCTGAACAAGGGATTATTCCCTTTGAGTTGGAAGTGGAAATTCAAGTACACATTCAACATGAAAATCATTCCTAATCAAAGTTTAGGATTCTTAGAGTACAAATTCTTTGACTCTGACAAGAATGAACTGGACATGAAAGAGGAAGCAGAAATGAAATAAGAAAAAGAGGTATCTCATAAATGAGATACCTCTTTTTTTGTTTCACGACTACACAAATAGTGAATCTTGAAAAAACGTTGAGACTATTCGGAATAACGAGGAATAAAGCTATTTTTGTGACTTAACTTAAAATTACGATTATGCTTCATCAGCCATATGTAAAGGAATTATCACTAAATTACAGTTGTGATGAAATTTGGTCACACATTATAGAAATAACAGATAAGATTGAAGTTTACACATTAGTCAGTGAGTCAAAAACACTAAATAGGTGTGTAATTAAAGAAACTGGAATAAATATTGAAATTAACCTTCAAAAAGTTTCTGACAACGTTACAAATCTAAAAATACTAACGCTGTCAGATGGTGGAAAATATTTTTCTGCAGAAACAACAGTAATGCAACTTATTTCCAATTTTGAGGATGCTATATGTGCATCTCTTGAAGGTAGACTTGATGAATATAAACCGAAAAATACATCATTAGATTTTGATGGATGTATTTCTATTATAGCACTTATTGCCGCTATTGGATTAGTTATACTTGGAGTTCTTTCCTTCTTTTCCATTTAACTCATTGAAATAAATTCTATTCAAGAAATTAAGGATTTGCTTTTGAACATTGAAGAATAAAGCTACTTTTGTTGGCTTAACATCTAAAGATTACATTATGGAAGATTTTTTAGGTATTATCGGCTTTATTTCTATAATATTTGGAATACTAAATATAATCTTATTCTTTAAAATATGGGATATGACAGACAATGTCAAATCAATAAAAAAGAACGTTGATTTATTCTTTTTACATAGACAACATGCTGAAATTGAAGAAAAAGAAGATGCTGTTTTTGAAGCTAAAGTTTCCTATTTTCAGGGCGAACTTATTGAAGCCAAGAAGGTTTTGGATAGGGCTTTTTTTCATGATTTAGTCAAAATATCTCATTTAGAGTATTCTTTTGATGAACGCTACAATGCCCTTGTCATTAAATATAAGCCCTTATATGAAGCGATGAATATAGAATCTCCTAATTTCGATAAGTATGCTGACAAAGAGAATTTATAAAGAGTTTGGAGAGCCAATCAACTACTTTTTTCATTCAAACAGCTGATGTACTTTATCTCTTACCATTGAAAATCCACTTGATACGACATTGAACTCTTTTGATTCAACAAATGAGCAATATTCCATATTATTGCCGACAATCGGAAGGAAGTCCATTCCTTCCGGTGGTAATAGGAACAGCAGTCACTAAAATGGAAACAGCAGATATAAAGAAACTATTGAATCTGCCTGATCACATAATCCCAATGCTTAATAACCTCGTAGGTTACCCTGAAAAGTAATCCTGCCAATAAAGACGTTTTAGGTTCACTATTACACAAGAAGTGAATCTATTTTTGGTCATGTAGGGACCCGTGAACCTAGCCCAACGGCTTTAGCCTTGGGGTTTAATGTATCCCACATATATTTTGC
>JGI996J12353_1000124_pt1 | contig 22864 bp, 18 predicted proteins | sample IntmicLarv5ML5BL_FD_12353 | JGI IMG/M metagenome (IMG submission 12353) | reverse complement strand
TGTGTTCAACTCCTACAGAGTTGTGGAGAGAGAAGAGAGCGTTCTTTTACCCCGAGCTGCGCTCGTACCTCGCTTGCACGGGGTTATTCATATTGAAGTCCTGTCGGACTTTTGTAGACTCTCCACTAGAGATTATCCCTAATTAGAAGTATTTGAATACTTTGACGATAAGCTAACATCTGCTTTTCGGGAAACCGGCGACACTTCCAATTGAGAAATCACAGTTCCGGCACTTTTCACACGCACTGTAGTATTATCATGAGCCTGCAATTTAAAATCCACATTCCAATGAGCAGGAAAAGCAGGCAACACCAATATTTTATCATTTACATTTTGGATAAGCATATATTGTAATCCGGTTGCCATAACACCTCCATTATCAAAATCCGGATTGTAGTCACTTCCCTGTTTCCAGAACGCCGGAAAACGCACACCCGGGTCATGGGCAGTTACATTCTTCATTATGAACTCTCCCGATTCCTCTCCTAAGCCCAACAAAGCCGCTTGAATAAGGCATTGCGACCAACAATTCGACAGTTTCCAAACACGATTATCGAAAGTATTTTTTGCAATATCCAAACCCGGACGTTCCAAACCAAACAGCCTAAAAGGAAAAATTGGGTAACATTCGGGATTTTCAAAATTGCGCTCCTCTCCAAATTCTTCCGCCGGAAGTATTTTCTTTTTATCCGAACTCATCGGCAACGGCGGTAAAGCCCGAAGACAATTGTTCCATTCTTCCAACAAATCCGAAGTGGTCAGATTTCGGGGCAATTCATTTAATTTCCCAATAGTATATTGTAAACCCGCAATATAATCTACCGGATTCACACAATCCCAAAACTGTTCAAGCGAATTCGCTGGAGAAAAACGAATAACACCGCTGATACGCGGCCAATGTTGGTCGAAAAAACGAATACTCTGCTCTGCAAATGGAATGATATATTGTTTGGCAAATTCATCATCTTTCGTGTAATCATAAAGTTCAAGCATTTGACTCAGCATTTCCAGAGAGCTAGAGTAATGATAACGTATCCAGCGGGTATCAGATGCTTTTCCATCTACATTGTTCCATCCCCAATCATCTTGAATAAAAAGCCCAAAGAAATTCAATGTCTCAGGAAAGAACGCCCCACCATGCCCATGCTGCTTCTTTGTTACATCTTTTTGGAATTTCATCACATTCATATACATGTCAAACCACGGCTTGAGCAAATCATAATCTCCGGACGAAAAGAGCGGCCAATGAAACAGTCGATTGTTTTGAAACCAATAGCCCGGTCCCCAATTCCGATAATCGCCATTCTGCCCTCCAAAATCGAATGTGAAATTTCCCCCATTGAATTTGGCCGGATATGCACCACGACTTTGGCAAGCCATCATAAAACGTTGTAACAAATACGCTTGCGTAACCGCTTCAGCATCTGCATCTCCAGATAAAAACACCCAACTTCGATTCCAAAAGGCATCCCACCAAAGCTGATGCTGTTTTTTTGCAGATGCGATATCTTGTTTATTGATTGTATTTATTTGTGCCGCCAATTGATTCTCCCAATCGGCAACACTCGCAGTTTGAGCCGTATAAGGATAAATCGAAACCGCAAACTGCTTTCCGGGCTTTGCGGATACTAAAGTTGCGTCATCTTTCTTGACCAAATCCTTTCCCAGCATACTCGCCCCAAAAGTACGATACAGATAGGGGTCCGGATATTTTTGGGCTAATTCAGGAACATTTTGTTTTGTCAGAATTGTTTCATAGAAAGATGTTTCATTTCGATGATACCACTGCACCTGATTCGGTTTTGACAAGAGAACATCAGCACTTTCGGAAGGCTTTACCGGACTTCCAAGCAATCCCCTGAAACTGGAAGCAATCGGGTCATCTCCGGAAATTAGTGTGAAAGGTGTAGGACGCAATAGTTCCGTAGTACACTCTATCGAAACATCTTTGTCGGACGACACCTCCACTCGGACAACTTGTTGATTTGCGTCAATCCAGATTTTCAATCGGGTGGCATTTCCTTTTTTACCCGCGCTGACATTGATTGCTCCTTCATAAAGGTTGAGTGTCTGAATGAAGTTGACATCATCAATAAACGGATTGGGAGCTATGCTGATACGCACACGACCCACTTTCAATAAACGAGTTGCTTCGCTCCAAGTGTCGGATTTTCCGATATACATCATCAAGTCGCCATCTTTTTCAATCCACACATTTGCTGTAATATCCCCGTTCCCGATAGGCATAGATTCCATCGAACCGGTGGTGCTGAGTGTCTTCCATGTAACATTGTACTGATTTAATTGAGCTAAAATGTCTTTCGGCAATTGATTTTTTGCGGATAAATTGTTAATCCCGACAAATACGTTCAATAAGAAAATGAAGAAAAATGTGGATGTAGAAAATTTGTTTCTCATGGCATTTATTTTAATATTTGATATAATATCGCAAAGCAAAACGATACAAATATAGAAATAAATTTCATATATAAAGATATTTTATGATATATTTTATAAAAATCATATCGCGAAAATCAACAAACGAAATAAGATTATACTTCAATCGAAATTTCAACCTTCAAAAAACTATGTTTAGTAACTAGTCACAGAGCATTGTAGATTGCATCCCTTTGAAAGTAACAAAAGTAAATTAACGAAAATTCGATAAAAAGTCCGAAGTTGTAGAAAGAGGGCATTCTTCTAAAAACCCATCGCTTTTTTTACAACTTCCATTTCGTCTTCCGAAGTCAGCATTTTTAACAATTCAAATGCGACATTTGGAGCTGTTTCCGGACAATAAGACGTAATAACATTAGCATCAACAACTATTGGTTCATTCACAATATTCACTCCAAATTCTGCCAATTTTTTTTGCCAATAACCATTTTTTAAGTGATAAGTAGTTGCTTTCCGATTTTTAAGAATTCCACTTTTTCCTAAAGGGAATGCCCCAGAACAAATTGTTGCAATAATTTTGCCTTTTGCATTAAATTCCCTTATTAGCTCTAGAAATCTTTCATCATATGCATCTTCATAAAAACCAAATTCGCCAAATCCACCCGGTATTGCTAAGGCATCATATTCGTCAACACTTATTTCTTTAATCGTTTTATCCACTATTACTGGAACATTAAAAGTGCTTGTGACTTTTTCAGTAAAACCACAAGTATCAACAAACAAAGGATGTCCATAATCCACTCTTGCCCAGCCAAGAACATCGATAAAAACAGAAAATTCCATAATCTCAAATGCCTTTGCGAGAAACACTAATACCTTCTTTTTTTTCATATTCTTCAAAATTATCAAGTTACACTTAATTTTAAGTTTCCACCTAATCCTTCTCTTTCAATTGTTGCTATTAATTATAAAGTCCAGTTAAACTTCTTTTTGACTTCTGGTTTTAGCGTTTCGAAAAAATTCAGATAATAATTTTCAAAATAGAAAATTTCTTTAGTAAAATTTTCGCTCATTCAACTTTTGCAATTTTAATTCACAATACAAAGCTAGCTAATTAGATAACTAAATCAAGTTTTTCGGAGATTATCTAATCAATCGGAGATGCAACTATTCTCGTTTCATATCAAAAGTCATCCCATTCTGTTTGAGAATCATCCGATTTTCTGTCGGAATAAATTCTAATTCTAAACGCACCGGGTCAAATTTAAATTTGTCTTTTTCCACACATTCCAACGGAAATGACGGTTGACCTGTTCCTTGCGCAATTAACGTATTTCCGTTTTTAGTTATTGTTAATTTTAGAGGAAAAGCGTTGGTTGAATAAACGCCCAAATAAGTATCTAATTCCTCTGTTGTCAGTGTAATCGTTTTTTCAAATTGAGGAAGTTGATACTCTTTTCCAAAATAAATACTCAAAGAACCAATGATTATATCATTTAAAGGATAAGCGACTCCGTTTGAAGCTAAAGCAATAGATACTTTTTCCTTAGGAAAATAAAAAGCATTTGCTTGAAATCCATCCAGACCGCCCGTATGCCCATATCCTGTCATCTCATAAAATGGAACGCGGACTAAGCCAAATCCAAAACCATCGATTATGGTTGTCATTTGATTCAATGTTTCTTCTTTTACCAATTTTCCTGCAAATAAGTAATTCAAAAAGGCATTCAAATCAGAAGGAGTTGAAATAATAAAGCCAGCTCCTAATGGAACACTCATATCCGTTTCTTTTTCCAATGTCCACTCCGACAACCTGGTATACGAAAGAGCTTCATTATTATTGACATTGATATTTCCTCCGACAAATGTATTTTTCAATTGACAGGGTTTAGTAATCATTTCCTGAAGCAATTCGGAATACGTCTTTTTTGAAATGTCTTCTGCGATAAACGTGAGCAATACATAATTTGAATTTGAATATTCAAATTTTTCATTGGGGTCAAAAGATACTCCACCAGATAAAATTCTGTCAATCATTTGTTCTTTCGTCTGTTTTTCGGAATTCCATTGCATATAATTCTCCGCATTAGTAAAATTTGCAATTCCGCTCCTGTGTTGCAACAAGTGAGAAATGGTTATTTTATCCGCATTCTTTATTTGTGGATAAAAATTGCTAAGATTTGTAGACAGCGACAGTTTTTCGTTTTCAATCAATTTCATGATTATTGTTGCTGTAAATGTTTTGGAAATAGAACCGACACGAAACTTTGTTGTCGCATTGTTTTCAAGCTTTTTTTCTATATCGGAATATCCGTAGCTTTTTTGATAAACCTCTTTTCCATCATAAAAAAGAGAGATGCTTCCCATGCCTTTTTCATTTCCCTCAATAATTGAAAGCAAACTATCCAGCTTTTGCTTGTCAAAACTCTGCGCATTTAATGCTAAACTTATTATTAATAGTAATGCAGATAGGACAATTTTAGTTTTTTTCATTTGTCTACGTATTAAATTTAACAATTTGTTTTTTGAACAATTTGTCAATACAACAAAAGTAAAAAATATTCTGTAACATCTTCTCTGATTCATAATTTTTTTATATTTTCAACTCTTCGTATTGTGCCATAAAAAATATGCTTATATTTACCGCAAAAAGAACAATAGCTATGATAACTACAGTAGTAATTAACACAGACACCCCTGTAGGGAAAATGCTTTTACAACAAGTAAAACAGTTTCCTCATGTTGCGCAAATTGTTGAAGGACAAGAAACCGAAACAAAAAAACGTCACTCTTATCAAGAATTCAAAGAGAAACTAGCATCTTCACTAAATGAGCGATTTAATGCAGACATAGAAACATGACCCATTTATGAATTACATAATCGAATTTGAAGACCAAGCCATTAACGACATCGAATTATGCATGGCTCAATGATTATTGACTAAAATTAGGACTTTAATTTCTCTGAATCAGCCGATGATTTGGTTTTATTGAATAGCCGGGAAGCACTTTCCCCCATTTTCAGGTAACAGCAAGAATAAAGAATATCAATAATAATAATTTGTCCGATAATAAAAGGCATATCTATGTTTTTAAACAAATTTGCGTCACGGGGCGTTGTGTACAAATTTGCATTAGAAACTTTGGTTAATGGCGAAACAGCGAAATCGCTCAAACTAACAACATACACATTGTTATTTTTCGCCAATTTTGCGCACTTAATAACTTCGGCAGTCCTTCCGGAAGAAGAGATGACAAAAAGAATATCGTCTTCATCCAAAACAGACGCTTTCATTTTAAATAATGTAGAATCCGCCTCATAATAAGAAGGTATTCCGATTCTGAAAAACTTTGAATAAGCATATCGGGCACTGATTCCGGAAGTTCCTGCTCCTATAAAACAGATGCGATTGCTTTTTATGATTTTTTCTGCGACAGTCGAAATCGCAGCATAATCAATAATGGACTTTAATTCTTCTATCAGTTTTGAAGACAATCCTAAAACGACTTCCGAAATTTGGTCTGTTGACACGTGCGACGAAACAATTAAACCGTCCATTTCTTCTTCCAAACTTTTTGCATCAATAATATTGTCTTCCAGATTCTTTTTTAATTCTTTGAATCCTGAAAATCCTATTTTTTTGCAAAATCGAGAAATGGTAGCATAGCTCGTTCCCGAATGAATAGCAAGTTCCGAAATTGTATAATCAATGGACGCTGCATTTGCAAGAATAAAGTCTGCCAATCGTTTTTCCGCACTTTTCAGCGAATCATAGACTCCGTTTATTCTCAAAACGCAACTCCCTTTTACAATCTTAGCAATATCGTTCATTCATAAATCTGTTTAATTAGGAGAAATTCCATATCAAAAGTAGACTATTTTTTTCAAAAAACAGAAAAAACATGAACCAATAGAACGCAGATGACGCGGATTGTGCGGATTTTCGCTGGCGCGAGTTTGTAACTCGTGCCTTTAATGCGGCACGGATTGCAAATCCGCGCCAGCGTAAATCCGTTTAATCCGCGTCATCCGCGTTCTATTGGCTTTTTACAAACCTTCTTTTATCAAATATTGCGCTATTTGCACCGCATTCAATGCAGCACCTTTTTTTATTTGGTCGCCCACGCACCAGAAAGACAAGCCTTTCGGATTGGAAATATCTTTCCGAATTCGACCGACATATACTGGGTCTTTATCGGCTACAAATAAAGGCATCGGATAGATTTTGTCTTGTGGTTTATCTTGAACAATAACACCTTCGGCTTTTTCAAAAGCTTCACGAGCCTCATCTACAGAAATTGGACGTTCTGTTTCAATCCAAATAGCTTCTGAATGCGCTCTTAAAGCAGGAACACGCACACACATCGCGCTGACTTCAACGTCTGAATGCATAATTTTTTGCGTTTCATGATACATTTTCATTTCCTCTTTTGTGTAGCCATTTTCAGTAAAAACGTCTACTTGAGGAATTAAATTGTATGCCAATTGATAAGCAAACTTCTCAACAGTAGGCTCTTCGCCATTTGTAATTTGTTTGTATTGATTTGCCAATTCGTCCATTGCTGCAGCTCCGGCTCCCGAAGCAGCTTGATAAGTTGCCACGTGAACTCGCTTGATGTGAGATAGTTTTTCTATCGGTTTTAACGCTACAACCATTTGAATGGTTGTACAATTCGGGTTCGCAATAATTCCTCTCGGACGATTTTTCGCATCTTCCGCATTCACTTCCGGCACAACCAATGGAACATCGTTGTCCATACGGAAAGCACTGGAGTTATCAATCATTACAGCTCCATATTTTGTTATTGTTTCTGCAAATTCTTTGGAAGTTCCGGCTCCGGCTGAAGTAAAAGCAATATCAACACCCTTAAAATCATCATTGTGTTTTAATTCCTTCACTGTTATTGACTTACCTCCAAACTCATATACATTACCTGCACTTCGAGATGAACCAAAAAGAACCAATTCATCCATTGGAAAATTTTGCTCTTCCAACACGCGTAAGAATTCTTGACCTACCGCGCCACTTACTCCAACAATAGCTACTTTCATTTTTTTTGCCTCTTTTTTAATAAAATTATTAAATATAGTTTGTTTTATTCAAAATTAATTCTACATTTGCATCGGATATATATAGCCAAAACAAAATGTAGGTTTTTGCCTACAAAAATAATAATTAATAACTAAAACAAAAGTATTATGAAGAAAATTATTATCATTCTTCTAGTGTTGCAGTCTTTTACTGCGTTTTCTCAATTCAGTGATAACTTTAATGACGGATTATTTCAGAGTAATTCAAGTTCTAATCGAACCGTTGATTGGGTCGGTAATACGGACGATTTCATAGTCAATGAGTCACTTCAATTACAGTTAAATTCCCCGAACAATCAATCTCCGGCGCAATTACGAACCCAATCTTCTATGATTTCGAATACTCGTTGGGAATTTTATGTCAGAATGGATTTTAATCCAACAGCCTCTAATTATTCAAGAGTCTACATCGTCAGTGATGAAGAAAATCTGACGGGCGATTTAAACGGTCTTTTTATTCGAATTGGATATTCAGATAAAAATATTTGTTTGATTCAATCGCAGAAAGGAAAAAACAACAAAACATTGATACAGGGAGAGAAAAGGCGATTGGATAATTCTTCTGTGGCGATGAACATTCGAGCGACTTTAGATGATTCCGGAAATTTTAATTTGTATTCCAAATTAGACGAAGAAACAAGTTTCACATTAGAAGGAAGTTGTACAATGGACGAAATCACAACAAGTAGCTGGTTTGGAGTTGTTTGTACATTTACAACTACACGAAATAAGCTTTTCTTTTTTGATAATTTTGTTGTTCAGGACATAGACAATGACAATCCTATAGAAGAGCCGATTGATGAACCGACTCCTACGTATGATTTGCCCCAAGAAGGAGATATTCTTTTTAGCGAAATCATGGCTAATCCGGGAACCGGAAGTGAAAATCCGGAATATATCGAATTATACAATGCAAGCGATAAAACTTTTCAGCTGAATAATTGCTTATTTTATTATGGCGACAGGTCCTATCGTTTACCGGATAAAATCATTTCTCCTAAAACCTATTTCATTTTATGTAAAACAACTGAAACCGGCTGGTTTGATGAAACAGTCAACACAACCGGTGTACCTTCTTTTCCGACTTTAGCAAATGGCGGCAGATTGCTGATGCTCGAAAATAACAAGGGTGAATTAATTTCTTGGTTTGAGTATTCTGACAGCATGTACGGAGATAACACCAAAAAAGGAGGCGGTTGGTCGCTCGAATGCAAGGATTTATCCAATTTATCCAACACTGCCGACAATTGGTCTGCTTCGGTTAGCGAAACCGGAGGAAGTCCGGGAAAAGAAAATTCAATAAAATCAACTTATCCGGACTCTGAAACGCCGAAAATACTTTCTTCTTTGTTATTAGAAGAAAATAAGATAGATATTGCATTTTCAAAACCAATGAATCGGTCTTCATTATTGAAAACTGAAAACTATTTTCTAGAAAATGAAAATTATCAAATTATTGACTTAGAAACCAATTATCCACAAGGAACACAATTAATTATTCAACTCAATAAATTTCCACCCAAAGGAGAATTATTAGAATTAGATTTGGTAGGAATCCAAGATTTATCTGGAAATAAATTAGGTAATAACGCTTCTCTTTTTGTCGGTTCGGGATATGAAGCTGAAAAATCAGAGATTATTATCAATGAAATTCTATTTAATCCTCCAACGGGCGGAAATGAATATGTTGAATTATACAATCGTTCGGACAAAGTAATCGATTTGCGTTTGTTAAGCATCACTAGTAGAAGACCTTCTGACGGTTCTTTCAACAGAGCTTATCCTCTAACTGCTTTGCCCTTATTTCTTTATCCGGAAGAATATGTTGTGATAACTAAAAGTCAAGAACTTGTTTGCAATTTTTTCGATTGTAGAGATGAATCTTTCTTCTTAGAACCGGAAAATATGCCTTCTTTGGCAAACGCGAGCGGTTGTGCGGTTATTCTAAATAATGTTACCAACGAAGTTGTGGATGAATTTTATTATTCGGAATCCATGCACTCCAGCGGGATTAGCAACAAAAAAGGAGTGGCTTTAGAGCGAGTTAGTTTTGGGAAAGCCACAAATGAAAGTTCAAACTGGTTATCGGCTTCTGCTCAAAGCAAATACGGAACTCCGGGCTATCTTAATTCTCATCATTTGGAAGATACAGCAATAGACAATGTTTTCAAAAACACAATTAAGATTGAATATCCTCACATTAACAATGAGAGTTATGGAATTAACTATCAATTAGACAAATCCGGATATAATTGTAGGATATTTGTTTATGATACTGTCGGACGAATGGTTGATACGATTATCAATAATGAAACATTAGGAAGTCAAGGCACTATTTATTGGAATGGAAAAGGAAAATCAAATTATCCGTTAAGTAGTGGAATATACATTTTGTACATGGAAATTTTTGACACTTCCGGAAACGTTCATAAATTCAAAACACCAATCACGGTTAAATAATTAAAAATTAAGAATTAAGAGTTAAGAATTAAGGGCGAAAAGGCGAAATAATATCAACCGCTTTCAATTCTTAATTCTTAATTCTTAACTCTTAATTTTTCACAGGGTTTCTGTTTCGTCCTTAAATCTGCAAGTATAATTTATTGATAATTGAATTCCAGAAAGTTATTACATTTTTTATTTCACCCAAATAAGTGAAGAAGAAATGGAGAACTGAACGTTGGAGCAGGTCGAAGACCTGAAATATCTTAGCACAGGGTTAGCGAAGCGCAACCCTGTGTTTGATGAATACCACCCAACACCAAATCCTGAAAGGATGTAATAAAAATGCCGTTCTTTCAAAAGTCACAGGGTTGCACTACGTTTACCCTGCGCTAAGATATTTCCGGTTTTCAACCTGATTTTGTCTTCGACAAAAAAGTATGCGGATTTTAGGTTCTTAGATAAAAAAATTATCTTTGTGCTATTATAAAAACACAATAAGCTATATTAGCTCGTCATTTATAAATAAAAATGACGAAAAAATTAACTTTAATAATGGCAAAAGGAATAGTTGAAACCCCTTTAATGAAGCAATACTTCGAGATTAAATCTAAACATCCCGAAGCTATTTTATTATTTCGCGTAGGCGACTTTTACGAGACTTTTTCACAAGATGCAATTACCACTTCCGAAATATTAGGAATAGCTCTTACCCGAAGAGCCAACGGTTCTGCTCAATTCATCGAATTAGCCGGATTTCCGCATCACGCGCTGGATACTTACTTGCCGAAATTGGTACGAGCCGGAAAAAGAGTGGCGATTTGCGACCAACTCGAAGACCCTAAACTAACCAAAAAATTAGTTAAAAGAGGTGTTACAGAACTTGTTACTCCCGGTGTTTCGATAAACGATAATGTATTAAATCATAAAGAAAATAATTTCCTGGCAGCAATTCACTTCAACAAAAGTATTTGTGGAATCTCCTTTTTTGATATTTCTACCGGAGAATTTTTAACTGCTGAAGGTCCTGTTAATTACATTGACAAACTCATCAATAATTTCGCGCCAAAAGAAATTCTTCTCGAAAGAAGCAAACGAAAACAATTTGAAGAAGCTTTTGGCTCCAAACATCTGACTTTTGAAATGGAAGATTGGGTGTTCACTGATGATACAGCTAATGAACGTTTATTGAAACAATTTGAAACAAAAAACTTAAAAGGTTTTGGCGTTCAGCATTTAAGCAATGGAATTGTAGCCGCAGGAGCTGTTTTATATTATCTAGACCTTACTCAACATACAGAAACCGGTCACATTACAGCATTAACAAGAATAGAAGAAGACCGATTTGTTCGCTTAGATAAATTTACCGTTCGCAGCCTTGAATTATTGGATACAATGAACGAAGGCGGCAAATCCTTATTGGATATTTTAGACAAAACGGTTACTCCAATGGGCGCTCGAATGCTCAAACGCTGGATTGTTTTTCCTTTGAAAGAGGTTAAGTTAATAGAAGACAGATTAGCTGTTGTGGAATTCTTTTTCAAAGAGCCGGAAATGAAAACAATGTTGGACCAACAACTTAGTTTGATTGGCGATTTGGAAAGAATCATCTCTAAAGTAGCTGTAGGAAGAGTCAATCCGAGAGAAGTAGCACAATTGAAAGTTGCCCTAAATGCAATTACTCCAATCAAAGAAGCCTGTTTGAACTCGGATGAATCCAGCTTAAAAAGAATCGGCGAACAATTAAATCTTTGTTCAATCATTAGAGACCGAATTCAAAACGAATTAGTCGCTGACCCTCCTATCCTACTCAATAAAGGAAATGTGATTGCGAAAGGAATAAACTCGGAATTAGATGAATTGCGACAAATTGCATACGCCGGAAAAGATTATTTGCTTCAAATTCAACAACGAGAAATCGAGCAAACAGGAATAACTTCTTTGAAAGTAAGTTACAATAATGTGTTTGGTTACTACATTGAAGTCAGAAATACACATAAAGATAAAGTACCCGAAAGTTGGATTCGCAAACAAACATTAGTTAGCGCAGAAAGATATATCACTGAAGAACTTAAAGTTTACGAAGAAAAAATTCTAGGAGCAGAAGATAAGATTTCTTCTTTGGAAGCTAAATTATTCAATGATTTGGTGTTGGAATTAATGGAATACATTGCTCCTATTCAAACCAATGCAACACTCATCGCGCAAATAGACTGTTTGCTTTCTTTTTCAAAAATTGCAGAACGAAATAAATACATCCGTCCGCAAATAGATGACAGTAAAATTTTAGATATAAAAAGCGGAAGACATCCGGTAATTGAAACGCAACTTCCTCCGGGAGAGTGCTATATTCCGAATGATGTTTACTTGGATGATAAAACGCAACAGATAATTATCATCACGGGACCTAACATGGCGGGAAAGTCTGCATTGTTACGTCAAACAGCCTTGATTACGCTAATGGCACAAATCGGCTCTTTCGTTCCGGCAGAATCAGCAAAAATCGGATTGGTCGATAAAATATTCACGCGCGTTGGAGCCAGCGATAATATTTCATTAGGCGAATCCACATTCATGGTCGAAATGAATGAAGCTGCTGACATTTTGAATAATCTTTCCGATAGAAGTTTGATTCTTTTTGATGAGTTGGGTCGTGGAACATCTACTTATGACGGTATTTCAATTGCTTGGGCGATTGTCGAATATATCCATGAACATACAAAGGAATTGGCAAAAACGCTTTTCGCAACTCATTACCACGAGTTAAATGAAATGGAAAAAACATTCAAACGGATAAAAAACTATAACGTATCCGTTAAAGAAGTAGATAATAAAATCATCTTTTTACGCAAATTGGTAAAAGGCGGAAGCGAACACAGCTTCGGTATTCACGTTGCTAAATTAGCCGGAATGCCTCAAAGTATCGTTAAAAGAGGAAATGAAATTCTTTCTCAACTCGAAACGGATAATCGCAAAAATGGAATTTCCAAACCAATGGACAAAATTTCGACTGAAAGAGAAGGTTTTCAAATGAATTTCTTTCAATTGGATGACCCTGTGTTATCTCAAATTCGGGATGAAATAAATAATTTGGATATTAACAATTTAACTCCTGTTGACGCGTTAAATAAATTAAATGAGATTAAACGAATTTTGAAAGGAAAATAAATGCGTCAAAGCAATTCATATCATATTGTAATCATTGGTCTTGGATATGTCGGTTTGCCTTTAGCTGTCGCATTCTCCAAAAAATATCCCGTCATTGGTTTTGACACGAAATCCAAACGAATCAGTGAATTAAATGAATTTCAAGATATTACGGGAGAAATGTCAGCTCAGGAACTTCAATCGGTCATTGAAAGTCAATCGCTGATTTTGACCAACAAGATTGAAGATATAAAAAACGGAAACATTTACATCATAACGGTTCCGACTCCTATCAACAAAGACAAAACGCCTGATTTATCTTACTTATTGAGTGCGAGTGAAATTGTAGGAAAAGTGATAAAAAAAGGAGATATTGTCATCTATGAATCAACCGTTTATCCGGGATGTACGGAAGAAGATTGTGTTCCGGTTTTAGAAAAATCATCCGGACTGAAATACAATCAAGACTTTTTTTGCGGTTATTCTCCGGAACGAATCAATCCGGGAGATAAAATCAACACTTTAAGCAAAATAAAGAAAGTTACATCGGGCTCAACTCCTGAAACAGCAGACAAAATAGATACGCTTTATTCCGAAATTATTGAAGCCGGAACCTACAAAACATCAAGCATCAAAGTTGCTGAAGCAAGTAAAGCCATTGAAAACGCACAAAGAGATTTAAATATTTCCTTTGTCAATGAATTAGCCTTGATTTTCGACCGAATGGATATTGATACGGCTGAAGTATTGGAAGCCGCCGCAACGAAATGGAATTTTTTGAAATTTAAACCCGGTTTGGTTGGCGGACATTGTATCAGTGTTGACCCTTATTATTTGATGCACAAAGCGCAAGTTTTAGGTTACAATCCGCAAGTCATTCTTTCCGGAAGAAACGTTAATGACAGTATGGGACTTTTTGTGGCTCACAAAGTTATCAAATTGTTAACAAACAAAGACGTTAAAATCAAAGGAGCAAACATTCTTATTTTGGGCATTGCATTCAAAGAAAATTGTCCGGATATTCGCAATACGAAAATCGTTGATATTTATACGGAATTACTTTCTTTTGGAACTCAAGTCGATATTTATGACCCTCTTGCAAATAAAGAGGATGTGAAAGAAGAATATGAAATTGATTTATTGAATCAATTGGATGCGAATAAACAATATGATGCAATAATTGCTGCCGTAGCACACGATGCATTTAAAAATATTGACTTTCAAAAAGAGAAATTGAAAGGGAGTATTATTTTTGATGCGAAAGGATTTATAGACAAAAAATTTGTTGATTCTCGGCTGTAATAGAATATTTAATTGGATAAAAAGAACTGAATGTTAACTCGCATATACAGAAAATACGTTCCTGAATCTTTTCGAGATAAGATATATAAAGCCTTTCTTGGGCAATTTCTTTCCTTTTCTCGCAATTTCAAGGAAAATACGAAAAGTACATTTATCTATTTATTTAAGAATATCCTTCCGAAAACAATTTCCAATGAGTTATATGCTTTCATGGGAAAGCATGGATTAAGTCCGTATCCTTATGAGTACGCATTAATGTATAAAAACATCCCAATCGATGTGCAATGGGATGAAGTCTTAGAAATGCCTTATGTTTTTCATTCGGATAAAAAATTGTATTTCCCTAAAAATTATGACAAAAAAAGAGCAGAAAGCACTTATAGAGCTTTGTTAATTGAACAAGATAATCGGTCTGCGCATCAGTACTTAACTAACATTGAACGTTTGAGAAATAAAACGATTTTAGATATGGGCGCTGCGGAAGGATTTTTCACGTTAAACGCCATTGAGATTATCAATCGCGCTTACCTGTTCGAATGCGAAGAAGAATGGATAATTGCATTAAATGCAACATTTGCTCCCTGGCAAGACAAAGGAACTATTATTCAGAAATATGTAAATGATACGGATGATGAAAATAACATTACAATTGATTCTTTTTTAGCAGGAAAAGAAAAAAATAATCTTTTTTTCAAAATGGATATTGAAGGCTGCGAACAATCCGCGTTAAAAGGGGCAATCAAAACATTGCAAGAAGCAGAGGATTTAGATTATTCAATATGTACTTATCATCACAAGAACGATGCCGTTGAGATAGAGCAAATTCTGAAAAAACAGGGCTTTCAATCTGAATTTTCTGAGGGTTTTCTGTATTTCGAAAAAGAATTTAGAACTGCGATTATTAGAAAAGCAAACTGATATGGGAATCGTTATCCGGCAAAGCATTAAAGGAACGTTAGTCACTTATATTGGGGCTTTTATCGGTTTTTTGACCACATTATATATTATTCCTCAGTTTGTTGGACAAGAATTATATGGATTGACTCGCGTAATTCTTGAAGCGGGACTTTTGTTTGCTGTTATTTTTCAATTGGGAACAACATCTTCTATCCTTCGTTTTTTTCCTCATTTCAAGGCAAAGGACAAAAAAAATAACGGTTTCTTTTTTTACATGATAGCTTGGACAACTTTCGGGTTTCTTCTTTTCATCCCAATTTTTTATTTGCTGAAACAGCCTATTTCGGATTATTTTTCAGAACAATCAGCTTTATTTGTTGATTATTTACAATGGTTAATTCCGCTTACATTTTTTCTGATTTATTGGTTAACTTTTGAAGTTTATTCCAATGTTATGATGCGGATAGCTGTTCCTAAATTTATTCGAGAAATACTCGTCCGATTACTCATTATAGTTGTATATATTGCTTATGCCTTTGGTTATATTGGCATTAGTGGCTTTGTGATTGGCTTTATTTGTGTGTATGGAATCGCCATGTTGCTTACTTTTTTCTATATTTCACGAATAGGAAGTATTTCTCTGAAGCATGACAAGTCTTTCCTGACTCCCACTTTGAAAAAGGATTTTTTCTCCTATACATCAATAATTACTTTAGGGTCTTTGGGCGGAACATTAATTGGGAAAATTGATATTTTCATGATTTCCGGAGAAATGGGCTTGGGCTGGACAGGAATTTATGCTATCGCTTTTTACATGATATCAATTGTTGATATTCCTTCTCGTTCAATTACCAGCATTTCCGCTCCTATTGCAGCAGAAGCTTTAAAAAACGCTGATTTTCAGGCGGCAAATAATTTATACAAGCAAGTTTCTTTACATCAGTTATTAATTGGAAGTGCTATTTTCTTGCTGCTTTGGATTAATATTGATAATATATATGCAATTATTCCGAATGGAGGAGCATATAGCGCGGGAAAATGGGTTGTGCTATTTATTGGCATTGCCAAACTAGTTGAAATAACTCTCGGATTTGGAGGTACTCTGGTTAGTTTTTCAAAATACTATCATTGGAATCTTTATTTTGTGCTGTTTATTTCAGGAATTACAATTCTGCTTAACTGGTTGTTAATTCCTCGTTTGGGAATATCCGGAGCCGCTCTCGCAACAGCGATAACTTGCTTGATTTCTTATTCCATTCAACAATGGATTGTGTTAGTAAAAATCAAAGCGAATCCGTATAGTTGGGGAACTTTAAAAATAATAGGAATCATCGGTTTGCTTCTCTGTTTAAATCTTATTTTACCCACACTAAACAATCCGATTGAAGATATGCTGTATCGAACATCTATTATCTGTCTTATTGGAATACCTCTAGTATATCGATTGCGTATTTCAGAACAATCGAATAATTTGCTACGGGGAATCTTTTCGCAAATAAAAAAACACATACGAAGAAAATAAAAAAACACTCAGTTTTGATATATTATGGTAAAAGTAAGTATTTGCATTCCTTCTTATAAACAAGTTTCTTTTCTGAAAAGATGCTTGGATTCGATTGAAAAACAGACTTATTCCAATTATGAAATCATCATTTCGGATGATTCGCCTAATGATGAAATTGAGGTATTGATTCAAGAATACGCTCATCTGCCAATTATTTATCGACAAAATAGAATAGCTCTGGGCTCTCCCGAAAATTGGAATAATGCCATAAATATGGCTTCCGGCGAATATATTAAGATAATGCATCATGATGATTGGTTTGCAACAACAACATCGCTGGAAAAATTTGTAAAAGCATTAGACGAAAATACGGAAGCTTTTTTTGCTTTTTCTGCGTGTATTGACAAAGGAGATAAAATAGAAATTAAGCGTAATCCACTCTCCTTTGAGTTAAAATCGCTTCGAAAAAATCCGGATATATTAGGTTTGGGAAATCTAATTGGTGCACCCAGCGTTACTTTTTTCAGAAATAATAAAGAATGGACGTTTGACAATCAATTCGTTTGGTTAGTTGACATTGAGTTTTATATCCGATTATTAAGAAAACATTCGTCCTTTGTATATATTCCTGATTATTTGATTCATGTTGGCATCTCAGAAAATCAGATTACCAATCAATGCAAAGACGATGAACAGCTTATTCAAAAAGAATATAATTATCTTTGTAGAAAATTGAACTTAAAGTATAATTCGGTTTACATTGTATATCATACAATCAAAAACGAAATTATTCCTAAATTAAAGAAGATAATTCGCCGATAAATTATGGAAATAATCGCATTCTCCGGAGGATTGGGAAACCAAATGTTTCAATATGCTTTTTACTTAGCAAAGAGTAAAACGTCTTCTGACATTGCGATTAATACCTATTCGATATACCGAGAAGGTGTCAAAAACGGTTTCGAGCTAAAAGAATTATTCGGCGTACAACCGCCTGAACAGACTTCGCTCGCTTTCCGCATAATACGAAAATTACTAATCTTTAGGGAACGGAAAAATTATCGACTTATTTGTAATTTGTTTCTAAAATTCATACAACTTTTTGGAATAAAAATCCTTAAAGAAAAAGGCGCAAGTCAATTTTCGCCTTTATACTTAAACTGTCAATCCGGAATTGTTTATTACTTCGGATTTTGGCAAACGCCACTCTATTTTCAGAAAATAGAGGATGAAATAAGGACTATCTATTCTTTCAATGCAAATAAGCTGTCAGCAAAATCAAAAGAGTTGTTTCCCAAAATTCATGCTCAAGAAAGCGTTTCGATTCACATTCGACGAGGCGATTTTCTTTCCGACGCAAATAAAAGTATATACGCTGACATTTGTACTTTTGCTTATTATTCCAAAGCAATAGCTTATATTTCAGAGAACGTAGAAAATCCTCAATTTTTTATTTTTTCGGATGACATAGAATGGGCTAAAAAGAATCTATCATTGCAAAACGCCGATTATATTGACTGGAATTCGGGTGTAAACTCATGGGAAGATATGTTTTTAATCTCTCAATGCAAACATAATATTATAGCAAACAGCACTTTTAGTTGGTGGGGAGCTTGGTTAAATAAGAACAAAAAGAAGATAGTTATAGCTCCTTCACGATTTATAAACACTTCCGAAACGCCGGATATCTACCCTGTGGACTGGATAAAAATGGGCAACTCATGAAAGTTTCAATCATTATTCCGGTATACAATGTTTCAAAATACATTGCAAGATGTTTGAATTCAGCATTAAATCAAACTTATTCTGAGATTGAATATATATTGATAAATGATGCAACTCCGGATGATAGTATGAAAATTATCGAAAATCTGATAACTTCTCATCCTCGAAAAGAGCAAGTAAAAATCATTCATCATCCACAGAATAAAGGATTAGCGGCAGCCAGAAACTCGGGTGTGAATGCTGCTTCGGGAGATTATATTTACTTTTTGGATAGTGATGATGAAGTTACATCAAATTGTATTGAAAAACTTACAACAATTATAGAAAAAGATAGAGTCGACTTTGTAATCGGAGAAATAAAAGTCGTTGGAAATAAAAGAAATGCCTATCCTTTATTACTTCTTAATGAAGGAATTCATCTTGGTAATTCTTTTATTTTGAACACTTTCCTAAAAAGGAAATGGTATGAAATGGCTTGGAATAAATTAATCAAAAGAAGTTTTTTCTTTGAAAAAAATTGCTGGTTCGAAGAGGGAATTTTGCACGAAGATACCTTGTGGTCTTTTCAAGTGGCTTTAGCTGCAAAATCAATGGCTGTTACTCACACAGAAACTTATTTCTATCATATTCAAAGTAATTCTATTACACAAAAAAAATCTCAAAAAAACATTAAGCATTTCTTTTTTGTTCTAAAAAAAACAATCGAATTGGCAGAACAAAATCATTTATTTGAACAAGAAAAAAACATATTTTCCTATTTGGGAAATTTGAGAATATTTTTTCTAAAAACGCTTTTCCGAAATAATTTTGATGCCCATTTTATTTCATCACAAAAAAAACAATTAGATACTCTTTTTTCGGATAAAGTATGGAACAAGCAAAAGAAATCATTTATAATGTGCATCAAAGAAAACGTTATAAATATTCGTAGAAAAATTAAACTGTAGTTTTTAAATGGAAACAATAAAAGTTCAAAAAATAACGAATATTGCCGAATTAGAATCTCTTCCGAAGAATAAAATTGAGAAAGTTAATTGGTTCGACAGTTATCCGTATGCTCCCAAAGTCGATTTTATCATTGCGCACACTGGAACAGAAATTCTATTAAAGTTTTTTGTACAAGAACAATCGATTTTGGCTTTAACAACTGAAGACAACGATAAAGTCTGTACCGATTCGTGCGTGGAATTTTTCATTAATTTTGATGAAACCGGATATTACAACTTTGAATTTAATTGCATTGGAACGGCTTTAATTGGTTTTCGAAAAGAGAAAAATAATTCGGTTCGCGCCGATAAAAAAATATTGGAAGCGATTGAACGAGAATCAACTTTGGGCGATACTCCTTTTTCCGAAAAAATGGGAGATAAAAAATGGGAATTAGCCTTGAATATACCTGTTTCGTCTTTTTTCAAACACGACATTCAAAATTTATCGGGAATGAAAGCAAATGCCAATTTTTATAAGTGCGGAGATAATTTAAGTGTTCCGCATTTCGTTTCGTGGAATCCGATTAGTAATCCTACTCCCAATTTTCATTTAGAGAAATTCTTTGGAGAAATAACATTTGAATGAATATTTGCAAAAGAATCGAAACGCGCTTCAAGGGCTTGAAAAGACCGATTTTCATAACCGCATACAAACGTAGCGCAGTTTGCGATTAATAATAAAGCAGAGTTATATCGCCGGCTTTATATCAACCGTAAGTCCCAATACATTTAATATTCTATAAAAAGTAGCCACGCTTGGTGTTGTAGCTCCTTTTTCTATCCTTGAGATATACGATTTATCGGCTCCTATCCGCTCTGCAAGTTCTTTTTGAGTTAAATGTGCATTTTTACGAGCATCCAAAAGGATTTGACTAGTATAGAAAGTATAAGCTTCTTCATCAAATTTCGCACGTTCAAGAGTTCCCGGCTTTCCATATTGAGCGCTAAGAACCTCACTATAATTTCTCACTTTGTGGTCATTTGTCTGCATAATAAGCCTCCTTTATTTTTAATGCTTTATCAATTTCTTTTGTTGGTGTTTTTTGTGTCTTTTTATGAAAACCGTTAAAAAGGACAACAATCTTATCTTCATCAAAGATGAAAAACACACGGTAAATATTACTACTGTACTCCATACGAAGTTCAAATAACTCATCACGAATAAACTTAATAAACCTCGTAGGTACACGGTCATTCGTTTCCAATAGCGAAATAATATAATTCAACTTCAGCAGTTCTTTTTCCGACAATGTTGCAATAAATTGTTCAAAATACCCACCATATGTTGTTATTATTCTTTTCACAAAACAAAAGTATTTAAAATTGCACAATCATACAACTTTTTTAACATTTCATTTGCAATCAACATGCCTGTACGAAAATTCAATTAGTAACTGCGAATAATTTCCTATACTTGATTCGATGAAAAAGTAAGTATACAAGATTGTGGATGGAAAAAACGCTGCGGAGACTGGGAAATAGATACTATTATTGGCAAAGATGGAAAAGGGGCTTATTAACAATGACTGAATGAAAAACAGGATTCTTGTTGATGAAGAAGCTTGTATCCGGAAAGCAAGCGAAACCTCTCGCCAATGTCGTTGTCAGGCTTTTATATGCATACAAAGATACTGTGCATACTATTACTTCTGATAATAGTTCTGAGTTTGCAGAATCATGAATTTATTAGACTCGTACAGAACAAAATAAACAGAAGACCCTGAGAAAAACTCTGTTTTCAAACGCCTTCTAAAATATTTTATGCATCTTTGTTGTGACTTGTCGCAGTTAGAACTTGAATCTGCCCGAACTAAATATCAAATAAACATACGATTATGATAAAAATTAGAATTTTAACTCTGAGCATGGCGCTAATACTCACAACAATTTCTCCTATAGCGCAAACATATCACGAAGATGATAAAGAAAGGTTGCGTATGTTTTTACGGCAAGCTTCGGAAGAAGAGGGTAAAATTAATGCAGAACAATTAGGATTGGTAATTGCCGACACCCTTAATTGGCAAACAGATGAAGAGTGGGTTGCAAAAACTGCAAATCTTATTTGGAATAATGAATCGCCAAAACGATTGATTGGAATTTCATTTCACTCAGATGGTAATAGTGGTTGGACTGGCAGAAAACTTGCAGAAGCTTTGGATGCTAGTAAACATAGTGGCATTAACCTATTAACAGCGGCATTAGATGCTAACAAGAATATGGCATTAACAGCTTTATATTGTTACTATAATCAATTAGTCGAATCAAATCTAAGTGCAAATACAGAATTACGTACTGGTAGCCAATCAACGGTGTTGAAGGTAAAGGCAAGTACGGAATTAACATATTCACGGTGTAGCCCTAATCAGTCAACGGAATTAGATGTGAGGGTGAATACGAGATTAACAATTATAGAGCAAGATTATGATACATATATAGTATCTCCTGATTCCACCCTACCCGATTATGCAATGATACATGGTATTAAATTAAAAAGAGTTAATGAGACACTTAATGGTAGCGAATTGATAAACTTTCAAGATGCTATAGATAATTTCCCATTAATGCTTACACGTGAAGAATGGCATACTGTATTCAATAATAGTGCATCTACTGCAATGACATGGGATAGTGACCGAAACGGTTTATGGGTTGGTGCTAATAGCACAATGAAACAAGAAACTGAATTCAGCACATTCATACCAGCTCAAGGTCTCATCGATGTTGATCAAACTATGCCATCACATCTACATGCCGGTTTATACTGGTCAACATCATTACGTACAGACACTATTGCTGCATACAATATACTTTTTGATAAAAATCATATATACCTAAACGATTATCACGCACTTTCAGTATATGGTTCAGTTCGCACTAAATATGAATAATAAAAGTTTAATTAAAAACCCAATTTCAGTAACCACATGAATCTTTTCAGGTAAATATCCAAATCCTGAACATGAGCTGTGGCAAAAGTGTATTCCGCTCGGCGTAGCGTCTTTCGCTACGTAGAAGCTAAAAGCAAGTGTCTTCGCTTGTATAATTTAAGAGAGTAGTATTAAAAAAACGTTTCTTAAAAAATTAATATTCAAAAGCTGGAGATTTTGTTTTAACACGACGTAGCGAAAGACGCTACGCCGAGCGAGAGAATGTATTGTATAAAAATAAATTATTAGGTCCTTTTCTAAAAAATTTATATGAATATTACCCAAACACGCTTCAGTGGTTTGAAAAGCCCGATTTTCATAACCGCATACAAGCGTAGTGCAGTTTGCGGTTAATAGCAGCATTGCATCACAGCCGCAGGTCGTTGACCTACGGTTATGAAAATCAGGCTTTTCAAGCCACAATATCAAAAAACTCTCTCCT
>JGI996J12353_1000123_pt1 | contig 23171 bp, 15 predicted proteins | sample IntmicLarv5ML5BL_FD_12353 | JGI IMG/M metagenome (IMG submission 12353) | reverse complement strand
CCAAATGGATACATTCCAATAAAAGCAATAGCAATAATCAAACAAACAGTAGATACTTTTTCATACCAAGCCGCATCCGGCAAACCAACATGATGCTGGTCTTGAATCGGTCCATATAATATTTTCCCTACAGTTCTCAAGATATAAACAGCTGTAATCACAATTGAACAACAAGCCGCAATTGTAAATGCTCGATGAAAAAGGTCTGCATGTTGGAAAGCTCCAACGAAAATAGTCATCTCAGCCACAAAACCGCTCAATCCCGGAAGTCCCAAAGAAGCTAAACCGGCAATTACATAACAAACAGAAGCAAAAGGCATAATTTTCATTAAACCACCCATTTCTCGAATATCACGCGTATGAGTTCTTCCGTAAATCAAACCAATCAAAGCAAAGAACAAAGCAGTCATCAATCCATGAGATAACATTTGCAACACAGCTCCTGTCATAGCCGTTTGATTCATCATCAAAATAGCGAACAACACCAATCCGCAATGACTCACAGATGAATAAGCATTAATATATTTCAAATCTGTTTGAACAACAGCACTAAACGCTCCATAAACAACACTAATACCTGTCAAAATAAGGAATATCCATCCTAATTCATGCGCTGCTTCAGGCATTAAATAGATTGCTACGCGAAAACAACCATATCCTCCCAACTTCATCAAAACACCGGCATGAAGCATAGATACCGCTGTCGGCGCAGATGCGTGACCGTCCGGAGACCAAGTGTGAAAAGGAAATAATGCGCCTAAAACGCCAAATCCTAAGAATGTTGCAGGGAAAAGCCAACGTTGATATTCAATCGGAATTGGAATATCCATATTCGCGATTTCCAGAAGATTCATGGTTGTATGACCTGCTCCGTAATAAATTCCAATGATTCCAATCATCAAAAAGGCGGAACCACCCATTAACATCAGCGTTAATTTCATCGCGGAATATTCTTTTCTACCCGTACCCCACAATCCAATCAATAAATACATTGGAATTAAGGCAACTTCGTAGAATAAAAACATTGTGAATAAATCAATCGAAATAAAGAATCCAAACACTCCTATCGAAAGCAAACAATACCACAAAAAGTATTCTTTAGCCATATTCATATTCCACGAAGAAAATACACCCGTGAATACAATAATAGAAGATAGAATAATCATTACTACTGAAATTCCGTCAACACCTATCGAATAAGCAATATTCAATGGAGCATACCATGTAGTAGAAGACACAAATAACATTTCTGCATCAGAAATCGCTCTTTCCTGCAAAAATAAGACTGTCAATATAGCAGACAATATGACTAAAATAGATGCTCCGGAAACCATTATTGTTCTGATTTGTTTCATGCTTTTAGACACGAACAAAGCAAGAACCATCAAAACCGGAACGACTACAAACAAAGATAATATATTCATAATTCTTTCGTTTTTACAAGAATAAAACTAACGCAGCAATTACAATAGAGCCAAAAACAAATACCCATGCATAAAACTGCACTTGACCCGATTGCAAGCCTTTAATAGAAGTCGAAATTTTCTGTGTTGTCCAAGCAATTCCATCCATAGAACCATCAATTATGTGGCGGTCGAACCATTTGATTGGAGCACAAATATATTTGAAAATAACGGTCGTAGTAAACCAAATCCAAATTTCATCCAAATAGAATTTGCGAAGAGTTGCTTGATAAAATACTCCCATCGATTTTGCCATTTGTGCAGGCTTATCACTCGATTTCGCATATAATAATGTCGCAATTCCGATTCCGATTACAGCAACGACTACACTTAAAGTAGCAACTGTCAAATCAATATGTATATCGAAAGGTTTAGCATCACTGCTGACAAAATCAGCAAAAGGAATGAATCCGGTTCCAAAAGACAATACAGCCAAGAAAATTAGCGGAATTGACATTACAAGTGGCGATTCATGTGGCTTATGATGTTCATCATATTTTTTATCTCCATTCCAGAAAATACGATAATACAAGCGGAACATATAGAACGCTGTTAATCCGGCTACAATCCAAAGAGTCCAGAAAATAATCGGATGTCCGTGGAAAGCCGCAGCTAAAATTTCATCTTTACTAAAGAATCCTGAAAACGGAGGAATACCTGCAATTGCCAAACAAGCGATTAAGAAAGTGATATGAGTTATCGGCATGAATTTGCGTAGATTACCCATTTTATCCATTTCGTTACTGTGAACAGCATGAATTACCGAACCGGCTCCCAAGAACAACAAGGCTTTAAAGAAAGCATGTGTAAATAAATGGAACATAGAAGCCATATAACCCAAACCATCGTGGTCTCCATATTTAGAAACTCCTAAGGCAGTCATCATATAAGCAATTTGCGATATGGTTGAAAATGCTAATACTCGTTTTATATCTGTTTGAGTAACCGCAATAATCGCAGCAAACAAAGCTGTGAATGCTCCAATGTAAGCAATCATTTCTAAAACATCCGGTGCTGCAAAGAAATAGACAGGAAATAATCTTGCAACCAAAAAGACTCCGGCAACAACCATTGTTGCAGCATGAATCAATGCAGAAACCGGCGTTGGACCTTCCATCGCATCCGGCAACCAAATATGCAGCGGGAACATGGCTGATTTACCAGCACCTCCCATAAAAATTAAAGCCAATGCCCAAGTTGCAACCGATAATCCTAAAAATGTTCCACCAGCCATAGAAGTTGTAACCAAAGACGCTTTATCAGCAGTTAAAGCTGCAAAATCAAATGTTCCGGTATAAAAAGATAAAATCAATATACCAACTAAAAAGCCTAAATCGGCAAAACGAGTAACAATAAATGCTTTTTTAGATGCCGCAACAGCAGACGGTTTTGTGTAATAAAATCCAATTAAAGAATAAGAACTCACTCCCACTAATTCCCAAAAGATGTACATCTGAAAAATATTAGTCGCAACAACCAATCCCAACATGGAAAAACTAAACAAAGAAAGGAAAGCATAATAACGTGCAAATCCTGTTTCCCCTTTCATGTATCCCAAACTGTAAATATGCACCATCAACGAAACCGTTGTGATAACCACTAGCATCATTACTGAAATCGGGTCTAAAAAGACACCCAAATCAATATACAAACTATCTGTAAATTTCAACCATGTGAAATGAAACGGAACAATTTCTTTCCATTCTCCATTTACTGTTCCAATTTGGAAAAAATATTGAAATGCAACAGTATATGCTAAAATTGCACAAAAACCCATACCCAATGTTCCGATAAGCCCGGCTACATTTGGTTTCATTTTTCCACCCAATAATCCTAATAAAAGAAAAAGGATAAAAGGAGTAACTATAATTAATAAACTATATTCCATCAGTCTTTCATTTTACTAAGATTCTTAATATCAATATTTCCAATACAGCGGTAGGCATTAATTATAATAGCTAATGCAACAGCCGATTCAGCAGCAGTAATTGCTATACCGAAAAGCGTGAAAAACATTCCTTCCATGTGTTCCGGATACAAGTAACGATTAAAGACCGCAAAATTAATTTCAACCGCATTCAAAATCAATTCCACAGATATCAAAATAGCAATCATGTTTTTACGAGTCACAAATCCGTAAATCCCGATAAAAAACATCAAAGTACTGATTATTAAATAATATTCCATTGGTATCATCATTCTTCCTCCTATCGTTTTCTAGCTATTAATATTCCTCCGATGATACAAGCCAAAAGCAATAAACTCAATACTTCAAATGGCAGTAAATATTGATACTTTTCAGTACCCATCAAAGCGTTACCAATTTCTTTCATATTTATTTCGTTATCGCCACTCAACGCAGAATCAGTTGCATAAACGAATTGATGTTTCACTAAAGCAAATGCCGTTACAGCAATTCCTCCTAAAGCAGCTAAACCTCCTAATATATATTTACGAGCTTGATGCTTTTCCATGACATCTCCCTGATAGCTTGTAAGAAAAATCGCAAATATAAACAGAATCAGAACACCTCCTGCGTACACAGCTATTTGAACTGCTGCAAGGAAATGATAATTCAGAAATAAATACAAACCTGCTGTAAGGATCAAGACTAAAAGAAGATAAGTAGCCGATCGCAACAAACTTTTTGAAGATACAGCCAAAACAGATAACAATAATATTGTTACTCCTAAAATGGCAAATATGATTAGATTAATTATCGGATCCATATCTTATTTTGTTTTTTTCATTAATGTTGAACCTTCTTTATTCAGTCTTTCTAACAATTTTGGACTGGTAAAAGTCGCATGCTCAAAGTGAGTTGACCATTTAATTGCGTCTTGAGGGCAAGTTATTGTACAAATCGCACAGAAAGTACAACTACCAATATCGTATATATATTCATCCAAAATTTTCTTTTCTTTTCCGGTAGCTTCATCCAATTCCTTTTTGGAAATAATTTGAATCGTTCCATTCGGGCAATTCATTTGGCAAATACCACAAGCAGTACATTTGTGTTCATTTTCCTCATTGTGAGGCATAACCAACTGACCACGCATTCTTTCATGAGGAAATACTTTTCCTCTATTTTCCGGATATTGTTCGGTTACTTTAGGGCGAAAAAAATTGAGCATCGTAATATACATACCTTGCATCAAATGCCATATTCCGTTCAATATATCCTTTATATAATCTATTGTTGCTTTCATTTCGTTCTTTTATTTTTTATTTACACATAGATTACCCAGAGAGCCATCAAAATAATATTTACTACACAGATAGGCATTAATATTTTCCACTCCAAATTTAACAATTGATCAATTCTCAAACGAGGCATTGTCCAACGTACCCACAAAGCTAAAAATACACACAAAAATGTTTTTCCAAAAAACCACAATGCAGGAGGAATATAATCCATTATTTGATTAAAGGATTCCCAACCCGGCACATGCAATGGCATCCAGCCGCCTAAGAATAAAGTAGCAGCAATCGCAGCAATGATGAACATATTCAGATATTCAGCCAAATAGAAAAAGCCAAACTGAATACCGGAATATTCGGTATGATAACCTGCTGTTAATTCCGATTCTGCTTCGGGTAAGTCGAAAGGTCCACGATTGGTTTCTGCATGACCAGCAATCAAATAGACAATAAAAGCAATTACTGCCGGAATTCCTCCTCGGAAAATATTCCAAGCGTAAGCCTGCTGCTCTACAATCTCAGACAATTGCATGGTTCCTGAAAGCATTACAATTGTCATCAAAGACAATCCGCAAGACAATTCATAAGAAATCAACTGAGCTCCTGACCGCATCGCTCCAATCATCGTATATTTATTATTTGAAGCCCAACCGGCTAACAAAATCCCGACAACTCCCAAAGAAGAAACGGCTAATAAATAAAATACTCCGATATTAAAATCGATCACGTGCAAACCTTTATCGAAAGGCAATGCTCCAAAAGTACAAATCGAAGCCACAATCACAAGGAATGCCGCTAAACGAAATAAAAATGGATCTACTTTATTGATTTTTATCAACTCTTTTAATAAGATCTTAACCATATCAGCGACTGATTGAAAAAGACCAAAAGGCCCCACCCTATTCGGACCAATACGACATTGGAAAAAAGCACAAACTTTTCTCTCCATGTAAATAAGGATAAGAGCTAGTACTGCATAAACCGCTAGAATAGCAATTCCTATCAGCACAAATTCAATGAATAGTGTCCAACCGTTACTTAAATAAGTACGAAGAAATTCATCTATCCAAGTAGTTACAACATCAAAATGAAACATAATTTTATTTCAATTATAAATTATGAATTATGAATTATGAATTTCAAAATATGATAACTGGAATCAGCCCAATTCATAATTTATAATTCATAATTCATAATTCTTTTACTATCTGTCAATACAAGGTACAACATAATCTAACGACCCCCCAAGCATAATTAAATCCGAGACTTTGTGATTTGTTGAAATAGCTTTCAAGGCATTAACTAAAGTCAGACAAGGTGAGCGGAATTTAACACGATAAGGATATTTATCTCCTCTACTATTGATGTACACATTAAATTCACCACGAGCAGCTTCTACTCTTTGGTAGTATTCGCCTTCAGGAAGTTTAATGATAGCCTTTGTTTTTGCGGCATACGCGCCTCCCGGAATATTATCAATTAATTGCTCTATGATTTTCAATGATTCTTCAATTTCATCCAAACGAATAATGTATCGGTCGAAAGTCATTCCGTCCGAACGAAGCACTTCTTTGAAATCGGCGTGACGATAGGCTGCATAAGGTTGGATTTTACGAATATCATTACTCCAACCGGAAGCTCTTCCTGTTGGACCGGTTGCGCCTAAAGAAATTGCTTGTTCTTTACTCAAATAACCCACTCCTTTCATTCGACCGCGAGCGATTGGATTGCCGGTAAACAACAAATGATGTTCTTTTATCATTTTCCGCAAATAAGGAATTAACTCCTTTACTCGTTTTTGGAAATTCGGATGAATATCTTGCATAACTCCTCCTATGACACTATAATTTGCCATTAAACGACCGCCGCAAGTTTCTTCAAAAATATCCATTATTTTTTCACGGTCACGCATTCCATAAACGAAAGCCGTAATTGAACCCATATCCATTGCGATACAGCCCCAACCTAATAAGTGAGACGCAATACGAGTCAATTCATCAATAATGGTTCTAATATAATGTGCGCGTTCAGGAACTTCTAATTCCAAGCCTTTTTCCACCGCCAAACACATTCCGTGACGATTAATCGTACCGGAAAGATAATCCAAACGGTCCGTCAAATGTAATATTTGCGGATAAGTATAGGCTTCACACATCTTTTCAATGCCTCGATGAATGTAACCAAAATTAGGGTCAACTTTCTTAATGGTTTCTCCATCCAAAGAAACACGAAGATGAAGTACTCCATGTGTTGCCGGATGCTGAGGACCAAAGTTTACAACATATTCATCAGCTTCGAATAATTTATGTTGCTCTTCAAATTTTCCTTCTGCATTGACCTCAATGGAAGGCATATTTTCCATTGCATCTAAATCTTCATTCTCCTGAGGAATTGGATTTAATTCAGGATTCGCATCATAATCTTTCCTTAATGGATAACCGTTCCAATCTTGGCGTAAGAATAAACGGCGCATATCATGATTATTCACAAATACAATTCCGAAAAAGTCATGTACTTCGCGCTCATATAATCCGGCGGATTCCCAAAGATTTGATATTGAATCAATTTCCGGCTGCACTTTGTTATCCGTACTTGTTTTCAACACAATCAGATAAGAAGGAAATTGAGTGGGCGACAAAGTGTAAATAACACCCAATGCGTCACCGTAATCCATTCCTATAATATCACTCAAAAAATCGAAAGATAAAAGAGTATTGTTGTGTAATAATGTAGCCGTTTCATATAATTTTTCGGCAGGAACAGTAACTTGATAGGTTTTTTCTGCTTGCTCAATAGTAGCGAAAGGTAGTTGAGCTAATAGTTCATCAATAATTTTCATTTACTCACCTCCTCTAATTCTTGTTCTTGTTCTGCTTTTTTATATCCTAACATTTCTGATTGTTTGGGCAATCTGAAAAATTCTTGCATTTTAATTTTGCGGGCTAACTGCATCATTCCATAAATCATCGCATCCGGACGCGGAGGGCATCCCGGAATGTATACATCTACCGGAATAATTTTATCCACTCCCATTACTGTATGGTATGAACTTTTAAATGGTCCTCCACCAATAGCACAGCTTCCAAATGCCATAACATATTTAGGTTCAGCCATTTGGTCGTATAACCGTTTCAATACAGGCGCCATTTTATGAACAATTGTACCACAACAGAAAATTACATCCGCTTGGCGAGGGCTATTACGAGTAACTTCCCACCCAAAACGGGCAAAATCATAACGGGCGGCACCCAAGCACATAAACTCAATACCGCAGCAACTTGTGGCAAACGTCAAAGGCCAAACCGAATTGGAACGTCCCCAATTAATCAAGTCATCAACTTTTGCAATAGCGATATTAACGCCATTGGCTTTTAATTCCTTTACATATTCTTCGAGGTATTCATTTTCTTTGAAATCCTCGGTTTTCATGTTACGGATAAAAATATCTTTTACTTCCATTCTAAAGCTCCTTTCTTCCATGCATAAGCTAAACCAAACGTTAGAATGGCTAAAAAGAATGCCATACAAACGAATCCTTGAGTTCCGAGGTCAATCATTACAGTAGCCCACGGAAACAACAAAACGGCTCCTACATCGAATACCAAATATAAAATAGCAAAAAGATAATAACCTGCCTTAAATTGAGTCCAAGAAGTACCACGAGTTGGGATACCACATTCATAAGGCTCGCCTTTAGCAGGATTGTCTGATTTAGGTGCCAGTAGCCAAGCAATTAACAACGCAGCTACCACCATAAAAATAGCCGTTAGTAAAACGACCAAAAACAAAGCAGAATTACTCATACGAGTATTATTTTGTTATGAAAAAAAATGTTAAATTAATCTCTAATATCGAGGGAATCATATTCCTTCCTAACTTGGGGGCAAATGTAAAAACTATTTATTAGCGATGCAAATTAAATTACGATTTTTATTCATATATTTGCACTCATAATTTTAGAATCCATATTTTTAAATTCAAATTAAACAATAAAATTTCATGAAGAAATTAATCCTATTTGCATTGTGTCTTATTACATTGAATGCTTGTGCTAAAAATGAAAGCAAAGAAACATCTAAAAACTCTGAAGAAGAAGATATTGCAATCATAACCGAAAGAATTAATCCGATTGGTGCCCAAATTGAACTTTTAATGGGAGAATATAATGATGCGCCTAAAGAGATGCAAGAAAATGAAGAATATCTTGCAAGCATAGAAAGTCGTTATATGGAACTCATGGACAAAATAAAAGAAATCTATTATGCTTTTGTGAAAGAAAATTCAGGTTCTATGGTTAGTCTCATGGTTTTGGCTGAATTAGAACAACAAAGTGAAAATTCCAATACGCTTGAAGCTCTTCTTAAAGGATTGGATGCTGATATTCAAGAAACACCGGAGGCAAAAGCGTTAGATGCTAGATTTCAGCAAGCAAAACTAACTGCAATCGGTTCTGTTGCTCCAAACTTCGCTCAAAATGACCCGAATGGAAAATCAATTCAATTATCTGACTTCAAAGGAAAATATTTATTGATAGACTTTTGGGCAAGCTGGTGCGGTCCTTGCCGAAAAGAAAATCCGAATATAGTAAATGCGTACAACTTATATAAGGTGAAAAATTTTGAAATATTAGGTGTATCATTAGATAATCCCGGACAAAAGCAAGCTTGGTTAAATGCTGTCGAAAAAGATAAATTAACTTGGCCACAGGTATCTGATTTGAATGGTTGGAAAAATGAAGTTGCCGTTCAATATGGAATCTTTTCTATTCCGCAAAATCTTCTTTTAGACCCGGAAGGTGTTATCATCGCTAAAAATTTAAAAGGGAAAGAGCTAACAAAAAAATTAGCTGAGATATTAGATAATTAATCTAATTTTCTTCGTGTATCCTTTATATTAGGCAACACCCGCGGACAACAGTGGGTCTAGCAAGGTTCTAACAAAGGAAATATTAAAACTCTGAACAAGTATTTAAACAGAGTAATGGGGTTCGAAGACATAAAAAAACGGAGTTAATTTAATAAAGATATGAAAAGTAAGATAAATTTAATTGCTATTTTGTTCTTTTATTGAACCCGGGTTTTGAATGTCAATTGGGAGGGTCTTTTGAAATTATAAATGAAGGTTGTATGTCTAACTGTCCATAAATGAAACTGCCATGAAACAGATTTTAATATTTTTTGTATTCGCCTTTATATGTTTAAATACATTTGGACAAAATACCTATAGAGGTAAAATTGTCTACATGTCAAATCCGTGCCAAACAGAACCTTGCTTGCCTGGTATAGTATTCGGTTTAGAAACAATCTCCAATAATTATATTTTAGCTATTAACTCCGATTGGATTTGGTCTAACAACAGCCTAATCGTTGAAGATATTGAGTATTTTATTGACGATGAGGTTGAGATAACAGGAATAATGACTGCCAAACAAGACATAAATTCTAACAAGTATCTTGAAATTGAAATTCAAGCCATTAAAAAATCGACTTCGAATATTGGATTACTATCTTCTAGTAGCAATAAAGTTTATTATGATGAAGTAAACCAAATTATTGTGATAGATGAAACTTTGCAAAATCAATCTTTAACATTTGAATTAATAGATATGCAGGGGAAAATAGCTTTGAGAAAAATAGATATAGCTAATAATGGTTCTATCTGTATAGCCAATTTATTACGAGGAGTATATTTATATTGTCTAACAAGAGACGGATTAGTAATTTGTACTGGCAAAATATTGAAAAATAATTAAGTATAAAGAAAAGGGCAATCGCCATTGCGGTTTAGCAAGCAGCAGACAGTTCAATTGACGAGGAAATAAATCCGACTGAATTATATGCACTAATTTATTCCTAAAAAACACAGAGTGTTGAATTATAATATTAATACTAGATAGTACAAACAGTAATGAAAAAAGAACGAAAAGTTTTTAGGTCTCGCATTAGCATATTATTGATAGGTTTAATTTTGGTTCTATTTTTACCATGCTTTATTCCAATTTTCACACACAAAATAGACCAAGGCATGTACATTGTAGGAGGCTCTTTTGCATTTATACTATTCGTTTATAGTGGAATACATTATGTTATTTCAAAAGATAAATTGCATTTGAAAATTTGGTTTATTCCCACTTATAGTTTAAAAATTAATGTTATCACTTCTATGGAACGGTCATACTGTCTGTTTGATATCCCGACCAACACGACTGCTTCTTTTAGAAAATTACGCATTCAATTTGAGAGAAAGACAAAATGCTCTTATATAAACGTTTCACCGGTTAGAGAACAAGAATTTATTGAGGAACTTAAAAAAGTTAATCCTAATATATCTGCTAGTTTTGATGATAAAAATAGAATTGGGAGTATTTGGGATTGGGATATCTAAATGTGTGAAAATGCTAGCACCCATAAAGAATTAACATGTTATTTTTGTTTTTTAATCTCTAATTTATACGCTTTTTGCTTTTTATCCGTTATTATTCTATTGTCTTAGCAAATGCAAATTAACCACTATGTTAGATTATATTAAAGGAGAAATCATTGAATTAACTCCTGCTTCGGTAGTTATTGAGGCGGGAAATTTAGGTTATATTGTACATATTTCATTAAATACTTATTCAGCCTTGAATGGGTTGAAAGAGTGTAAACTATATCTTTATGAAGTCATTCGGGAAGATGCACATCTATTATTCGGATTTGTAGATAAACGCGAACGCGAAATCTTTTTACTGCTGATTTCCGTATCCGGTGTCGGAGCCAATACAGCACGAATGGTATTATCATCCATTGCAACTTACGAATTAGAAGGTATTATCTCATCCGGAAATTCGTCTGCATTAAAAACAGTAAAAGGAATTGGAGGTAAAACAGCCGAAAGAATTATCATTGATTTAAAAGATAAAGTAAAACCGGGAGAAAATACGACTGCAAATGCAGCTACGCCGACTCTAAATTCAGCAACAGCACAAGAAGCAATTTCAGCGTTGGTTATGTTGGGCTTTAATCAACCGGCATCGCAAAAAGTAGTAAGTAAGATTGTGAAAGAAAATCCTGCACTTTCTGTAGAACAAATTATCAAAAATGCACTAAAAATGCTTTAATGAGACGCAGTAGCAAATACATCATCGTCAGTTCAATTGCTATTTTAGCAGGATTATTTTATGAATTAAATGCCGATTTAACGGCAATTAGTTCGCAAGTTCCTGAAGTGACGGTTATTGCTGAAAACGACACAACTCCTCCCCGATTTCCGGTTGCTCCAATTATTCCGGAAAAACAAGAAGATTTGAATGTGATTCATCCCATTGATTTAAGAACTCCCGAAGATTTCGGTGAATCATTCGAATATAATATTGAAACCAATCGTTACGAATTGCGTTCCAAAGTTGGAGACACAGATGTTATTACTCCTATTTCTCTTACACAAGAAGAATATTTAAATTATACCCTTCAAAAAAGTATGAATTCGTATTTCAAATCCAGAAATGACGAAGAACATGCTTCTGCTGGTGAAGCAACGAAAGACGCTTTATCTATGTTCGATTTCAATTTTGATTTAGGACCTGCAGATAAAATATTCGGACCGGGCGGTGTTCGATTACAAGCTCAAGGAAGCACTACGATTAAAATGGGAGTTACAAGAACTTCCAGCGGAGACCCGACCCGAAGCGAACGTCAACGGAATCGCACTTCTTTCGATTTTGACCCTCAAATTCAGGCAAATATAGCGGCATCTGTTGGAGATAAGGTGAATTTCGACTTAAATTACAATACGCAATCCACTTTTGATTTTGATTCTAAAAAATTAAAACTTGCCTATGTCGGTAAAGAAGATGAAGTCTTAAAAGTGTTAGAAGCCGGAAATGTAAGTATGACTACCAGCAATTCCTTAATTCGTGGAGGAGCCGCACTCTTTGGTATCAAAACAGAATTACAATTTGGCAAATTGACTGTCGGTGCTATTTTTTCTCAACAAGAATCGCAATCTCGCTCTACCAGTTCAAAAGGAAGTGTTCAAACAACTCCTTTTGAAATAAGTATAGATAATTATGATGAAAATATGCACTTCTTTTTGGCGCATTACTTCCGAGACATTTACGATAATGCCATGAGTTCACTCCCTTATATTAAATCAGGAGTGAGCATTGACCGAATTGAAGTTTGGATAACCAATAAACGCTCCAATTATAATCAAGCTCGAAACATTGTCGCATTTGCAGATTTAGGAGAATACGCACGCATAAGCAATCCGATTATCAATTCATTAGGAAATGATTCAATTCCAAGAAATCAGGCTAATAATTTATATTCCAATCTAATAAATAACTTTTCAGGCGCACGAGATATTAGCCAAGTGAATCAAGCATTAGACGGAAGTGGTTTTCAAAATGGACGAGATTATGAAAAAATTGAAAATGCGCGCAAACTGGAAACTTCCGAATTTAAATTTAACAAACAATTAGGTTATCTTAGTTTGAGAAACCCGCTTCAACCGGACGAAGTCTTAGCAGTGTCCTTTGAATATACTTATCGAGGCGAGGTGTATCAAGTGGGTGAATTTTCGACCGATAATCCAAACAATACAACAGACAATTTATATCTGAAAATGCTAAAAGGCACAACTCAATCGCCTTACTATCCCAGTTGGCATTTAATGATGAAAAATATTTATACGATTAGTCGCCGAAACATCGAAAAAGATAGATTTCGTTTGGATATCAAATATCAAAATGACACTACCGGAGTTTATTTGAATTACTTAACGGAAGGAGACATTGCGAATGTTCCTTTATTGCGTGTAGAAAATCTAGACCGTTTGGATTCTCGAAATGAGCCTTATCCGGATGGATTTTTTGATTATGTGGAAGATTACACTGTTTTTTCGCAATTGGGAAAAATTGTTTTTCCTGTAGTAGAGCCTTTTGGTTCTCATTTGCGTAAAAAAATCAACAATGATGCAATTGCAGAAAAATATATATTCCAAGAATTATACGATTCAACTTTAACGGTTGCCCGTCAAACCGCAGAAAAAAACAAATTCATCCTTACCGGAGAATACAAAGGCGCAGGAAGTTCCGGAATTGAATTAGATGGATATAATTTAGCCAGAGGTTCGGTCAGCGTTGTTGCGAATGGCGTGCGCCTAAAAGAAAATGTCGATTACACCATTAATTATGCGACCGGCGATGTTACAATTATTAATCCGGCATACGAAAATTCGGAATACAAAATAAATTACGAAAATCAATCGGCGTTTGGCATGCAGCGAAAAACCATGATGGGAATGAATCTCAATTATGCTTTTTCGCCCAAATTCAATGTAGGTGCAACTATCATGAATTTGAGTGAAATGCCATTAACAATGAAAACAAATCCGGGAGAAGAATCCATTAATAATACTTTATTCGGTTTTAATACGAATTATTCAACTCAATCGCAATGGTTGACAAACTTGGTGGATAAACTTCCTTTTGTCGAATTAACGGCTCCGTCTCAAATTACATTGAGTGCAGAATATGCCCAATTAATTCCGGGACATTATAAGAGTGAATGGGGTGGCGATTATTCTTACATTGATGACTTTGAAAGAGCGAAAATGCCCATTGACCTGCGTTCTCCTCATGCGTGGAATTTATCGGCAACACCTTCATTTTTCACCGAATCTCGTCTTGTAAATAATATTAATTACGGAAAAAACAGAGCTTTGTTAGCTTGGTATTATATTGACGGGCTTTTCACTCGTAAATCGTCTTTAACTCCGGGACATATAAAAAATGACGAAGAGCAATTATCCAATCATTATGTGCGAGAAATAAAAGAAAGCGAATTATTTCCAAGCAAAGATGCCCGTTATACCGAATCATCCTCTATTCCGGTTTTGAACTTAGCCTATTATCCAAAAGAAAGAGGTCCCTACAATTTGGATGCTTTAGGAATGAATCCCGATGGAACATTATCTAATCCACAAGCAAGATGGGGCGGTATTTTCCGCAAAATTGAAAGTGGAAATACGGATTTTGATGCCAATAATATTGAACATATCGAATTTTGGCTTATGGACCCTTTCATTTATGAAAAAAATTCTCCGGGCGGGGATTTATATTTCAATTTGGGAGATGTATCTGAAGACATTTTGAAAGATGAGAAAAAATTCTTTGAAAATGGTCTGCCAACAGATGGAGATATGAACAAAGTCGAAAAAACAAATTGGGGACATGTTCCTAAACAGCAATCTTTAGTTTATGCTTTTGACAACACAGAAGGAGCTAGACGATTACAAGATGTAGGATTGAATGGATTAAGTACAGAGCAAGAATTTGAGCATGAATCGTATGCAAATTACTTGAAAGAATTAGAGCAAGTTTTATCTCCTGCAACAATAGAAGCAATGGCACAAGACCCTTTTTCGCCATTTAGAGACCCGGCTGGCGATAATTATCATTACTTCAGAGGTTCGGATTACGACCGGCAAGAAATGCCTATTTTGGGACGATACAAACGTTACAACGGAACAGAAGGTAACTCCGCTGATGCAAATGATTCGCCGGAAAGTTACAATACAGCCGCAAGAATAAGTCCGGATGTAGAAGATATTAATCAAGATAACACCTTGAATGAAAATGAAAAATATTTTCAATACAAGGTAGAAATTCGTCCGGAAAAATTAGTCGTTGGAGAAAACTTTATTGTTGATAAACGAGTTACCAAACCGGCACTTAAAAACGGCAACTCGGACGAAGAAGTCACTTGGTATCAATTCAAAATTCCGATTCGGGAATGGAAAGATAAACAAGGCGATATTCGCGATTTTCAATCAATCCGCTTTATGCGTATGTTCTTGACAAATTTTTCGGATTCCGTTGTCCTTCGATTTGGAACATTGCAATTAATTAGAGGAGATTGGCGAGTTTACACGAAAGATTTATCAAACCCGAATTTGCCTACTAGCGGAAACGCATCCATTAGTGTATCAACTGTTAATCTTGAAGAAAACGGAGATAAAGAACCGGTTAATTACATTATGCCTCCGGGAGTAAATCGAATGACTGACCCGGGACAGCCTCAATTGGTTATGCAAAATGAACAATCTTTGTCTGCAAAAATTTCGCGCTTAGAACCGGGAGATGCTCGAGCTGTTTACAAAAATACCGGCTTAGACACGCGACAATACCGAAGACTTCAAATGTTTGTTCATGCCGAAAAACCGGAAGAAGAAACACGAGAATTGAGAGATAATGAACTTTCTATCTTTTTACGCTTGGGTTCTGATTACAAAAACAATTATTATGAGTATGAAATTCCGCTAAAAATAACTCCTCCCGGAAATTATAGCGACCGGAGTAATTCAGATAGAGAAGTTGTTTGGCCAAGAACAAATATGTTTGATTTTCCTTTCAAACTGCTGACTGACTTGAAATTAAATCGAAACAGAGAAAAAAGAAAACTAGGTTCAGATGTTACTTACTTTACTCCTTATTCCGAATTTGACCCGGAAAAGCCATTAAATAAAATGACCGTAGTGGGAAATCCTTCTATTTCGGAAGTAAAAGTCATTATGATTGGTGTTCGAAACAATTCCAATAGTGAGAAATCCGCTGAAATCTGGGTTAACGAATTACGTCTAACGGAATTTGATGAAGATGGCGGATGGGCTGGAAATGCGAATTTATTTGTTGGACTTTCCGATTTGGGCTCTCTTAATTTCTCCGGACACAAAGAAACTGCCGGTTTTGGTGGTTTGGACCAAGGAATTATGGAGCGAAATATGGAAGATAAACAGTCTTATAATGTATCTGCTCAAATAGATATGGGAAAATTCTTCCCCGAAAAAGCAAAGGTTAGCATGCCCGTTTATTATTCGTATCGGGAAGAATTGGTAAGCCCGAAATACAATCCATTAGACCAAGACATTTTATTGCAAGATGCTTTGGATGCCGCAGAAACAAGAGCGGAAAGAGATTCCATAAAAAATTTCGCGCAAGACAAAATAACGAGTCGTTCTTTCGATTTAAATAATGTAAGAGTAAATATTGTCAGCAAAAATCCAATGCCTTATGACCCTGCAAATTTCACATTTGGCTATTCTTACAGCGAAAATAATCTTAGAAATGCAACGACCAAATACGAGCGACAAACAGACCAACGATTGCTTTTAGGCTATTTATATTCTCCTATGGTTAAGCCTTGGAGACCGTTCGTCAAAGACAATAAGCCCACAACGAAAAACAAGTTTTTGGGCGATTTACAATTCGGTTATTTGCCTAAAAGTATTGCATTCAATTCAGATATTAATCGAAATTATTTCGAATTGCAATTGCGCGATTTAGGAAATCTTGGAAACAATATGATTCCCGCTTCATTCCGGGAAGACTTTTATTGGAATCGTACATTTGCGATTAATTGGGATTTAACAAAAAATCTCCGCTTTAATCTCAATACAGGAACCAATGCCCGTATTGATGCGCCTCACGTGCAGGTAAACAAAAAATTCAATATGGATGAGTATAGTTTATGGAAAGATTCGGTAATGAAAAACATTGCGAATTTCGGAACTCCAATGGATTACGCTCAACGTTTTTCGGCCAATTATCAATTGCCTTTCCGTAACATTTCGGCTCTAAGTTTTATTACCGGAGGATTGTCTTATACGGCTCAATACGATTGGCAACGGGGAGCGAAAATTGAAGACGATATTGAAATCGGAAATACGATTACAAATCAACGAACGATGGGATTAGATAATTTGGCATTTAACCTCGTCAGTCTCTATAATAAATCCGAATTTCTGGCAAACGTAAATAAAAAATATGTTTTGAGTAAACCCAATAATACCCAAAGGTCCAGACGAGCAACCGAACAGCAAAATGAGCGAAATCAAAGAGTTGCAGAGGAAAGGAGAAATAAAAAGTATGAAGGAGAAGTGCAGTTAAATACCGATTCCACAACTCAAGTGAAACACGCCTTAAATAATAAACGACTTCGAGTAACGGCTCGCGGTGCGGATGGCAAATTATATGAAATCAAGTATAAGTCAATTGACAACAATACAATTCAAATCAGAAACAAAGACACAGTCAACCTAAAATTGGCAATCTCTCAATTACCGCCACTGGACGATTTGCAGTGGTACAAAATTGCGCAGGGAACGGCACGCGGATTAATGATGGTGCGAAATGTAAGCTTTTCGTATAGCAAAACACAAGGAATGATGGTTCCAAATTTCCGACCGGAAATAGGCGATTTCTTTGGACAAGGTTCAGCTCAAGGCGGAAAAGCGCCCGGATTAGATTTTGCTTTTGGATTGGTCGATGAAAGTTATTTGGGAAAAGCGGATAGAAATAATTGGCTGATAAAAAACGAAGATAACATCAGCCCTGCGATGTTCAATAATACAGAAATGATGAATTTCACTGCTTTATTGGAACCTTTTGTTGGAATGAAAATCAACTTAACGGCTAATCGAACATCGACCAAGCGCAATCAAATCTATTTCATGTTTGAAGATACTCCGCCCAAACTCACAGGAGATTTCAACATGACAACGATTGCTCTCAGTTCTGCATTTGAAAAAAGTAATGCAGCGAATGGTTATTCTTCTGCGGCATTTGATAAATTCATTACCAACAGAGATATAATTGCCGGAAGATTGGATAATATATATAAAAATACGACTTATCCGAATACCGGTTTTCTTACCGGAACCGAATTTGCCGGGCAACCGTATAATCCGGAATATGGAATTGACAAAAACTCGGTCGATGTATTAATTCCTGCATTTATTGCAGCTTATACCGGTCAAAATCCGAATAAAGTGGGGCTGGATTTTTTCCCTACATTGAAAAAGCTTCTTCCCAACTGGCGAGCGACTTACGAAGGATTTATTCAATTACCTTTTATCAGCAAACACTTCAAATCATTCATATTTGAACACGAATATAAATGTCGTTATTCTGTCGGCGCTTACAATTCTTTCCAAAAGTGGGTTGGATATTCTGACGGAATTGGTTTTATTCGAAATGTAACAACAGACTCAAATATTCCATATCCCTCCTCTCCCTTTGATGTTACAGCAGTAAGCATTACTGAAGCATTTGACCCTTTAATCCGGTTAAACTCTGTATTATTAAATAATATGAGTGTAAAAGTTGAATATAAAACATCTCGAAATGTCAATTTAAATATTTCTTCTTATCAAATAGTAGAAATGAACACAACGGATGTCGGTGCCGGATTGGGTTATCGTTTTGAAAATTTCAATCGAGTATTGGGATTGCGCAAAACAGCAGGAGCTAATTTTAATAATGAATTGCGTGTTTCGGCTGATGTATCTTATCGAAGAGCGCAAAGTGTAATCCGCAAAATTCAAGATGCATTCACACAGCCAACAAGTGGCGATGCACAAACCATGTTGAAACTTACAGCTGATTACAATATGAGTCAAATGATTACATTACAAGCATTTTTCGACAAACAAATAAGTAAACCCTTAGTTTCATCAACGGCTTATCCTTTCTCTAAAATGGCTTTTGGAATTAGCACAAAAATTAGTTTGAGCAGATAAATCGAAAAATTGAATTTGATGAATTACCTTTGCCGAAAATATCTACTTGTGAAATTTTTCACGCAGATAGATAAGTTGGCTGCAATGGTAGGGCTACAACGTGCTGAAAATATAAAATTTGCAACTTGAAATTGCATTCGTTTTGTCAAAAATGGAACTTCTATGAATAGGATTTAAAAATAAAAATAATGAAAAAAGTAAGTCTTTTATTAGCCGCTCTTTTAATGAGCAGTATAGCCATTTGTCAGAACAACTATCTTGAAACAGAGCGAAAAGATGCTGCAAAACTCTTTGAGATAGAAGCGCTAATTTTTAATGAGCGAAAATTTGATGAAGCACTGCGGGAGTTGGATTTAATAGCAAAAAATGTCCCCAAGAATTATGGACAAATTTATTCAGAACAGAAAAGGTTTTTTTCTAAAAACGATTATGATGAGTATATACAAGTTACAAAGAATTCCGTTCCGTTTATTTTGGATGCTTACTCTAAGGTATTTTATCTCTATTCGGTAATTCATATTGAAAGAGGCGAGTGGGATAAAGCCGAACAGTATTTATCGATAGGATTAAAACAAGTGCCTAACGAAGTTCACTTAATGTGCCAAATGGGTGTGCTTTATCAACAAAAATATCAAACGTCTTTTGATGAAAATCATTTGGATTTGTCTTCAAGGTATTTTATTACTGCTATTGATGAAACCCCTTTCTGTCCATCAAGAATGGTAGCAAGGGTGCTTAGAGGAGTTGGCTTTAACTTGATAGAACTCGGTGATTTAGATTTATCCGAAAAGTTTTTTATTGAATCGCTAAAATTTGAAGAACACGAATTTGCATACAATGAATTAGATTATATAAAACAAATTAGAGAAAATACAAATTTAAAACCTTCAATTAGCACAAGCAATACAAATTCTTCCGAAATAGACATTACTTCTTATACATATTTGTGGGAGCAAATGGAAAAAATGCCAAGTGAACTTCAAGAAGTCGCAAAAGAAAATCGTTACGCATATATATTTTCAAAAGCGGCAGTCTTTCTTACAAAAGGGGCAGAGCAGCATAGAAAAGACGACTACTTTAATTATCCGTTAAAAAATTGGAATGAAGAAAAACTAATTTCTGGCTGCAATCAGATTGTGTATCACTCGAAGGGATTATCTCCTGAAAATTGTTTTGAGAATTTGACAGAGTCAGAATTTAAAAATCTGTTGGAAATGTTTCATTTTGAAGCAAAGGATATACAAAAGACTTCCTATAAAAATATTGTAAAGGGAATTTTTGCCCATAAAATGGATAAGAGCAAAATTGTAATGTATTGTCGCATATCAACAAATTAGTACTATCAATATTATGTCAATTAGCACCAACAATAAACCACTGACACCCAACAAGCGGCTTGGTGTCAGCCGCCAACCCATATAAATAATTGAAATACAACAAAAAAACAATATGATAAAACGATTTAAAGACTACATTTTAGTAGCTCTAAAAGGACTTGCAATGGGAGCCGTAGAAGTTGTTCCCGGTGTATCAAGTGGCACAATTGCACTTATTTCAGGCATTTACGAAGAGTTATTGTCAACAATAAAAAACTTTCCGATTGCAGTTAAAGATTTGTTTAAGAACAAATTTAACTTGAAGTTATTTTGGGAAAATGCGAATGGCAAATTCTTGCTATCTCTGTTTCTAGGAATGGGAATCGGCGTTCTGTCACTGGCTAAATTGACTAAATATTCACTTGAGCATTACTCGATACCAACGTGGGCATTCTTTTTTGGATTAGTTTTGGCATCCGTTTGGTTTGTTTTGAGAGAAGTAGAGAAATGGAAACTCAACTACTTTGCTTTATTTGCCGTGGGAGTTGCTGCTGGTTTTTTAATCACAATCCTAAGTCCGGCAGAAACACCGGAGAGTTTGTGGTTTATATTCCTTTCCGGCGCAATTGCTATTTGCGCGATGATGCTTCCCGGAATATCCGGCAGCTTTATTTTGCTCATCTTGGGGAAGTATCAATATATTTTGACCGCGCTGACAGAAGGAAATATTCCAATCATTTTGACATTCATATCAGGAGCAATAATAGGAATAATGCTATTTTCCCACTTTTTGTCGTGGTTGCTGAAAAATTATCACGCAGTCACAATCTTCTTTTTGGGCGGAGTAATGTTTGGCTCGTTAAATAAAATATGGCCGTGGAAAACAGTGGTTGAAACAGCAGTTAAGCCCAGTGGAGAAATAGTTCCCATTGTTGAAAACAACATTCTGCCTGCCACATATACTGAACTTACGGGCGAGCCTTCTCATATATTGTACGCAATAATCATGTTTGCAGTGGGACTCTCAATTATCTTTGTTATCGACAATATCGCACACAAAATAAAAGGGAACCGTATGAAAGCAGTTTAGTAACCAGTCCCAGAGCATTATAGACAGCATCCCCTCAAAAGTAACAAAAGTAAATTAACGAGAGGTCAATAAGAAGTCCGAAAGACTTCAATGTGGATAACCCCGTGCAAGCGAGGTACGAGCGCAGCTCGGGGTAAGAATGGCATCACATATAATAAGAGTTCAATTACCCCAAACGGCTTTGTGTTCAACTCCTACAGAGTTGTGGAGAGAGAAGAGAGCGTTCTTTTACCCCGAGCTGCGCTCGTACCTCGCTTGCACGGGGTTATTCATATTGAAGTCCTGTCGGACTTTTGTAGACTCTCCACTAGAGATTATCCCTAATTAGAAGTATTTGAATACTTTGACGATAAGCTAACATCTGCTTTTCGGGAAACCGGCGACACTTCCAATTGAGAAATCACAGTTCCGGCACTTTTCACACGCACTGTAGTATTATCATGAGCCTGCAATTTAAAATCCACATTCCAATGAGCAGGAAAAGCAGGCAACACCAATATTTTATCATTTACATTTTGGATAAGCATATATTGTAATCCGGTTGCCATAACACCTCCATTATCAAAATCCGGATTGTAGTCACTTCCCTGTTTCCAGAACGCCGGAAAACGCACACCCGGGTCATGGGCAGTTACATTCTTCATTATGAACTCTCCCGATTCCTCTCCTAAGCCCAACAAAGCCGCTTGAATAAGGCATTGCGACCAACAATTCGACAGTTTCCAAACACGATTATCGAAAGTATTTTTTGCAATATCCAAACCCGGACGTTCCAAACCAAACAGCCTAAAAGGAAAAATTGGGTAACATTCGGGATTTTCAAAATTGCGCTCCTCTCCAAATTCTTCCGCCGGAAGTATTTTCTTTTTATCCGAACTCATCGGCAACGGCGGTAAAGCCCGAAGACAATTGTTCCATTCTTCCAACAAATCCGAAGTGGTCAGATTTCGGGGCAATTCATTTAATTTCCCAATAGTATATTGTAAACCCGCAATATAATCTACCGGATTCACACAATCCCAAAACTGTTCAAGCGAATTCGCTGGAGAAAAACGAATAACACCGCTGATACGCGGCCAATGTTGGTCGAAAAAACGAATACTCTGCTCTGCAAATGGAATGATATATTGTTTGGCAAATTCATCATCTTTCGTGTAATCATAAAGTTCAAGCATTTGACTCAGCATTTCCAGAGAGCTAGAGTAATGATAACGTATCCAGCGGGTATCAGATGCTTTTCCATCTACATTGTTCCATCCCCAATCATCTTGAATAAAAAGCCCAAAGAAATTCAATGTCTCAGGAAAGAACGCCCCACCATGCCCATGCTGCTTCTTTGTTACATCTTTTTGGAATTTCATCACATTCATATACATGTCAAACCACGGCTTGAGCAAATCATAATCTCCGGACGAAAAGAGCGGCCAATGAAACAGTCGATTGTTTTGAAACCAATAGCCCGGTCCCCAATTCCGATAATCGCCATTCTGCCCTCCAAAATCGAATGTGAAATTTCCCCCATTGAATTTGGCCGGATATGCA
>JGI996J12353_1000122_pt1 | contig 23251 bp, 29 predicted proteins | sample IntmicLarv5ML5BL_FD_12353 | JGI IMG/M metagenome (IMG submission 12353) | reverse complement strand
GAATTTGAATCATGGATTTTTGATGATGTATTAGTCTCAATTGCCAATAATGGCGGCTACATTGCCACTTCTCAAGAAGACACTCCTGAATTAATAATGGCAAGAGCTTTGATCGTTGCTAATAGTGCTATTGAGAATCATAAGCAAAAATTACAGCAAGCAGAAAAGCAAATAGCCACATTGAAACCTAAGGCAGAATTAATGGAAAAAATCATTGATTCTGGTGAGAAGATAGACATCGGACAAACAGCAAAAATACTTGGACTTCCATTTGGACGAAATACATTATTCAAAAAATTGCGCGAACTCGGTATATTCTTCAAAAATAGAAATGAGCCAAAACAGGAATATATTGACAGAAAGTATTTCGAGTTGAAAGAACAATGGATTGATAGAAATAACCATGACGGATTTATGATAGTCAAAGTTCTTGTAACTCAAAAAGGATTAGAATTTATCAATAAAATGATAGATGGAAATAAATCTGATGGAAGACAAATGAAAATTGCATAAAATTGTTTTTGTATTATGCCAACTGAAAAAAAAGTGCTATATTTGCATACAAGCAAGGATATTAGATGTCCTAAATGCAATAGGATTCTTGTTAAAGTGTCGGAGGACACAACCGGAACACTTAATTTCAAGTGTGAAAGATGCAAGGATAGTGTTGCTGTCCTCATAAGAGGTTCGAGCGTCATTGAACGCCAAAAATAGAGCACCAGTTTATAACTCAGTTATACAGAGAGCCATTGATTTCGTAGAAATATACGGGATTGGTGGCTTTTTTTTGTTTTAAAATTATGAATATTCAAAAAATACACCTATCAAAACTTGTCTTGAATACAGGGCAAATAAATGGATTGCCAAAGAATCCAAGATTTATCAAGGATGAAAAATTTAACAAGCTTAAGCAGTCCCTAATCGATGATCCTGAAATGTTGGATCTTCGAGAATTAATCGTTTATCCATTCGGTAATCTGTTTGTTGTTATCGCTGGAAATATGCGATTTCGAGCAGCTCAAGAATTGAAATACGAAACACTTCCATGTAAAGTTCTTTCTCCGAAAACACCAGTCGAAAAACTAAAAGCTGTTGCGATTAAGGACAATATCGGCTATGGTGAGCATGATTGGGATTGTCTCGCAAATGAATGGGACGAAGACCAATTAACAGACTGGGGATTAGATTTGCCAATTTCAAACACCGATGTGAACCTTGATGACTTTTTCGGTTCAGGACCAGAAACAGCAGATAAAAAAGCGAAAATATGCCCTCATTGCGGTAAAAATATAAACGAAACACCAGATGAAAACGACAGTAATAACGAAGAATAAAGTAGAAGGATTTCATTTTTATCTTGAAGCATCCGGCTCTGTTTCTTTTCTTAAAGAAAGACATCGGCATATCTTTTCTGTCGAATGTCGCTTTGAAGTTTCAGACTTAAATCGGGAAATTGAGATATTCTCCCAACAGGCAGATATTGAGTCTTACATTAAAAATAAATACGGCTATCCGGCTGAATTTAATCAAATATCCTGCGAGATGATTGCTTATGAGTTGCTATTAAAATTTAATTGCAGTTACGTAAAAGTATTGGAAGATGGAGAAGGTGGAGCCGTTGTTCAAAGATAATATCAAGGTGCATTTTGCGGCTGCTGAAACACAAAACCAATTTGCAGCAACAAAAGCAATGGGCGTAAAGTATCATCTTTATACTGCATATCCTTTTGTTGAGCGAATGATTTTTGAAAAGCCCAAAGCTCCCATTATGACAATCTTTGACTGGCAGAAAAAAAATCCTTTTTTAATTCCAAAATATATCATTGATAATTCGAAACACTGTATTCAAGATTCCGGGCTGTTTACTTTGATGTTTGGTTCTCAAAAAGGAAACAAAGATGAATCGTTGATGCAAAAATGGTATGAGTCTTTAGTTTCGTTTACGCTTGAATATGGAAAGAATGCTACTTGTGTTGAAGTGGATTGTCAAAAAATACTTGGTGTTGAGAAAGCATGGGAGTTTCGTAGGCGAATGAGGGATGATATTCCAAATAGAATTATAAACGTATTTCACTTAGAAGACAAACAAAAGGGACTTGACCGCCTTATTGAATTTTCTGATTATTTGGCTATTTCAGTGCCCGAACTAAGAATAGCCAAGCCAAAAACATATAAAGAAGACACGTATCGGCTTGCTTGTTACATAAAAAATAAAAAACCACATATTGACATTCACCTGCTTGGTTGCACGGAGTTGAAAATGTTAAATCAAAACAGGTTTTGCACGTCAAGCGACAGTACGACTTATGTCTGTAGTAAAAGATACGGATTCTTAAAAAAGAATCATATCTCAAGAATAATCCCCGAAAAAGTAAAGGAAATAGTCGGAGACAATGTGTGGAATGAAGTTATAAAATACAACAAAGAAAATAACACAAGTATGTTGTTGCTTACAATATACGATTTAATAAATAAATACGCTGCATACGCAGGAAAACAAGATTAAATTATGTACACAGTAAAAAAAACATTAGAAATAAGCGCATCACACAGCTTAAAGTTATCATACGAAAGCAAATGCGAGAATCTTCATGGTCACAATTGGATTATAAACGTTTATTGTCGCTCTAAAGAACTAAATGATGACGGGATGATAATAGACTTCTCTCATATCAAAAAGAGGATACAGGATAAATTAGACCATAAGAATCTAAACGACATTCTTCCTTTTAACACAACTGCCGAAAATATGGCAAAATGGATTTGTGAAGAAATACCCTATTGTTTCAAAGCAGAAGTACGGGAATCAGAAAACAATACAGCAACGTATGAAAAAGATTAACGAAATATTTTATTCTATACAGGGAGAGGGATACTTTACTGGTACGCCAGTCATTTTTATTCGTTTCTCAGGATGTAATATAAAGTGTCCTTTTTGCGATACTGACCACAAAGAAAGCAAAATGTTAAGCGATGAACAGATAATCGCAGAGATAGAAAAATATCCGGCAAAACACGTAGTGTTAACTGGCGGAGAGCCTTCGTTGTTTATCGACAGTAATTTTATTGAAAAACTTCATCAGTCTGGTTTTTTTGTTCAGATTGAAACAAATGGAACAAAAGAGCTTCCGGACAATATCGATTGGGTAACATTCAGTCCAAAACACGTTCCGGCAGTACTCGAAAAGAGTAATGAAATAAAAGTAGTCTATACAGGTCAAGATATGCATGAGTATAGTCAATTCAACACTGAGCACTATTATTTACAACCATGCTCAGGAAAAAATACAGAAGAAGTAATAAACTTTATAATGATGAATCCACAATGGAAACTAAGTCTACAGACACACAAACTATTGAACATTCAATAAAGCAAATACTCCAGCACATTGGAGAGAATCCGGAAAGAGAAGGATTAATTGATACACCTGCACGAATGATTAAAATGTGGAGTGAAATATTCCGCGGATACGATTCTGCTCAAAAACCAAAGATAACAACCTTTGATAACGGTAAGGACGGAATACAGTACAACGAACCAGTAACGGACTCAGGTGCATTTTATTCCACGTGTGAGCATCATTTTATGCCCTTTTTCGGACAATATTACTTTGCATACATCCCAGATAAAAAAATACTTGGGCTGTCAAAGGTTGCCCGTGTAGTAGATTATTTCTCCGCAAGATTGCAAGTTCAAGAAAGGTTGTGCGCTGACATAGTTAATTATCTTAATCAGGAGTTGCAACCTAAAGCAATCGGAATATTAATGAAAGGCGAGCATTTATGCAAAACAATGAGAGGAGCAAAAAAGCAAGGAGTTATGACAACTCAATACGCTATTGGCTTTCCGAGTGATGAATTTAGAAAATTAGTAAGCGATTAAGATATGGCAAAGTACAGCAAAGAGATAGTTAAAAAAATATGTTCGCTAATTAAAGCGGATAGCTATACTATTGCTGAAATATGTCAAATTGTAGGGATTTCAGAAGACACATACTATGATTGGATGAATAAAAAATCCGAGTTTTCCGAGTCTATAAAAAAGGCAAAAAAAACATATGATGAGTTCATTGTTTCAGAAGCAAAGAAATCATTATTTAAGTTATCGGCAGGCTATTCCGTTGAAGAAACAAAGATTGAATATATAGATGATCCAAAAAATCCCGGAAAACCGAAAATTAAAAGCAAGACAACAGCAACAAAACACATTCAACCATCGCTCGGAGCTAATATCTTTATTCTAACAAATAAAGACCCTGAAAATTGGAAGAATAAGCAAAACACAGATATTACAACAGCCGGCGAAAAAATAGAGTTCAAAGGGTTTAATTTTTTACCATACACACCCGAAGCGGATGAAGAATAATGAAGGGTGCAAAGAAGCAAATAAACCTCAAACAGAGGAAAGCATATAATTATCTTAGAGATAATACACATAAATTCATCTTGTACGGCGGTGCAGGAGGTGGAGGTAAATCTTGGTTAGGGTGCGAATGGTTAATGCAGTGCGGAAAGAATCTGCCGGGTACTCGCTGGTTCATAGGTCGTAATAATCTAAAAGATTGCCGAGAGTCCGTATTGGTTACATGGAATAAGGTAGCCAGATACCACGGATTTACAGCATTCAAGACCACCGATTCGGGAATAATGTTCGATAATGGTTCCGAGGTTGTCTTTCTTGATTTAACTTATTACCCAAAGAAAGACCCATTATACGAGCGGTTCGGGTCGAAGGAATTTACAGGGGGGTGGATAGAAGAAGCCGGAGAGGTAAACTTTAGAGCTTTTGATGTTCTAAAATCTCGTGTTGGACGACACATGAACGATGTTTATGGAATTATTCCTAAAATTCTTATCACGTGTAATCCTAAAAAGAATTGGCTATATAAAGAGTTTTACAAGCCATGGAGGAAAGGAGAACTAGAACCTCCATATTGCTTTGTTCCTGCTTTAGCTACTGATAATCCCTTTTTGCCAGATGATTATATTCTGACATTAAAAGAGATTCAAGAAAAAGCTACCCGCGAAAGGCTACTGTATGGCAATTGGGAATATGACGATGACCCGAGCGCATTATGTGATTTCGATGCAATATCTGACGTTTTTACCAATACGGCGAAACCAAGCAGCAAAAAGGGTATTTCTGCCGATTTAGCAATGCAAGGACGAGATCGTTTTGTTGGTGGTTACTGGGAGGGCTTGAAGGTCTCTATTGAAATCGACAAGGAAAAATCAACCGGAAAAAGCATTGAATTAGACCTAAAAGCCTTGATGATAAAACATCGAGTTGGTAGGTCTCAAACGGTTGCAGATAGTGACGGATTAGGCAATTACTTAGAAAGTTATCTTGTTGGTATAAAAACGTTCAGAGGTGGCGCATCTCCGTTCAATAAAGATATATACGCAAGTCTCAAGGATGAATGTGCTTACAAGTTAGCTGAAGTAATTAATAGCCGGGAATTAAGTATTATTTGCACAAAAGAGCAGGAACAAAAAATATTAGAAGAATTACCGTTGCTTATGTGTGCAAACGTTGATGATGACAAAGGAAAAAAACGCATTATATCAAAAGATGTGATGAAAGAAAAGATACAACGCTCACCAGACTATTTAGATATGCTGATAATGGGGATGATGCTTTTTCTTGCACCAACCATTAAGAGACCAAAAGTAAGAACAACTAGAATATAATAGCAATGAAAGGAAAAGAGTTTGATAGAACATTTAGCAAAGAGTTTGACAGGGTCAATGAAAAATACACTTGGTATCAAAAGATATTTCGATTTATCTTTTTGAAAGTTTTTAGCCTAAAAATAAAACAAAAATAAAGATGCTCTATCAGGTGGACAAAAGAAAAAGTTTCAAAATGACAGAAAAAAGATGAGAATAGACAAAAGTACATTATTCAAAGATTTTATCTTTTATACTGATTTGTTAAGGTTGACAGAAAAACAAATCGAAATACTTTTCAAAAAATTAGAAGTAAAAGAGCAGCCTATTTCCATATTAAAAAAACAAGTTCCGAAAGATTTGAATGATTTAACTTATGGCGAGTTGTTGGAAATTCAGACAATTCAGACAATCGAAGATATGTTGTTTGTTCCGTTGAGAGTAATAATGGGTATCGATAAAGAAAAAGCATTAAGCTGTAAGGCATTTGATGTGATTCAGTTCATGTTATTTGTCAAAAAAGAAATTATCAGAATTGGTAAATTATTCTCTGAAATCAAATGTCGTCATTCAGCCGAAGAAATACAAGCTGGAATTGATCAGATAAATAATGGGGCGTTTGGAAATATAGATTGGTATGCTCGACGAATGGGAATCGTTAACCATGAATATGTAGAAACTATTCCATGGGTAAGGCTGTATAAGTGTATGAAAATCGATAATACAAATGCGATGTACGAAAAAAGATTACGTGAAATTTATTCAAAGAAGAAATGAGAGTTGACGAAAAAATAAAAAAAATAGTTGAGTCAATAGAGGGATTATCGTACGAGTTCAACGACTGGACGAGGGCGAATGTTGAGTTAGATAATGCTCCATTGCCGACTTGTTTATATTTACTTCCTGTCTCTGGGCAACTGCTAAATAAAAATGGAAATTTTAGAGACCAGCCAAATGCATTAATTGCATTTCTTGATTTAGCTGAATTAGATTTTGACGGAGAGGATAACGAACCGACCGTAGAGCGAATGAAAGAATACGCAAAAGCATTTATCATTGCAGTTGATAAATCCGGAATGTTTCAGCCATTACCCGAAATCATTCCTTACTCAGTAGTGTATGATAAATTAGACGTAAATCTTACAGGTGTTGTTATTCAAGTCCAATTAAAAGAATTACAAGGTAGCTGCGTAAAATGAACGAAAGGGCAAAACATATTGTCATTAATGAACTGGAAGCGTTAAAGCAGCGTATCGCAAAGAATATCGTTTCATCTGGGCAAAACGCATCCGGACGGACAATTGCAAGTCTCAAAGTAGAGGAATACGATTCAGGCGTAAGGCTGCTAGGTCGCTTTCCTTTTGGAACGCTTGAAACCGGACGAAAGCCCGGCAAGGTTCCGAATAGCTTTATTGGAATAATAGAGCAGTGGATACGAGACAAAGGAATTAAAGCGGCTCCAATTCCATACATCCGCATTCCGTCACAAAACTGGCAGCCAAAATATAATCCACAAGAAAGAGGAGATATGAGCTTGGCAAGCGCAATCGCTTACAAGATAAAAAAAGAGGGAACGAAATTACATCGCAGCGGAGGGCGTGCAGATGTTTACTCGAAGGAAATTCCTTTGACATTAGAAAATATCCGAAAGCGACTTACAGGAATGTTCAAAACAGAAATACAAACAATAAATATAAATGCAAAATGACAGTTAATTATCCAACATTAGCATTTGCCTTTAATCCAATTAGCATAGAGGTTACAGATATAGGAATAAACGAGCCTGTATTTATTATTATACCCGAATCGGTCGTCTCAAAGCAAATCACTCTCGAAAGGCAATCAGGAACCAGAAAAGTCGTGTTTGATTTGCAAGGAATCGCTCAATCTATTTTTGACAGAAAAGAATTTTATAAAGTGCTGAATCAGGATGCTATTTTGTATAAAAAGCTTTCGTTTAAAGTCAAACACCAAGAAACGATTGAAAATATAGAAATAGACATTATTTGGGGAGCGTTGCAGATAGGAGAAATCTACACTCAAAATAAAACTTTAACATGGTTCAAAAATTTACCCTTTACTTTTCCGCTCTATCTGTCTCAATCAAAACAAGTGCTTGCCCGATATGACAATAATCAATATTCCCCATGGAAGGAATTAGATAAAGGAAAATACAATTTGTCAGTTCCTTATCCGGATGCAAATAAAAAAGTAGTTATTCGAGTAAACGCCGGGAACGAGGGAGGTATATTTGATTATACGTTTGATTACACATTTAGGGGAATATCCAGAGATACCATACTAATTTCCTTATTGGTAAACGAGTGTACGGATGGTGTTTATTTGCGTTGGATAAACAAGCAAGGCGAATACTGTTATTATCTGTTTAATACAGGTACAGAATCCAATGCAATTTCAAATGGAGATGTAAATATTATAGAACACTTCAACTCTGTTGAATCTCAAGATAACCACCACATAGGAACAAATAGCATTCAATCAAAAGACGGACAAAGGTCTGTGAGATTATTCGCTCATTTGGTTGACAAAGAAACATACATCTTTCTTGAATCTCTATTGGAATCAGTTGTTATTGACTTATTCAAAGGATATGATGAAAATAATCAGCCTTTATGGATAGGCGTTAATGTCGCTCCGGGAACATCAGCGAAAGACCGCTTCAACCTGCAAGATTTTGAATGTAGTTTAATTTACCCTAAAACATTTACCCAATCATTATGAGTCGTTACGAATTACACATAGATAATATTCAAGTTGATTTAGATGACAAATTTAATTTTTCATTAACCTATACATCTCCTATATTTTCGGATATATCAAAGATTGCATCTAATAGCTCGAACACGATTAAAATACCAAAAACGGCAAATAATCTAAGAGCAATTGAAAACTGCCAAATGCCGGATAATACATCCTCTTTCCCCTACAAAAATCATTCAGCCGATATTTTTAAGGATGGAATACCAATCGTTCAAGGTGGATTCTTAGTCATATTTGTCATTAATACATACATCGAATTAGTTGTAGCTTGGGGAAATATTGGCAATGTCAGATTGTTTGAGGATACGAAGTTACGAGATATGAAAGGAGATGAGCCTATCCGTTGGATGCCGAACGAAAACAAAATAACAACAAGTAATAAAAACATAGGCCTTACTAATGCATATTTTTCGCAGCTAGGAGTGATACGTTATCAACATCCTTTTGTTAGTTTCAATTGGCTGTTGGACCGCATATCGAATACGTGTGGAGTCTCGTTTGCTTTCCCGGATTATGTATTGGAAGAAAAAGAAACATTATATATTCCACTTGTTGAAAAAAACACATCTTCCGGAACTTTAGGAGCATTGTCATTTGCCATAAATACAGATTTTACAATTAATCTTATTTCATCTACTACCGGAGGTGTTCAGCTTGACTATTTAGATGATAAAACGTTTGTTATTACAGAAGACGGGACGTTTTTTCTTGCTGGAAATTGGCACGTTGTAGACAGGTCTACAAACTTTCGGTTTTCAGGATTTAGGTTGCAATTATTTGTTAATGGAGAGCCAGAGGGAGATGGGGTGTCAATAAGCGCAAGTAATCCAGATACATATACTTTTATAGGTAATTTCCATTTTACGAAAGAAAATAGCAGTATAGATGTGAGTCAAAATGACCGGATTACTTACATACTATATGCGATAATAGAGGGAACATCTAGCGTAATACAAGCCTCCTTAATGGAATCATCAGGCATATTAAATGCCGTTGCAGATACAAAACATGTTCCTCTTGGTTCTATGTATCCAATCATTCCGAATCTCCCTGATATAACGTGTTTAGATGCTGTAAAAAATATAATGTCTTTGCTTGGATTATTCGCCTATTATGACACAACTCTTCCTAATACAATTAAATTATTTTCTTTAGATGAAATGTATGAAAGAAAAACAGTTGCTAAGGATTGGACCAGTAAACTGTTAACTGGAAGCACAATTGATAATATTACATATACCTTTCAGGATTATGCAATGCAGAATCACATGAGATACCTGAAAGACGAAACGGTATCTACTTATGCCGATGGGACGATAAAGGTTGATAACGAAACCCTTTTAAGAGAAAAGGAATTACTCGAATTGAAATTTGCAGCCAGCGAAACAAGAGGAGGTTTGATTTACATTCCTCTATATAGAATGGAAGATGAAAAATTAGTCTATACTAAGTCAACAAATCGAATCGCAAAACTTGAAATAGGAGAAACATCATCATCAGCTACATTCCCGGCATCAATGTATTTTTACGGGAATGACGGAATCCTAAAAAGGAGATATTCCAAATACCAAGAGATATTATTGAGACCTAAAGTAATTGAAGCGACATTCTTGCTTAATGGATTGGATTTGTATAATATTGATTTGATTACTCCTATTTATTTAGAGCAAACAGGACATTATTATGCAATCATTGAGATTAAAGTAGGGGAAACGCATTCGACTTGTAAATTGTTGCAGATGTAAAATTACATCCAGGGAAGGCATTTTTCTCCACCCTTTGCCCCGCGAGCGTTTTTTTTCGTCTCAGGAGAAGCGAATAAATGCGCAAGAATGATGAGAACGCCAAAGGTAGAAAATATAGTAGCAATGATATCCATTTCAAAAACAATATGAAACAACAAAAAAAGCCCAGAAAGGAACAATACAGATTTTAATATGAATATAAAATTTTTCAATTTGAATGTAAAAGCTTTCATAACTATACGATTATAGGACAAATATAAAAAAATAAATTCAAAAAACAAAATATTATGGCAAATTCTAACGAAACACAAGACGTTATCCTTGATATTGAAGTAAGGTATGAAGATGCGATTAATGGGATTGCCCAATACGCGCAGAAGATTGATGAGCTAAGAGAAGAACAAGATAGGCTCAAAAAAAATCTGAAAGAGGAAAAAATATCCAGAGAAGAATATAATAAGTCAATGGCGGCATCAAAGGCCGAAATTGACTACAACAAAAAAGCGGTTCAAGCACTCAATAAAGAAGTTCAAAACAATCTTAGAATAGAGCGTGAGCAAAAAGGAAGTATTGACTCCATGAAAGCCTCACTATCTAATCTAACCGCTCAATACAACAAACTCAGTGAAGAAGAAAGAAATGCTACCAAAGGAAACGAACTAAACAACCAGATAGCAGAAACCACCGCAAAATTAAAGGAACTAGAAGAAGCACATGGAGATCATCGTCGTTCTGTTGGGGATTATGGGAAAGCTGGCAAAGACCTAAAATTAGAAATGAGAGAGATTATTGAAACTCTCGCAGCAATGAAATTGGCAGGAGATGACAGTTCTGAACAGTTTACAGAAATGACAACAAGATTAGCCGATTTAAGGGATGCCTTTGGAGATGTCAGTGAGGGGGTTAATGCGCTTGCGAGCGACACAAAAGAGCTAGATGCGCTAAGTCAGTCCATTGGGGCCGTTGTTGGTGCGTTTGGTGCATATTCTGCAGTTATGGGGTTGAGTGCCGAAAAAGAGAAAGAATTTGCAAAGACAATGAAAACACTGCAAATTGCAATGGCTGCACTTGCATCGTGGACGCAAATTAGTATTGCTCTTCAAAAACAAAGTATCATTTATATAACAGCACAACAAATACTTCAAAAAGCTGGAATTAACCAAACATTATCCCAAACAAAAGCAGAAGCAGCCTTGAATGTAGTAAAAGGACAAGGAACAATTGCAACTAAAGCAGTTGCAGCAGCTCAATGGTTGTGGAATGCCGCCCTTGCTGCTAATCCGGTTCTTCTTGTAGCTGCTGCTGTTGTATCATTATATGTTGGGATTAGGTCTTTGGCAAAAGTATTCGATTCATCAGCTAAAGCAGAAAAAGAAGCAACAAAAGTCCGTGCGGAATATGAAGAACAAACAAAAAAAACAACTGCAGCAATAGACAAATTGAATAATAAAGAAAAGAATTTGGCGAATGAACGAAAGAACCGACTTCGTGAGGAAATACTCGAATTGAAGAAAAATGGAGCATCTGCCGAAGAAATAAATAAGGCAAAAGAAAAAGCGGAACAGGATATGAGAGATGCACAAAAACAGGCATCAGAAGACAGGATAAGAGAATTAGATGCGCAAAAAGTAAAATTGATAGAAAGTCTAGATGCAGAGCAAAAAGTGTTAGATATTTTAATCAAAAAAAACAAACAAGGCACTGATAAATATAAAGAACAAAAACAAGCTGTCGATGAATTAAGAGTTGCTCTCAACTCTCTAAATCAATCAAGAATAGATGAGATTCAAATTCAGGCAAATGCGGATTTAGAGAGCAAGGAAGCGGCGCAAGAGGCTGTCGATAGAGAAAAAGATGCTCAAAAAGCAGCAAGGGAACGCCAGAGACAAGCAGGGCAAGAAAGAAAAAAAATAATTGAAGATGCGGAAAGACAAATTCAAGACCTTGTAATATCTGCAAGAAAAGAAGGACAAGAAAAGGAGCTTGCACAGCTAGGGTTAAATCACAAAAGAGAATTAGCAGCAATCAAAGGCAATGCACAACAAAAAGCAGATTTACAAAGATTATTAAATGAAAAATATATTCAGGAACAAGCCGCAATCAATAAAAAATATTCCGATGAAGAATTTAATAAACAGCTAGAAAACGAGACCAAACTAATAGAATTAAGACTGGCGGCTGTCGAGGGTGGAAGTGAGCAAGAGTATCAGTTAAAAATACAGCAGCTTGTCAAGCAAGAAGAAGCCGAGTTAAATAGTATCGAACTAACCGAAGAAATGAAAGCCGCTATTCGCGCTAAGTATGAAAAACAGTTCGGTGATTTAGAAAATCAAAGAATCAAACAAACACTTGAAGCGCAGTCCGCAGCCATTCAAACCGAATGGAGAGAGCGAATAATGAACATACAGCAAGGGTCACTTGAAGAATATGACTTGAAAGTACAGCAAGCACAAGCAGAATATGACACACTCCTAAATATGGATGCGGAACAAAAAGCATTGTTGTATGAAAGTGACCTGGCATACACTAACGCTCTTCTTGATAATCGGCAAAAACTCACTGATGCGCAAAGAATGCAAACGGCAGCTATCAATGAAAGTGTTCAGGTACAACTACAAGCAGCACAGGCAATCGGTGGCGGGTTCGAACAGGTTCTAAATGCGTTTGCGGAAGACAATGAAGCTTTGGCTGAATTTGCTAAAACCATTGCATTGTTCAATATTGGACTGTCTACATCTGAGGCATTGGCTAAGGGTGTGGCTGCTGCCCAGTCTGTTCCGTTTCCCGGCAATATTGCAGCGATTGCAGCGACCATAGCATCCGTACTTTCAAGCATAGCTAAGGCGAAACAAATATTATCAAAAGAAAAAACACCTAAAGCACCAAAATTCGCAACAGGAGGAAATGTAAGCGGATTAGGTTCTGGGACATCCGACAGTATTGTGGCGAATTTATCCAATGGAGAAAGTGTTTTAACGGCTAGTGCGACATCTATGTTTTCTCCATTGCTTTCAGCCCTTAATCAGATTGGGGGAGGAGTTCCAATTACAACGATTCAAACGTCAAACGAAGTAATGGGAGAAGATATGTTAGCGCGCGCATTTGCTAAAGGAGTGGCTTTATTGCCGGCTCCTGTTGTTTCGGTTGAAGAGATAAATAATGTTGATTCCCGCGTACAAGCAATCGAAAATTTACGACTAAAATGAAAATAGCAGAATTAATAAAAGTAGGCTCATCGCTTTTGAATACCTTGGCAATGGCAGACGTTAAAGCTTCAGATGTGGAATATATAGAATTATATGATGAATATGTTCGGTTGAAATCAGAGGGTCACAAAATTATATACATTGTGGCTTCGCTTTCGGATGTGTTTGACGTGTCTGAGCGGACAGTTTATAATGTGGTGAAAAAGTTTGAGAAAGAAATATAACAAAAAGCCTTATTTTTCGGCATTTATAGTTTTTGTGTTAGGGTCGTGCTTGTCAACGTCATCTACATTAATATTGTGTTCTTTAAAATATGTGTCACGAACGATAATCGCAGCAGCTTGTAAGATGTATATAACTTGGGTTCCTATTTGATAGGCTTTTGACTTTACTTTGTCGTATCCGTCTTTTGATAGAACTTCTTCGGGATGAGACACGACATAATTAAGACATAGCTGTTGTATATCATAAGGATTCATTGATTCCGAATGGGTTTCTATATACTCTGATGTTGCATTCCAATTGCTGCGTATGTGAGATTCTAAATCCAACTCTTTAGATAGTTCTCTTCCGTAATCAGTAAGGGATATCGGACTATGTGACATGATTAGTGGTCTTTGATTATTCCCTCCAAGCATTTGTATTGCTTGCAAAATACCATCAACTTTTGCGTTTATAGCATCTATCGAGTCGACTTTTTCCAAGTGTTTTTCACAAGGGAGTTTTTCGATTTTTATGTGTGCTTCATCGGCATTTTTGTCAGCGTCATTCGCTTTTTGCTTTATCGTCATGTATAAATACACAACAATACCACCGATTACAATCCAAATTCCATAAGGCCATTTTTCGAGTAAAAAAGACAAAAAAGATTCCATAAATACCAATAGATTAATATATAATTGTCGTTACAAATGTAAAACAAATAAATAAATAAGTAAAGAAAGATACGTACAACCGCATATACTTAGATTTATTCTAAATAACAAATCAGCCTTTTGGGTTCAAAAACTACATTATTCTTTGATTTTCAAAATCAAATCCTTAATATCTTCAATAGAATTTATTTCGTAGTTTTTTCCGTTGTGGCGAATTATGCCGATAGTTTCCTTTGTGTTAGGGGATTCAAATAATTCTGTTATTGGAACATTTAAGGCGTTGGCGATATTGACCAATGTTGAATATTGCGGATTTCCTTTTTCTAATGTAGCGTGCATACTTGACCTTGAGATATTTGTTCTTCTTCCGAGTTCTGCTATCGAAACACCCATCTCCATCAAAAGTTCAATAATCCTTAATCCCATAAAGTAAATGTTTAATTATTCTTTGACAAAAGTAATGTTATATTTTAAATTGTCAGCTTAAAAATACACTAAATTATGTTAAAGTTCAATTTTAATTTGACTTTTGCTTGTGGATGTCAATTTTTAATTGTACTTTTGTCATATCAAAGTTAAACAATATAAAACAACAAATAAAATGAAAACAACAAGCTCAATAAAAACAAGATTCGTAGTAGTAGATGTAATCACAGGTGGCGAGATAACAGAGCCTTTAAGATTCAAAGAACAAGCAATTGAGATGATACCTCAATTTGAGCAAGACGACAAAGAAGCTGGATGTTACGAACCAAATTCTTATAAAGTAGAAACAATCGAAATTATTTAATACAAGTAGCAGGGCGAAAGCCCTGCATAAAAAATAAAAGAAATGAAGGCTGCAGAACAAATTTTAGACTACGCAAAAGAACAAGTAAGAGAGCTTACAAAAGAGTTTAAGAACGAAAGAAAGCTGGCGAATCAGTTTGATAGAGATTCCTCCTTTTACGAATATCATCACGAAAAGATGAACCGAGAATCAGAAAAGTTGGGAGAAATGAAAAACCTTCTCAAGTTCATAACCGAGAATGACGACATGTTCTTTGAAATCTACAATTCAATCAAAGACTAAATAACAACCCGCAGCCCTTCGGGGCTGCATAATCCGCAATAATTACGAAAGCTAATTTTTGGTACAAAGACAATTGGGTAGGAGACATAAGAGAGTTCCAAACCTTGTAGGAAGCGCGAGAAGCGGCGGCAAAAGAGGACGGCGTTTCAATAACGATTTACGCGAGCAATGGAGAAAGAGTTGAAACAGTAGAAGCAACAAGGTACACTTACCCGTAAAATAACATTATCATTAATTAAAATCCACAGCAACAATGGAACGAGTAATTTTATCAAAGACAAACTGCCACAGAGCGGCAACAGTAAGGAGTATAAACAATCCCGAATGGGGAGAAAAAGCATTCAAGTATAGGGCGCAGGACTTGCCCGGAGTTGGCAATTATGCGCATATCATAGGCCAAGGGGCGAATGGGGTTGTACAGCATCACGATAGAAGCCTTGAATTATATGAGGTTATCTCTTGGAAATACGATGTTACTCTTGACGAGTATTGGCCTTTAGCCCTCCGAGCCTTCAATTGGACTTCTTTCGACCCTGAAAGGCGGGGGTCAAGAGCGATTATTGGACACGAACAGGAATTAAATAAAGACTTGGAGAATATGCCAGAGGAAGAAAAGGAACGGTATATTGCAAATTACAAAAAATATTTTTCCGCTTGGCTTACCGCTTGCTCTAACTGCGCAAGTTCTGCCATAACTGGAGGAGCTGGCTTTAATGTTCGCAAGGCGGAAGCAGCAAACAAGCGAGAACATGACCGCTACGAAGACTTTGCGCAATGGCGAGAAAAAGTATTAAAAGCTATCGCCAAACGCAAGGACGAAGCGCGCCCGGAATCGGAAAAGAGAGCCGAAGCATGGAAATACTTAGAAAATGACATTTTAAGTTCTGCCGCTACCATTCACGGGATAAATACAGGCGTTGAGCACGGGTATCACAAAGCGTTATTTGTTTCTTCTATCTTCAACAAAGTCGAAACATACGCAAAGCGCGGGGACATCGAAATGGTACAAAGAGCTATTGATTGTATTCGCAAGTTTAACGAAACAATGAGCGTGGTAATAACCGAGCGACACAAATTCTTCAAGTTGATTGAGGTTGCCGAATCCAACAAAGAAAAGATTGAGGACAAAGCAGAAAAAGAAAGCACAGAAGTTCCTTTCAAAGGCGGCAAGGTCGTAAATAATTTTCAAGAGAACCGAATACAACTAATCTTTGATGAAAAGCCTTCAGCTGGCATTATCTCCCAGCTAAAAAAGAATGGTATGAAATGGTCGCCACGCTTTGGGGCTTGGCAAAGACAAATGACGGGCAACGCGGCGTATGCTATAAAAGGCTTTTTGAAAAATAATGATCTAATATAATTAATCCTCGTTATTTAGGCGTACATTCAAGCTTGTACGCCTTTTTTTTGTGTGAAAATTTTACTGCAAATCACTTGCAGTCGCTTTCTCCCCTTTTTTTCTTTATTGAAAATCGTCAGATATACCTTTGTCGTAAACGCAAAAGTTATGATAAAGGTTATTGGAATTATTGGAAATGAAAAAGGGCAATACTCACTTGTCCGACTTATTCAGGATGTAAAAAAAGAGCCTGAAAATCAACCTATACATATTTTAATCAATTCTCCTGGAGGAGATGGAGAGTTATCATTTGATATGCACGATTATTTGCGTGGATTAAATCGAGAGATAATAACCGAATGCAAAACAGAATGCGCATCAGCAGCATCAATACTTTTTCTTTCTGGCAATAAACGAATTGCCGGATGTCCTATAATGATTCACAATCCATGGATGCAAGCACAAGGAGACAGTGAAAAATTGAGAGAAGCAGCAAACTTTATTGAGAAGTTTGAAAAGAAAGCAGAAAAATTTTATGCAGAAAAGACAGGCCTTGACATTAGCGTTATCTCAAATCTGATGAAAAAGGAAACTTATATCGCTCCTTCAGAAGCGGTATCGTTGAAGTTTGCTACTGAAGCAAAACTTACAGCAATGGCATTAATTAATTCAAATACTAATTTAAATCAAAAAAAAATGGCAGAAAGAAAAGGCAAAAAGCCTAACAACAAATTAATGGCTGCTTTTACAGCCTTCATGGAATCTTTCGCAGACAGCGCAAACATGATGGACTTAACAGCCGCTAACGGAGATACAATAGTTATCGACCGCGAAGAAGGCGAACCGCAAATTGGAGACCCGGCATCTCCCGATGGAAGACACGTCATGCCGGATGAAAGTGTGATTATAATTACTCAAGGTGTCATCACAGAGTTTATTACAGCTCCGGATGATGAGCTTGAACAACTTCGCGCTGAAAATGCTCAACTGCAAGAACAGCTATCAACAGCTCAAGCAAGCGCAAAAACCGTAGAGGAAATTGGACAGCTTAATGCGATTAAAATTGCAGGAGGTCAAGATTGGCTTGCAAAACAATGTTCGCACTATAAACCAGCCGGACGAAAAGCTACAGCAACCGGAGGCTCAGGTGGAGCTACTAGCGCAACAGCTCTAAAATTGGCAGAGATAAAAGCGAAAAAAGGATTGAAATAATCCTAATTGTCAAACTATTAAAATTTTTATAAATATGGCAAGTACAGGATTACAAGATATGAACCAATTAACTCCAGATAATGGAGCTGTACTCGATTTGCGCGAATTGCTTTTTTTGACAGCAATGCAATCCGAAGCACTTGAAAGAACGATGACAATTGTTACAGGTGCGGTTCATGGTAAAAAAGTGGGAGGTATTGGAGAAATGGGTTTGGTTGGCACTACTCAACCAAATTGCAAACCAGACTTCAATTCAACAAATATTGCGACACAAGAAAAAGAGTGGGATTTAGGGCAATGGACAGTTGCGGAAGAAATTTGCTACAAAGATTTGCTAGATACCATAATTAGAATGTCTTTGCGAAAAGGAACCGACATAGCAGACATGACAGGTGGCGAATACATCGACTTGATTGTTGAGCCATTGCTTGCTAAGGCAATTGAAAAAATGCTTTGGCGTCTGTATTGGTTCGGAGATAAAACAGCATTAAATGCGTCTGCTGGAGGTATCATAACAGACGGAATAGATACAGATTTATTCAAAGTGGCAGATGGATTTTTCAAAAGGCTTCTTGCAATAACGGCAGCAGACCCAAGTCGCCGTACTGTTATCAATGCTAATACAGAGACAACTTATGCTTCGCAAAAATCAGCAATAAGAGATGCTGGAGTAGCGATGGATATTTTTGAAAGCTTGATTTATGATGCAGATATGCGTTTGCGTCAAGCTTCAGATAAAGTTATTCTCTGTACGCAATCAATGGCTGATGCGTTGGCAATTGATGTAAAAAGAATAACCGGCAGTGACTTGCAATGGGAGTCTATGTTTGACGGATTAATATCTGCGACAAAATGGAATGGTCAAGAAATATTAGCATTGCCGAGATGGGATGAGATGATTGCATCATTTGAAAATAATGGAACAGTTGTCAATAAGCCACATCGCGCTGTATTCGCTTCAATAGGAACTCTTTGGGCTGGTGTTGAGTCTACAAACTTGTTAGCTCAATTGAAAATTTGGTTTTCTGAAGATTTACAAGCAAATCGAATGCTTGCAAAAGATTTCATCGGAACGCTGATATGGGAAGATTATTTGGTGCAATATGCATATTAATCACACAGAGCAGAGTTAACTCACTGCTCTGTAAAAAATATTTTTATGGGAATTTGCGATAAATTAATTAAGCAGGATATTATTGTAAACTGTGACAATCCTGTGGTAGCTGGAATTGAAGCGAATGGCGTTATAGTCAATCGTCTTGATATCAATATTGCTGCGGTTGTATTTGACGGAACTAGAAAGAATGTTATTAAAACACTTCCTTTGAAACCGGGGAAAAAAGCATATAGAATATATGTTCCTGGTCCAACTCCATTCAACAACACAGCTACAACAATGGAACAAGGAGCCAATAGAAATACCTTCACAAATGATGTTGGATTTGTTGTTTTAGACAACGACCCGGATGTCTGTGAAAATATTATCGACCCAATGGCCAATGGTGAGTTTGTTGTGATTTATGAAAATAGATTCAAGAACTTGCAAAAAGCAGGAACTCCTGGAGATTCTGCTTTTCAGATAGCAGGGTACTATCAAGGATTGAGGGCTGAAACGTTGGAAAACAATAAGTATAGCGAGGAAACAGAAGGCGGATGGAATGTATTACTAAAAGAAACACGTTCTCCGAAATCAGGCTTGTTTTTGTATAATACAGATTACGAAACAACAAGGACTCAACTGGAAACCCTTACTAATCCAGCATGATAGATAGAAGTGAAATATTATTAAAGTTAGAGGAAATGAAAGGTCGATTAAAAGACCTTTCTGTCTCTGATAAATTATTTATTGAAAGTGTACATGAAACAATATTGAGGTATCCGTTTACCCGAACTAATTGCGGAGACTGTTATCGCGATGCTGTGATACAAATGTACACTTTTCTACAAAAAAACGAAATAATGAAAAAGTCAAATTATTTATTAGTAGCTGGCGTTATTTTGCAAATGCCAAGCGATCCGAATGTATATTCAAATAAAAATCTTACAGACGAAGTTGCAGAGCGATACTTGAAAGACAATCCAAATCGGATAAGTCTCTTTGCTTCTTATCCGGAAGATTGGGAAGAAAGAATTGATAAACCCAAGAAAGAAGAGCCATTATCGGAAGACGATTCATTGCAATTATCGGAAGATGAGCAAAAACTTGTCGATTTAATTGTCGAAAAACTCAAAGAAAAACAATCTAAAACCTCTATTAAAGAGGAGTTAAAGAGCTACGAAATAGAACCCGGCAAGCCAATCAAACAAACAGAATTGCTTTCGTATTTGAAAATTGCTGATTCAATCGTTGCTTTAGAAAACTAAATCCGTTTTTAGATGAACGTTCGTACAGTAAAAAAAACAGAAAAAAGATTTGAAACGCCTGTAGTGTCTAATCTGGGAATACAAGCATGGGGAGATAATAATTTATACCCAAATGAGATTCTCGGATTAGTCGCTGCAAGTGAATCGGCTTCATCTTGTATAGATAGATATATTTCGTTCGTTCAGGGAAATGGGTTCAAGGAGGAGAAATTCTCGGAAGTTATAGTAAATCAATTAGGCGAAACATCGGATGACATTGTTCAAATGTTAGCTTTCGATGTCGCAAACTTTAGAGGAATAGCAATACAGGTCAATTACAATCTCTTGGGTCAGATTGTCGAATTAAATCATGTTCCTTTTGAAAATTGTCGCCTTTCTGAAACAGATGATAAGGGATATGTAGGGCGAATTGCGATTCATCCCGATTGGACAGGAAAGACAAAACGAGGGGGTAAAATCCTTCGGGTAACTAAAGAAAATATTGATTTTGTAGACATTTTCAATCCTCGAAAAGAAGTTGTTTTTGCACAAATAGAATCAGCGGGGGGAATTGATAACTACAAAGGTCAAATCATTTGGATTTCGGAAGCAGGGAAACAAACTTACCCTAAGCCAGTGCATGATTCTGTGGTGTCTCAAATGTCGACAGAAGAAGGGCTTGGAAATATTGCGAATAGGAATGCAAGAAATAATTTTCTGCCATCAAAGGCTCTTGTTACAAGAAAAGGTCAAGATGTAGCAGATACAGATGACTATCAGCCGGATGATACAAGCATTTCCGATGCTCTTACTATGGTGCAAGGAGACCTAAGCACTGGAAAAATGTTGCATCTTGAAATTGAACATGATGAGGAAATGCCCACTGTTTTAGATTTACAAGGAACAAATTACGACAAAGACTATGAGGTTACAACAAGAACGACAGGGCAAAAGATTTATGCCGCTTTCAATCAAGAAATCTGGTATCGTATAATGAACGGCTCTATCGGTTTTTCTTCTGAAATTCTAACAGATGCCTACGAATATTATTCTACAGTTACCAGTAAAGAGCGCCGAATGATTGAACGAGGATTCGATAAAATTTTCAAACATTGGTATCGAATGGATAATTTGTCTATGGATTTTACAATTCAACCCTTAAAATTTATTTCAAGTGGAACATCTAACAACACCGAATAACATACGAAATAACGTTCGTCCAGTAAGCAAACATTTGGAAGATGGTAGAATTAAAATTTACATCAAAGAAGCAGAGCAATTGAATATAAAGCCGCGTATTGGTGATGCCTTGTATGTTGATTTAATTAAATATGTTAACTCTAATGATAAAGGGTCTTTTCCTGATGAATACAACACTTTGCTTGAGGGTGGAAATTATATTTCAAAAAATAATTGTTCTGATATAGAATATAAAACGTTTGTTGGACTGATTGAAACGCTAAACTATTATGTATATGCCAAAATAATAAAAAATAATAACGAAACAGTAACTCGCTTTGGATACAATAATAAGAATGATGATTATTCATCTAATACAGAATTGAAAAGGCAGTTAGTAGCCGAAAAAGATGCTTTATCTGTGGCTGATGGCTATATGGCAGATTGCATTAATTATCTAAAATCTAATTCAGCGAACATTCCAAAATTCAAAAGAGCTGGCAAAGCAAAAAACAGGTTAAGAATATCAATTATAGGAAATTAATATCATGGCAGTACAAACAATACAACAATTAAGAGAACAAGCAAATATCATTAAAAATGAAGTTGAGGAGTCTGCAAATGATGCTTGGCGTGTTGGTGGGATGCACGCAGATACGATTGATACATTTGAAAAGATAACGGATGAGAACAAAAAAAATCTTAATACCCACACCTCCGACAAATCCGTCCACATTCAATATCTTGGCAATATAACCAATTTTGACAGTGTAAGACGCGAAGGCTTCTTTTCCTATGGCGATTCAAGCGGTACTCTTACTTTTCCACGCTTATTAATCGTAAGCTTTCAGCCCAATGTAGGCATTCGTCAATATCGATTTACTGTAGAGGGTATAATTACGCGTACTTTACCGTGGCTATCTGAAAATTGGAGTCCTTGGGGTCCACTCACTGATGAAGTTGATTTAACCGACATAGAAAAGAAGCTAGAAGAAGTAGCATCTGACTTCATATCGCATGAAAATAATGCAGGTATTCATATTCAATACTTAGGTAACATAACCAATTTTGACAACATACGGAAAACCGGTTTGTTTTCCTATGGCGATTCAAGTGGCACTCTTACTTTTCCACGCCTTTTGATTTCCGATTTTCAGCTAAATATCGGCATTCGTCAATATCGGTTTACCGCTGAAGGTATCGTAACTCGCTTTTTGCCGTGGTTAGCTGCTGAATGGACCGCGTGGAAGCCCATTGCAGCCGATTTAACAGAAGTAAATAAGCGCATTGATGATCTAGAAGACAAAGTAGACGATCTGGCCGGAAAAGTCAATACAGATATTACGGTTATCATCGGTGGAAAAGATATGCCGGCAGACACATCTAAAGACTCGCTTTCGTATCGAAACAAAGTGCTTTCTATCCTTGAAAATTACAATCATTTGCCTGATAATCCACAATTTGGTGACCGATTTTGTACTCTTTCCGTTGCGCCAATTATTTCAAAGATTGGAGTCGTAACTATTTTATCTGAAGAAATAAGCAAGTTTATTTCTTTCTTTATCGCAACCGGTGATACATCTGAGTTAGATACAGAAACAATATACTATTTGCAAGACACGTTTTTTGTCAATTTGACCAATCATCGAAATTTAACCTTTGAAAATTGTCGTTTAATATATCGCTTTAATAAATGGGTATTAGCCGACCAAGATGATCAGTCTATTGCTTATGAACCGGATGAAATTCTTGATTTTGGTTTTCTGCATAGCTCAGATAGAAGCTCATGGATTCATGAACTATTGCCGGCTACTGGATATTCTATATTT
>JGI996J12353_1000121_pt1 | contig 23322 bp, 23 predicted proteins | sample IntmicLarv5ML5BL_FD_12353 | JGI IMG/M metagenome (IMG submission 12353) | reverse complement strand
GACTTTTTTGGCATGAATACATTTTACTGCCGACATGGGAAGCACACAATGAGTTTCGCAAAGTCCACAATGTGTGCATTTTAGCGGGTCGATTTGCCAATAATAGCTTGCTTCTTGTCCTTTCGCTTTAGGGATTAATCCGCCAGAAACAGCTAGTATAGTGCCTCCTGCAACTGCAGAACTTAATATCTGCAGGAACTTACGACGCGCAATAGGACTGTTTTTATTTTCTTTCTTTTCCATTTTATTTTGAATGCACCATGCCAAAAATACAAAAAAATAGTCAAACTACCATGCCTTTTACTATAGTTTTATTCGCACAATTATGGCATTATGCTGTTTAATCCTGTTTATTTTCTTTTACTTTTTCGATAGACCTTATACTTTTAGCATTGAGTGGACTGACTACTTTCTTTCCCGTTTCTGCTTCCAATTTTAGCCGAGCTTCTTTAGCAACATTTCCGCCACGACGTGCCACATCTTCGTGTTCGGGAAACGATTCGGGATTGGTCGTCTCAGAAATTTCTTTAGTCGATAACTCAGCAAGCATATTCAGTATCAACTCTTTATTTGTCATATTGTCGCGGAGGTTTTCTTTTTTCAACCCCTTGAATTGTTTGTACTCTTTAGTTGTTTTGTCCGACCATGCTTTGGTAATAATGTCCGTTAGCGTTGCAAATTGAACGCCTTCTTTCAAACCTTTGTGTCTCCATTCATCGGTCAGTTCTTTTCTGATTTCGATGCTTTTGAGACGTTGGTTAATCCAACTTTCGGAATAACCCATGCGTAAATATTGTTCCATAGCACGGTCAATGGTTAGTTCCGGGTCTTGCATTTCTTCCAATCGTTCGGGAGCCGTTTGTGCTAGCCAGATTTTGAATGGCTCCGCTTTGGGCGAAGGAATGGATTGAATCAAACGGAAAAGCTGTTCGACATCAGCGACATCGGTCAATCTCATTTTACCGTCTTCGGCTTGTAATTTCAAACGGTTACAATTTGTAACCGTTTCATTTCCTTCTTTTATTAATCGGCTTTTCAACACTTTCCAATAATTTCGCGCTCCTTGATGAGTGGGTTGTTCAGTTAACACCTCAACAACATCTACAATGGAAAAATACCATTTTTCCTGTTCTTCGTCCCAAATGGTGCGAACTTTTCTTTCTTCAAAAATTTTGATTGCTTCTTTTTGTGTCATAATTGGTTTGATATGTTAATTATTTTGGTTAACTACGAAGTGGGCAATTGACTCCACAATCCGAACAAGTGGTTTTTGCAGCCAATATTTTGTCGTACTGAAAAGTTGATATTAAATCCTTTCCGGCAACAAACAATTTATCTTCGTGTATTTTTATTTCGTAGGCAGTATTTCCGCCACCAAGAGTATTTCTGTCAAGCAGAAGACTGCGAAATGTACCGTCTGAACTATAACAACTGATACGTGGATTACCTTTTTCCGAGGTAATAATCTCTCCGGTAGAGGTGTGAGTCAGATGAACCGGATTGCAACATCCGCAGAACATTCCGGTTGCACCACCCGCTTTTCCAAAAGAGCCGATGTAGTCGCCGTCAAGCGTATAACTTTCGACTAAATGTCTGCCTGAGTTAGAGCAATAAATGGTTCCGTCTACATGAGTAATGCCGAAAGTATAACTGGGTATGATAAATCTATTTGGACTTTGGATAAACTTCACAAAAGCCCCTTCATTTGTATATTTGCAGATGTTTTTATTGGCTGCATCGGTAACAAATACAGCTCCTCCTGCAGTTGTAAAGGAACAATAATCAGCCTGTTCGCTACACGCTTCCCATTCTCGTAATTGTTCGCCGTGTTCGTTATATACTTCAATTCGGTTGGGAAATAAGAGGTAAATAAGCTCGTTTTCCACTGCTATATCGCGCAAATTGCTGTTTACGGCGAAATTATTCAGTAATGCACCCATTCGGTCATATATAAGGATGTTGTTTGAAGTTGCCACAATTAGTTTGTCGCCATACAACTCAAAGCCTTCGATTTTATCGGGAGTGCTGAATGAGGATACTAATTTGTATGGCGAAGAGCTGTTTACTTCACTTGATATAGGAATATTTCCCGCAGGAATATCTTTTGAAGGAACAATTTTTTTATGCACAAGCACACCGCCGACTCCTAATATGCCACCTCCAGCGATTAAAGAACCACAGGTTTGCAAGAATTTTTTACGAGAAATGTTTTGTTTTTTATCCTTGTTTGATTCCATAATATTTAATTTTTATTATACTTCATAGAAAATAGAAAACGGTTGCTGTTTTATATGTTGCTGTTTTTCACTGTTTCAAAATAATTACCCACTATATACAGTGGCACATTTGTCATCCAACTTTCTTGCCTGTAATCGGAAAGCGAGGTGCGGACAGTTGTTGTTGGTTGATATTTTTGACAATATGTTTTCAAACTTTTTGCCTGCAAATTTTCTTCTGCTTTCACTTCTATTGGAATTATTTCGTCATTCTCATTTTGTATAACAAAATCAATTTCCAAATTAGAATTAGGAGAAAAATAATAAATAGGTAAATTGTCAATTAAATTAAGTTGCTGAAATACAAATTGTTCTGTCAAAGCTCCTTTGTATTCTGAGAAAAGTGCATCGCCATCGATAATGGTTTTTGCTTTCAAATTTGACATTGCGCCAAGCAAGCCTACATCATTGAAATAGAGTTTGAAAGCCGTCAATTCCTGATAAGCATTGAGGGGCAATCCCGGCTTTGAAAGATTGTAAATTTTATGTAACAATCCGGTGTCGATAAGCCACTGAATCGCCATCTCAAAATCTTTGGCTCGCGCCCCTTCTTTCATTACTCCATAGACAAATTTTTTGTTTTCTTTTGCCAATTGTACTGAAATACTTTCCCAAACCATATTTATCCTTGGCAAAATGTCTTTTGGTGCATGTTTTGAAAAATCGTTGCGATAGGTCTTCAAAATTTCATTTTGAATTGTGCGAGCTTTTTTCCAATCTCTATTTTCTACAAAGTTGGTGATGACTTCTGGCATTCCACCAATGTAAAGATAGTAACGCAAAAGATTGATTAGCTTATCTTTGAAAAAAACAATGTTTTCCCAATCGTGTTTCTTAATCAGTTCAGCAACGCCGTTTTCATCCATTGCAAGCAGAAATTCATAAAACGACATTGGGTGAAGTTCTAAAAAATTAACTTTTCCGACAGGAAATGACTCATCGGGGTGAATGTTTATTCCGAGCAAAGAACCCGCTGCAATAATCTGATACTGAGGTGCATCTTCGCAAAAATATTTCAGAGAAGTAATGCCTTTCCGTGTCGTTTGAATTTCGTCAAAAACAATCAAAGTATCTTCGGGAGTGATTGTCAAACCAGTATAAGCATTTAATACAGTGATGATTCTGTCTATATCGAAGTCTTTTTCAAATAGCGTCTTAGGTGCGTTTGGGCGTTCAAAATTGATATATGCCATTTGACGATATTCTTGCCGCCCAAATTCTTGAATAAGCCAAGTTTTTCCGACTTGTCTTGCTCCCAAAAATACGAGTGGTTTTTTGTTTTTGTTTAATTTCCACTCTATTAGTGTGTTGATTGAATCTCTATACATTTTTTTAGACGACTTTTTGTTTTTTGACTACACTTTTATAGACGACTTTCTGCTGTAAATATACACTTTTCTGGACGACTTTTATGCTTGTGACTACATTTATTCGGACGACTTTTTCGTTTTCAACTACATTTTTCTGTACGACTTTCTACTGCAAAGCTACACTTTTCCGGACGACTTTTCGCTGTATAACTACACTTTTCCGGACGACTTTGCAGTTTTTTAATAATCATAAACTATTTGATTCGAAAATAGAAATTTTATTTTTTCCGGCAACAAATAGTTTATTTTCGTTTACTCGTGCTTCGTATGCTTTGTTTCCGCCACCTAGTAGGCGACTGTTCAGTAATATTTCTTTGAACTTTCCATTTTGTTCGAAGCGGCTGATTCGAGGATTTCCTTTCTCGGAAGTAATCAGTTCGCCTTCAGGAGAGAAGGAGATATAAACCGGATTGCAACATCCTGCAAAAGCTCCGGGTTCGCTTCCCGGTCCACCAAAAGCAGCAATAAAATCGCCGTCTAAAGTATATGTTTCAATCAAATGGCGTCCTGAATTAGCGCAATAGATTGTATCATTCTTACTTTCAATATCAAATGAATAACTGGGAATAATGAAATTATGAGGACTCCGAATAAATTTCATGAAATTGCCTTCTTTTGTGTATTTGCAGATGTTTTTGTTTGCGGCATCAGTTACAAATACAAAATCTCCGGCTAAGGCAAATGAGCAATAATCGGATAATTCACTACAAGCTTCCCATTCGTGAGTCAATTCGCCTTCAGTTGAATATACTTCGATAAAAGAAGGATACAGTACATAAATGTTTCCTTCCTCAACTGTGATGTCTCTCACTTCTGATTTCACTTGAAAAGATGACTGTTGTTTGCCTTCGTGGTCGTAAATATATATAGACTCTCCCGCAGAGATGTATAATTTGTCATCATGTAACTCAAAGCGGTTGATTTCTTGTGGCAAGCTAAAAGATGAAACTTCCTTATACGAACTCGTAAATGATTCTTGCGTTGTTGTTTCCGCATAAGTTGTCTCTTGTTTATTGACAAGTCGAGCCATATACCAAATAAAGCCAATTACCACAAGGAAAATTGCAATGTTGAGCAATATTTTTATGCGATTTTTCATATATCAACGACTCTTAGGCATTTAACATAGTGAGCATCTCGCACAATCAACATTCCGTCCGCATAAGCCAAAGGACCCCAAGCATCTCTTCCATCTACAATAATTTGTTGTTTTTTCAATAATTTCATGCCTTGCGGCAATGTTTCGTAAACATAAAGTTCGCCATCGTCTTTGAAAACGAAAAGCTTATTGTTGATTAATATGTAAGGACCCAATCCGAAACGTTCATCGGCTGCAGATGTCCAAATAGGACTCCGTAAGTTAGAAGGCGAATAACAAACCAATTTACCTCGATGTCCACCTCCATCTTTCGGCATAACGCTAATAATCATATTGTTATGAAAGATAGGTGTTTGCTGTTCACTGGATAGACCTTCAGAAGGTTTATATTGGTCGATAACGTTTGCCGTCCATTTGCTTCCGGAATGGTCAATCCGCAACATGACACCTCCTGTACCATATCCTGCGACCATAAATATTTGATTGGAGGATATTTGGATAGGAGAGGGAGCTATTACTGACGGTTGCCATCTACTTGTTTCCCATAGCAGAGTTCCTTTATCGTTTGTTTCCGCCGAAATGCCACATATTCCACCAACACCTGCATAGACGTAGGTTTTTTTGCCGCCTAAAGTCATTGGCATAACAGAAGAATGAGACATTTTGTATCCGAGAGAATTTGGAGTTGTCCAAAGCATTTCTCCTGTGTGACAATCAAAACCGGCAAGTAATATTTCTTCTCCGGCAGGTGCTAGAATTAGTACATTATTGTCTACTAATGGACATTGTCCGGTGTACCAAAAAGGCACTTCAGTGTTAAACTCTTTTTGCATATCAAGCGACCATTTCATGTCGCCGGTTATTGGGTCACAGCACATTACATGTCCTTCCGGACCAATGGTAATAATATAGTCGTCACTGACAACCGGAACTGTACGAGAGAAACCATGATTTCTTTTAATTGGCACGCGATACCAACGGCGCCATAATTCTTGTCCGGTTTCTAAAGAGAAGCAGCGTAAAGCATCGGAGTTTAGCTGTTCGTTGTAATCTAATAGATAAACTCTGCCGTTATATATCGCCGGTGCAGCATGTCCTTCTCCTGTTTCCACACTCCACACTACCGGATATTCATTCTCGGAAGCGTTGATTTTTTCGGATGAGGTAATGATATTGTTGGAGAGTTCTCCTCTAAAACTGCTCCATTTTCCGGTAAGGGCAGAATTTGGAGTATCTTCGTACTTCATAAAAAATTCACCGATTAATACATCATTAGCCGCTCGAGTTATTCCTTCCGGACGGTTGTCTGCTCCGGGAGCCTGAACTGTAAGATGCTCATGAGGCGTGTACAGATGCCATCCGATGATAAGACCAGTATATAGAATGATTACTAATACAGTTACGCTTGTTACTATCTTTTTGTCCTTCACAATCAATATCTTAATTAAAGCCCCTAACTCTTAATTCTTAATTTTTAACTCTTAATTTTATACGCCATTAATGTATCTCCATGTCGCACATACATTATTCCGTTGTATATTACCGGATGTGCCCAATGTTGTTGCGTACCCAAAGTGATAGGATATTTACTTACCATATCAAATTTTTCGGGAGTAGCTTTTACCAAAGCCATTTCTCCTTTATCGGAATAACAATACAACATCCCGTCTGCCGCGATTACTGCGCCGACAGCAATGGAATTATCTTTGTATTTTTGTTCGCCTGTTTTCCAGTCTAAGCAAAACCAATATTTGTTATTGTCGCCTGAACCATACACATAATCGCCTATTTTTACAGCACCACCGGTTTTAGAATCAAATTCTTTGTTCTCCCAAACTTGTTCTACTTTACGACCGCCATCGGTTAGGCGTAACATAACCGAACCTTTGCCGTATCCGAAAACGCACAACAGCATGTTGTTATCGTATATCGGTGTGTTAGCGTGTACATTGCGCATATTGTTGTAGGGAAATGACCAGATTTTTTCTCCGTTTTTAGGATTGATTCCCAAAATATGTTTTGAAGTCATGGTAATAATTTGAGGAACCTGTTGGTCACTTACATACAAAGGAGAACAGTAAGCCGAAAGGTCGCCTTCGCCGGCACCCGCGCTACTCCATATAATATTTCCTGTGTTTTTATTCAGAGCAACTATATTGTTTTCTTTCCCTCCCGGTGTGATTATAATCTTTTCGTCTAAGATTAATGGAGATTCATTTACGCCCCAACGGATATTGCTTCCTTGAAAATCATCTATGATATTTTTCTCCCACAGAATATTCAGGCTGTTTTCATCCATGCAAACAAGATTGCCAAAACCGCTGTATATATATAGTTTTCCATCACTTATGGCAACTGTGCTTCGGGAACCATCATAACTGGTGTTCCATTCCGGGCCATATTCTTTTTTGTTCAATAATTTACCATTCTCGTCGAGAATGTGCAGATAACCTTTTCCATCGGTAAGTCCTGTAACGTAAATTTTATTATTTGCAATAGCAACAGAAGAATGTCCTTCGCCTAGTTGGTCGTAATGCCATAATAAGTTTGGACCATCGGCAGGCCACGATTTCATTAATCCGGTTTCCTTATAGATGCCGGTTCTATCTGTACCTCTCCATTGAATCACGTCTTGAGCAGAAAGGCACAATGAAAAAAGAGCAAACAAAATAAAAAATAATCGTCTCATTCTTAATTCTTAATTTTGTACGCCATCAAACTATCTCCATGTCTTACATAAAGCGCTCCATTGTAAATTACCGGATGTGCCCAATGTTGTGCAGTTCCAAGTGTTATCGGAAAACGACTAATTTCATCGAATTTTTCTGGTGTTGCTTTAGCCAATACCATATTGCCATTGTCGGCATAGCAATATAACATGTCGTTATTTGCGATAACAACTCCCATTGCCAAACCTCTTTCTTTGTATTTTATTTCGCCAGTATTCCAATCTACACAAAACCAAAAGCGTTTGCTGTCGCCTGAACCGTAAGCATAATCGCCTATTTTTACCATAGCACCCATTCGATTGTCTAATTCTTCAGAGAACCAAACTTCTTCAACGCTTTTTCCTCCGTCTTTTAGGCGAAGCATTGTAGTTCCTCTGCTGTATCCGCTTGTACATAAAAGCATATTGTTAGAATAAACAGGGGTGTTGGCATGTACAGAGTGACGGTTTTTATTTTCGTGCGCCCAAAGCAATTTTCCGTTTGATACATCAATTCCAATAATGTGGTCTGCTGTCATAGTAACAATCTGAGGTGTTTGTTGGTCGCTTAGATATAGTGGAGAACAATAAGCTGATTGGTCACCTTTTCCCGGACTGCTCCAAATAAGTTCACCTGTTTTTTTGTTTAGAGCAATCACGTTATGCGTTTCTCCTCCCGGTGTAGCGATAAGTTTATCTCCAACGATTAGAGGAGTTTCTGTAATTCCCCATTGTATGTTTTTGCCATTGAAATCGGTAATGAAATTCTTTTTCCAGATTAATTCAAGACTGTTTTGGTCAAAGCAATATACATCACACATTCCACTTATTAGGTATAATTTTCCTTCATCAATGGTAATAGAGCCGCGAGGACCAATGTAATTCTCTGTCCAATCCGGTCCGTATTTCTTTTTGTTAAGAAGTTTTCCGTTTGTGTCAAGAACATAGATGTAGCCTTCTCCTTCAATTAATCCTGATAAATATATTTTGTCGGAGTCAATTGTAACTGATGAATGTCCTTCTCCGAGTCCGTCGAAATGCCACAACATATCGGGACCATTTTCAGGCCAAGATTGCAACAAACCGGATTCCGTATAAATTCCTGTTCGGTCAGTTCCGCGCCATTGAATATTGTTTTGCGCAGCTAAAGTTAATACGATAAATGACAAGCATAAGGTAAGTACTGTTTTCATATTTTTATAATGATGTTAGAATTCAATTCATGTTGTGATTTTCTGAAAATATCATAATCTCCCAATTTGACAAAGATACAATTATATTTGTTATGTAATAGCGTTTTTTTTGTGAAAGAAAGACAAAAGACGTGAAAAAGGATATATTCTCAAGTGCCTGTAAGCTTGTGAAAAGACCAATTGAAAGAGTTGTTGAATGTGGTTTGTTTTCATAGGGATGCTTAATTAGTGGCTACCGAATTTTGCTAATCGTTGTAATTATTCTCTTGCAAGGCGTTTTTTATTGTCTCAATATTTGTCTCTCGTCCGAATGAATACGTTTTGCTTTTCAAGTTGCATAACTCGTATAGTTGTAGTGCTTTTTCAAGATACCTTTTTGAATTTTCACATTTATCGTTAAAACCAATTTGAGAAATACATTCTGCCAAAAGTTCAATGTTTTCAATGCTAAATCCCTCGAAACTACAGATGTAATTATTGGAATTTTCGATGTCTAGGTCTAAAAAATTATCAAGGTCAAAATTTGTCTCAATTTAGCAACATACCTTTTGCGTTTTTAATTTGCGTTTCAAGAGTTATTGACATACTCTCTTTACCTCCAAAAAAATTCAGCCTAATAGCATTTATTACCGCTTCCATTTTTTCAATTTCTCTTGACATGAAATCTCTTATCATTATATTATTTTTAATTTGTTTTTAAACTAAACTTTCCGCGAGCATACAACCAGACTGACGCCAAACCGTTTGTTGGCTGTTCGTTGTTTTGGTCTATTTCAATCGTTTCATTCCGTTATTATCAAGCAAAGATTTCATTTGAGTAATTGCAACTTTATTCAATTGCATTAATCTTTCTCCTTGTGATAAATTTTGCTGAATCAACAAAGCGTTGATACTTTCCAAATTACTCAAAACAACCAATTGTTCTAATGTCGCAAAATCTCTGATATTTCCATTTTTTTCAACATTCTTTTCTCGCCACTCCTTGGCTGTTATTCCAAACAAAGCAACATTTAACAAATCTGCTTCATTTGCATAAATAATGCTTGTTTGTTGTTTGGTTATTTCTTGCGGAATCAGATTTTCTTTGATTGCATCGGTGTGGATTTTGTAATTGATTTTAGATATTGTTCGTTGTAAATTCCACTCCAACTGCAACTTGCTACTCTCTTCTTGTTTTAATCTTTTAAACTCTGTTATCAAGTAGAGTTTAAATTCCGAAGAAATCCACGACGCAAATTCAAAAGCAATATCATTATGTGCAAAGGTCCCTCCATATCGTCCCGCTTTGGAAATAATTCCTGTTGCATTTGTCGCTTCAATCCATCTCTGAGGCGACAGAACGAAATAATTGCTTCCTGCTTCACTTCTAAACCTCTCGAATTCGATAGGTTTAAAATATGGATTATTCAATTTTTCCCAAAGCCCAAGAAATTCTATTGTACTTCGGCTTCTCATCCAATTGTTGATGATAGAAAACGGCTCTAAGGAATTTCTATATTTTGCAATGTCGGTCAGTGAAATATACTCTCCGATTTCCTTGTTTAGAAATGTTATTTCTGTATTCTGAACCGTGATTTTTGAAGTTGATTTAGCCATGTTTTTGTATATTGTTTTTCTATGAATTGCAAATGTACGCAAAAAAACATTTGGTTATCCCTCTCTCTATGCTTCAGATTTCCGCTTACAATGACAGCCAACGGCAGTCTGTTAATACTGCTTTGTTCATTTGAAATTGATTTAAAATATTCAAATCTCAAGGAGGATAAGTAGGTTTTTAGACAGTTTGATGGTTGGCGGCTTGGCGTTCGGGNGGGGGAACGCAAAAGCTCGGACGGGCGATAAACTTTCAAATTTCCGCAAAACTTTCCGCGAGCAGACACCCCGCATGGCGCCAAACCGTTTTAATCATTGTAAATATGAACTATAAGATTGCAAAGTTCTGCGAATTCTTTTCCATTGTACAAGTCGGGACTATTTCTTGTAATAAAATGATAACGACCATTCATTACAGACTCAAATATCCACTCTTCTCCGTCTAAAATCATATTTTCATCGTGGGTTTCCATATTCCAAAAATCTATGGAATCCATTTTTGACATAACCAAGTTCCACTTCTCAATATCTATTTTTTTAGTTCCATGTTCTACTATTTTTCCTGTATGATATCCACCGGAACCATTTGTTTTGTTGTATGTGATAAAAATATTCGACTTGTTTTGCTCTATTCGATAAGAATAAGGATTTCCCCAAGTTCCTAAATGCGTAAATCTAATTATGTTGATTGTTTCATCTGTCTTGTTGTAAAGAACAGGCTCTCTCAAACTATACAAATGCTTAGAATACCATTTGTTAACAAATTGGCTTAAAGAATCATTTGGTTGAATTGGCGCCATACCGATAATTCTCATACCCAAGCTATCTGTATGAAAATTAATGCTTTCTTCACCATAAGTCGGAAAATATAATGTTCCTTTTCCTAATTTGTACAATAATTCAGGCGACATTGTTCTACAACTCACAAGAACAACTGTCAAAAGAATAATTTGTATTATTTTTTTCATTTCTTAATGTTTCATGTTTGTACTTCGCCAAAAATTGCAGGTAACGGCAGTCTGTCTAAAAAGTGTTTTTCAATGCTGCTTTATTCGTACCTCTATCTGAGATTGTTTTTGAATTTTCAATTCTCAAGGAGGATAAATAGGTTTTTAGACAGTTTGACGGTCGGCGGCTTGGTGTGCGTGCGGGGGAACGCTAAAGCTCGGACGGGCGGCAAAACTTTCAAATTCCAACAAAACTTTCCGCGAGCAGACACCCCGACTGACGTCAAACCGTTTGTTAGGCGTAGTTATTTTCTCAATGTCTGAAGATAACTTTCGCAATTCAATATTGGAATTAAAGCACTTTTAAAATCCTTTTCATTTCTCGTAATTATCAAATCACAATTAGTTGCTATCGCACTAAAATACTGCATTGCATCTTCAAAATCTTTAAAATTGGAATTTATGGCTTTATCAATTACTTCATTATCCATAACGGAAATGTCACACAGTAATTTAAACTTTCGGATTTTTTCAAGTGCGATTTTACTGCTTTCTCGCCTGTTAAGAATATAATATGTTGTCGAAATCGTAGTTGGAGAAGTGAAAATTTTAATTTTCTTATTGTCAGCTAATGTCAAAATTTTAGCGACAGATTCATAAAATGGTTTTCTTTCTCCAAGAAAATCAATCACAACATTGGTGTCTAAAAATATTCGCTGCATTTCTATTGGTATTTCTTATCCAGATAGTCAACATATTCTTTCTTGTAATCAAAGTCTACAGGAATACCTTTTCCACTCGAAATACTTTTCACAAAAGGAGAAATTTCAAACTCATCTTCTTTTTCCTGTGTTAAAGAATTAAGATAATTTTCTATCAACCTTGACAAACTCAATTTTTTGGATGAAGCGTATTGTTTTGCACGTTCAATTACACTTTCATTTAATTTTAAAGTTAACTTAGAATCCATAACTTTCACTTTTAATAATACGTACAAATATAAAAACTTTATACGGATAAACCAAGCGTTTGTGAATTTTTCGGGCATTAAATTACGCCCAACCGCTTGTTATGGGCAGATTTTTTCATTTTTACATGTTCTGAACTCTTTGAAACGTTTAACAATTTCTTTTATCCACAAATATACAATTAGAGGCATAACAATAACTATTAGCTTGTTGTATTTGAATGCACGAATAAAATCTAATTGTATAGAAGCAATGACAGCTTTTGTAATACCACAACCATAGCATTCGATTCCAAGCACATTCTTAAATAAACAGATAGAATGTTTGCCTTCCAACTTATCAAGCGACACAAAAGAAAGTAAAAAAGGCAACAAAAAAAGCGTAAAAAATATGCCTGTTTTTACAATATTTTTTAAATTCCCCTTAAATATTGCCTTTTTTATATTTCTCATCTGTGCAATCAAGCTAACGTTGAAGCGTTTAGGAACTTTTTGAAATTGTACTGTTTTGCTCTGTCTTTCGCTGAAAAAATGTCTACAAGCCACCAAATAAGGCAACCGTAACAAGTTACTATTTTCAAAATTCCGAGTCCAATGTCATCTAACCAAAATCTTTCCCAGCCAAGTAAAATTGCAATTAGAAAAATTGTTGAAGGTTTTTGAAGCTCTGTGCCTTGAATTAAGAAAAACTTCGAGTCGTCCATTTGCTCTAATTTTTGCTTAATTGTCATCAAATCTTGTGGATTGAAATTTTCAACATTCAACCCTACAAACATGTCTACTTTTTGTTGTTCCATATCTTATAAGTATTACATTTTGCCTCCACTTTCGGCTATCGGCTTCTCCGCTTCTTGCTGGGCTGTCCGCAAACTTGCCCATAACTTGTTTAGAGGTGTAATTCTATTTACCTCAACATTTTGCAAATATAAGGAAAGTGTATGTACTTTTTGTTACTTTTATTAGATATTCAAATCCTCGAATGGTAATTCTTTTCAGATTGCTCTAAAAGCTTATTTGAAAGAAATGCAGATGCTTTTTACAGAGCGTTCTTTATAACTCTACTGTAAATATTAGGAGAATCTAAATTAATGTTCTGTGATTTTTCCTTTGCGTGAAGAATTTGCCAAAATTAAAGAGAAAAAACGGCGAATTTTAATTAAAGGTCACAGTGAGATAAATAAAGGTATTCATGATTTCCCATAAATACCATTGGTCCTTATTTTATGATCGAGAGTTTGCATACGTAGAGTTCCTGTTTTAATCGCAGAAATTACCCAATTAAAGATAAAATCTGTAAAATTCGCCGTTTAATGTTTCTATCTCACTAAAAAGACAACGTTAGTTTTGAAGGCAAAAATAGTGCCAAAATAATTAATTTGTTGGTATTCAATTTGTAAAGATATTTTTAGTCGGATATTTTAAATAAAAATTGTACTTTTGTGAAAATATTTGGAAAAGTATGAGTCAAGGCATCAAAAATTTTTCTTTTTACACAATTATGCTGCTTGTTTGTGGCATTTTGATGTATGGAGTTATTAAGCTTGGGTCTCATTTTGAATCTGTTTTGCCTCAATCTGTTGAAACAGAGAATACTTCTCATTTTCTTTCAAAAGGTTTTTCGATGTTTACCAGTGTTTTGGATGAAAATATCCAGACACCTTTGTCGATGCTTTTGTTACAAGTAATTGCTATTCTTTTTACAGCTCGCATTTTTGGCTATCTATTTACGAAAATGGGACAGCCGTCTGTAGTTGGCGAAATTGTGGCGGGAATTGTTTTAGGCCCGTCGCTTTTAGCGCAATTTCTTCCGGAAGTTTCTGCTTTTCTTTTTTCTCCTGAATCTTTGGGGAATATTAATATTCTGAGCCAAATAGGACTAATCTTTTTCATGTTTGTTATTGGAATGGATTTGGATATTACGGAGGTAAAGAAAAGACTGAATGAAACAATCTTGATTAGTCATGCCGGTATTGTTTTTCCGTTTTTATGTGGTATGATTGCGGCTTATTGGACTTATTCAACTTATGCAGCGCATACAACTCCTTTTCTTTCGTATGCTTTATTTATCGGTGTTTCGATGAGTATAACCGCATTTCCGGTTTTGGCGCGGATTATTCAAGAAAGAAGTTTAACCAAATCGCACTTAGGAACTTTGTCTTTAGCGAGTGCAGCTAATGGTGATGCTACGGCTTGGTGTTTGCTGGCGGTTGTAATTGCCATTGCTCAAACTGGAACATTTGCGGGAGCGATTTATACCATTTTGTTTACCATTTTGTTTTTGCTCTTTATGTTCTTTATTTTACGTCCTTTTTTGAACATAATAGGAAATATTTATCATAACAAAGAAGTTGTAAATAAGAGCATTGTCGCATTTATGTTTTTTATTCTAATCGTTTCTGCGTACACAACCGAAATATTAGGAATACATGCTTTATTTGGGGCGTTTATGGCTGGAGTGATTATGCCTTCTCATGTTCAATTTCGAAAAATATTGACCGAAAAAGTGGAAGATGTGGCTCTTGCTGTTTTCTTGCCACTATTTTTTGTTTCGACTGGATTAAAAACACAAATCGGATTAATTGGAAGTGCTTCAGAATGGCTTGTTTGTATCATGTTTATTTTTGTAGCTGTTTTTGGAAAAGTTATAGGAACTGCGATTCCGGCTCGTTTTGCCGGAGAAACATGGAAGGATAGCTGGTCTATGGGGGCTTTGATGAATACAAGAGGGCTCATGGAATTGATTGTTTTGACAATCGGATATGAAATGAAGATTCTTCCTCCTGCTGTTTTTACGATGTTGGTGCTAATGACTTTAGTCACAACATTTATGACTACTCCTTTGTTGTCTTTTATTGATTTTTGTTATAAGACAAAAACGAAAAGCCCAGTTCGGAAAAAAGGAAGTAAGTTTCGCATCCTTCTTTCTTTTGGACGGGCAAGCATGGGGCAGGTTATGTTGAATGTTGCTCAACAAGTTTTTGCGAAGGGAAAGAAAAAAATGGAAATTACGGCTTTGCATTTGACTGCGGGTGCGGATACCAGCCTTATTCATAGAGAAAATTTTGAAACGGTTAGTTTTGCGCCTATCTTGGAAGAAGCTGAAAAATTGCAAATACCACTGACTACTCATTATGATGTGGCCAATGATGTCGGACAGCATATTGTAAATACGGTTAATCAAGAAAATTTTGATTTTTTGTTAGTTGGAGCGGGTATTTCTATGTCTACGTTACCGCAAGATATAGAGGCTTCTAAACATAACGAGAATTATTATAAAAAATATTTTTCTAAATTAGGTGCGCCACAATCTTGGTTTTATCCGGGCGATTTGCTAACAGACAAAACCCATCAATTTATTGAACAAACTCAATCTACTGTTGGTATTTTTGTCAATCGAGATTTTGAAAAAGCAACGGATGTTATTGTTGTTTTGAAACATATTAAAGATGTTTTTCTCTTTAAATATGCAGCAAATTTGATTGCTTTTAATCAGGCGAATATCTATGTTTCCGAATTAGGAGATGCGATTGCGAAAAATAAACTGTCAGAGAGAAATGTTAGAGAGTTTTTAAATACGTATCCACAAACAGTCTTTATTCGTTCTGCTAATTTGCCTGTGGATTTATTGAGTAAGCAAAATTTAATGCTAATTAGCTATGATGCTTGGGAAGATATTTCGGACCACGAAAAAGAAGCATTACAATATATGCCTTCTACGCTAATTATTAGAAATCATATTTAATTTACTTAAAGATAAGGCTGAATAGCTTATTCTCATCGAAAATCTCATTCGATATTTCTAGTAATTCACTTGCATTTAAGGAGTCGATTTTTTTATAAATCTCCTGTAAATTATCGTATTTATTGGAATGAAGAAAGCTTTTTCCCATGCCTAAAGCCAGATTTTCTTTTTGGTCGCCTGAAATACCTAATTGCCCTTTCAATTGTTTTACAGAAGCATTAAATTGGGATGTACTTAATTTAATATCTCTTAGTTTTTTGAGTTCTTTGTAAACCAATTTGGTGCATTTTTCTTCGGATTCATGGTCGCATCCGAAGTAAATGCTGAAAATACCCGTGTCGCTGTAAGAGGTTAAACCGGATTCAACTGTGTAAACGAGCCCGTTTTTTTCTCTTAAATTGATATTTAGCCGGCTATTCATTCCCGGTCCTCCCAAAATATTGTTTAAGAGATACAATCCAACCCTTTTTTTGTGGAGGTAATTATAGGCTCTTCCTCCAATCATTACGTGAGATTGATAAAGTTCTTTATCCTTTTTTTCTTTTACCGGAGAAATAATTCCCGGTTCAGTTCTTTGTAACAAAAGCTGAGAATCGACTTTTTTGTCGGAAAAATATTTATCGGCTAATCGAGTGATTTTTGAAAAAGCTGTTTTCCCATAAAAAAAGAAAATCATATTTTCGGGATGATAGAGCCGATTCGTGAACTCGTGACAAGATTCAGGTGTAAATGTAGATAGACTTGATTCTTCCCCCAAAATGTTGTGTCCCATTTCACTTCCTTTGAATAAGATATTTTCAAATTCGTCGAATATCAATTCAGAGGGATTATCTTTATAAGAATTGATTTCATCAATGATAACATCTCTTTCTTTTTCGATTTCATTTTCGGGAAATTGAGAATTGAAAACTAAATCCGAAAGTAATTCAATGGCTCTTTCTGTGTCTTCTGAAAGGCAAACAGAATAAAGAAAAGTTTCTTCTTTGGTCGTGTAAGCATTTAATTCTCCGCCGACATTTTCCATTCGATTCAAAATATGCCATGCTTTTCTTTTTTTTGTTCCTTTAAAAAGCATGTGTTCTATGAAATGAGCCAATCCGAATTGTTCCGAATTTTCATCTCGCGTGCCTGCATTTATGGCAAAGCCACAATATGAAACGGGAGATACAGAGGGTAAATAAATGATTCGCAAACCATTGGGTAAAGAAAGAGATTCGTATTGCATAGATTTTGCTTTTTTTTAGCGGTTACAAAATTATAAATAAATACCTTTGTATGATAATATTTATTACATTATTATAATACAATCGCAAATGAAATAGTTTATGAGAAAAGTGATTGGAATAGGAGAGACCATTCTGGATGTAATTTTTCAGAATAATCAGCCGCAAAAAGCCGTTCCGGGAGGTTCGACTTTTAATTGTATGATTTCTTTGGGACGTTGCAAAGTTCCGGCTTTGTTTATCAGCGAGTTGGGAAATGATAGAGTAGGGGAGTTGATAAAAGGTTTTATGAAAGAAAATAATCTTTCAACGGATTACATTGATTTTTTTGAAGAAGGTCAATCTCCGGTTTCAATGGCCTTTTTAGATGAAAATCAAAATGCTGAGTATCAGTTTTACAAAGAATTTCCTAAACAAAGATTGAATATTGAATTTCCGGTTATTCACAAAAATGATATTGTGATTTTAGGTTCTTACTTTGCCGTTAATTCTGTTTTAAGAGAAAAAGTAAAGGCTTTGTTGGTTTATGCGAAAAAACAGGGAGCTATCATTTATTACGATATTAATTTCAGGAAAGCTCATGCCGGAGACCGTCTTCGTTTGATGCCGAATTTCATCGAAAATTTTCAATATTCTACTGTTGTACGATGCTCTGATGAAGATTTGCAAACCTTGTATCCTGACGAAAGTTTGGAGGATATATATACAAATCGTCTTTCTCATTATTGTAATAATTGGATAATCACAAAGGGTGAAAAAGGTGTTTTGCTAAAAACTTCTTCTTTTCAAAAAGAATATCAAACGGAAGCAGTTATTCCGGTTAGTACGATTGGTGCGGGCGATAATTTTAATGCCGGTTTTGTTTTGGGTTTGCTTCAACATGCTATTGAATTGAATGATTTGGCAGCTTTGCCTGAAAAAAAATGGGATAATTTGATTGATTTGGCTCAGTTGTTTGCGAAAGAAGTTTGTTTGTCAATGGATAATTATGTTTCGCCGGAATTTGCGGTTCGATTTCGCCAATAGAACGCGGATAAAACGGATTGGGCAGATAAACGCGGATAATAAAATATAAAAATCAGCTCAATCCGCCTTATCCGTGTTCCATTGGCAAAGATTATTTTATTCAAAAGCGTTTGTTATCGCCAAAGCAATTTCTTCAAATTCTTTCGGTGTAAATTGCTTTCGAGGGCTATTGAAGTAAATGTCTGATTCTTTTGTGATTGGCACCAAATGAATGTGTGCATGCGGAACTTCCAATCCGATAACGGTTATTCCGACTTTTTTGCAATCAATGACTTTTTTCATTGCTTTAGCGACTTTTTTTGCGAATAGCATCATATCGGCTAAAGTGTTGTCATCTAAATCGAAAATGTAATCCACTTCTTTTTTCGGAACAACTAATGTATGCCCTTTGGATACCGGATTAATATCCAAAAAGGCATAAAATTGGTTGTCTTCTGCTACTTTGTAGGAAGGAATTTCTCCTGCGATAATTTTGCTGAAAATGCTCATAATGAGATGTCCATTATTTCAAATGATATAACACCCGAAGGAACTTTTATTTCAACGATTTCTCCGACTTTTTTGCCCATTAATCCTTTTCCAATAGGCGTACTGCTCGCGATTTTTCCGGCTTTTAAATCCGCTTCGCTTTCGGAAACCAAAGTGTAAACTATTTGTTGATTATTTTTGGTGTTTCGAATCGTTACTTTATTCAAAATTTGTACACTATCAGTAGAAATTTGACTTTCATCTATCACACGGGCGTTTGAAAGCACTATTTTTAATTGTGCAATTTTGGCTTCTAACATGCCTTGTGCTTCTTTTGCTGCATCGTATTCTGCGTTTTCAGACAAATCGCCTTTATCTCGAGCTTCTGCAATTTGTCTTGTGATTGCAGGACGCTTTTCGGATTCAAGATAATTAATTTCTTCCAGCAATTTGTTGTATCCTTCTTTAGTCATGTAACTTATTGCCATAATTTTTCTCCTTTTATTGAATTTGTTTTTTTATAAAAATAAAAAGAATTCCAGTCGGAAGACCGGAACTCCTTTATTTTTTTGTTTTTAATACATTGCAAATGTAGACTTCTTTTTGTCGAAAGTCAAATTTATATTTATGTTTTATAACATAGGATTATTCTTTGCCGATTAGGTCGTGATTAAAAGAGAACTGGCTATAAGAAATTTACTTTTCCGGTTTTCATGTGATAAATCGCTCCAACAATTTTAATTTCTCCTTCCTCTTCCATTTCTTTCAGAATTGGGCTTTTGTCGCGAATTTCATTAATCGCATATTTGACATTATGAACACATACGGTTTTTACGAATTCCGGATTAGATGAGCTTTTTTCTCCTTGGAATGTTTGATTTGCCTGAATTACTGCGGGTTGTATTTTTGACAGCATGTTTGTTACGTTGCCCATTTTGACGTTGTTGATTGCTGAGATTATTGCGCTACAATGTTCGTGACCTAAAATAACGATAAGTTTAGCTCCTGATATTTTACACGCAAATTCGAGACTGCCTAACACATCTTCGTTGATGAAATTGCCCGCAATTCGCACAACAAATAAATCTCCAATGCCGCGATGAAATACGTCTTCCACCGGAACGCGAGAGTCAATGCAGGAAACAATAGCCGCCTTTGGATATTGATATAGAGCCGCTTCTCGTATGCGTTTGGTGTTATTTCTAACGGTCAAAGCATCTTCGGAAAAGTCTTTGTTGCCTTGTTTCAAAATACTGATAACCTTGTCGGGAGTTAAGTTTGCCTGTTCTTCAGCAGAAAGGGGTTCATTGCTCAAACTTCCACCCGTTTGACTTTTTTTGTTTTTAATATACATAGTTCGCCATTTGAAAGAGTAAAAATAGGATTTTAAACGTTCAAATCCAATTCTATTTTGTGTAATTCAATTATTAATTTTTGTTTAGTTTCATTAATGTCGTCTTTTTTTAAGGGCACTCCTAAAACTAAGATTGTATTTTCAGTACTGTTAATCCTATTTTGATATTTGATACTTTTTATCTCTGCTTGCACTGAAGGATAGCACAAGAAGCTGTATTTTGTGTTCATTTTGCTAAAAGAGGAATAAGCCATGATTTGATGCAAATCGTGTCTGTGTTCTTCTTTTAGGGTTTCGCTTAGGTCAAACTTGTTGTACAAATTAGACTTGTATTTTGCATCTATGAAAACAACAATATCATCTTTTTGATATATGGCATCTGGTTCAATATGCCTTAATTCCCACGAATAATATCTAGAAGTGCGTGATTGAAACTTAAAGTTTGAATGTAGTTTACCTCCTGTTTCTTTGGATACTTCTTTAAAAATATATTGTACAAACTTTTCAAAGACCTTTGAAAAATCAACCCGCCAAGCAGTACTATCAACAAGGTTGAAATTTAGAATTTTGTTTGCTTGTTCTTTGCACATTTTTACTGTTGGATTGTCAGAAAATTTGATTACTATATTATCCGTTACTTTAGGTTTGTGGTGATATAATTTTTCTTCTAAAAAAGATAATTTTAGTCTAAGATGATTTTTAATTCGTTGAGGTGTATTACTTGAAAGTAATTCTGATTTGCAAACATCAAATACATATCGGATTTCAGCGTACTCAGAGTGAAACTCACCTAATTCATTTTTTCTTACAGGAAACTTTAAGCGATTTTCTACTTGATACTCTTTGTTAATGTACTTTGACCAGTTGATTTGTCCAGTGGGTTGGTTGGATATTCTTTCAACAGCATCAAATTTCCGCCAAGGTTTTGATACCAATTTTTCGAGCGAAACAATGAATTTAACAGCTTCTAAATATAGTGGAGGTCTAAAATTTCTACCTGAAGCAAGAGGAAGGCTGTCTACTACTTCAGGATTGATTTCAGTTCCTAGTAAATTTAAAATTTCGATGTAATCTTCAAACCGGCTACCTCCTGTAAACCGTGGCATAACAACAAAGTCTCCAATTTGTTTACCCGTATCAGATGCTCTTAACGGAATTGAACCAATAAAACAAGATGAACGAAATACTAATGCTGTGTTTTGGTCTGAACCGAGAATGTAAGGTTGAACTCCTAAGAATTTGAATTGAGATGAATTGTAAGAAATAAATTTTTGAAGATATTGCCCAATAATTCTCTTATCTGCCGACTTAAACCATTTTTTTTGCAATACAATTCCTTTTAACTGCTTTGATTGTTCAGTTAGACAAGGAATTTCGCAAAAAACATCTAATGTTCTTTTCATTCAAATAAGGATAATTTGATGCGTGCGGCAAAGTAATCATTAAATTCTTCTTTGGCATTTCTCATCAAGCCTTCTTGAAGATATTCTTTTATCAAAGGGAAAATTTCATATCGAATACGATTTTTCATTTCTTCTTCTGAGTTGGCAATAAAGTATCCTTGTCCAGGTTGTAAGGATAATTCGTTCGTTGAAGCATACCAAGCAAAAATTTCTTGTATTTTATTAAAATCGTCTTTAAAAAATAGCTTAGAATTAATAACCTTAGGTTTAAGAGTGTACCAAGCAAAGCGCCTTCTTAAAGCAAAGTCTACTACGGCTAAACTTCTATCAGCTGTGTTCATGGTTGCAATAACAAAAAAGTTATCAGGCAATTTCGAAACTTTAAAATCAGGTGTAATTGCGATTTCAACATTTGAAGTGTCCATTTTATGCTCAAAAAGATAAAAGATAGGTCCTAACACATTTGATAAGTTAGCTCTGTTTATCTCATCTATGATTAAAATTACTTTTTTGTCTGTGTTATCCACTGCAAATTTTAAAGCTTCAGTAAAACTTCCTAAATTTTCTTTGTAGCCAAGTTCTTTTTCATTTAAGTTTGGACGAATACCATAAATAAAATCTGAAAAACTTGTTTCTGCGTGAAATTGGGTGAAGAATGTTTTCACATTTTCTGCTACTTTTTTTGCTGTTCGTGTTTTTCCAGTGCCCGGTGGACCTTGAAGAACTACAAATTTTCTTTCATCTAAAAGTTTTTCTACCTCTTCTATCTCATTGGTCTCATCTTTATCTAGGAATGGCTCTAGTGCATCACAAATTGCCTTGCGGTGGTCTTTGTTTGAAGGCCAATCTCGCAGTTTTGCATAAGCCGCAACAAAAGCTGCAATGTTTTTTTTCCCTTCATCGCTTTCTGGAACATCAATAATTTGACAGACAGGTAAGACTTTCGTATAAGTTTTTATTGTATTCTTAATATGTTGTAAATCTGGATTATTGGTGATTGTTTTCGGAAGACCGGTTTCAATATCCGAAAAGTCTGATTTACAGAAACCTTTGTCATTTGTCAAGTTGGAAAACATGCGTCTAAGGCCTGGATATGTTGCTAGTTCGTAGTCATTTTTAAAACCACTAGACCCTATTCCAAGACAAATCAACCAAGCACTATCTTGGTTTGTCGGAAAAATCACAAGTGAAAAGTCGTGATAAGGTCCCGAAGTTTCTTCTTCAGCGTGTATGAAGCCAAAGTAAGCTCCATTATCTTTCAAAGCTTCGGGTCCAGTGTTGTTTCGTTCAATATATGGTTTATTAAACTCGACCTCAGTATTAGCTCCAAATTCTTTTGCCTTATCTTTTATAAACTGTCTAATGTTATCTATGCTCATATTATATTGCTCTGTTTTATATTTTCAGTAGCAGAAAGGAAATGTTTCCAAGTTTCTTTCAGCACTTTGGATGATGAACTTTCAGATTGTGAGTGTTTTATTTCCAAATTGTTTTCAATAGCCCTCAAAATTAGTAAATATTTGATAAACAATAGCTGTTACATCTTAAAAATCATAGTTTTTCTTCATTGTAGGTTTCACTTCTGCTTTTTGTCGTTTCTACTTAAACCAATCAATTTGTGTTCAGGAGGGTAGTGAGTTCAATTAGTAAATGCAATTTTCAGACCAAGAAAAAAACTTAATTTTGAAAATCCCAGAAAGATGTTCTTTTGTAAATTGCATTAGTAACTTGAATCTACAGTTTAAATGATACTTGGGGCATGAAAACAACACTTATTATCATGTCGCGAATTTGTTAAAAATAAATGATATACGTAAAGAAGAAAGGCTGCCTCAAACTTTTGAGACAGCCTCTTCGATTTGAAATTCTACATAATGCAAAGCTCTCGATCAATGAATCGTAGAATTTCAGGGGGGAATTGCCTCACGGCAATTCAGGACAGCGAGCAAAGCTC
>JGI996J12353_1000120_pt1 | contig 23462 bp, 19 predicted proteins | sample IntmicLarv5ML5BL_FD_12353 | JGI IMG/M metagenome (IMG submission 12353) | reverse complement strand
TTCACAAAAAACCGTATGGAGTGATGTTGTTGAAGACAATTTGTTTGAATCTTCTACCACTTTCCAAGTTCCTGTATATATTACGCATGGCAAATACGATTATCAGGTATCCCACACATTGGCTCGTGAATGGTTTGAGAAAATAGAAGCACCACAAAAAGCATTTTATACATTTGAAAAATCGGCTCACGGCACTATTATGGAAGAGCCCGAAAAATTTGTTCAAATTGTTCGTGAAATTGCTTCAAAGAACGTAGAAGATTTCACTTTTTATGAGAATTGACAAATAATATCGAAAAATGGCAGCGCCTAACAAACCGTCAGACTGTCTAAAAACCTATTTATCATCCTTGAGAATCGAATATTTGAAATCAATTGTCTGTTAAAGAATGTCACTAAAACATATTTCAAGCTTGAAAATTAAAAGAAAGAATATGTCATTAAAAAAAAATAATATAATTCAGTCTCTCGCAAAGGGAATATTTATTTTTGCATTGTTGCTTTTGGGCGCTTGCGAAGATGATTCCGTTAATTACGGATTGGATAAATATTACACAGAAATAGCTACAACATTGAATCCGGGCACTTTTCTTTTGGATAATGGAAAAACGGTTTATAGCATAGAGAACGGAAATTTTCCGGATTTAGAATCAGGACAGCGCGTTTATTTGAGATTTTCGTATTTAGAAGATGATTCGAATCAGATTACCATTCATTCTTGTTCAAAAATTTCACAAGGCGTATTAACAGCAATTCCTTCTCAAGAAATTTCAGCATTGGCAAACGACCTCATTCGTTTTGAAAGTGCTTGGATAGGAAGTCATTTTCTAAACATTCAATTTTACATGGAATATAAATCGGAAACGCATCAGATAACTTTGGCAATTGATGAAACCAACATGAATGAAGAGGAAGTAAACCTTTATTTCAGACACGATAAAAAGGAAGATTTACCCGGCTATCCGGTTTTGGTGCTGGTTTCCTACGATTTGAGTGAAGTACTCGGAGAACCCAAAGGCGATAGAAAATTATCAATTAATTTCAACACAAGTAATTACGGAGATAGAAATTTCCAATACATATATTAAGCGAATCATGGAAAATTATGGATTTTGTAAAGTTGCAACAGCCATTCCGAATGTGAAAGTGGCAGATTGCGAGTTCAATGTTCAACAAATAAAGAAATTAATTCTGGAAGCAAATGAACAAGGAGTTCAAATTGTGTGTTTTCCGGAATTATCTGTAACCGCTTATACTTGTGGAGATTTGTTTTTGCAAGATACCTTGATTCGGGAAGCAGAAAAAGAAATTTTGAATTTAATAAAAGAAACAGAGAATCTTCCTGTCTTTTTTATTATCGGAGCTCCTGTAAAAGTCAATTCCAAGCTCTACAATTGCGCTCTGGTTTGCGGAGAAGGAAAAATACAAGGCATTGTCGCCAAATCTTTTCTTCCCAACTATTCTGAATTTTACGAAAAACGCTGGTTTGAATCGTACAATTCAGAAGAACTCGTTAAAATTATTTATGCCAAAAATTTAGTCCCTTTCGGCTCGAAATTATTATTTGGTAGTCCCGGTCGAAAATTTTCAATCGAAATATGTGAAGATGTTTGGGCAGTAATTCCACCAAGTTCGTATCATGCAATGAGTGGAGCTCAATTAATTTTCAACCTGTCGGCAAGCAATGAATTAATAGGGAAACGACAATATGTCAAATCGCTTTTAAGTCAACAATCAGCAAGATGTCAAGTCGCCTATGTGTATAGCGGAGCGGGTTTTGGAGAATCCACCACCGATGTCGTTTTTGCAGGAAATGCCTACATCTATGAAAATGGCAAATTATTGGCTGAATCAGAACGATTTCAAATAGAAAGTCAGCTAATAATTAGTGAAATAGACTTTGAGTTGTTGGATTCGGAAAGAAAAAAAAATACAACATTTCCGCCTAAATCAGCATTGAATTATCACGAAATTTTCCTAAATTTGGAAAATGACAAGCCAATCGCTCAATTAAGTCGAATTATAATTCCAACACCATTTGTTCCGAGCATAAGCAATTACAATGAAAGTTGTGAGGAAATTTTTTCGATTCAAATTGCCGGTTTGGCCAAGCGAATAATTCACACACAAATTCAGTCATTAGTTGTTGGAATTTCAGGAGGATTGGATTCGACATTGGCATTATTAGTTTGCATCAAAACAATAGATAAATTAGGATTGTCTCGAAAAATGATTTGCGGTGTAACGATGCCGGGATTCGGAACAACAGACAGAACGTATACGAATGCGCTTAATTTAATGAAATCGTTGGGAATAAGCATCAAAGAAATTAGCATTGTTTCTGCTTGCGAACAACATTTCAAAGACATCAATCACGACTCTACGATTCATGATGTAACTTATGAAAATACGCAAGCTCGTGAGCGGACGCAAATTTTGATGGATTTAGCGAACCAATTGAATGGCATGGTAATTGGAACGGGAGATTTGTCTGAATTAGCTTTAGGATGGGCGACTTATAATGGAGACCACATGTCAATGTATGGTGTCAATTCGGGCATTCCAAAAACATTAGTTCGTCATTTAGTAAAATGGGTGGCGGAAACGCAAGTAGATAGAGAAAGTCAAACGACCTTGTTGGATATAATCGCAACACCGGTTAGTCCGGAATTATTACCGGTTGATTCTCAGGGACAAATGACTCAAATGACAGAAGATTTAGTGGGTCCTTATGAATTGCATGATTTCTTTCTGTATTATACATTGCGTTACGGATTCACTCCGGCTAAGATTTTTTATTTAGCCAAACATGCTTTGAAATTCGTTTACAGTGAGACCATTATTCTGAAATGGATGGAAGTTTTCTACCGTCGATTTTTTAATCAGCAATTTAAACGAAGTTGCCTGCCGGATGGTCCAAAAGTAGGCTCAGTAAACCTTTCGCCACGAGGGGATTGGAGAATGCCGAGTGATGCAAGTGCCCATTTGTGGCTTAGAGAAATTGAACAGTTAAAAGAGAAATATTCAAAAAATAAATAATGAAGAATAAACAGACTATTTGGATTATTGTGATTGCAGCACTCGGACTAATCGTCTTGGGTGCAATATATTATATCTTTCATCAACGAAATCAATTTAATGATTTAGTCCAACAATCTGAATTATACAAAGAAGAATTGGCGGACGAATACAATCAATTATCAATACAGTATGAAGGCTATAAAATACAAATAAATAATGATTCTTTGGTTGCCCAATTGGAAACGGAACAATTGAAAGTACAGCGATTGCAAGAGGAATTACGAACCGTTAAAGCAACTGATGCAAGAAGAATCAACGAACTTAAAAAAGAATTGGAAACATTGCGTACAATCATGCGCGGTTATGTTGCACAAATAGACTCCTTAGACCGTCTGAATAAGCAATTAGAGCAAGAAAACAGGCAAGTTACAGCCAGATACCAACAAGCTTCACAAACGGTTTCGCAATTGACTCAAGAAAAAAATCAATTGATTGAAACGGTTCAAATAGCTTCCAAATTGGATGCTGGTAATATTAGTGTCAGAGGAATTACTGATAAAAATAGAACTGCGGACAAAATCAAAAAAATGGACCAATTGGAAGTTTCTTTTACGATTACGAAGAATATTACCGCCGATTTGGGAGAAAAAACGATTTATATTCGCATTCAAAAACCTGACGATGATGTACTTGTAAAAAGTCCGGGAGATGTTTTTCCTTTTGAAAACAAACAAATTAATTATTCCGCCAAACGAACAATTGAATACACAGGAGAAGAAACTCCGATGAAAATTTATTGGAAAATCGAAGAATTTCTTTTGCCGGGCACTTACCGCGTAGATATTTTTGCCGATGGAAATTTAATCGGAAGAAAATCATTTAAGTTAGATAAATAATTACCTTTGCACCGTCATTCCAAAAGAGGGAATGAGCATAATTATTTATTTAAATTTGTCATTATTATGAGACAAAAAGATTTTCAAAAAGGGCAATCCTATCGTTTCAAACGATTTGCCCGAAAAGCTTATGCCGCTTTTAACAGCATGCATAAAGCAGTTACTGTTGGCGTTGTTTCGAGTTGCATGCTGACATTCGCTCACGCAACAGAAACCGCAGCGCAAAGTCAAGACTCTTCGATTCAGAGTGCAATTTCGGAACAAGAGCAAGAATTGGATGAACTGGTCGTCACGTCTTCGAAGGCTGAATTAACATTGAATCAAACAGCCAAGTTAGTTACAGTTATCACGAAAGAGGATATTGCGCGACAGCCGGTCCAAAGTATTCAGGATTTACTGAAAAACGTCGTTGGTTTAGATATTCGCCAACGAGGCTCAAATGGAGTTTTAGCAGGAGTATCAGTGCGTGGCGGCACTTTCGAACAAACAGCCATTCTTCTCAATGGGGCTAACATCACAAATCCACAAACAGCCCATTATTCGTTAGACATTCCCGTCAATCTTTCCGACATCGAACGTATCGAAATTATTCAAGGACCCACATCTTTATTGTATGGGGCCGGCGCTTTTTCCGGAGGGATAAATATTGTCACGAAAAAAAACTCGGAAACAGGAGTTTACCTGAATTTAGAAGGAGGAATGCATGAACTTTTTGGGGTAGAAGCTCGGGCTTCCCTTCAAGAGAAATCCTCCAATCACAGCATTTCAGCCGGATATAGTTCTTCGGATGGATACATTGCAAATAGCGATTACCAAATTTTGAACGCTTTCTGGCAAAGTCATTTTCAGCTGGATAAATCCCAATTGGATTTTCAATTCGGTTATAATGACAAAGAATATGGAGCCAATACTTTTTATTCTGCTGCCTATCCCAACCAAATGGATGATACCCATTCTATTTTTGCTACAATAAAGGGTCAAGCGGGAAATAAGTTAAAGTTTACTCCTCAATTGTATTGGAAACGGCATTATGACGAATTTCATCTTTTTCGCCCCAATACACCCAATATTCCGAACTGGTATACCGCTCCAAATACGCATCGCTCAGATGTGTATGGCTTCAGCCTCAATTCTCAGTATAAATGGATTGGCGGTATCAGCAATGTCGGTGGGGAAATTCGCAATGAAGGCATTTACAGCAGCGTTTTGGGAAAACCGTTAACAACTCCGGTTGGAAAATATTTGTATTCGGACAATCGTACAAATATCAGCTATTTCCTCGAACATACTTATCTATATAAAAATTTCACTTTAGGTTTGGGATTATTAGCCAATTACAATATGGCTTTTTCCGATGATTTTGAATTTTTCCCGAATATCAATGCTTCTTATTGGTTGGATGATTTTTGGAAAGTTTTTGCGTCATGGAACAATGCTACCCGTATGCCGACTTTTACCGATTTATACTACAAAGGGGCAACTCATAAAGGAAATTCGGATGTAAAACCGGAAAAATCGGAAGCATTCGAATTAGGAGTCCGTTATGCGAATCGGTTAATAAATTCTTCTTTAACCGGATTTTACATGAAGGGAAAGAGTTTGATTGATTGGGTAAAAGAAAATCCGGAAGATTTGTGGGAATCTCGCAATTTAACCAATTTGGATAAATTAGGATTTGAGATAAATACTTCTTTTCGTCTGGAAGAATTGGTACCTCAATGGTCCGGAGCTCGCTTAAATTTGGGTTATATGTATATGACTCAAAACAAAGAGGTTGGCGATTTAATCTCTAATTATGTGTTGGATTATTTGAAACATAAAGTGACAGTCGGTTTGTATCATCCTATTTATAAAGGATTAAGCCTTGATTGGCAGTTTCGTTGGCAAGACCGTCAAGGAACTTACACGAAGTATGAAAATCTAAGTCCTGCTTATGAAAGCGATTATAAACCTTTTGCGCTATTGGATGTGAAGCTCAATTGGCAAGTCAATGATTTCAAAGTATACACAGCAGTAAACAATGTGTTCAATACCAATTATTTTGATTTAGGTAATATCCCTCAACCGGGAATCTGGTTGACCGGAGGAGTTTCTTGGATGCTAACAAGCAAGTAGCATATATTATGTCAACACATGTACGCATGTGTATGTATGTGTGTGTACATATGCGTGTGTGTCCCAAAATGCCAGGGGTTAAAACCCCTGGTTACCAAGGCATTGTTGCTACGCAACAACTCGCGCATCCATTTGTTGCGTAGCAACAATGCCTTAATAACCAGTGATTTTAATCACTGGGAGGGAAAAAATCAAACAAATATCGTTCATCATATTCGACATTAAATCTTTCCAGCAAGCCTACATATTCATCTTTGAAGCTCTGTTTCTGATGGTGTTTTTCTTGATTAAGAATATATTGAATCACAAATCCGATTTGAGATTGAGAATAAGAAAATGCACCATATCCGATTTGCCAATTGAAATGAAAAGGCAATTTTACATTTTCATTAATATATTTGGAAGAACGGGATTTTACAATCTTTGCAAACTCAGCAAGAGACATTGTTTTGTTTAAGCTAACCAACAAATGTGTATGGTCCGGATTGCAATAAATCGCATAAGGAACACATTCTATTTCTTTAACTATTCCACAAATATATTTTTCAATTACAGTTTTTAACGGCTCATAGATAAGCATTTCGCGATATTTCACAGCAAAAATAAACTGAGTATAGTTTTGGGTATAAGTATTTGCCATTTGTCCGGTTTTAGTTTTAGTAAATATAAAAGCAAAGTTAGCAAAAAGAATAATACAATAAGGTTAGCAAAACGTTATTTTTATGTTATCATTTAAGCTAATGTATATTGTTGCATAGCAACAATGCTTTCATAACCAGTGATTTTAATCACTGGGAAACCGACTCTGTTTTATCTCGCAAAAAATCATTACCTTTGTGCCTTATTTTTAGAATTGTAGGTAATAAAAGCAACAACTTATATGAGCAAGAAATTCGCTGAATATAACAAACTAGATTTATCAGATGTTAATCAGGAGATTTTAAAACGTTGGGAAGAAGGAAACGTTTTTCGTAAAAGCATAGAAATTAGAGAAAACGCACCCTCATTTGTTTTTTACGAAGGCCCTCCTTCTGCAAATGGTATGCCCGGAATCCACCACGTAATCGCGCGAAGCATCAAAGACATATTTTGTCGTTACAAAACGATGAAAGGATTTCAAGTAAAACGCAAAGCCGGTTGGGACACACATGGACTTCCCGTTGAATTGGGTGTCGAAAAAACATTAGGCATTACCAAAGAAGACATTGGAAAAACCATTTCTGTCGAAGAATACAACGCCGCTTGTCGTAAAGACGTAATGAAATACACGAAAGAGTGGGAAGACCTAACCAATAAAATGGGTTACTGGGTAGATATGGATGACCCATATATTACTTACGATAACCGTTACATTGAAACACTTTGGTGGTTGTTGAAAGAGCTGTATAAGAAAGGTTTATTATATAAAGGATACACCATTCAGCCTTATTCTCCGGCGGCAGGAACCGGATTAAGTACGCACGAATTGAACCAACCCGGTTGTTATCGAGACGTAAAAGACACAACTTGTGTTGCACAATTCAAAATTGTCGACCCGCTTCCGCAAATGTCTGAATTTGGCGAAGCATTCTTCTTAGCTTGGACGACTACTCCTTGGACACTTCCGTCAAACACAGCTTTATGTGTTGGACCAAACATAGAATATGTAGCCGTTCAATCATACAACCCTTACACAGGAAAACCCATTACAGTAGTAATGGCGAAAGATTTGGTATCGTCTCAATTCAGTGAAAAAGCAGCCGAAATTGCTTTAGAAGATTACAAACAAGGCGATAAATTGATTCCGTTTAAAATCGTAGCATCTTGGAAAGGCTCCGAATTAACCGGAATGAAATATGAACAATTGATTCCTTGGATAAATCCGGGAGAAAATGCTTTCCGTGTCATTACAGGTGATTTTGTCACAACAGAAGATGGTACCGGTATTGTTCACATTGCTCCAACATTCGGAGCAGATGATGATAGAGTTGCAAAAACTCATTCTATTCCGCCATTAATGATGCTTGACAAAGACGGAAATCAGCGTCCGATGGTTGACCAAGCGGGGAAATTCTTTGAATTGAATGATTTGGACGAATCTTTTATAAATGAAAAGGTAAATGTTCCTCTTTATACTGAATTTGCAGGACGATTTGTGAAAAATGCGTATGATAAAAACGCTACAGATGCCGATGCAACATTAGATGTTGATATCTGTGTTATGCTGAAACAGCAAAATCGCGCTTTCAAAATAGAAAAACATACGCACAATTATCCGCACTGTTGGCGGACAGACAAACCGGTATTATATTATCCTTTAGATAGTTGGTTCATTAAAACAACTGCAGTTAAGGAGCGCATGATTGCATTAAACAATACAATCAACTGGAAACCACAATCAACCGGAAGCGGGCGATTCGGAAAATGGTTGGAAAACTTGCAAGATTGGAATTTGTCACGTTCTCGTTATTGGGGAACTCCTCTTCCAATTTGGCGCACAGAGGACGGAACAGAAGAAAAATGTATTGGTTCGGTTGCCGAATTAATAGAAGAAATCAATAAAGCTGTTCAAGCTGGTTTTATGACTGAAAATCCATTTAAGAATTTTCAGCCTAATACTTATACAGCAGAAAATTATGCAGTAGAAAATATTGACTTACATCGTCCTTATGTCGATAGAATTGTTTTAGTTTCAGAATTCGGCAAGCCAATGAAACGCGAAACCGATTTGATTGATGTTTGGTTTGATTCAGGCGCAATGCCTTATGCGCAAATTCATTATCCTTTCGAAAATAAAGAGATTTTTGATTCGGGAAGTGTATTTCCTGCCGATTTCATCGCTGAAGGAGTGGACCAAACGCGCGGCTGGTTTTTCACTCTTCATGCCATTGCAACAATGATATTTGACAGTGTTTCTTTCAAAACTGTAATTTCAAATGGTTTGGTTTTGGATAAGAATGGAAATAAAATGTCTAAACGCTTGGGAAATGGAGTGGACCCATTTAACGCGATTGACACAAATGGCTCTGACCCATTACGTTGGTATATGATTACCAATGCAAGTCCTTGGGATAATTTGAAATTTGATACAGAAGGAGTTGAAGAATCTCGTCGTAAATTTTTCGGAACATTATACAATACCTACTCTTTCTTTGCATTATATGCTAATGTGGATGGTTTTGAATATAAAGAAGCAAACGTTCCTTTCGAAGAACGTCCGGAAATTGACCGCTGGATACTTTCTTTATTAAATTCTTTGATAAAAGATGTAGACGAATATTATGCGGCTTATGAACCAACCAAAGCCGGACGCGCGATTAATGATTTTGTGAATGACAATTTGAGTAATTGGTATGTTCGATTAAATCGCAAACGCTTTTGGGGCGGAGAAATGAATGTAGATAAATTATCTGCTTATCAAACGCTTTACACTTGTTTAGAAGTCGTTGCAAAATTGATGTCTCCAATCGCTCCTTTCTATTCCGATAAATTATTCTTGGATTTAATTACTGTAACAGGAAGAGAAAATGTAATTTCGGTTCATTTAGCCAATTTTCCGGTTGCAGATGAATCATTAATTGATAAGCAATTAGAAGAACGAATGGAAATTGCTCAACGCATTTCATCTATGGTATTAGCTTTGCGTAGAAAAGTAAATATCAAGGTGCGTCAACCGCTTTCTTCTATCATGATTCCGATTTTGGACAATCATCAAAAAGAAACAATTGAAGCAATTCAGGCATTGATTTTGAATGAAGTAAATGTGAAAGAAATCAATTACGTGGATAATGCGGCAGGTATTTTGGTAAAAAAGATTAAACCTGATTTCAAAAAATTAGGTCCGCGTTATGGCAAGATAATGAAAGGATTGGCAGCAAGTATAGCCAATATGTCTCAAGAAGATATTTTGAAATTGGAACAAGATAGCCGATTCGAGCTTTCAGTCGCGGGAGAATTAGCTGAAATAAACATCGATGATGTTGAAATCGTTTCAGAAGATATTCCGGGCTGGTTAGTTGCCAACGATGGAAAATTGACTGTTGCTTTGGATGTGACATTGACTCCAGACCTTGAAAAAGAAGGAATTGCTCGCGAGTTGGTAAATCGTATTCAAAACATTCGTAAAGCAAATGGCTTTGAAATTGTAGATAAAATAAATATCGTGATTCAATCGGATGAGCGAATCAATGAAGCTGTCGAAGATTACAAGCAATATATAGCGAATCAAGTATTGGCCAACAGCATTCAATTGGATGATTTAAAAGACGGAATTGAACTAGATTTAGACAATTTACGTTTATTAATAAAAGTTGAAAAAGTTTAATTTGTTTAAGCGCAAGATCTTTAAAATCGTCTAGAGTAAAATCAGATGCAGTTAACAGATAAAGGGTATAATCAGCTGTTAGATAATATTGGAACGACTCTTCAAAGGGCAAAAGAAAATGCTCTGAGAGCCATAAACCATGAACTTGTCAAAGCGAATTGGGAAATTGGCAAATACATTGTTGAGTATGAACAACAGGGAAATGAGAAGGCCGATTATGGAAGTTCGTTGCTGACAACCCTTGCTAAAGATTTGAAAACTGCATACGGAAAGGGGTTTAGTAAAAGTACAGTCTATTTGTGTCGACAATTTTACATCAAATATCCAATTTTCCAGACACTGTCTGGAAAATTAAGCTGGAGTCATTATGCTGAATTATTAACTGTTTCGGATGATTTAGCTAGGGCTTTTTACGAGAAACAATCAGTAATTGAGAATTGGAGTTTTAGAGAATTAAAACGCCAAGTAAATACGGCTCTATTTCAGCGATTGGCACTAAGCAAAGATAAAGATGGTGTTCTGGCATTGACAAAAAAAGGGCAGGAAATTATTTCTCCTAAAGATGCAATAAAAGATCCGTATATTTTTGAATTTTTAGAAATTCCAAAAGACAAAATTATACGAGAAAAAGGCCTTGAAAAGAAATTGATAGATAATTTGCAACAATTTCTTTTAGAATTAGGAAAAGGATTTTCTTTTGTCGCAAGACAATTTAAAATTACAATTGATAATGAACATTATTTTATTGATTTGGTTTTTTATCATCGAATCTTAAAGTGTTTTGTTCTGATAGATTTGAAAACAAGAAAAGTTAAGCATCAAGATATTGGACAGATGAATCTCTATCTGAATTATTTCAAGGAAGAAGAGAATATAGAAGGAGATAGCGAGCCAATTGGAATAATCATTGCTGGTGATAAACATGAATTTCTTGTAAAATATGCAACTGGAGGATTATCGAATAAAATTTTCGTTTCAAAGTATCAGCTTTATTTGCCAGAGCAGAAAATATTGGAAGAAAAAGTTAAACAGATTATTAATTTGTAGTTAACGAATAAAAGAGCTATTTTTGGGGTCAAATTGAAGAAATAAAATCATATTAATTTGTGAAAAATTATGAATGAAAAAACGAGATATTCAGATGTAGAACTAGAAGAGTTCCGTGCTATCATCAATGAAAAGTTAGATTCGGCAAAACGCGATTATGACTTATTGAAGTCGACATTGATGAATACCGATGGTAATGATGTGACTGACACGTCTCCCACATTTAAAGTATTGGAAGAAGGAGCAGCCACTTTATCAAAAGAAGAAGCTGGTCGTTTAGCGCAACGTCAAATGAAATTTATTCAAAGCTTGCAAGCAGCTTTGGTTCGTATCGAAAATAAAACATACGGAATTTGTCGCGAAACAGGAAAATTGATTCCAAAAGAAAGACTTCGCGCAGTACCTCATGCAACATTAAGTATTGAAGCAAAACAGAATCAGAAATAAATGAAGTTGTCAAAAGGATTTTGGGCGATTGCAGTTATTTTGCTTATTCTCTTGATAGACCAAGTTCTTAAAATTTGGGTAAAAACTCACATGTTATTATATGAAGATATAAATATAACAAGTTGGTTTATAATCCGTTTTGTTGAGAACCCCGGTATTGCAATGGGAATAGATGTATTTAACAAATTATTTATATCTATTTTCCGCATTATAGCGTCAATCGCTATTGCATACTATATTTATTTATTGATAAAGCAGAATTTCAAATTGGGATACATTCTTTGCGTTTCTCTGATTTTTGCGGGAGCTGTTGGAAACATTGTTGACAGTATCTTTTACGGCATAATTTTCAGTGGAAGCACTCCATATACAGTAGCAACATTGTTCCCGTTGGAAGGAGGATATGGAACTTGGTTACACGGATATGTCGTTGATATGTTCTATTTCCCGTTGTTTGAATTTACTTGGCCTTCTTGGCTTCCTTGGATTGGGGGAACCACTTTTGAGTTTTTCCGTTATATTTTTAATTTAGCAGATGCATCGATTAGCGTAGGAATGATTACTTTAATTCTTTTCTACCGAAATACACTTTCTGTAAGTTTTGAAAAAGAAAAGCAAGAATTTGAAGCTTAATTCAGTTATCTTATTCATTTTAATTCTTAGTCTTTTTTCGGCGTGTGGAAGTCGGCCCTCTTTTGTTTTGTCCGAAAAACAAATGGAAGATGTTTTATTTGACCTTTACATTGCCGAAATAGAAATTAGAGAAGGCAATTCAACCCTTTTCAACGATTCCGCACAAAAACAGTATTTCTTAAATTCTGTATTTGAGAAACATCGTATATCAGAGGAAACCTTTGATACTTCTTTGGTTTGGTATAACGCAAATTTGGATAGTTATCTGAAAATTAATAACAGGTTAGCAGGAAGATATGATTTACTGCTGACAGAATTCACAGAAGAAAAAGAAAGGCTAATCGCTTCATTAACAGTAATTGATACTATCTTTTTGCATGACCCTTCTACTTTTACATTGCAATCCAAATTAAAAGATAATATTTATGGATTTAACATAAATGTTCCGGATTCGAGTACCCTCAGAGAATATGATGTGAAATTTTTTGCAATGGGCGTGCAGGATTCCATTCGTCCAATCCTTACATTCAGTATTCAATGTAAAGATACCACTTTCGTCCAACGTGATACTTTGACTCAGAATGGGTGGTTTGACTTCCGATATTCAGCTCCTAGAAATCACAAAATTCAGTCTGTTTACGGCAACTTCCATTTGCCAAGTAAAGAAGATAATCATCTATTTATTGGAGATTTTACTATTTCTCAAACAAAAACAACCATACATTCAGACGAAAAGATTATACAATCTAAATGATTTATTTATGAATGAAAAACTAGAAATATCTGCAAGTTTTATAAACGAGTGGACTCAAGATTTACTGTTAAAATGGGGAGTGTCTGAAGAAGTTGTTTCTTATGTTAATGTGTTTCTCTTATTGTTTGTTGCTATTGCAATGATATGCAGCGCATTGTATTTTGCCAAACACATTATTCAAATCATATTTGCGAACTTGGCAAAAGTGACTCGCTTTTCTATTTTCAAATTTTTGAATAAAAATAATTTCCCCAAACTATTTGCATATCTTCTTCCTTATGCAATGATTAAGGCTTTCGTTCCGATTGTTTTTGAGGATTTTCCTATTTTCATAAAAGCGGGTACTATTTTGGTCGAAATTTGGTTGGTGTTTATGATTATTAATATTATCATTTCGCTGATGAAATCGGCTTGTGATGTTTTATCTTTACGGCCGGCATTTAAGAGTAAACCAATGACCAGCTATGTTCAGATTATTCAAATCATATTGTATTTGCTGGGAACGGTTATGATTTTTTCGATTATCACAGGAAAATCTCCGGTTGTTTTCTTTACTGCAATGGGAGCCGCTTCCGCCATTCTTTTGTTAATGTTTCAGGATTCAATCAAAGGATTTGTAGCCAGCATTCAAGTAACAACAAACGATATGGTGCGTTTGGGTGATTGGATTACTGTTCCGAAATATGGTGCCGATGGCGATGTTACTGAAATTAATTTGACAACAGTAAAGGTTCAAAATTTTGATAAAACAATTACAACACTTCCGACATACGCATTAATTTCTGACTCTTTCCAAAATTGGAGAGGAATGGAAAATGCTGACGGAAGACGTATCAAACGTTCTATCCATATCAAACAATCTTCTATTCGTTTTATTTCGGAAGATGAACTTCCTCGATTTAAGAAAATTCAAGGAATTTCGGATTACATTGACGAAAAACAAAAAGAAATAAGTCAACATAATAACGCAATTCATGCCGATAGGAGCCTTTCTGTCAATGGAAGAAATTTAACCAATGCAGGTCTTTTCAGACAATATACTGAATGGTATTTACGAACTCATCCCGGAACAAAAAAGGAATACACAATGATGGTTCGTCAGTTGCATCCGACAGAAGTGGGGATTCCTTTTGAGGTATATGTATTTTCGAATACAACCAAATGGACTGTATACGAATCCATTATGGCTGATATTTTTGACCATTTGATTGCAACTGTCAAATATTTTGATTTGCAAATATTCGAACTGGAATCCAACGGAGATGTAAAAGAAGTGACGGCTCACTTTGTTCGCAGTGACAGTTCGCTTTGCTCACAGTAACGAGTTAACTAGAAAAACGCCGCATCGCGGCGATGTTTTAATAGCCAGGGGTTTCAACCCCTGGGTTTGGGGTGTCGGATTGAATGTTGGATGATTTTTATCGTTTCGTTTCGAATATTCCATCAAATCCAGGGGTTGAAACCCCTGGCTATTGATACATCGTCGCGATGCGGCGTTTGCATTGCTTTGCTTATTGAAAGAATGCTCGAATTATATCCATTCCGTTTGCATAAATCAGCAGACCAAACAGCAAGAACATTCCTCCGATTTGCGCATATTCCATGAATTTTTCATTCGGTTGACGACCTGTCACCACTTCATAAAGCAGGAACATTACATGTCCTCCATCTAATGCCGGAATAGGCAATAAGTTCATAACTCCTAACATAATTGAAAGAAAAGCAGTCATAGACCAAAAGATAGCCCAATTCCATTTTTCAGGGAAAAGACTACCGATGGTACCAAAACCACCAATATTTCCAGCTCCTTCTTTCGTGAAAAGATATTTAAATTGACCTAAATAGTCCTTGATTTGTTGAACTCCAATTCGAACTCCTGCAGGAAAAGCAGAAAAGAAACCATATTCTTCTCGAACTGTTTCGTAAACCTCGTCAGGAGAGCATAATCTAACACCTAATTTTCCCGCTTCAGTTGGAGTTGCCGAAATTGTTAGTTCTTGTCCTGAGCGATACAAGTGCAGTGTTAATTCTTTTCCTTTTGAATCAGCCAACACTTTTTGAATATCAGCCAACGCCATATCTGTTTGTCCATTCACTCCAATGACGCTGTCTTTCTCTTGTAAACCCGCTTTTTTCGCAGGAGAACCATTGTTTACCGTTTTGATAACGAAAGGATAACGATAAGTGAAGTTTTCTTCTTTTTCAAAAATAATTTTATTAAAATCTGCCGGAAGAGTCAATTTTACAACTTCGCCTTGCCTTAAAACCTCTACTTCTTTGGCTTCAGCAATAGCAATGAACGTTTTTTGATTCAACTTTTCCAAAGCCACACCATCCGCCTTCAAAGGAATATCTCCATTTTGAAATCCGGCTTTTAAAGTCATTTCATTATATGAAAAACCCATTTTGGTATTCTGAATAGGAATATATTCTACTCCCCATGCAAATGCCATCATTGAATAAATGAAAAAAGCCAAAATAAAGTTCATAAATACTCCGCCGACCATAATTAACAAACGCTGCCATGCCGGTTTTGTGCGAAACTCCCAAGGTTTAGGTTCTTGAGCCATCGCTTCTTTATCCATGCTTTCGTCAATCATTCCGGAAATTTTCACATAACCACCTAAAGGTAACCAACCAATTCCGTATTCGGTTTCACTTCCTTTCGGTTTGAACTTGAAAAGTGTAAACCAAGGATTAAAGAATAAATAAAACTTTTCAACCCTCACTTTAAATATTTTGGAAAAGAAAAAGTGTCCACACTCATGGACAATTACCAAAATAGATAAACATAAAATCAACTGCGCTGCTTTTATTAATATTACTTCCATAATTCTATTGCTATTGTTCTTGCTATTTTATCTGTTTGTACAAAATCTTCGTAAGTTGGCGATGCAACAAATGTAACTGATTGCATTGTTTTTTCAATCACATCGCTCATTTCTAAAAATCCTATTTTTTCTTGTAGAAAAGCGGCAACGACCACTTCATTTGCGGCATTCAAAATACAAGGCATATTTCCACCTTGTTTGATTGCTTCAAAAGCAAATGCTAAATTGCGAAACTTAGTCGTGTCCGGCTCTTCAAAAGTTAAATTGTTAAATTGATTGAAACTCAAGGTTTCAAAATTAGATTTCAATCTTTCCGGATAACCCAAAGCGTATTGAATTGGCAATCGCATATCGGGCAATCCTAATTGTGCTTTGATTGACATATCTTGAAATTGAACCATTGAGTGAATAATGGATTGAGGATGAACCAATACTTGAATTTGTTCCGGTTCTACTCCAAATAACCATTTTGCTTCAATCATTTCAAATCCTTTGTTCATCAAACTCGCGGAATCAATTGTCACTTTAGCGCCCATATCCCAATTCGGATGTTTCAGCGCTTCATTTTTTGTAACATGCTTGAGTTGGTCTAAACTGAATTTTCGGAATGGTCCTCCGGAAGCCGTTAAAAGGATTTTATCAATCGGATTGTCTCCTTCTCCTACCAAACATTGAAATATCGCTGAATGTTCGGAATCAACCGGAAGAATAGGCGTTTTGTGTTTTGTCGCTAATTGCGTGATTAATTCTCCGGCAATTACCAATGTTTCTTTATTCGCTAAAGCAATTGCTTTTCCGGCTTTGATTGCTTGAATCGTTGGTTTTAAACCGGAATAACCGACCATTGCAGTAAGAACCATATCAATCGGCTCTGCTTCCACTACTTGCGCAATTGCATCCGAACCGGCCCAAACTTTAATGGGAAGGTCTTTTAATCCGTCTTTTAGCTGATTATATTTAGCTTCATTTGCAATAACAACCATTTCAGGCATAAATTTACGCGCCTGTTCAATCAATAATTCCACTTGATTGTTGCCCGTTAAAGCATAAACTTCAAATTTTTCAGGATGTTGAGCGATAACATCTAAGGCTTGAGTTCCGATAGAACCCGTAGAGCCTAATATAGCGATTTGTCTTTTCTTCATTCTTTCTGTCTTCAAAACACGATGAATTCTTCTGGGTCAATAGGTTTTCCGCTGTACCATAATTCAAAATGCAAATGAACACCGCTGGATAAATTTCCGGTATTTCCTACGATTGCAATTGCTTCACCTGCTTGCACTTCCTCTCCCTGTTTTTTCAAAAGCATTGCATTGTGTTTGTAAATGGAAATAAATCCATTCGGATGTTGTAATTGAATTACATATCCTCCATTGGCATCAAATCCGGCATAAATAACTGTGCCTTTCATGGTGGCAATTACGCTTTCTTTGGGAGTTGCGGCAATATCTACTCCATAATGTTTTTCATTTAAACTGAAATGGCTCGAAATCATTCCTCGAACAGGACGATAAAATACTAAATTATTCGGTAAAGCGCCCGAAGCAGTTAATATATTCAGATTATATCTTTCTTCTTCTTCGTATCTTTGAATGAAATCGATTAATTCCAGCGATTTTTCTAAATCGTCTATGTTTCCGGAAACGGTATCATCCGGCACCGTAAGCTCTGTTTGAGGTTCTTCTCCTTTTAATATTGCAGTAATATTATTCAAATAATTCGATTGAACATGCATGATTTGCTCCAAAGAATCCGCTTTTAATGCGCTTTCTATCATTTCTCTGCGAATTTCAGAATCCATATAACCCGGCAGGTAATTCCGAATAGGAGTATTGATAATAACAATAGAAGTTAATGTGATTAAAAGAATCGCAAATCCAATTAAAGCCCAGAAACCGGAAAAAAAGGATAGTTTGAACGAAAACACTTCTTCTAGTGTATTTTCATTCAAAAAAGATAATTTATATTTGAATCGTATCTTCTTCCAAAAAGAAGAGTGATGAGATTTTTTTTTCAAAGATGCTATCTTGTAAATATTTATTCTACTAGTTGCAAAGATATAATAAAAACGGCAAACGGACGATTTTTAATAAGTTTTTTTATTGCCCTCATTATAGGAAGGAGCGCATCCACTGTTAGTAAGGAGTTGAGGCAGGATTCATCTAAACGAAGATATTCAGCTCGTTTGGCACAAATATTTGCAGAGGAAAGAGAAAAACGCTTTCGGCGTTTTCGGGATCAGCGGATTTTTCCGTACTATTTTCCGTGCCATAAAAATAAAAAACCTTGCAAATCAACGACTCACAAGGCTTTTTGTTGTCTCACCAGGATTCGAACCTAGACAGGCAGTACCAAAAACTGCAGTGCTACCATTACACCATGAGACAATCCTATTGCTTTTTCCTGAAAAGCGATGCAAAGATACTGCTTTTTATTGAAATTCCAAATAATTAGCCGCGAAATTTACTTCGCAATCAATAAAAAGTAGTTTTTCTTCCCTTTTTGAATTAAAAGATATTTATCCCCGAGAAGATAAGAAGAGTCTATAAGCGCATCAAATGAAGCGAGTTTCTCTTTATTAACGCTCACTCCTCCACTTTGAACCAATTTTCTCATTTCTCCTTTAGAAGGAAAAATTGCTGCGTTTTCCGTGAATAAATCAACCGCTTTCATTCCGTTTTGAAGCTCCTCTTTGGAGATTTCAAATTGTGGAACTCCGGCAAAAATATCTAACAACGTTTCTTCATCTAACTTCTTTAATGCTTCTGAAGTTGAGTTTCCAAAAAGAATATTCGATGCCTCTACCGCTGAATCATAATCTTCTTGCGAATGAACCATTATTGTTACTTCTTTTGCCAAACGCTTTTGTAATGGGCGCAAATGAGGTGCTGCATCTTGTTCTGCAACTAAAACATCAATTTCTTCTTTGCTTAATGCAGTAAAAATTTTTATATATTTTGCAGCGTCCGCATCACTTACATTCAGCCAAAATTGATAAAATTTATAAGGAGAAGTATATCGCTTATCTAACCAAATGTTTCCTGACTCGGTTTTTCCAAATTTACCTCCGTCCGCTTTTGTAATTAATGGACAGGTTAATGCAAAAGCTTCTCCATTGATTTTCTTGCGAATAAGTTCTGTTCCGGTGGTAATATTTCCCCATTGGTCGGAACCGCCCATTTGCAAACGGCAACCGTGATTTTCATATAAGAAAAGAAAATCGTAGCCTTGAAGTAATTGATATGAAAATTCCGTAAAAGACAATCCGTTAGAAGATTCCGAACCCAAACGTTTTTTCACAGAATCTTTCGACATCATATAGTTAACGGTAATATGCTTTCCTATATCTCGAATGAAATTCAGAAAAGAATAATCTTTCATCCAATCATAGTTGTTTACTAAAATAGCTGCATTCGGATTATTTGAATCAAAATCAAGAAATTTAGCCAATTGACCTTTTAGGGCTGTCTGATTTTTTCTTAAAGTCTCTTCATTTAATAAATTACGTTCTTGAGATTTCATAGACGGGTCGCCAATCATTCCGGTCGCACCGCCAATTAATGCGATAGGACGATGACCTGCTCGTTGAAAATGCTTCAACATCATAACACCTACCAAATGCCCTATGTGTAAAGAATCAGCCGTTGGGTCAATGCCGACATACGCCGATGTCATTTCTTTTTGAAGTTGTTCTTCTGTTCCGGGCATCATATCGTGAATCATGCCTCTCCATTTCAATTCTTCTACAAAATTCATTGTATTAATTACTTTTATTGTTTTTAAGCGACTGCAAAGATACATGATAAAAACTAAATTTCATAAAAATACAAAAAGTCATTATTTCTGATTCCTCTCTTTTCCTTCCAAATTGTTAATATAAATTTTCATTACCATGCAAAATTCGATTTAAGCATTGTCATTATTTCATCATGTGAAAGATTTGTTTGCAAAAGAAGTGGATTTATTTCCTCAATTAATTTTTGTAATTTTCTATCTTCGGTTTTATACATTTGTATTACTGTCGCGCTTGAAATCGAAGGATTTTTCAAAACAGGAATTAAACTTTCGGCCGGAATTCTGTGACGGTCAACAGCCATGTAAGTGTCAAATATCCTTAAACGAGGTAAAAATTCCAATGTGGAAAAATCAAATTGTTTCTTGACTTGATTTTCATTTCGGCACACGCCAATTATTGCAAGCAAATATTGTAAACTCTGTAATTCTGAAAAGTTATCAATTCCTAACATGTTAATGTATAGATATTGTAAATTCGAGAATGTGTGTATGAAATCAATGCTTGAAAGATACAACTTTCCTTGTTTTAAGTTATGTAAACGCAGACTGTTTATATTCTTGTTTCCTTTTAAGTCCGACCATTTATCACTTTTACAGGCTAAAAAGCTCAACTGTTCCAATGCGGGAAAGGATTCGAGAAAATCAAAATTGTCAATCGTTGAACCTGAAATTACGAGACGACGAATGCTAAACAAATCGATGTGCGTTTTTGCGATTGTGTCCACCGAATTTTTGAAGTCCGAAAAATCCGAAAAATTAAGTATCTTCAAATCATTTTCAAATGTAATTACTTGCGGAATTTGTTTCATGTGCTTTCTTACATTATATGCTTTCCCTTGAAAAGATTTAAGTCTGAGAGTTCATTTGCCAATTCTTTTATAATTTCGATAACTATCTCTAAAACAGGGGCAACAACTTGGCTTTTAACCTTTCCCAAGCTGTTTTTGCATATCGATAGTTAATTGATAGTTTTCTTCTGTAGGAACAGTTTTTTTGTTTGCTTGTTCAATATCTTTCCCTTCTTTTGTCCATAAAAAAGGAACAATGAATATTGTTTGATTTCCATTTATCGTTTTCACATCTTCTTTCCACGTTTTCCATTTAAACAACTCATAGAATTTTTGGATGTTTCCGTTGAATAGCCAATTCAGAAAATCGGAATATCCACAACCTAAGCTTTCCCATTCCAATGTATCAGGTGCTAAATAATAAATTTTTCCCATTTCATTTCCAAGTGCACCGGCATTTATAGCAAAATATCCGCCAATGACATCGTCTGCCACGAGTAAAAACGAAGGTTGTTCTCCATAACTTTCAAAACTTTTCCCTTTATTCCACTCCATTAATCCTCTGTCAAGCTGAGGACTTCCTGAGCCTAATAACCTAATCCAGCCATAATCAATGAGAATGCCTCCTGTTTCATATATAACTGCTCCCATTGGCGAGCGCGTTGTTACCTGTGAATTTACAAGTTCAATTTCTGCTCTTTTGTGGTCTTTTGACAAAATTTCATAGTAATTTTTCGCATTTGATGACCATTCTTTTATTAAATTCCAGCCCGAATCTTCCAGATTAATCAGTTCTTCTAATTTTTTCATTTCAATTTTCATAAATTATTCTATATGTTCAAACACCGGGTCGCCACCTGTTTCTGGGACTTCGATGGGTTTCCTTTGGCAACTCACATTGTTTATATAGCCATTCTCCAAAACAGGAATTCAGTTTGCTGCCTTTCTTGCAGTTTTTCTTTCCCCATTCTTGTATGGATTTCAAAAATGGCGAAAATACGGGATTCTCAGCCTGAAACTCCAATTGATAATACAAGATTTCGTCAAATTCATCTTCTTCAACATTTCACTCTATCACACGAATAACAAACGGAGCAATTTCTTTATAAATAAAATTGTACCGCCAGTCTTCTCCCCATGTTCCACCATCAAAATCTTTGTCTTCCAGTTCGGGGGTGATTTCTCTCTGGTCTGCAATGACTTCTTTGTAGTTTTCGGGAAGTGTAATAATTTCTTCCAAGTGCAATTTTTTAAAATCCATTTTTATTTTTTTAGTTATCATTATTTAATATTCGCCAAACTTTCCAACTGGAGTTCGTGCTTTTATTTCGTTTCGCTTTTCTGGATGCAAAGTCCAAACTGCATTTATTAAATAATACTCTTTGTCAAATTCGTTTATGTTTATTTTTTGTTTTAATTAATATTTGCCTTCTATGCCATTTTCTTTGCGCTGACGAAGAATTTCGTCCTTATTTTCAAGAATCCATTGACACCGTCCTTCAAGAAAGTCTACAAACTCGTTGACAAAAGTCGCTTGTTCTTCTTCGGATTTAAATTGTAATGATGGATAAGCATGTTGTATGTAACCCATTTGAGAACCTTCATTCATTGTACGGCGCACTATTTGTTCCCAATTTTCTGGATTTCCAGCGACATAACCATTAATCCACGTTCCTGAAAGGTCATTAAATGATTGAAGTGCATGGGGAATTTCAAAGGCTGGAGAACCGAATCCGCCTTTCTCTCCGTCCTGCATTTTGCCGAATATGTTTTTGCGAAATTGTGCTGTATAAAACCAATAGGCGGCTTCATCTTTTTCTCCTGCGTCATACAGACGAATGGCGAGAACATATAAGGTTTCTATGTTTACTTCATCTATCTTTTTGTGAATTTTGTCAGCCAGTTTTGACAACGTTTTAGGATTGCTCGTCTTTAACTCTCGGCTATATTCGCCAACATTAATGGTTAATGGTTGGGAGTTGTAGTACGGCGTCACATATATTCCTATAACTTGATTACTTTTACTGCTGTTGCTGCACCCAAAAGTTAATAGTGAAATTAATGAAAATACACACATTTTTTTTAACATACAATTAATTTTTTATTTGTTTTTCTTTTTCGCTTTTATAATCCATTCTTGTTTTCAACTTCGTTTCGCATTCTAACTAACAGCAGTCCTAAAAAGTATTTTTATTGCGACTTTACTCTATCTTCCTATTTGAGGCTGATTTTTAATATTCAATTTTCAAGGACGAATAAAAAGGTTTTTAGACAGTCTGATGGTTGACGTTCTGTTGTTGTCAAATGTGCCAATCTTCGACCTTTGTAAATTGTAATCCTTCGGGATTGGTTGCCATAATTGTATCTACTATTTTTTTATGATAAAGTTCAAATACTGTATTTTCATCTAAGCGAAATAGTAATCGTTCGTCCAATGGGATTTCGTCCAAAACTTTTTCTTTCAATCTTAGTCTACGAATTGGATTAGCTATATTTAAATTACTAACCCATTTGAAGTCTGATTTTCCTTTGTCTAAAGCGGGAATTATGTTATAGATATGAATTAGTTTATAATCTTTGTACAATTCATCATTCTTCCCTTTGACAACAAGAGGCAATAATTGAACTCCTTTAAGATTAAAACTTTCGATTATTTCCTGTATTTTAGGTGATATTACAGTATATGGCGTTGGGTGATAATCTACCATTTTTGGTTTGCGAGGAATAGGATAACCTAATTTGAATTTCATTTTTTTAGGTTTTTCGATTACAGTTTCTTTATGATAATAATCTGGGCTTCCATTTTCTGCATCTAAATGTGGCTGAGAACCA